>Ga0180216_1002835_pt1 | contig 14078 bp, 7 predicted proteins | sample eDN3rd37CBELigMG_FD_128879 | JGI IMG/M metagenome (GOLD analysis project Ga0180216, IMG submission 128879) | Enriched Miracle-Growth compost microbial communities from Emeryville, California, USA - eDNA 3rd pass 37_C BE-Lig MG (version 2)... ... | reverse complement strand
TCATGCGACGCTCTTCGGCCGAGATCGTGGCCGACAGACCGTTGCCGAGCTGCGCGGTGTAGCCCCAGACCAGCCAACCCGGATCACCAGTGTCCGAGCTCGCGAACGACGGGATGTAGGAGGTCGCCGGGGTGCTGTAGAAGTCGTAGAACGACTGCGCACGGCCGAAGGTGAAGCCCGCCCACTGGATGAAGGCGCGGTTGGCGCTGAAGGTGTTCGACGAGGTGTTGGCACCAACGTCGTTCTCCGACAGGCCGACGGCGATGTAGGCGCGAACGGTGCCGTACTCGGTCTGGTTGCGCGCATCAGCAGTGATGTAGCCGCGGGCGCGGAACACGCTGTTGTTGCTGGTGCGGTTGTTGACGTTGTTGTTGCCCCAACCCCAAGCGAAGTTGCCGTTCATGCCGTAGGCATACTCGGAGCGGACCCAACCGCCGATCTTCACGCACATGTCGGTGCCGGGGATGTAGTAGAACCCGACGCCGTACAGGCTGCAAATCTTCACGTACTGGAGGGGTTTCGCGTATCGCGCCGCCGCATCCCAACAACGGCGCATGGCGGACCGCCACCAAGGCCCTCTCGCGGCCGTGGAGAGAACCCTGTCTCCTAGGGTCCTCGTGGGTCCGGCGAAAAGTCAACGCACGGGGCGCCCTCGCCTATTGCCGCGCGCGACTGGGACGACACCCAAACGCCGACTGGGTATGGCGTAGGTCGCGTCAAAAAAGCGCGCAAAAACGGGCACTTTCGACGCGCGAACGCGCATCGCCACGGTGGCGCCGAACGGGTGAATTTTCGGTAAAGAGCCTTGCTCGATCGCGCTGAGACCGCGCGATACGGGGTCCGCGCGCGTTCGCGCGTCGCGCGGTGCGCCCTAAGGCGCCGGCACGAACGCGCGCGGCCCCGCTAGCGCGAGGACGGACAGGTTTGGCTTAAGGTTGTGGCGCGCGCGGCGCTCAGGTCGTCGGTCGCGCCTGGAAATCGGTCGCGGGCCGCGGCGTCTCGGGGCGCCGCTCGACACCCGGGAACGTCACGACCTCCTGGATGAGGTCGGCGGCGTCGATGAGAGTTTCCTGCGTCAAATGCGCATAGCGCTGCGTCGTGCGCGCATGCAGATGGCCGAGCAGCCCCTGCACGACATAGAGCGAGACGCCGCGGTTGACGAGGAAGCTGGCGAAGGAATGCCGCAGGTCGTGCAGACGGACGTCCTCGAGCCCCGCCCGTTTGCGGATGCGGTCCCAGGGGAAGAACAGCGACGCCGACGGCTTGCCGTTCACCGGCGATGGGAAGATATAGGGATTGCCTTCGACCCGCGGCGTCGATGTCAGAAGCGCGATCGCCGATTGGTTCAGCGCCACAACGCGCGCGCGCCCGGACTTCGACTTCGGCACGAGCAGCGTCTTGTTCTTCCAGTCGATATAGTCCCACTTCGCGAAGGTGATTTCGTTGCGGCGGGCACCGGTCAGCAGCAGCAACATGATGCAGCGCGCCGCGGTGCGGTTCTCATCGACATGGATCGCGCGCATCAAGGCTTCCGCCTCCTCTTCGCTGAGGAAGCGATTGCGCTGCACGTCGGGACCGGCGCTCAAACCGGCGGCGGGGTTTTCCAACCCGCCGGGCACCTTCCACTTGCGCGCCAAATTGTAGATGTAGCGCAGGATCACGATCACCCGGTTCATCGTGCCGGGCGCGTAACCCTCCTCCCGCATGCGGTTGATCAGGTCGGTGATCGCGTCGGTCTTGATCTCGTCGAGCGCCAGGGCGCCGAGCTTCGGCAGAACGTGGATGCGCAGGACCGTCTCGTCGGTCGACCAGCTGTTCTTGTAGGTCTGGACGTAAGGCAGATAGCGTTCGGCCACGAAGTCCCTGAGCAAAGGCACAGCGCGCAGCTCGCGCCGCTTCTGCTGGGGGTCCGCCCCGAGCAGCGCCTCGGCGACGATCTGCTTGGCCTTGCGCCGCGCCTGATCGAGCGTGACGACGTCCGCCGGCCCGATCTTGTACTGACGCTCGCGCCCGCGCTCGTCGGTGTAGCGCTGATAATAGGTCTTGCCCCCGGAGCATCGCACTTCGAGCAGGAAGCCACGCTGGGTTGAATCGAAATAGTCAGTCTTCCTGCGGCCGGTGGGGCACACCGCCTGACGAACGAAAGGAACTGACAACACGACAGTCGGCATCGCCGATCACACACTCACGCACACATTCCGTGCTTGCGAACATCATCGCTCAAGGCGCATGGCCGAGGCAGCGTATGGTTGTACTTACGCACGGACACAGTCATAAATTTTAAGTAAATTTATTCGTAACAAACGTATCCAGGCAAGCAAAAATCATAATTTATGCACTGAACAACACTCACTATTATCGATGCTATAATATCAATAACTTCAACAGCTTCTTATTCTAATACGGACAACCTATACCGGTAGATGCCAGCTGGCGCGCTTGATGAGAGCAAGCAGCGCGGAGACTCGCTAATTTTTCATTACTTGGCTCTACTGCAATGACACTGCATTACACGCAGTGGTAGTCTGCAGCAGGCCGCTATGGAGCTCTGGCGCCGCTGCTCTCTACTGCGATTTATGCAAGCTATCGGACTTTGCCGCGCCTTCGCGCGAGCCTCGTCTTCAGCCGACCGGCGTGACCTGCACGGCAACTTCCAGACGCTGCCCGCCGGCCGCAACGATGACCCCGTCGATCGGCGCGACGTCCGCATAGTCGCGGCCGATCGCCAGCACGAGATGGTCGGTGCCCGCCAACATATCGTTGGTCGGATCGAGCCCGATCCAGCCCGCCTCTTCCCCGCACCAGACGAGCACCCAGGCGTGCATGGCGTCGGTGCCCTCCAGCCTGACCTCATCGCCCGGCCGCGCCGTCCGCAAATAGCCGCTGACATAGGCGGCCGGAAGCCCGAGCGACCGCAGCCCCGAGATCATGACGTGGGAGAAGTCCTGGCAGACGCCGCGCCGTAGCGCGAAGGACATCGGCGGTGTCGTCGCCGCCGTGGTCGCCCCCACCTCATAGACGAAGTCGCCTTTGATGCGGGTCATCAGATCGACGGCGCCCTCGAGCACAGGCCGTCCCGCCGGAAAGCTCGAGGCCACATAGTCGCGTATCTCGGGATCGAGCGAGACCACGCGACTGGCGAACAGGAAATGCGCCGGCGCCCGCGCGCCGAAATCGGCGCAATGCACCGCCGCCGCGCGCACCTCTTCCCAGGCCGGCGTGCTCTCGGGCCGCACCGGCTCTTCGACGGCGATGCGGGCCGCGACGCGCACGCTGAGGACGTCGTGCTGCTGCTCGAGCTTGATCCAGGTGATGCGGTTTCCGAAGAAGTCGCGCCCTTCACGGCGCTCGATCGGCGTCGGCGTCACGTCGAGCGCGGCCGCATGCACGCGCTGCCCCGGGCGGTCGATCGGGGTCAGGCGCAGCGCGTGGTGCGCGTCCGTCACCGTCGTGTCGTAGTGATAGGTCGTGACCTGGCGGACGTCGTAGATCATTCGAGGGCTTCCCAAGCGGCTTCCGAGCGTTCGCGCGCGGTGAAGTAGTTGGCGCCGATGAGGTCGGACAGTTTCATCAGCGCGTTCTCTGCCTCGATCAGTTCGTCCACGCCGACCGCCGCGGCATCGGACGTGCGGATCCTCGTCGCCAAGGCCGAGGCCACCTGCTCCGGCGGCGACAGCCGGCCCTCCGCGCCGCGGCGCGGCAGCGCGGCCAGATGCGTCTCGATGCGCGCCAGCTGGTAGACGATGGAACGCGGATTGTTCGGATCGAGCACGACGACGTCGACGACCGGCGCCCGCGCCGCCACCATCACATAGCGCAGCCGGTAGGTGATCTGGCTGTCGGCCAGCTCCAGCAGGCCATCGAGCGCGCCGTCGAGCCTTTCCCCGAAGGCGAACTGGCGCACGAACCGCGACGTCGCAAGCGCGCGCTCGAGGCGGCGGCCGAGTTCGAGATAGCGCCAGCCGACCGTCTGGCTCATGTTTTCCTGCGCCAGCCCGGAGAACGAGGCGACGATGCGCAACGCACCGTCGACGCGCTCGAACATCGCGCTTTCGGCGGGCCCCTGCTCCAGCGGCGCGTTGATGAGCGTGGACAGTTCGGTGAGCGCACGCCAAGCATCCGGCGAGAACCGGTCGCGGATGACAGAGGCCGCGGACTCCGCGGCGCCGGTCAACGCCGGCAGCGCGCCGTAATGATCGCGGCTGCGCAGCACGCTCGCCGCGACGAGCGCCGGCTTGACGCTCAGCATGTCGCGCGGGATCGCATCCCAGCTCGCCAGCAGCGACGTGATGCTGTCGCACACAGCGTTCAACGCCTCGTCGTTCTCGGTGGCGCGGTTCACCAGCGCGCGCACCAGACGAAGCGTTGCCTCGGTGCGCTCGACATAGCGGCCGAGCCAGAACAGATTGGCCGCGGCGCGGCTCGGCAGCGGCCCGGTCGAGCGGTTGATGGCGATGCGGTCCGGCGCCGGCAGCAGCGTGACCTGCGCCACCGGCTTGTCCGACAGAACCCAGGCATCGGCCGTACGCCCGCCGCGCTGCAGGCTGACGGCGCGCGCGTCGATATCGTCGGCGATGCGCACAAAGCCGCCGGGCATCACGCGCCAGCCCTCGCTCGTGCGCGCGAGCAGCAGCCGCAGGCTGAACGGGCGCGGCACGAGCTTGCCGTCGTCCCACACCGGCGTCGTCGACAAGGTCACCGCTTCCTGCGCGACGAAGTCGATGCCGCGACGCTCGACCGCGTCCATGAGCGCGGCGCGGCCCTTGGCGTCCAGCTCCTTGCCGAGCACGTAAGGATGATTGAATGGCGGCGGCAGATTGCGGTTGAAGGCGCAGGCGATGACGAGTTCGTCGAGACGCTCGAACACATTCGCGCGCACCTTGGGATCGCCGAGCCACCAGGTGGCGACGTTCGGCAAAGCGAGGTCCGCGCCGGTAAGGATCGGCGACAGCGCCGGCAGGAAGCTGAGCATCGCGCGCGCTTCCATCGCACCGGCGCCGAGGCTGTTGGCGACGACGACATTGCCGTCGCGGATCGCCTGCACCAGACCCGGCACGCCGATGCGCGAGCGCGCGGACAGTTCGAGCGGATCGGCGAAATCGGCATCCAGGCGACGAAGCAGCACTTCCGCGCGCTTGAGGCCGGAGACCGTGCGGATGAAAACGCCGTCCTGCCGCACGGTGAGGTCTTCGCCTTCGACCAGCAGGAAGCCGAGATAGCGCGCAAGATACGCGTGCTCGAAATAGGTCTCGTTCAACGGGCCCGGCGTGAGCACGCAGACGCGGCTGTCGTCCTGCCGGTTGAGCGAGGACAGCTCCATCTGCAAAGCCTGGAAGAACGGCGCGACGCGCTCGACACGCAGATCGCGGTAGATGTCCGGCATCGCGCGCGATAGCGCCAGACGGTTCTCCAGCGCATAGCCGGCCCCGGACGGCGCCTGCGTGCGATCGCCGAGCACCCACCAGCGCCCGTCGGGCGAGCGGCCGACATCGACGCCGTAAAAGCGCAGATGCGCCCCGCCCGGCGGTTCGACGCCGACCATCGGCCGCAGGAAGTCCGGATTGCTGGCGACCACCGGCGCCGGCAGGCGTCCGTCACGGATCAACGCGGCCGGCCCGTAGATGTCGGTGAGGATGGCTTCGAGCAGCTCGGCGCGCTGCATCAGCCCGGCCTGCAGCGCCTGCCACTCGGCCGCGTCGATGATCAGCGGCACATGCGACAGCGGCCACGGGCGCACCGCCCCGGCCGGGTCTTCGTAGACGCGATAGAAGACGCCTGAATCGCGCAAATGCCGGTCGGCGGCGGCGAACCGCCGGTTGACCTCCTCCGGTCCGAGATCGGTCAGCATCTGCAGGAAGGGTCGCCAGTGCGGCCGCACATGGCCGGCGTGGTCGACCATCTCGTCGAAATTGCGCGGCAGCGGGCAATAATATCCCGACAGCAAGCCCTCGAGCTCGCCGGGGGGCGCCGCGGCTATTTCGGGCGAGGTCATTCCGGCATCACATCTGAGTCGGACGGCGCAGGTCGAGCGTCGTCGGATATTCGAGCGAGCGTTCTTCCACCGGAACCGTGAAGACGCCGGGGGAGTAGCCGCGCGCCTCGAACCGGGCGAGCCGCCGCGCCTGCGCTTCGTAGGAGTTCACCGGGAAAGTCTCGTAATTGCGGCCGCCCGGATGGGCGACGTGATAGACGCAGCCGCCCAGGGAGCGGCCATTCCAGGTGTCGTAAATATCGAAGGTCAGGGGCGCCTGCACAGACACCGTGGGTTGCAACGCGGCAGCAAGCTGCCACGCCTTGAAGCGCACCCCGCCGACGAATTCGCCGGTCCGCCCGGTCGGCGCCAGCGGTACGCGGCGGCCGTTGCAGGTGACGGCATGGCGCGCCGGGTTGAGACCGTCCGCCCTTACCTGCAGGCGCTCGACCGACGAGTCGACGAAGCGCGTGGTGCCGCCCCCCGCGCTCTCCTCGCCCAGCACATGCCAGGGCTCGAGCGCGTGACGCAGCTCGAGCTCGACCCCGCCATGGGTGACGCTGCCATAGAACGGGAAACGGAATTCCCGCTGCGCTTCGAACCAGACCGGATCGAAGGGATAGCCCGCGTGCGAGAGGTCGGCGAGCACGCTGAGAAAATCCTGCCAGACGAAATGGCCGAGCATGAAGCGGTCGTGCAGCGCCGTGCCCCAGCGCACCAGCGGTCCGTGCTGCGGCTCGCGCCAGAACCAGGCGACGAGCGCCCGCAGCAGCAACTGCTGCGCCAGGCTCATGCGCGCATCGGGCGGCATCTCGAAGGAGCGAAACTCGACGAGCCCCAGACGCCCGGTCGGACTGTCGGGCGAGAACAATTTGTCGATGCAGATCTCGGCGCGATGCGTGTTGCCTGTGACGTCAATGAGCAGGTTCCGGAACAGCCGGTCCACCAGCCATGGCCGCGGCGCCTCGCCGCCGTTCGGCGGCGGCACCATCGCCATCGCGATCTCGAGTTCGTACAGAAGATCGTGGCGCGCTTCGTCGATGCGCGGCGCCTGGCTCGTCGGCCCGATGAACAGACCTGAGAACAGATAAGACAGCGATGGATGGCGCTGGAAATACAGCACCAGGCTCTTGAGCAGATCGGGGCGCCGCAGGAACGGACTATCGGCCGCCGTTTCGCCGCCGAGGACGACGTGGTTGCCGCCGCCGGTGCCGGTGTGCCGCCCGTCGATCATGAACTTGTCGGTGCCGAGCCGCGACAGGCGCGCCTCTTCGTAAAGCGTGCGCGTGATGTCGACCTGCTCGCGCCAGGACGCCGCCGGATGCACGTTCACCTCGATGACGCCGGGATCGGGCGTCACCTTGATCACGTTCAGGCGCGGATCGGGCGGCGGCAAATAGCCCTCGACATGCACCGGCAGATCGAGCTCGGCCGCCGTCGCCTCGACCGCGCCGAGCAGCGCAACGTAATCGTCGAGCCGTTCCGTCGGCGGCATGAAGACACAGAGCTGGCCGTCGCGCGGCTCGACGGTGAGCGCCGTGCGCACGGGCAAGCTGCCGCCCGATCCACCGCCGTAGCCGGCGGGATCGGCCATGCGCGCCTGCGGCGACAACGCCGCCGCATAGGCGCTGGACACGGCAAAGCTCCGCGCCAAAGCCGACGCATCCGGCAGCGGACGCCGCTCGTCGAACGGATCGGCCGGCGCCGGCAGCGGCTCCTCGATGGGCCGCAGATAAGGCAGCGACCTGAGCGGCAGACGGAAGCCGACCGGTGAATCGCCCGGCAGCAGGAACAGGCGCTGGCGCCGCGTCTGCCAGATCTCGCTGATCCAGCCGCCGCCCGCGCTCTGCGCGCCCCAGCGCTGCACCGGCAGCACGTAGCCGGTCGGTACCGCCAAAGGCCGATCGAACTCGCGCATGATGCGCGTCCGCTCGACCGGATCGTCGATCTTGGGATCGGCGGCATCGACATTCGGCGGCAGCGCGCCTTCCTTCAGCAGGCGGTCGGCCGGATCCTCGTAAACAGGTTGCACGTAATCGCGCGTCAGCCCGAGCTTGCCGGCAAGACGCTCGGTGAAGCGCTGCGCGTCCTGCACCGACGGCGCCTGCGCGCGCGGCTTGGCGGCGATGAGCGCGCCGTCTCTCCAGAGCGGCTTGCCGTCCTTGCGCCAGATCAGCGACAGCGCCCAGCGCGGCAATTCTTCGCCGGGATACCATTTGCCCTGCCCGTAATGCAGCATCCCGTTCGGCGCGAAGCGGTCGCGCAGCTTGCGGATCAACGTATCGGCGAGCTGCCGCTTGGTCGGCCCGAGCGCGGCCGTATTCCATTCCGCGGATTGATAGTCGTCGATCGAGACGAAGGTCGGCTCGCCGCCCATCGTCAGACGCACGTTATGCGCGGCAAGATCGGCATCGACCTTGTCGCCGAGGCTGTCGAGCGCGGTCCATGCGGTGTCCGAAAACGGATACGTCACACGCGGCTTCTCGTTGATGCGCGTGACTTTCATCTCGAAGGCGAAGTCGACCTTGGCGGCTTCGACGGCGCCGGAGATCGGCGCCGCCGCGCGATAATGCGGCGTCGCCGCGAGCGGCAGATGGCCCTCGCCTGTCAGCAGGCCCGAGGTCGGATCGAGACCGATCCAGCCGGCGCCCGGCACATAGACCTCGCACCAGGCGTGCAGATCGGTGAAGTCCTCCGCCGCGCCCGCCGGCCCGTCGAGCGCGGCAAGGTCCGGCTTGAGTTGGATTAGATAGCCGGAGACGAAACGCGTCGCCAAACCGAGATGGCGCAAGGTCTGCACCAGCAGCCACGCGGTGTCGCGGCACGAGCCGGAGGCGCAGGCGAGCGTTTCTTCCGGCGTCTGAACGCCCGGCTCCATGCGCACGAGATAGCGGATCTCGCGCTGCAGACGCTGATTGAGCGCGACCAGGAAGTCCGTGATGTTGGTCTTTTCGCGCGGCACCGTTGCCAGGAACGCCGCGAGCCGCGACCCGAGCGGCTCCTTCACGAGATAGGGCGCGAGGTCTTCGGCATTCTCCGCCGCATAGTCGAACGGAAACTCGGTCGCATAGGGCTCGACGAAGAAGTCGAACGGATTGACCACCGACATGTCGGCGATGAGGTCCACCGTCACGGAGAACTCGCGCGTGCGCTCGGGAAAGACGAAGCGCGCGAGCCAATTGCCGTTCGGGTCCTGCTGCCAGTTCACGAAGTGCTGGCTCGGCGTCACCTTCAGCGAATAGCTCAGCACGTTGGTGCGCGTGTGCGGCGCGGGCCGTAAGCGCACGACCTGGGGCCCAAGCGCCACCGGACGGTCGTAGGCGTAGCGCGTGACGTGCCGCAGACTGACTTGAATAGACATGCCTTGGACTTCTCCGCCACCCCGACTGGGCCCCGTAAGAGAAGCAAGTTTCAGGCCGTCGCGCGAGCCTGGCGCGCGGACCGGGGTGCCACCGTCAACGGAAGTTTGCGATTATTTTCAGTTTATTGGCTGGGTTCGGGCGCGGCCACCGCGCGCTTTAGTCCGGCCACGACCGCACGCAGCGGCGCCTCCGGCGAAGCCGCGGCGGCCTCGTTGTGGGCGCCGTGGATGAGCTTATGGATGAAAGCCAGCTTCACGATCACCGCCGGCGCCAGCACGAAAGGATAGAGGTCCGGCACCCCCATGCTGCGGTTGATCGAATTGACCGCGAAGGTGAGCGGCAACCAAGCATCGACGATGCGCTCCATGTCGACGCCATGGGGATCGAAGTCCACGGCGGTCGCAAGCTCCGCGCCCATCGTCACGCGCGGCCGCACGCGCAGGCCGAAAGCCTTCGCCGTCTCGAGCGTGTCGACCATGTGGAAGTAATGCGCCCAGGTCTCGGCGAAATCTTCCCATGGATGACTGCTGGCGTAAGCGGTGACGAAGCGCTCGTTCCAATCCGGCGGCGGACCGTTCTCATAGTGGCGCTTCAAGGCCTCGCCATAGTCGATCGTGTCGTCGCCGAACAGCTCGCGGCATTCCGTGATGATCGGCTTATCCTTGATGAGCTGATCCCAGTAATAGTGCGCGATCTCGTGCCGGAAATGACCGAGCAGCGTGCGGTAAGGCTCGCCGAGCGCATGGCGCGCGCGCTCGCGCTCGGCGTCATTCGCCTCCGAGAGGTTGAGCGTGATGAGGCCATTGGCATGACCGGTCATCACCGGCTCGCCCGCCGCGCTCTTGAAATCGAACGCAAGGCCGTCCGGGTCTTCGGCCTTGGTGACCACCGGTAGCTTCAGGCGCAGCAGCGAATAGAATAGCCGGTGCTTGGCGACCTCGATCTTGCGCCAGTTGAGGAGGTTTCCGGGGACGGACAGATCGGGAATGGTGCGGTTGTGCCGGCAGGCGGCACAGAATTCATCCGGGTCGTCGGCGGCGACCAGCCAGTTGCACACCTCATGCGCCGCGTTAGCGCAATACCGGTAACGCCCTTCGGGCTCAGCCAAGGCGCGCCAGAGGCCGTTGTCGTCTTCGAGCGCGGTGACGGTACCGCGGCTCGGCAGATAGCCGAGCTTGTGCCCGCAGCTTTCGCACCGCGTGTTCTCGAAATACAGCGGCTGGCCGCAATGCTGGCACTCGAACAGCTTCATTGGCTCTAGGAAGTTACGTGCCCCAACACATAGAACCGCCGGTGAACGAAAAGGTTGCAGCGGCGGCAGGCCCCGCACCTCAACCCTAATCGCGGCCTTCGCCTTAGACCCTGCCCTTACCCTTGGCCTTGGCGCGCACCGCCCGCTATCATGAGCGGCATTTCACGCACGAACGGCCAATGACACCGCACAGCCTTGCCGCCTTGAACGCCGCCTCCACGGCGGATTTCGTCGCCGCTCTCGCCGGCATCTACGAACACTCCCCCTGGATCGCCGAAGCCGCCGCCGCCAAACGGCCTTTCGCCAGCCTGTCCGCGCTGCATGAGGCGATGATCGCCGTGGTGCGCGCATCCGGGCCGGAAAAGCAGCTCGCGCTGGTGAAGGCCCATCCCGACCTCGCCGGCAAGGCGGCGCGCGCCGGCGAACTCACAGCCGCCTCGACCAACGAGCAGATGAGCGCCGGCCTCGACCGGCTGAGCGAAGCCGATTACGCCCGTTTCCATCAGCTCAACGATGCCTATCAGGCGCGGTTCGGCTTCCCATTCATCGTCTGCGTGCGGCGGCACACCAAGGATTCGATCCTGCGCGCCTTCGAACAGCGGCTCGCGCACACTGCCGACGCCGAATTGTCCACGGCGCTCGGCGAGATCTTCCGCATCGCGGCGCTCAGGCTCGACCAGGCGGTCGAGGCCGAGGACAGGCTGAAAATAGCCGGCCGCCTGTCGACCCATGTGCTCGACACTTATGCCGGCCGCCCCGCCCAAGGCGTTGCCGTCGACTTGTGGGAGTTGTCGGCGTCGGCCGATTCAAGGTTCGTCGCGCGCGGCGTCACCAACAGCGACGGCCGCACCGACGCCCCGCTGATCGGCGGCCGGCCGGTGCCCATCGGCACCTACGAACTGCGCTTCGACGTCGGCGCCTACTTCCAGGCCCAAGGCGTGACGCTCCCCGAGCCCGCCTTTCTCGGCATCGTGCCGATCCGCTTCCAAGTCGCCGAGCCCGAGGCGCACTACCACGTGCCGCTCCTCGCGACGCCCTGGAGCTATTCGACCTATCGCGGCAGCTAGCCTGCCAAAGAAACGCCGGCCGCGATCGCGGCCGGCGTCATCGGGTCACGCGCTTTGCGCTACGCGGCAATCTTTAGAAGGCCACCGTCGCGCCGAGCAGCCAGGTGCTTTCGGTCGTCGCCGTGAAGTTGCCGAAAGGCTGCGACGGGTTGATGCCGAACTTGTTCTTCCAGTAGCGATAGCCGCCCCAGATCGAATACATGTTCGGCCGCTGACCGATCCAGGGACCGATGTCCAGGCTGAGGTTCTGCTGCAGGTAGTATTCGGTCGTGCGCTCGAGGCCGGCGCTGCCGGCCGGCTCACCCATGCCCTTCGGACCGTGGATCGTGCCGAAGAACTTGTAGGTCAGCGGCAGCCAGGACGGCATGAAGCCGAGCGGCTGCACGTAGAGCCATTCGAAGCCCCAGGTCGTGTCGAAATCGACGTTGCCCGAGGGGTTCGTCGTGCCCGGGGTGACGGCATTGAAGCCGTCGTGCTGCCATTCCTTGTAGACGGTCGGGGTCAGGTTCAAGAAGCCCTTGTAGGGCATCGCGAAGCTGAACTGGATACCCGCTTCGATCGACCGCTTCGCCGAACCGAGCTGCGTGTTGTCGGTGTTGAGGTCGGCGCCGACCATCAACGAGACGTTGGTCAGCGGGCCGTAAGAGAAGGCCCGGGTGTTGAAGATCTCGTTGAAGCCGAATGTGCTGCGGAAGAAGCCGTAGATCTCGGTGTACGGCGCGCCGCCATCGAGGGTCGGCGTCTGCATGCTCGTGGCTTTGAGCCAGTCGATGTTGATGAAGTTCGTGCCGTACTTCCACACGTCGAAATGCGTGAAGCTCAAAACGTGCTTCGGCGTCTTGCCGGCGCCCGGATTGGTGGCGAGGAACTCGTAGTGATAGCTGATCGAGTTGTCGTTGACGAAGAAGAAGGGAAGCTCCGCCGGCGCCTTGAGCACCGGCGCCTTGGTCGCGATGTCGGCCGCGCCTGCCGCGCCGACCGCAGCCGCCGTCAGCACACCGGCAAGCATAGCTGTTCGAAGAAACATAGTTTGACCCCCAACGAAGACTCCCGGCGACAAAAAACTGTCACAGCGGGCGCGCGGGGGAAGCGCGAAGATTCCGCAACCGACGCTACTTATTTCAGCGCCAGCGCCTTATGCCCTTGGAGGTTGTTCGAATGTGCATTCCGACAACTTTGGTATCGTCGGCCGTCCTATCGCTCGATAGGACTTAAGGTATTTCGGTAAGATGACCCTTCGCGTGGCGCGGCCGCAGGGCGCACCCGCGCACCGATAAGAGCCTGTACAAAAAAAGAGCAGAGGTTGCAGCGCAACCATTATCCCATTCTGCTGTGACCGTGCGGCAACATGTCACGAAGCCTGCTGTGGAAGCCGTTCGGACCGGCGCCGCGAAGGGCTTCGTCCTTTCGCGACTTAGCCGTCGCGGTTCCTGCCGCTGCCGCGATTTGGTGCATGTTGCCAGTGGATTAGGCGCGCGTTGCCGCTATTTGACGTCTTCTAATGGCGCGTCTTTTGTCACACTATGATATTGCCTAACTCGTGAACGTCGAGGGCCCCTGCCACCATGGATGTTGCGTCGTTGCACGGCCCGTCCGGCGAACATCCGCTGCTGCAAGCCATCGGCATCACCAAGCGTTACGGCAACTTCCTCGCGAATAATGCCGTCGACCTGGACCTCTTTCCCCGGACCATCCATGCCCTGCTCGGCGAGAACGGCGCCGGCAAATCGACCCTGGTCAAGATCATCTACGGCCTGATCGAGCCGAGCGCGGGCGAACTGCGCTGGATGGGGCGGCCGATGGTGCTCACCGGCCCGGCCGATGCACGCGCACGCGGCATCGGCATGGTGTTCCAGCATTTCTCCCTGTTCGACAACCTGACGGTCGCGGAGAACGTCGCGCTCGGGCTCGACGGGACGGAGAGCTTTGCCGCGATGTCGGCGCGCCTGGCGCAGGTCTCGCGCGATTACGGCCTGCCGCTCGATCCCAAGCGTGAGGTCTGGCGCCTCTCGGTCGGCGAACGCCAGCGCATCGAGATCGTGCGCATGCTGATGCAGAACCCCAAGCTGTTGATCCTCGACGAGCCGACCGCGGTGCTCACGCCGCAGGAGGCCGACCAGCTCTTCATCGTGCTCGAGCGGCTGCGCGAAGAAGGCCGGGCCATCCTCTACATCAGCCACAAGCTGGAAGAGGTGAAGCGGCTGTGCGACAGCGCCACCATCCTGCGCAGCGGCCAGAAGGTCGCGACCTGCGATCCGCGCCAGGAGACGGCGGGCTCGCTCGCCCGCATGATGGTCGGCGCCGATATCGCCGTGGTGAAGCCGAAGGCGGTTCGCGCCACGACCGTGCCGCGGCTCGTCGTGCAGCATCTGTCGCTGAAACCGGACGATCCGCACGGCATCGCGCTCAAGGACATCAGCTTCGAG
>Ga0180216_1002832_pt1 | contig 14088 bp, 14 predicted proteins | sample eDN3rd37CBELigMG_FD_128879 | JGI IMG/M metagenome (GOLD analysis project Ga0180216, IMG submission 128879) | Enriched Miracle-Growth compost microbial communities from Emeryville, California, USA - eDNA 3rd pass 37_C BE-Lig MG (version 2)... ... | reverse complement strand
CGGAGGGGTGACGGCGAAGTCCTGTGCCTTTCGTGGAAGGAATGCGGCGGGCCGGCCGTGAGATCGCCGAGCCGAAAAGGATACGGCTCATTCTTGATCGAGGAGCTGCTGGACGGAATGGCAGAGGAGAGCCGGGTCGATTTCCGCGCCGAAGGTCTCGTGGTGGAGGCGACCATCCCGGCTGCCCGCCTGAGACCGTCTCACGAGCACTGGCCGACAACGCCGGCCAAATCTGCCCAGAAGGAGCCGGCTCTCATCGACTGACTGCAGGAGCCTGAGCCAGCCAGCGCCCCACCTGCGGCTCAGTTCCAGGCGAACGCGACCTTCTCCAGCTTCGCGCCGCCAATCCGGTCATACGCCTTGGCGATGGGGCGCCCGCCGCGCCGCCAGTAAAAATCGATGGCCGGCGTGTTGTCGGAAAGAGCCCAGCAGATCAGGCCCTTTATGCGGCGCTCATCCATTGCGTGCCGGCACGCCTCGAACAGCAACTCCCCGAACCCGAGGCCCTGGTAGATCGGCGCAAGATAGAGCTCGTAAATCTCGCCCTGGTACTGCCCGCGGCTGCGCGCTGAACCCCAGGTCGCGTAACCTGCGATCTCTCGCCCGACCTCGAGCACGAATATGTTGTCGCCTGACCGCACGGCGCTGGCCCACCACTCTGGACCGCGACGGCGGATCATGCTTTCAAGATGAAGGTGAGGGATGATACCCCGATAGGCCAGCTGCCAGGACTCGCGAAATACTTGCGCGAGTGCAGCCGCATCGGACGGTTTACCGCGACGAACTCGAACTTGTGCGCTGGACCCCAACATGAGTCCAGTATAAAGCGCGGCCGATAAGGTATTGCAACGCTCTTGTGAGCGATTCGTTCCGTCCGCGTTCACAAGTCACATCCTACTTGATTCAAATCGGCAGTGAAGCAAAGGCCCGATGTCATTGGGATCGGGCCTCTTCTTCGGTCGTGTGGCCGTTGGTTGTCCAACAGGTCAGTTGCCGTTCTTGGAATTGGCAAAGCTGCGGCTGGCAGCCGAGTTCATCGTCTCGAAGGTCTGGCGGGTCAGCTTGGTCGAAAGCTCGAACAGCTCCTTCGTCTGGACACTCGCCGCAGCAAGCTGCTGCTGGAGGAAGTCGGCCTGGAGGCGAGCGGCTTCCGGCAGCGTGCGCGCCCGTGCAATAGCCTGGGCAGCTTCGAACGCAGCTTCCGCATTGGCGGCTGCGTTGGTGAGCACCTTCTCACCGAGCGTACGCGCGCCAGCCTGAGCCGTCGTCAGCACTTCCTCGAAAGCTTTGACGCTCTCCTTGGTGGCCGCGGCGACCTTCTGGTAGGCATCGCGCGTCTTGACAACGCTTTCCTCGGCAAAGGCCTGGAAGTTCTCGGGGATGCGCACGTCTTTGGCCGCGTTGAACATCTCTTGTGCCTGCCTCGTAAACTGCTCGTTCATTGAGCTTCTCCTGGGGGATCTGATGCGCCTGGGGTGGCTGCGGAGCTGGAGGAGGGCAACTCCGCCAAATCCGAATGCTCAGCATTTAGCCATTCTTGTTGTGCGGCGCAACATAAATTGTGCGGCGCAGAATGATGGCGGTTTGTCGCACACGGATCGTCGGCTGTCAGGCCGAGTCCGCGAGCAACGGGAAAAGGTCCCGATAGCGCATAGCAGCGGGGTCGAAGCGCACGTCTTGCGGCCTCAGGGGCCGGGCGAACGCGAGACCTGAAAGGGACCGGCACCGCGAAATCGCGACGTAGGTCTGGCCGTGTGCAAAGGTGCCGCGGCCCAGGTCGATGTAGACTTTGTCGAGCGTCAGGCCCTGGCTTTTGTGGATGGTCAGAGCCCAGGCCAGTCGCAGCGGAAACTGCTTGAAGGTGCCGGCGACGGTCTCGACGATCTTCTGTGCCGATTGATCATAGGCGTAACGACGATTCTCCCATGCCGCCGGTTCGACCTCGTGCTCCTTGCCGTCGACCTCGACCCAGACCCGCTTATCGTCCAGACGGCTTACGCGGGAGATGGTACCATTGACCCAGCGCCGGTCGGGATCGTTGCGCAAAAGAATGACCTTCGCACCAGCTTTGAGCAGAAGCGGGCTGTCGGTCGGCTGGGCACTGTCGCTGAAGTCACCCGTCACGCCAGCCTCGTAGGCGTACGCGCGGCCAGGCAGCGCATCGAGGTAGGCCGCGTTGATGCGGTTCGCGGCCGCGTTGGTCGGCGTCAGAATGACGAACTGCTCGCCTTCGCCCAAGGTGCGGATTGGGCTGACGCGGTCATTGAGCAGTTCCAGGTCGGACTCGTCGGCCTCACCCTCGCGGATGCGATCAAGCACACCGATCAACTGCGCGTCGTCCTGTCGGAACACCTGCTTGAGCTCGAGCAACGCGGTCCCCGCGCCGTCGCGAAGCGCTGGCACATCGAAAAAGAACGGCCCGCCGAAGTTCGACTCCAGGTGCTCGGCGACCTCCGCCTCCTGCACCACTGGCGGAAGCTGATGCAAATCTCCAAAAAGCAGCAGCCGGACACCGCCGAACGGCTCCCGAGGGCGCCCTCGGTTGACGCGTAGAGATTGGTCGATCGCCCACATCAGGTCGGACCGCACCATCGAAACCTCGTCGATGATGAGGAATTTCAGACGCCGCATGAGTCCGCCGTTGCGGCTGCGGCGAATGTCGTCCGGCCGGATCAGGCGCGGCGGAAACCCGAAGAACGAGTGGATCGTCTGACCGCCGACATTGACCGCCGCGAGCCCGGTCGGCGCCAGCACGATGCCCTGGTCGGCCACGATCTCGCGAAGGTAGCGGAGCAGGGTCGACTTCCCGGTCCCGGCGCGGCCGGTGATGAAGAGGTGCCCAGACTCCGCCCCCGGAAAGGCAGCCGCCAGATCATGCTCGCGGGTGACCTGAACCCCGTCCGGCCAAGGAAATCTGCTGGCTCGGCGAGGTGCCTTATCCATCCTGCTCCCGCTCAGGCGACTGCCTGCGCCTCTCTGAGACGCTCCATCTTCTTGCGCATGTTGGGGTCGAGCCAGCGCTTGCGCAAGCGGATCGATTTCGGCGTGATCTCCACCAGCTCGTCGTCCGCAATATAGGAGAGCGCTCGCTCGAGCGGCATCTTCATAGGCGGGGTCAGGATGACGTTGTCGTCCTTGCCCGCGGCGCGCACGTTCGTCAGCTTCTTGCCCTTGAGCACGTTGACTTCAAGGTCGTTCTCGCGGGAGTGCTCGCCGACGATCATGCCCTGGTAGACGCGGGTCTGCGGTCCAATCATCAGAGGGCCGCGGTCCTCCAGGTTGTAGAGGGCGTACGAGACTGCCTCCCCGTCTCCGTTGGAGATGAGGACACCCGTGCGACGGCCCTGGATCTCGCCCTTGAACGGGGCGTAGCTGTGGAACAGCCGGTTCATGACCGCCGTGCCGCGAGTGTCCGACAGCAGCTCGCTCTGGTAGCCAAGGAGCCCGCGCGTCGGCACGTGGAAGACGAGGCGCTGTCGCCCGCCTCCGGACGGGCGCATTTCGATGAGCTCGCCGCGGCGTTCCGATATCTTCTGCACGACGACGCCGCTGAACTGCTCGTCAACGTCGATGATGACTTCCTCGATGGGCTCGAGCCGCCGGCCGGTCTCCGGCTCAATCTTGTAGACGACCCGCGGCCGCGAAACAGTGAGTTCGAAACCTTCCCGCCGCATGGTCTCGATCAGGATGGCGAGCTGAAGCTCTCCGCGCCCCGCCACCTCGAACGCGTCCTTCTCCTCGGACTCTGTCACGCGAATAGCGATGTTCCGCTCGGCTTCGCGGAAAAGCCGCTCGCGAATGACGCGGCTCTGAACCTTATCACCTTCCTGCCCCGCCAGCGGGCCGTCGTTGATGCGGAAGGTCATGGAGAGCGTCGGCGGATCGACGGGCTGTGCCGGCAGGGGCGCCTCGACGCTCAGATCGCAAAGGGTGTCTGCTACGGTCGCTTCCGTAATACCCGCAATCGCGACGATGTCACCGGCCTCGCCGACCTCGATCGGCTGGCGCTCCAGACCGCGGAATGCCAGCACCTTGGTGACGCGCGCCGTCTCGATGAGGCGGCCGTCATGGTGAAGCGCCTTGATCGCTTGGTTCGGCCGGATGGCGCCCGACGTGATGCGGCCCGTGAGGATCCGCCCCAGGTAAGGATCGGCTTCGAGCGTCGTCGCCAGCATCCTGAACGGCCCTTCCTCCACTTGCGGAGGCGGAACGTGCGAAAGCACGAGATCGAAGAGCGGCGCCATGCTGTCCTTGGGACCGGCGGGGTCGAGCGCCATCCACCCATCACGGCCGGAGCCATAGAGCACGGGAAAATCGAGCTGCTCGTCCGTGGCATCGAGGCTGGCGAACAGGTCGAACACTTCGTTCAGCACGTCCAGGTGCCGCTCGTCCGGGCGGTCGATCTTATTGATGGCGACGATGGGTCGAAGGCCGCGCTTCAGCGCCTTTGAAACCACGAACTTGGTCTGCGGCAGCGGCCCTTCCGAAGCATCCACCAGGACGATGGCGCCGTCGACCATGTTGAGAATACGCTCGACCTCACCGCCGAAATCCGCGTGGCCTGGCGTGTCGACGATGTTGATGCGTGTGCCGCGCCACACGAGCGAGGTGCACTTGGCGAGGATGGTGATGCCACGCTCACGCTCGAGATCGCCGCTATCCATCACCCTTTCCGCAACCTTCTGGTTCTCGCGGAAAGAGCCTGACTGTCTCAGCAGCTGATCGACCAGCGTCGTCTTGCCGTGGTCGACGTGGGCGATGATAGCGATGTTGCGGAGGTCCATGTAACTCACTTGTTGCAGTGCGAAAAAATCAGCGCCCAAGTATCACACCTGATGCGATCCCGCTAGCAGCGGAGCTTACGGCCGGAATTGACTCAGCCTGAGGGTTAGTCGGGCGTACCTGCCGTCGGGTGCAGGCGGGGACGGAAGCCCAGCCGCAGCACGGTGACGATAGCCGGTGGGGTTAAAAGGTCTACGTCGGTATCCAGACCAATTCTGAGGCCTTCCAAGTAGCCGCCAGGGGTCCAGGGCTTGAGCTCCCCGCCAAGCCAAAGATGGGGAGTGCCCTCCAGGCGCACAATGCTGCCAGCCGGCAGGTCGCGGAGCCTCACTCGGACGGTCCGCTTCACGCCACCTGGTTCAAGCCTCTCCAGGTGGAGGACCCGGTCCATGTACTGCGCCTGAGGACGTTCGGCGCGGCCCTCGGCCTTCGCCCAGAGTGCCGCGAAATGCAGCGCATCGGCCCTGCGGCATTCGAAGCAAGGACGGTGACCGGCGGCAAGCGCGGTCGCCTCGTCGAGGAAGAACAGCTCGGTATACCGGCCCGGCGCCATCACTTCGCGCCGCCTTTCCCGGAACTCCAGCTCACAGCAGATCCACTGACGCGTGACCCACCGTCGGCGTCCCAACGTCTTGTCCGGCCGATGTAGGCAACCCCCGCGATTCCCCATCATCGTGCCGCGCGCGTCCGTCGCGATGATTTCGCCTTCTGGCGTGACGCGGTTCTGCAGCGGCATCGACGCTCACCGAAGCGAAGAGGAGCACCCGGCCGGGATCGCTGGACGGCCGGGCTGCAGGTTTACTTGCCTTGCCACTCGTCCTTCACCTCCATGCACTTCTTGGAGATGAAGTTGTTGATGTCTTCCACCACCATGCTGTCCAGCACGTTGAAGGTATTGTCCGTGGCGGTGGCCGTCCACATGGCGCCCTTGACCAGGCTCGGCCCCTCGATCTCACCCCAATTGAGAGAGGCCTTCACTGCCTTGCCGTTCTCGAACTTCACCTTCGGCGCAAACGCGAACTTGAGCTCCGCGTTACCCTCCTCGCGCTCAACCTCGCAGGTGACGTTGTGGGTGTCGAGAACCGCCTCGTGCTTGGGCTCGGTCATAGCCTTGATCAATGTCTCGCGGCTGAGCTTGACGTCGGCGGAGCACCGGACCCGTCCCCACGGCCAAGACACCTTGGCTTTGGACACGATCTTCTCGAGTTGCTCCTTCCGCCACGACTTCACGACCTTGCAGGCGATGTCGCTCCCGTCGGGCTTGCGATTGTGAAAGGCATCGCAGATGGCCACCTTACAGGCCTTTCGGCTCTCTCGCTCCGCCTTTTCCTCGGGAGTCAGCTCCACTAGCTCCTCGGCAGGCGGGACCTGCGGATTCTCGGCGGCGGCAGGCAGAGCTTGCGCTGCCAAGAAACCAGCTCCGACCAGACAAAGAACCGCACTGCGGACCGGCATAGGACTCCCCTCCTTTCGTGGCAAAGACGCAGGAGCTAATGCCATGGACTGGCGCAGGAATATGACGTTGGACGGCTGAGCTTCCGGCCTCCTGGGGAAACCCTTTTTCGGCTTGCTTGAACTCGCTTCGGCGGTCACCATATCTCACTTTGCGTGCACTAATGGCGCCCGTCAGGAACGGGGCCGGCAGCGCGCGGGGGCCCGGATGGGACCCGCGGCACGAGTTTGAACAAGGTCGCTTGGAAAGGGCTTTGCAGAGATGTCACGCATGTCGCTTATGTCCAGCCCCATGCTGCTCGGATTCGAGGAAATCGAGCGGTTGATCGATCGCCTCGGCAAGGGTGGGAGTGATGGATATCCGCCCTACAACATCGAACGCATCACCAAGGATGGAGAGCGCACCGAGATTCTGCGCATTACCTTGGCGGTTGCAGGCTTCACGCGAGATCAACTCGAGATTACCGTCGAGGACAATCAGCTTACGATTCGCGGCAAGCAGCAGGACGACAAGGGTCGGGAGTACCTCTACCGGGGCATCGCAGCTCGTCAGTTTCAACGCACATTCGTGCTGGCGGATGGCATCGAGATCCGCAGTGCGGACCTGAACAATGGTCTTCTGTCCATCGACCTCGTGAGGCACGAGCCCGAGCGGCTGGTGCGGAAAATCGAGATCGGTGAGCGCAATTCCGGTGCTTGAAGCACCGGCGCTGGCCAAAGACAGAGAATCACGGGAGCATGGTGTGCAAGGCAGCCGGTCGGGGGCACCGCCCGACTGCAGAGCATGACGTGCCAGTCCCCACCTGGAGGAGTAACGTCATGAACAGAGCGAAACGCGCGAGATCGCCGCGGAAGCGGAATCATTCGAAAGTCGCGCCGATCATGAGCCAGCTTGAGCTCGCTCGTCTTGGCGGCGGTGAGATCGCTTACATCAAGGTTTTGTCCTCAGAAGAGGCCCAGCGGCTCTATCCGGCCGTTGAGGGACTGCCGGTTGGTATCAACCTGTATGCCCTCCATGCGGCGGACGGCACGCCGATCGCGTTGACGGACAGTCGACAAGCGGCCATCGGGCACGCCCGTGGCGACAAACTGGAGGTGGCGAGCGTCCACTGACGCAGAGTCGTCTCGCTCGCCTTACTTCAAGCGCATTGGCGCTCCCGCCAGAGATGGTGTGGAGCGCTTTTCGTCTTGCCGGATCGTCCCCGCGTGCTCCGCCTAGCCGCGGTAGCGGGCGAACTGCCCGCGCGGCCTCATCCACTCGAGATAACTCGGGACGATGGCCTCGATCGTGCGCGGCCGCGCGACCCCAAGGGCCTGCAGCGTGCGGCCGTCCTGTTCGGCGGCGGCGCTGACGACGTTGTCCTGCTTGAGCAGCCGCACCTGGTCGAGAGTGAAAGGGCGAAGTGCGTTCGGGAGCGGCCAAGTGATGATCGCCATAAGGCTCGCCAGCCAGAACGGGATGGGGAAGTAAGCGCGCCGACGATCCGTCCACTCCTGGACCCTGTCCAGGAGCTGGCGGAACGTGAAGATCTCCGGTCCCCCGACCTCGTAAATTGTTCCTGGCTTGGCGCCTCCTTCGACGGCACAGGTTATCGCTGCACCGAGGTCCCCGGCATAGACCGGCTGGAAGCGCGTGCGGCCGCCGCCGATGAGCGGCAGGAACGGGCTGAAACGCGCCATCGAGGCGAACCGATTGAAGAACTCGTCCTCGGGTCCGAAGACGATGGATGGCCGGATGATCACGGCATCTGGGAACTCTTCGAGGACGGCCTGCTCGGCCTCTGCCTTGGTGCGCCCGTAGGCCGAGGGACTCTTCGGATCGGCGCCGATCGCAGAGATGTGCACGAACCGCTGGGCGCCTGCCTCGCGGGCGGCCCTGGCCACGGCTCGCGCTCCTTTCACGTGGACAGCTTCGAAGGTTTGCCGCCCGGTGGGGCTCAAAATGCCCACCGCATTGACCACCGCCACGGCATCCTTCACTGCGTGCGTCACGGAATCGGGAAAGCGGACGTTGGCCTGCACGGCATGGATCTGTCCAAGGCGGCCCATCGGTTGCAAATGCCCCGCCAAATCCGGCCGACGCACGGCGGCTCGAATACGCCAGCCCTTCCTGGCCAAGTTCTGAACCGCGTGGCGGCCCACGAACCCCGATCCGCCAAACACGGTCACCAGACCGCCGAAGGCGAGGTTAGAGGACATGCCGTAAGTCTCCTGCGTCCAATCCTTTTTGCGCCGGCCAGCAATACACACCCACCCCCCTCCTGTGAAGTGACGCAGCGCAATTGACAACGCCGCCGACCGGCTCTAACTGATGAGCGCTTCCTGCCCAGGTGGCGGAATTGGTAGACGCACTAGTTTCAGGTACTAGCGGGTAACACCGTGGAGGTTCGAGTCCTCTCCTGGGCACCATCCCTCTCGTAAGGGATCAGACAACAAAGATTTCCAGCAGATGCCGCGGCCACAAGCTGCCCGATTGGTGCAAACGGGTGCAGCGATGACGCGTATATTGGCAAGTGCTTGGAAGCATCCCAAGATCGCTGAATTACTGCCTCAAAGCTGATCCCGAAGATCATCCTGGTCTGTGAGTGGGCTTGGCGCGAAACTGGCGCGAGAGCTCGATGCTCGAATCTCCGAGTCGATTGGTAGTCGCTGGTTCGAAGGTTTCGACTCTTTCAGAGGTCCTTAATATCGACCAAGTGCCGCAATGTGATGCCATCTTGGCAGAGGCTTTTTTTTCCGGCCGGATGGCATGGGTCGGGTTTGCCGACTCTCTCCTGACTTCGTTTGTAAAGGTCCGCCGCCGGAACTGTCTCCGGCATCTTCACGCTCTGCCGAGGGACGCAGGAGTAGGTACACATGGCAAAGCACCGAATTTACACGACAAGCTTCGCAAGTGTTTATCCGCTCTATGTTGCGAAGGCCGAGAAAAAAGGGCGTACAAAGGCGGAGGTTGATCAGGTCATCTCTTGGCTGACGGGCTATGGCCAGAAGGAGCTGGAAGAGCAACTTGAAAAGCAAGTTGACTTCGAAACGTTCTTTGCAAAAGCGCCCAAATTAAATCCCTCTCGGAATCTGATCAAAGGCGTGATTTGCGGTGTCCGAGTGGAGGACATTCCAGAGCCAATTATGCGGGAAATTCGCTATCTCGATAAACTGATCGACGAGCTTGCGCGAGGAAAATCGATGGACAAAATCCTCCGAAAGAATTGAGCGTACCGCACACCCCAGCCCAGGGTCGAAATCGCTAGCCGATCAGCGGAGGAAACTGCACCGACACGCTGTTGCTATCTGAAACCCCGCATCGCAGCCGTCATGTCCTGGATACCGATTCCGCGTCCCGGACTGAGCGAGCCCAATCTACTGCTCTCACCGATAATTACCGGACTTCCCCACTGTTGGCAGATGACGTGCTCAGCAGCCTTCTTAGGCCCGCCGCTTCTTGCCCTTCGAATTGGCAGGAGCTTCGTTGGCGGCGCCGGCTGCGTGTCCATATCCAGCCATAGCTGCGCGGGTCTCTTCGATTTGCTCGCTTGTGAGCAGCACGGGTCCGCCGATCTGCAGGGCCAAGTAGTATTGCTTGGCCAGCGTCTCGAGCTCCACAGCCAGCCACATCGCCTTTTCCAACGTCGGGCCGACGGTGATCATGCCATGGTTGGCTAGGAGGCACGCGTTTCGGCCGTCGAGTGCCGCCAGCGCTGCGTCCGACAGCTCCTGCGTGCCGAAGCGCGCGTACGCCGAGCAACGGACGTCCTCGCCACCGAAAATGGCCACCATGTAGTGGCACGCTGGAATGTCACGCCGCGCGATCGCCAATGCCGTCGCGTAGATCGAATGAGTATGGACGACCGCCCCGGCTTCCGGGCGCGCCCGCAGAATATCCAGATGAATGCGCCACTCCGACGACGGCTTCCTGGGTCCCCGATACGAGCCGTCGGTGCGATCGATTGGCATGGCAGCGATCATCTCGGGGGTCAGGGCGTCATAGGGAATGCCGGAGGGAGTGATCAGGATCTCCTCTCCATAGCGGGCCGATATGTTCCCGGAAGTCCCCTGATTGAGCCCAACCGAATTCATCCACCGGCAGTGGTCGATGATGGCCTGTCGAAGCTGGCGTTCGCGTCTCGTCATGAGTTGTATGGATCGAGCTGTGGATGAGGTCGTCGCCCGATCAATACACGCTCTCCCAGAGCACGCCAGCTGCGGATCAAGCGCAGAACTGTGGCACCTGCGCCCCGCTTGGGCATCAATCTGCGGAAGGCGCCGGCTCACGGATGCGCGTGCGTCAGCGCACATGATACATTCGGGTGCGTCGGCTTCTTCCACCATCCGAAAGAGCATACCGAATGACCTTCAAAGCGGGCGTCTTCCTATCGGCGGTGCTGGCTGCGGCTCCTGTCTCGGTGGCGCTCGCGGGTGGCGACGAAGTCTTCGGGGGCGCTGAAGTCTATCCCTTCGCCATCGTCAGCCACTACGACTTGGCCAAAGACGCCTTCGCCTCCTCGACCGCTCTTTACGTAGCCTTGAACCGCGATCTGGCGCGCGAGGGCTTCGCCGTCCGCCTGGCTGGCACCATGGACTCCTACAGCTATGATGCGCCCTGGCATCCTGCGTGGGATGTCGACGGCGATGCTTGGTCCATAGACGGCATGTTGGGCTACCGCTGGCTGCGCGGTGACGTTGCCTCGGGCATTTTCGTGGGAGCCGAGCACCAGGATCATGACTTGTCTCCGAACGATCCTCTGAACCCTGTGCGGGGCAGCGAGACCGGATTTAAAATCCTGCTCGACATCAGGAAAGCGGCGACCCCGTATTCGCCTGTCTACGCGGATCTGACGGCGAGCTATTCGACGGCTTTCGACACCTATCAGGTGGATGGCCGCATCGGATTAGCCTATGGCCGAGTCGTCATCGGGCCGGAGGCATGGTTCCTGGGTGACGAGTCCGGGGATGCTCAGCGTGTCGGCGCTTTTCTCCTGACGGATCTGCCGCCACTCCTCTTCAGCAATGTCTCGAGCGAGCTCACAATCTCGGCCGGCTACCAATTCACCGACGATGACGATCATGGCTCGACGTTCGGCTCAGAGGGCGCTTACGGCGTTGCCAGGTTCAAAACGCATTTCAATCTAAATTGGCGCTAGCCCCCGTTCCGTTGGCCGCCCGTTCTAGCCGACTGCTGCACTCAGCGTGAGATAGCGGCATACGAACATCGTCGCTGCGAGTGAGGCTGGGAAAGTCCGCTTTGCGACCCGACTGCCGTGTCTCGCAGCCAGACTTACCGGCAAAGCACCTTTTCAACTGGCCTATTACTCTGATTTCACCGCGATCCGATCGACCTCCGCCATCTCTTCCGCGGTCAGTTTCCAGCTCGCTGCCTGTACGTTCTGCTCAACCTGCTCCGGCCTCGTCGCGCCTGCTATGACGCTTGCCACGTAGGAGTGGGAGGCGAGCCAGCTGAAGGCGAGCTCGAGCAGTGTGTGTCCACGGGCCTCTGCGAAAGCGGTGAGCTGCTCGACAAGCGAGAAGTATTCATCGGTCAGATACTTGTCGGCCCAGCGTTTCATGGCGCCCATGCGCGTGTCCGGCGCTGGAGCGCTTCCCCGCTCGTACTTGCCGGTGAGGAGGCCGGATGCGAGCGGAAAGTAGGGCAGCAGGCTCAGCCCGAAATGCTGCATGGCCGGGATCAGGTGGTTCTCATGGTCCCGAACGATGAGACTGTACTCATCCTGACACGAGATGAAGCTCGTCAGATTGTGGTAGCGGGACGTCCAGATCGCATCGGCGACCTGCCAGGAGGGAAAGTTGGAACAACCAATGTAGCGGACTTTCCCCTGCCGGACGAGATCATCGAGCGCGCGAAGCGTCTCTTCGATGGGAGTGCGTGGATCGGGCTGGTGAACCTGGTAAAGGTCGATCCAGTCGGTCTTCAGGCGGCGCAAACTATCCTCCACAGCCGACATGATATAGCGCCGCGACGCACCGACCAGCCCACGGTCCGCGTCCATAGGCATCCCGAACTTCGTCGCGAGCACGATATCCTTACGCCGCGGGCCAAGGACTTCGCCGAGTATCGTTTCGGACCCGCCCTTGTTCCCATAGATGTCCGCGGTGTCGAATAGCGTGATCCCGGCATCGAGCGCCTTGTGGACCACGGCGCGCGACGCTTCGAGATCAATCCGCATGCCAAAGTTATTGCACCCGAGCCCCACAACGGACACTTGCAGGCCGGACCGGCCGAGGTTGCGTTGTTCCATGATGCCTCCGTTGGCGTGACTTCCAGCTTCTCGAATTGCTCGCTCAACACCAGCCCAGCACAGCTCCTCCGAGCTGTGCAACGCGACTGGCGACGAATCGGATGCCAGGAGACCGCGGCGTCATTTCCTGTCACCCGCTCTGCCCATCTCGATAACGGGGCCATACCATTTGCGCGCATCGGACCGAAGCTCACGCTGTCAACGAAACCGGCTTTGCCGCGTTGATTGATGACCTGTTTCGCGGCTCTCCGGCCCAGAGAAGAACGCATGCTCACCGAACGGTTCAGTCCTCGTTTCGTCGATCTGGACGCCTGGCCCACGGGCGAGATGATCGCGGCCATGTACGAGGGGCAGCTTTTCGCCGCCGCTGCGGTAAAGGGAGCGCTCGGCTCCATAGCCGAGGCCGTTGATGCTGCGGTGCCGGCCCTGAGCCGCGGCGGTCGTCTCGTTTATGTCGGAGCCGGCACGTCGGGACGGATCGGCGTTCAGGATGGGACCGAGCTGCCACCCACGTACGGCTGGTCAGCCGATCGCCTGATCTTCGCGATGGCCGGCGGTCTCGGCGCCCTGGTCCAGAGTGTGGAAGGTGCGGAGGACAGCGCATCGGCGGGCGCGCAAGCGATGGCCGATGCCGGCGTCAGGGCGAACGACGTCGTGATCGGGCTCGCAGCCAGCGGAACGACCCCTTACACGATCGGCGCGCTGAAAGGTGCGGGCGAGGTAGGTGCCCTTACGATCGCAATTGCCAGCAACCCCGAGGCGCCGCTGCTCAAGGTGGCTCAGCACAGAATCCTGGTCGAGACCGGCCCCGAGGTCATCGCTGGCTCCACGCGAATGAAAGCCGGAACCGCGCAGAAAATCGTTCTGAACCTGTTCTCGACGGCAGTGATGGTGCGGCTTGGACGGGTCTATCGCGGCCTCATGGTTCACATGCGGGCCAGCAACGAAAAGTTGAAGCGTCGGGCCGAGCGGATGGTGCACGAGATCGTCGGCTGCTCGGCCGACGAGGCTGCGCGGTTTGTCGAGCGCGCGCATGGAGACGTGAAGACTGCGATTTTGCTCGGTTTTGGCCTGGAACCAGCCGAGGCGGCCGATGTGCTGGCACGGCACCAAGGCAATCTGCGGTCTGCTATCGGGGAGATCGCCCGTTGATAATGGCAGAGCACAATACCCAGACTGCGATGGCCCGCGAGATCGGGGAGATCCCGGCCGGCGCGCAACAGCTGGTGAACCGGTTTGATGAAATCCAGTCCCTCGCCGAGCGCATTGGCAGGGAGCAGCCGCGCGTCGTTGCTGTATGTGGACGCGGCAGCTCGGGGAACGTCGGTGTCTATTTGCGGTACCTCTTCGAAACGCATTTGAGGTTGCTCGTCTCGCCCACTGCGCCATCGGTCGTGACGACTTATCGTCGGCCACCGGACATGACGGGCGCACTGTTCGTGCTGATCTCGCAATCCGGGCGTAGCCCCGACCTGGTGATGGCAACGGAGGTGGCCCGGACGGCTGGGGCTCTAACACTCGCTATCGTCAACGACGGAGCCTCTCCCGCAGCGGATGCTGCAGACCTCGTCCTGCCCATTGGCGCCGGCCCTGAGAAGGCCGT
>Ga0180216_1002830_pt1 | contig 14095 bp, 11 predicted proteins | sample eDN3rd37CBELigMG_FD_128879 | JGI IMG/M metagenome (GOLD analysis project Ga0180216, IMG submission 128879) | Enriched Miracle-Growth compost microbial communities from Emeryville, California, USA - eDNA 3rd pass 37_C BE-Lig MG (version 2)... ... | reverse complement strand
TGACGGCGTACACGTGGGCCAGGAGGAATTGCCCGTCGCCCAGGTTCGCCGGATCGTGGGGCCTGAGCCGCTGGTTGGCCTTTCCACACATAACATCGAGCAAGCCAGAGCGGCTGTGCTGGACGGGGTCGATTACATCGGTGTGGGGCCGACCTTTCCGTCGGGCACCAAGCAGTTTGAAACGTTTGCCGGCCTGGAATACGTGCGACAGGTGGCAGCCCAGATTACGCTGCCGGCCTTTGTAATTGGCGGCGTATCGCTCGACAATTTGGATCAAGTGCTGGCTGCCGGAGCAAGTCGCGTAGCCGTGGCGGGCGGTATTGTAGCGCAGCCTAATCCAGGCCAGGCAGCTCGGGCGTTTCTGGCGAAGTTGCGTGCTTACCCAGCCTAGCGAGGCATAGCCGCGAACCACGCCTGGTTAGGGAATCGGCCGGGCGGCGTCCGTCTTGCTGCCGTCGATGATGCGGACGTCGGGCCGCAACTCTTCCAGCCGCTTAACGCCCCGCTGGGTCGCACGGCTGCCCAGCAGCCACAGCCGCTTCAGGCGAGGAATCGCCCGGAGCGAATCCACGGCCTGGTCGGTGACAGCAGTGCGGCGGAGGTCGAGGGCTTCCAGGGCAGGCAGCAGCGTCAGATGCGCCACGCCATCGTCGGTGACGGCGGTTGCTTCCAGGTCGAGATCGACCAGCTTGTTCAGGCCAGCCAGTGCGGCCAGTCCTTGCGAATCGACGGCCGTATTTTCGAGATTGAGCTTCTCCAGCGAGGTGAGCTGGCCCAGGGCCGGCAGGCCGGCGCCGGTCACGCGCGTGTTGCGCAGGTTCAGCTCGCGAAGGTTCTTCAGCGAGGTCAGCCACTTGAGCCCGGCGTCGTTGACCGCGGTATCGTCGAGTGTCAGCTTCTTGAGGTTGGTCAGGCCGCGGAGATGCTTCAGGCCGTCGCCAGTAATCTTGGTGCGCGAGAGCAGCAGGGTTTCCAGATCGGTCATGCCTTCGATGGCCGCCAGATGCTCATCGGTGGTGACCGTATCGACCAGGCTCAGCACCGTGACCTTGCCGCCTGTTTCTTTGTAGCGGATCGGCGTACCGACACCGGCGCGGCCGATGCGGTTCTCGATCTCCACGGCAATCTGCTTCTGCTGCTCCGAGCTGAGCGCCACCGGCGGCAGCAAAGTGTCAGCGGGGGCTGCGGGGGCCGTCGAAGAAGTGCCGGCAGGGCTAGCCTGGCTGTGGCTGTTGCTCGTGCCCGCGGCGGGCTCCGGCGGGGTGGTGCCGGGCAGCGTATCCGCAGGCGCGGAAGCGGTGGGCGTGGTCGGCGGTGCTTGCTCGGGCGGTCCTTCGACCAGCGTCTCTGAGCCGCAGCCGCCCAGCACCATCAGGGCCGGGGCGACCACGCGCAAACGCAGCCAATTTCCTTGGTTGGCCATTGCACTCCTCCGGTAAACCGCTCGCTGCCAAGAACCCCACCAGGCAGCGGCCGTTACGCGGAGGCCGCCACCTCATGTACTTATCGTAGGTTATGGCTTGCGCCCAAGGAAATGGCGGTTGGGAGGAATGCGCCGGTTATGCGGCCCCATCCAAGAAGATTGGTATCAAGACACCGCTGGCAGGGCCGTGGCACACATGGAATGCCGTGGCACGCGTCGTTACTTAGGAAGCAGCGCTTCGGGCTGTTCCAGGAACAGGTAGTGGCCGTGGTCGGCGGTCAGGATCAGCGCCGTATCGCGCCAGCCGCCGTTGGCTTCCACCCACTTGGTCACGGCGCGGAAGGCGTTGTCGCCGCTGATCACGGCGCCGATCGAGTTGTCGATGTTGTTGTCGTGGTTGCCCCAGTCCACTTCGCCCGCCTCGATCATCAGCCAGAAGCCGTCAGGGTTGCGGGCGGCCAGGACATCGAGCGCCACGGTAGCCATGTCGGCCAGGGTCGGGTTCTCGATCACATCGGCCTCGGTGTATTCCTCGGCCTTGTTGCGGCCAGCGGTGGGATTGAACTTGCCGTCGGCCGTGCGGAACGGCAGGTGGCCATACTTCACGCCGAAGTAACCAAACAGCCGCCGATTCTTGGCCTTGGCCTCCGCGGCGGCCGCTTTCAGGATCTCGGCGCCCGGCTTGCCGGCCGTGCGCTGCACCACCTGGTACTTGCCGCCGTGCTCGGCATTGACCTGGTAAAGGTCCTCGGCCGTCAGGTAACGATTGCCGGGCACAAAGTTGCGGCCCTGCTTGGAGTCGGCCTGCGTTTCAGCGCCCCAGCCCGCGGTGATCAGCACATCGACGCCCGGCAGCGGCTCCTTTTTGTGCGCCACGGACGGCAGCCCCAGCAGGTCGCGGCTGATGTCCTGGTAATCATCGCGCGACACGTTGTGGGCGTAGGCGGCGCCCGGGGTGGCGTGGCTGATCGGCACGCTCGTCACCACGCCCACGGCCCAGCCTTTTTCCTGGAGCTGATGAGCGATGGAAGGCACCTGCTTGCCATCGGGACCGATGTTGATCGAGTCGTTGTACGTTTTCACTCCGGTGGTCATGGCCGTGGCCGAAGCCGCCGAGTCCACGTACGGGTGCGGCATCTCCGACGACTTGCCGATGGGGTAAGCCAGGTCGTTGGCACGTGCCCAAGGCGTGATGCCAGCCCGGGTGTAGTCGTAACCACCGCGTTCCGTTCCGCCGGGATTGAGCAGAATCTGGCCATCGACGTCGACCTGGGTGCCTTCGTTATGCGGGGCGGTGACCATGTAGCCGTAATCGGTTTCGGCGCCGCGGTAGTCCTGGAAGTGCAGCCCGGTGCCCCGGCCTTCGCGATACGCCACGCGGCCGGCGGCATAGGTGGCGGCGGCCCAGGTGGTCTGCCAGTCCATACCGTCGAAGACCATCAGGATCACCCGCTTCTTGCCGGCTTCCACCGCCTGCTTCTGGAGCCGGTAGATATCGGTCTGGTCGAAGTAATCGGCCGTGGGGTTGAGGGTGTTCTCAGGCACGCGGCCGTAGAGTTCTTTCAGCCGGGCCTCGCTGCGGTAGGCGCTATTCTCGCCACGCACGCTGTCGAGGTTGATGCCGAAGGTATAGACCGGGATCAAGCGGTTGGAGTGCGTGCCCCAGGCGCGGTAGTTATTGGGATCGAATCCCCAGTGTCCCCAAGGTGCCTTGCCGGCGGCGATGGCGTCGGCTTGCAGCTTGCGGACGTGGTCGCCGTCGGACGGCTTGCCCGATTCTTCAGCCATCAACGGGCCGCCCAGCATCATCAGAGCGGCAATCCCAAGGAGCGAACGAACAGCAAGACCGCAGCACTTCATGGCAGGTCACCTGAGGCAAAAGCAGGGTTCGCGGCAGGAAAACGGGCAGACCAGGCAGGGGGGCCAAAGGCGGGCGCACAGCTAGCACTGCCGGGCTGTGTGGCAGGCGGCTGCCCTGGGCAATCCATCATGGATTGCCGCCAGGGGACGGGTCAAGTCGGCGCACAAGAAACCCACACGCCGCTCATCAGAATCACACAAGCGGCCCTGCCGCTGCGAGGTTTGCAGCCCGTAGGCTGGGGATCACTGGGCCATTTCGGCCAGCCGAGTCCCCAAGGCTTGAATCCGTGGATCGGGATCGCTGCGGGCTGTTTCGACCAGCCGACGCCGGGTCGATAGATCGTTCGAGGTCGCCAGCAACGAAAATGCAGCATGCCGCACGTCGGCGTCGCGGTCGGTGGTTAGCCACCACAACCACGGACGAGGATCGATCGACGCCAGCCGGGGAAGCTGCTCGGCCCATTGCCGCCGCACCGCCGGGTTGGGGTCGGCCAGGTGTCGGGCAAGCTCCACGTGGCTGGGTTTGAAGCCTCGCCGGGTCAACTCCGCTTGGGCCGCCTGATGCGCATCGGGATGCAATTCGCGAAACAGGCTCAATACCGCGGCGGTATCCATGCCTTGCAGCAGGGAACGGTCTTCCCACACGGCCGGGCTAACATCGGTGGCTGGCTCCTCCGCCACAAACGCTTCGGCAGCCGATTGGGCGGCCGCACCGCGGTCGTCCGACATCCGCAGCCGCGTGCCATCATCGCCCAACGCGGAGCCCAGGCGGCGAGGTTCGTTCGCGGCCCCGGCAGGGTTGGCAGCTTCCTGATCGTTATTGGTAGCCGGTTCGGCGCTGCCAACGATTGCAACGTCGCGCGGCAATCGATCGGTCTGCCCAATGGCCACATCCAAGGGAAGATCGCGGCGGGCAGCGGCTTCTTCACCGCGGCTGCGGCGGAAAACTTCCTTGCAACTGGCCGCCAGCTTCATCCGATCGACGTGGTCCGGCAGCCGGGCACGCAGCAGCATCTCGGCCAGTACGGCCGCTTGTTGCGATGCCCAACCTTGAAACACCGGCGCCGATTCGGCCAACAGATCGGCCAGACGCTGCCAATCGCCGGCCTGATCGGGATGGGCTTCCCAGGTCCGAATCTGTTCTTTGAGGTATGCCAACGCTCGCTCGCGGACGACCTGGCGGCTGGAGCCCAGGCAGGCCACCAGGGCTGGCAGGCCGTCGTCCTCGAGTGCGCCCAGACATTGGATCAGCGCCGGCACTTCTTCCTCGGGCGCCGAGTGCAGGCATTGCAGCCAATACGCGGCCAGCCAGCGCTCGTGGTACAGCACCGCCCAGCCGATCACGACGGCGCTCACGGTCAGCACCACGATCACCAACCAGCGCGAGCCGGAGTCGGTGTTGGCCTGATAGCCTGCTCGAGCAATGTTCATGGCAAGCATCCGTGCTGCTGGGAGATTGCCGGACAACCTGCCGGCGACACGCTAGCGCTGCTGGCATTTGCCGAAAAGACCTCGGCCCACTGCGCGGCGGCAGAATGTATTGGCTGCGCTAGCGCGCGACAAGAGCGCCGCACCTGCGGCGCTCTTGCCACGGATCACTGCTTGTTTGCCCCCTGACCTGGCCAACCGCGTGCGGCTTAGCTCTCCGGCAGCCGCGACTTGGCCGGCGCTTCGGCCGCCGGTTCGGTATCGGCTTCCTCGGCAAGGCCGATCAGGCGATCGAACTCCGAGGCAGCCGTGGTGGTCCGGGCGTACTCCATGAACTCGTGTTCGAGCATCTTGGTATCGGTGCCGGCCATCTCGCGGGCGATCTTGGCCCTGGCCTTCTGCTGCTGCCGCATCTCGCGCATCTCTTGCAGTTCGCGCGAGTGAGCTTCCTCGCTGACGCCCGCCAGGATGTTGTTGATTTCTTCTTCTTCGCGGGCGGTGATCATATCGGCCACCGTCGCCGAGGCTTCTTCCTTTAGCTTGTCGATCTCGCGGAGCAGATTCTGGAGCTGGACCTTGTGCTCGGCAATCGACTGATTGATCTCCTGAATGTCTTCCTCAAGCTCATTGATGTGCGCTTCCTTCTCCTTGAGCGAGGTGGAGAAGTCGTTGAAGGCGGCCAGGCACTTCATGTAGTCTTCGTTGGTCTTGATCTGCTCCATGGTGGCGCCGGAAGCCTTGAGCTTGTCGACCACGCTCTTGGCCTTGGCCGCCGCGCCGGTCTTGAGCTGTTCCAGCCGCCCCACTTCTTCGGTGAGCTGAGCCAGGCGGGCTCGCTTCTTCTCCTCCTGGGCGATCATGGCCGCCACGGCATCTTTGTACTGGTGAATCCGCTGCGTTTTTTCGCGCACGATGTTGTCGTACGTCGCCTGGATGACGTGCGGATTCTTGCGCATGTCGTCGCTGGCGGCATCCACCCGGCCTGTGACCAGATACCAGAACGACTTGAATAGCTTGCCAATCGCTCGGAACACGATTTCATCTCCGATTCAGGGGGGAAAACAGGATCGAGTTGCCGCGAGGTCCTTAGAACTCCCGCTGTCGCGACGGACCTTGCAGCTCGGCTTCCAGGTCGCGCATGCGTTCTTCCACCCGGCGGGCAACATGAAGGTTGCGTTCCAACTCCTGGCGAAAGCTGCTCACGGCTTCGGCGCTGGTCGACTTGGCACTCAGCGAATGTACTTCATCCACGGTTTCCGCAAATTGGTCGATGCTCTGCTCCACTTCGGCCAGTAATTGCTCGCGCTGAGCCAACACTTCGCCGCGGGCGGCCGGGGAATAGATCCGCTGGGCCGTCTCCCACAACTCCAGCGAACGTTCCAAAGCATCGACACATGCTGAAAACAGATTCTCCACCGAGTTGGCAATTTCCACCGCCGTGTAGCGATCGACCTCCGTAGACCAACGCGAATTGGAGTGGAACGACTCGTACAACTCGCGAAGCCGCCGCAAGCTGCGGGCACTGCGGCTGTCGGCATCCATGCGGAGCCGACGATAGAGCCGGCTAAGCCGCCGCTCTTTCTCGCGGGCGACCTGCGTCTGCATTTCTTGAAAGACTTCTTCGCGGAGCCGCTTGGTACGGAACAGCAGATTGACCCCGCCCAGAATGACCGCCACGCCCAGGGCCACGGCTCCGGCCGCCACCAAGGGCAGGTTGCCCATCGCGGCGCCCACTAACAGCGCAGCACCACCCAGCGCTCCTGGGGTTGCGGTTTCGGGGGCCGTGACGGCTTTATTGAATACGCGTTTTCGAACTTCGCGGTTATCCATGCGACCTCAATTCCTGGATCCGCCCGTGCCCCATACTTCCTAGTCTACCAGCGCCGAGAGACAGAAGGCTGTTCGCTGGTAAGGGGGGAATCTTCCCGGTGTTGCGCGCTCAAGGGGCTGCTTTGGCACGTGGGCAAAGCTTGTGCCAGTGCGGGCTTGGCTTTCGTTTTCAGGCCCAGTTAGCCGCCGCTAGCAGCCCGATGCCAGCCTTTTCCCATTTTCACCAGACCTCCCTGTTGCCATTTCCCCCGTAGTGGGTACAGTCACGAGCAGGCGGGGTTCCCCCTGATTTGCGGGGCCAGCCGCAAGGAGACGGCCTCGACAGATCGCACAGGACACCAACCGCGGGTTCCCCGCCTTCCACCCGTAGTTGCTTGGTGAGTTGTTGCTCGGATTTTTGGGGGTGACGATGAGAACCACGTTGGCAGTTCTGACGGCGGCGGCTTGTTGGATCACGGCGGCGAGCTCCCAGGCCGGCGCGCCCTGCATCACCTACTGCACCGTCTATGAGACGCATTACCAACCGCAAGAAGTCGTTTGCTATCGGACGGTTTACGACACCTATTATCGCGACGTCGTCGTAACCCGGTACCAGCCGGTTTACCAGACGCACCACGTGCAACAGCCCTACCGTGTCGCCCGGCAGGTGTGGGACACTGTGCAGCAACAGGTCACCAAGGTTCATTACGAACCGGTTTACGACACCGTCCAGCAGGTGCAGCACTACACCACCTACCAGCCGGTGATCAACTACCACACCGTGCACGAGGATCACGGCCACTGGGCAGCCCACTGCGTGGCCACCTGCTGCGGCTGCTGCTTCACCTCGGTGTGGGTCCCCCACATCGTGGCCAAGCAGGTGCCGTACACGACCTACGTGCCACAAACGCACACCCGCACCGTGCCGGTTCAGGTTTGCCGTTATGTGGCTCGCCCGGTCACCTACACGGTGAACGTGCCGGTGAGCCGCATCGTGTACGAAGATCACGTGCGGACCGTGCCGGTGACCACCTGCCGGATGGTTCCGTATCAGACGACCGTGCAAGTACCGTACACGGTTCCCCGGCAAGTGCCGTACAAGTCGGTGACGTATGTGCCGGTAACGGTGCCCCGCCAGGTGCCCGTGGTGGTGCCGACGATCTGCGCCCCGGCCTATTGCTGCTGGTAACGGCTATAGCGGCGGCAACTGGCCTAGAAGCCAAGAAACGCTGCAAACTACACACGCGGCACGCGAGCGGTTTCGTTCGCGTGCCGCGTTTTTTGTGCGCGAAGCAGCGTTGAAGCGACGCAAGATCACGGCGCTTTCGCGTACGCTTGGCGCCTCCGTGCGGACAAACCGTACCAAGTGCCGATGAACTTTACGTCACGGCGCCTTAGCGTACGCCTCGCGCTCAAAGGGGTTGTCCATGTAGGGATCGCGGCCACGCAGCCACAGCCACAAGCTGGCGGTCAGGTAGGCAGGTATAAACAGCGGGCCCCAGCGTTCGTACTGCCGCACGTGCACCATTTCATGTTCGCGGCAGGCGTCGAGCGTTTCGTCGCTTTGCCCCAAGACCACGTGGCCCAGAGTCATGGCCGCAGCGGTTACCCAAAAGCAGTTCCGGAGCATCCAGGTAACAAAGCCGCCGTAGAACTCGAGGATTGGCCCGGCATGCCGTACGCGGCCGCCGGTGGCTAGTCCCAACAGCCCGGCAGCCAGGCCAAGCAGCGAGCCGGGGCTGGCCCAGATCACCAGCACCAACCGGCCCAATGCCCGCCCGATCCTACGTATGGCTTGCATCAAAGCTCCCCGGGTGCTCGCTTCGTGTGAACCGTCCTCGGTAGCCGTGTCACGTTTCATCCGTAACTAGCGGGGGACACGACAGTTTGTCGCCCTCATTCGCTCGCCTGGCAGGCTGCTCCTCCCCTGCCCTGCTAAAGCTTGTCGCTTGTTCACTCTACAGCAAATAACAGGGCGCTGCTGCAAGCGTTTCCCGCCGGTGTGGCCGCGGACTCCCGCAACCGAATCTTGCCCAGCCGATACCCGCTTGATACGATACCGGTGTGAGCGGTTCGCCGTTCACCCCTCTGCCATGTTCGTGCTGTCGATGTCCATTTTTGGTGAGCCGATACGAGACCTGCTGGGTGCCCGTGTAGCTCCTGGCCGCGTGTATAGCCGCCGACCGGACCAACCGTCCGGAACCATCGGTCGGATCACACAACCCGGGACTCCGATCACCCACTTTAAAACTGCGGGCTCTCAAAACCGCATCGCCACGGCATTGCGGTGGAGTGGCCTTTATGGAGGGCGTGCTTTCTCTCCGGAGAAAGCCGCCCTTTTTTGTGCGCTGGTTTGGTGACGATTGCACGGTTCAAACGCCAATGAGCGACCTTTCTCCCGCCCTGGCCCAGAAACGCGACCACCTGCTGGCGACCATTGCCGCCGCCGGGCCGTGCGTGGTGGCGTTCTCGGCCGGTGTCGATAGCACCGTAGTGGCCAAGGCCGCGCAGTTGGCGCTGGGCGAACAGGCCATTGCGGTCACGGCCGTGAGCCCCAGCCTCGCCCACGGCGAACTGGACGACGCCAAGCGGCTGGCCGCGCAGATCGGCATCCGTCACGAGATCATCGAGACTTCCGAGTTCCAGTCGCCCCAGTACCGGCAGAACGCTCCGGACCGCTGTTACCACTGCAAGACGGAACTTTACACGCGGCTGGAAACGCTGTTGCCGCGTTGGAACGCCAAGGTCTTGCATAACGGCGCCAATCTCGACGACCGCGGCGACTATCGCCCCGGCATGCAAGCAGCCGCCGAACACCAGGTACGCAGCCCACTATTGGAATGCGGCTTCACCAAGGACGAAGTCCGGCAGCTTGCCGCCCACTGGGGCTTGGAAGTGTGGGACAAGCCGGCCAGCCCGTGCCTGGCTAGTCGCATCGCCTACGGCGAGGAAGTTACGCCTGAGCGCACCGCGATGATCGACGCGGCCGAACAGTTCCTCCGCGGGCTGGGACTGCGCGAACTACGGGTGCGTTACCACCGCGGCGACCTGGCCCGGATCGAAGTGCCCGGCGAAGCCTTGGCCGCGCTGGCCGTCCCTGAAACCCGCGAGCAGATTGTCACACGGTTCAAAGAGCTCGGCTTCCGCTACGTGACGCTCGATCTGCAAGGCTTCCGTTCTGGCAGCATGAACGCCGTGCTGCCGGTGGAGAGCTTGCTCGCCCCGCGCTAAGCCGCACGCCTGTCCGCCGACGGCGAGCTCTCGATCGCCGCATCCAGCAGCAAGCGCCCTAACCAGTCGCAGCCGGCGTGGTAGAATCTTGCACTGGCTTTCTTGGCCGCCGCCCATCGTTCTTGCGCGCATGGTTCACCGGGCTGCGGCACCCGATCGCTGGCGTGTGTTCTTCCCTCCCCCGGTACTTTCCTGCCGCCCCTTCCATGTCTAGCTGGCAAGCACGACTCGACGCCGCCATTGATGCGCTGTTTCCTTCCTTGGTTGAACTCCGCCGCCACCTGCACGCCAATCCCGAGCCTAGCGGCGCCGAAGACAATACCAGCCTGCATATCTACCAGTTGATGGATCGCCCTGGCCTAACGCTCCGCATGGGACCTGGCGGACGGGGCGTGATGGTCGATGCGCCCGCCGACAATGGCCAGCCGCGTGTGGCCATTCGGGCAGACATGGACGCCCTGCTGATTCAGGACCGCAAAACGGTGGATTACCGCAGCCAAGTGCCCGGCGTGATGCACGCCTGCGGCCACGACGCGCACACCGCCACCGTGGTCGGAGCCGTGCTAGGGTTACAGCAACTGGCCGAGGAAGGGCTGCTGCCCTGGGACGTGCCGTTCCGGGCCATTTTCCAGCCGGCCGAAGAAACCAGCCTGGGCGCCTTGGAAATGATTGGGGCCGGAGCCCTGGAGAATGTCGACGGCATTTTCTCCCTGCACATGGATCCCAGCCGGCCGGTTGGCCGGATCGGGGTCCGCGTCGGCGCGCTCACGGCCAGTTGCGACGATATGTTTATCGACATTTTTGGACGCGGTGGCCATGCCGCGAGGCCGCACGAGTCGATCGACCCCATTGCCGCTGCCGCCCAACTGGTCAGCTCCATCTACTTGTTCGTGCCCCGGGCGGTCGATTCGCACGATCCGCTGGTGGTGACCATCGGACAGATTTACGGCGGCGACAATCCCAACGTCATCCCGGAAAGCTGCATCCTGCGGGGCACACTCCGCAGCTTTGGCAAGGAAATCCGCGAGAAGACGAAAGAGCATATCCGCAAACTGGCGCGTGGACTGGCCGAGGTTTCTGGCGCCAGGATCGACGTGCGGTTCGAGGACGGGCCGCCCTCGGTGATGAACGCCCCCGAGCCGGTGGCCGTGATTCGCGGGGCGGCGGCCGAAGTGCTGGGGCCGGCGCACGTGGACGAGATTCCCAAGCCCAGCATGGGCGGCGAGGATTTTGCCTATTACCTGGCCCAGGTGCCGGGCGCGATGTTCCGCTTGGGCTGCTGCTCGGGCGAATCGACGTGCGCCCCGCTACACTCGCCGATGTTCGATATCGATGAGCGTGCCTTGGCCATTGGCGCCAAAACGCTAGCCCGGGCCGCCATCGCCTGGAGCAACCCAGCCCGCCGCAATGGACAGGGCGCCACGTTCAAAGCCATGGGCGAAGGGATTTAAAGAACCCCCAACGTGCCACAGTTATTTTGTGTGCCACGGCTCTACGTGCGACGGCTCTGTGAGCCGTGTGTATTGGTATCGGTGATATATTCCTGGTCCGCACAGCGGCGTCCGCGTTTTTTCATAACGGTGCCGGCAGGTCACGGCGACTGAAGATCATAGCCGCGGCGCTGTAGCACAGGATGCCCAGGCCAAACAGCAGGCCGCTGTACTGCCAGGCCAGCGTCCAGCCGTTGAACTCGTCCAAGAACCAGCCGGGTTCGAACGCGCCCAGGTACGTGGTGTAGACCAGCCAATTCAAATCGGGCGAAAGCCGCGCGATGATCTTCAAAATCAATTGAATCACGCAGAACGCGCCGGCAATGCCGATCGTCTTCCACCGGCTCCGCTGCCACGAACCAATCATTGTCGTGAACGCCGCCAGAAAGAACGTCACCGCGAACAGATTGAGCGCCGCCGGCAGATAATCGCGGCTGGGCACGTCAGTCAGTTTCATCAGTCGCACGCCCAGGCTGGTACCTAACCAGCACGCCAGGCAAATCGCGGCGGCGCCCACGGTCGTAACACCGATTTGCGGCAACAGAATGGCAAACCGGCTGACCGGCTGTGCCGCCAGCAGCTCCATCGTGCCGCGGTCGATTTCGCCGCTGACGGCGTCGGAACCTCGGGCAATCGCCCACACCGTGATGGTGAACATCACCACCGGGTCGACATACGCCAGCAGGATCATGCCCCGCTGGGTCGTCACCAGGTCCAGCGGCAGCGGCAACAGGTTCGGCAGGTTCATGCCCTTGAACCCGAACTGCAAGAACATCTCAAACACCGCCAGGTTCATGCGGCTCACCAGCCAGACAAACAGCAGGTGAAACAACAGCAAGACGGCGGCGCAGCACAGCATCAGGAGCCATGCATCGCGAAAGCTCTTGGACCACAGGGCACGGTTCATCATGTTGCCGTCCGCCTACCTGGTGTGGTTGCCGCTGGCGAATGGATGCGAGGTTTTAATCACACGATATGACACCTGCGAAGGCTTGCTAGCCATGCAGTTTGGCCCCGGTCGCCACGTGAGGATGAAACTGCTCATACACGGTTTGCAGGCCAACGGGGCGCACGCGGACATCGCTCACCTGCTGCTCGCTCAGCCAATGCAGCACCGGCAACAAATCGCCCTCGGTGCGGAAAGCCACCCACTGGTCGCCGTTGCGCTGCACTTCGACACCGGCCAATTGTGGTGGAAGCGGCGGCAAATCGCCGGCCAGGCGTGCCTCAATCCGGTGCTGCCGCTTCAACTCGGCCAACGCTTGCAAGTGCACCAGTTGGCCCCGCCGCAGCACGGCCACCCGGTCGCAAATGGTTTCAATCTCCGACAACACGTGCGACGAAAAGATGACCGTCTGCCCTGCCTGGCGGGCTTCCTGCACAATATGCAGCACCTGTGCCCGAGTGGTCGGGTCGAGGTTGCTGGTTGGCTCGTCGAGAATCAGCAGCGGAGCTTTGATCGCCAGGATCGCCACCAGGGCCAGTTTCTGCCGCATGCCGGTGGAACAGCGGGCAACCTGCCGCGACAGGTCCAGTTCCAGCCGCTCGGCCAGTTCTAGCGCACGGGGCAAGTCGCCGTCGGGCCGCACCGACTGAAAAAATCGCAGCACCTGGTGGCCGTCCATGCCGCGGAACAGCCGGGCATCGCCGGGCAGGTAGCTCACGCGGGCGTGTACTTCCCGCGCTTGCCGGTAACAGTCCAGGCCGTCAATCGTTGCCGTGCCGGCGGTGGGGCGCAAAAAGCCCATCAGCGTCCGCAGCAGCGTGGTTTTGCCAGCGCCGTTGGGCCCCAGAAGGCCAAAGATTTCGCCGCGAGGCACGGCAAGCGTGCAGCGATCGAGCGCCGTGAAGTGGCCATAGCACTTGGTCAGGTTTTCCGTCGCAACCAGCGGTGACGTCATTGCAGCAGCAGCCGGCATCGTTCGTTTCCCCCCAAGGTCGCCAGGGAGCGAACGAATTGCAGGTTAAGGGTGTCTGGTGGATGCCAGCCTGGCATACGCGGCAAATAGCCTACTCTGCCACGGCCGCGCAGCCACCCGGCATCAAATCGGCGCACACCAATCAAACCGCCCAGGCGAACACCCGTTCATTATGGTAGCCGCCCACGGACCGGCAAGGCGCGGCCGAGGGCACCGCGGTGGGCTGGCCGGAACGTACGCAGGGGCGCAGTGGCACCGCGTTCGCATTGCTCCCCTCCAAGGCGCTGCGCCCCGGAACCGATAGAATGAGGGGCCGATAAAGCTAAGTCCGCAAGAACCACCCCCGCGATAACAGGAGCCGACGGCATGCCGGAACCGCGCGATACCGCATTTGAGATGGCCACCTCGAACATCCGCTTCGGCAGCGGCGTGACTGCCGAGATCGGGATGGACCTGGCCGATCTGGATGCGAAGCGCGTGCTGGTATTCACCGATCCGCGGCTGGCCCGGCTCCCAGTGATGGACACCGTTCTGCAATCGCTCCGGCAGGAAGGCATCGGCTTTGACGTCTTTGATGCCGTGCGGGTGGAACCGACTGATACTTCGATGCTACAAGCGGCCGAGGCGGCCACCAGCGCCCCCTACGACGCATACGTAGCGGTGGGCGGCGGCTCGGTGATCGACACCGCCAAGGTCGCCAACCTGTTGGCCACATACCCGGCCGACTTGATGGACTACGTCAACGCGCCGCTGGGCAAGGCCAAGCCGGTGCCCGGCCCGCTCAAACCGCTGATCGCCGTGCCCACCACCGCAGGCACCGGCAGCGAAACCACCGGCGTGGCGATCTTTGACCTGACCTCGATGCATGCCAAGACGGGCATCGCGCATCGCCGTCTGAAACCGACGCTGGGCCTGGTTGATCCCGAAAACACCCG
>Ga0180216_1002829_pt1 | contig 14096 bp, 11 predicted proteins | sample eDN3rd37CBELigMG_FD_128879 | JGI IMG/M metagenome (GOLD analysis project Ga0180216, IMG submission 128879) | Enriched Miracle-Growth compost microbial communities from Emeryville, California, USA - eDNA 3rd pass 37_C BE-Lig MG (version 2)... ... | reverse complement strand
GGTTGAGGGCGTGCGGGGGCAGGTGGCCCGCCCCCCCCCCCCCCCCCACTCCCCCCCCTACCCGCCCATTCCGCCTCTGCCGTTCGCCTCTGTCTCCTCCTCTGCCTCGGTCCCCTCCTTTGCCTCAGCGCCCACCTCTCACCACGCTCGGCGCTGCCCGTACAGCTCCGGCAGCTCCCGCATGTCGGGCCGCAGCAAGCACATGTCGCCTAGTACGTGAAACAAACCCATGCCACCATGCTTGCTGCATCGTCGGGCCACCACCTACTGGACTAGCCTGAATGCCTCCTGGGCCGCTGTCCTACCGAAGCGCATCCTGCTCAGAAGGCGGCATGGCCGCCTCGGGCCCACGTCCATGCGAATGACTGGGTTCACGTGCCCGTTCACGTGGCCCGCGATCCGCGCGATGACGAAACTTTCGCGCCAGTTTTTCGTTGGCACACCGCACTGCCCTCTCCGCCCTCGCGCCACGGCCCGCGGGGGCGGCGGCCCCCCACGATCCGGCCGTTAGTTTGCCTTAACTGGCCGGTACGCCTGCAGAGCTACGATGGAGGCATACGTCGTGATCACGGTCGTGGTGCTCGGCGTCGAGCTGCTCGTCCTCGCGTCGGGCAACTACCGCCTCGACGTCGTCGCGCTCGTGGGCCTCATGGTGCTCGTCCTCACGCGCGTCGTCTCGCCAGCCGAGGCGCTCAGCGGCTTCGCCGAGCCCGTCGTCGTCGCCATCGCCGCCATGGACGTCGTCGGGCAGGCGGTCCTCAAGACGGGCGTCGCGGAAGGGATCGCGCGGCTGTTGTGGGGCGTGCCGCAGCTCCAGCCACAGCCCGGCACCCACCGCGTCCACCGGCCGCTGCAGGTGGCGCTGATCGTCGCGGCCGCCATGGCCTGCACGGCGCTCATGACCGTCTTTGTGCCGGCCGCCAGCGCCGTCGCGGTCATGCTCCCGATCGCGGTCAGCCTCTGCCACCGCGCCCGCATCCCGTCGGCCACGGTGCTGCTGCCGTTGGCGCACGCCGCGACACTCGGCGGCCTCTTCACGCTGGTCAGCGCGCCCGCCAACCTCGTCGCGAGCCACGCGCTCGACGCGCACCTCGAACCGCCGCTCCGCTTTTTCGACGTGACGCTTTTTGGCGTCCTGGGTCTGCTGCTCATGGTTGCCTTCTTCGCGGCCGGCGGCTACCGCCTTCTCGTGGATCGCGACGCGATGGGCGCCGCCGCTGCCGCCGCTGCCGTTGGGAGTGGCGGCAGCAGCGCCGGCTCTGTCAGCCACCACGCCGCGGACAGCACTGTCGCCGCCAGCAGCAGCACCGCGGCGGCACCCGCGGCCGATGCCAGCGACGTGGCAGACACGGCAGAGCAGCTGCCGTTCAGCTTGCGCGAGCCGCGGCGGCAGCCGAGCGTCCTGCTCTCGCGCACCAAATCGGGCGTGTCGGCGGCCATGCGGCGGGCGTCGCGTGTCATGCGCGGCCTCGACTCGGATGGCAAGCCGCCCTCGCACGAGCTGGCCAGTGTCACCGTCACGGAGCCACCGGACGAGGACGCGCCGCCGCCGCCGCCGCCGCAACAGCCGCCGCAACAGCCGCCGCAACAGCCGCCGCAACAGCAGCAGCAGCAGCAGCAGCAGCAGCAGCAGCAGCAGCAGCAGCAGCAGCAGCAGCAGCAGCAGCAGCAGCAAACGTTGCCAGCGTCGCTGTCGACAGGCGGCGTCTCCACGCTGACCACGACGTCGCTGGCGACGACCGCCACGACGCCCACGGCGTCGCCGAGCCTGCCGACGGCCACGCTGGAGGCAACGCCGCCGAGCGCTTCCTCCAGCACCACGGACAGGCGCGCGCTCGCGGCGGCGCTGGGGTCGTCGCCCAAGACCGCTACAGCGGCAGATTCGCCACGGCTGCCGACGTCGAGCACCAACGCGTCGCTGGAGACGACCCCGCCCAGCGCCACCAGCCGCGCCGCGCCCACCGAGGCGGCGCTCTCGTCGTCGCCGCGGGACCGCGCCCTGCAGTTCCTGGGCCTGCCGCTCAGCACCTCGACCGGCTCGCCCCGGCTGCCGACGGCGACGCTGCCGGCCTCCGGAGCGCTTGACACCACGCCGCCGGGTGCGGCCAGCCGGGCGGTGGCAGCGTCGGAGGCGGCGTTGCCGTCGTCAACCAGAGACCGCGCGCTGCAGTTCCTCGGCCTAGCGCCGACGAGCACGGCCAGCACGAGCGCGACGCCCCCCACCAGCGCCAAGCAGGCCGACGCGGCGCCGGGCGCGGTGCGCGCTGGCACGCCGCCGCGGCGATCGCCGCCGCGCAATGGGTCCACGCATTCGCCGCGCGACCGGAAGGCAGCCGTCGCCGCGTCGTTGGCAAGCCACTCAGCCCCGCACGCCGCGGCGGGCGGGGCCACCGAGGCCGTGGCCACGTTTGCCAGCGCCAGCACGACCTCCGCAGCCGCACCAGCAGTCGCCGAGGGAGGTGTGGGTGGCGGCCGCAGCACGCTGCCGCGGCGCACCGGCGCCAAGGCGGTCGCCCCCGGCGGCGCGTCCATCTTGGACGGTGGATCGCACGGCATGTCGCTGGTGATTGCGCGCGTCCGCTCGGTGAGCCCGCTCATCGGCAAGGCTGTCGGCGAGATCCGGTTCCGCGGCGACTACGGCGTGACCATCGTCGCCATCGAGCGCCCCACGACCGAGGCGGCGCAGGCGCTGGGCGTGACGGGCAAGGCCGACGCGGCGCCGGGCGCGCCCGCCCCGCGCACGCCGCGCCGCGTGCGCGAGGTGCACGTCGACACGACGCTGCGGGCCAACGACCTGTTGTACCTGTTTGGCCAGCCGGAGGACGTCAGGCGGCTGGTGCAGGAGCCCGAGCTCGCACTGATGGCGATGGGCCGCACGATGTGGCTCCCGCCACCCGTCCTCCTCGCCGAGTTTCTCATGCCGCACACGTCGACGGCGGTCGGCCTCACCATCAAGGAGACCGGCATCGAGCGCCGCTACACCGCGGCGGCCGTGGCGGTCATGCACGACGGGCAGCGGCTGGTAGGCCGCGACCTCGCCGAGATCCGGCTGGCGCCGGGCGACGTCGTCCTGGTCAGCGGCCACCGGCGCAACCTCGTCGGCCTCGCGAGCGCCGCCACGAGCATGGACGCCGCCCAGGTGGTGTTCCTGGCCAGCTACCCCGACAACGTGATCAACACGTCGCACACGCTCGGCCGCCGCCAGCTGGAGCGGTGGCGCATCGTCCTCGTGGCCGCCGTCCTGCTGGCGCTGGCCGTTGTGATGGCCGGCGGGTGGGTGCCGAACGCCCTCGCCGTGTTGGGCGCCGCCGTCGTCCTGGTCGCGTTCGGCTGCCTGCCGGCCGCCGAAGCGTACCGCGCCATCGACTGGGAGACGGTCGTGGTCACCGCTGCGATGCTCGCGCACGCGCAGTCGCTGGACAAGCACGGCCTCGTCCAAGCCGTTGCCTCTGGGATTGCCAGCGTCGACGCCGCCTCGGGCCCGTACGCCGTCCTCGCCGTCCTGTACGTCATCGCCGCGGGCCTCGGCGTGACGATGGGCGCGGCCACCGCGGCCGTCCTCGTCGCGCCGATCGCCTACGCCGCCGCCGACGAGCTCGCCCTGGATGCGCGCGCCTTCCTGGTCGCCGTGGCCGTCGGCGCCACCACGGCGTTCCTGCGGCCGTCAGCGTCGCCCGCCGTGCAGATGGTGTACGGCCCGGGCCACTACCGCCTCACCGAGCACCTGCTCGTCGGCGCTGTGCTGGCTTCCGTGCTTTTCGGCCTCGCCTTGGCGCTTGCGCCCGCGCTCTTCCCGTTCACTGACATCGACTACCTCCGGCCGGCCGTGGAATGGGGGTGGGGATGAGATCTTCATTGTGAGATACGTCGGGCCCTACGTGTTGTAAGGTATATTCCAGCTGCACTGTGCTGGGTGGTGCCGCCCGCGCGTCGATCTCCTTGTGCAGCTGATCCGATGGGGGCGTCGCGGCGTGTATTATCGTTGCGTGGCGTTCTTGTTGTAGTACCATACCCGCAGTTACAGTGGCCATGCATAAACAGTGCGCTCGAGAGGTCCGCGGCTCATGCGCGCAACCATGTAAGCCGTGGCAAGGTGGCACCCGCCTGCGTAAGCACCTGCGCACAGGAGCGGTGTCCGTACTGGCTCGCATGCGCGGGCCGCGATCCACGACAAAGCCGTCGACTGGCGCAGGCGACCCATGCCGCGACGCGCTCGTACACGTCGACGGACACCGCTCACGTCCATCCAGCGGCTTATTCGCAGCAACTCTCCATGCAGTATCGCGACTAACGGACATTTTCGCGAGCACCTTGCGGTGCGCCACCGCGCTGTGCCCAAAGGGGTGTTTTGGCAGCACACGGCGAGATACAGACTGCGGCAGACCGGGTGCCCGCAGGACGGCCTAGTGACCATGGCGTACACGCCCATTGGCACCTGCGCTCCGCGCCACTTGCAGTGCCGTCGCATGACATGCGCATCGGCACCTGCTGCGCTCCACAGGCTTGTGGATGCGCTTTCACGGAATGTCCGTCAGTCGGAGCGCCGCAGCCGCCCGATGATCGAGGTTGATTTGTGGGGCTCCCCACAGTTTTGGCGCGAAAGTTTGAACGTTTGTGCGCGACGGAGGCGCTGAAGGAGGACGAAGAGGAGGAGGAGGAGGAGGAGGAGGAGGAGGAGGAGGACGCTGACGGAGGAGGAGGAGGAGGAGGAAGACGAGGAGGAGGACGCTGAAAAAGGAGGAGGAGGACGCTGAAAAAGGAGGAGGAGGAGGACGAGGACGAGGACGAAGAGGACGAAGCATAGCGTGCTGAAGAGGACGCTGAAGAGGACGCGGACAACGACGACGCGGACGACGACGAAGAAGAAGAGGACGAAGAAGAGCGCGCTGAAGAGGACGACGAGCGCGCTGAAGAGGACGACGAGAACGCTGAAGAGGACGACGACGAAGAGGACGACGACGAAGAGGACGCACTCCTCGCTGCGGGACAAGTATCATGCCGGGCCGTCAACGAAGGGCGTGACGGAGGACGACGCCTGCGACCATGCCGCCGCTGCGGGGTCGCGTGGTGTTCCGCAAGTCGCTCACGACGACGCAGTGGAGCCAGCCGGCGCCGGCCGACGACGACGACCCGGTCACCGACGAGCGTACGGGGCGCCGACCATGCATCGGGCTAGCCACGCGGGAGTGCTGATGAGTGCAATGAGTCCCAAAAGTTTGTCGCGCCCTGTCCGGCCACGCATGCAGACGCACCGGCGGCCGACCATGCGGACGACACAGAGCCTGCTGGGGGCCCAGAACCGTTGTCGGTGCTTCGTGGGCCCCGAGCACCGACGTTTCGGCGCAAGCGGCCCCTGTCGCCCCCGCCACCGACGGGCGCAGCGCTGCACCCGTCGGTCGCCGAGCCGGACCGCACCGTCTCCCTGACGGCGAGCCTCGCCAGCGCCGTCCCGAATCTATGGGGCCGCCGCGGCACGCCGACGCCCGCACCCACACCGACAGCAGCAACGCCGGCGCCGATGACCCCACACCGTGCTGACAAACAGATCCCGCTGTCGGCGCTCGCCGACATGTTCAAGAGCCCATCGGCCGCGAGCGCGCCCGCGACAACGTCCCGCCGGTCGTCCGAGTCGGCCAGCTCGACCGGCGCGCCCTCGTGGCGGCGGCAACGGTGCGAGGCGCGGGGCCGCCCTCGGTGCTTGCCTCTGCCGGCATACTCACTCGTGCGGGCTGAGCGCGGTGCGTATGTTTGCGCTGACTTGCCCCCCAGCAGCGGCCTCCTGACGGAGCAGCTGCGCCGGATCGCGGCGCGCGAGCAAGCTGACTTGGTCCTGCTGGACCGTGCCGGATTTGGTAGGCCTTACCGCCTGGGCCAGACAAACAGGCGCTCGTGCAGGCCCTGTTGCTAACGTGAGCTTTGAAGTGTCTGAACGCTCCACGCACGGCCCGTCAGACGATGAGCGGCAGGGCACGGCGGCAGCCTGCCTGCGCGTGCGTCTGGTGCACGTCCAAGTGGAAGGTACCATGGGCGCCGTGTGCAACGCTCGCAACTTGGTCATCTCTAACGCCCCCACCCACACCTTGCCTCGCCGTCGGACGTGCAGGCACCCTAATCTTTGCGTGGTGCGCCGCGCGGCCGGGGCCAAACGAGGCGGCGCCGGACACGCTGGTCTGCTTCCTGAGCGGGCGCGCCGAGGCGCTGGCCCCCGGCAACGAGGTCGCCGTGCACCGACCCTAGTATGCGGAGCTTACCCGATGGCCTGTCTCGCAGCGCCACGTCTCAACTGTTTGGGCTCGTGTTCTTCGTGACGTGACGCGCCCAGCCGGGAGCTGGCAGGCCCGCTTCGGCCGGGCGGTGCCAACCACACGATCATCCTCTGCCGACGCTACGACGTCGCCTTTGCGACGCCGACGCCGGCGGTCGACGGCCAGCGAGCCACCGTCCACCCGCTGCTGCGCCACTTTCCCACTGCACTGCCGCCGCTTCACGACGTTGCACGTTCGCCGCCATCCGACGACGGCCGCGTTGGGCCGTCGCCCGCCTCCCAGCCGACGCCGCTGGCCGCATCGGCGGCTGCGCCACCGCCCAACACGGCCCAAGTGGCCACGGGCCTCACCTGGTCCGCGGTGCGGCCACTCCTCTCGCCGGAGGCGCTCGACGCATGGCATGAGCAGGCATGCCAATGGCAGCGGCTCGAGCCCGCCCGCCGGCCAGCAGCCGCGTACGGCCTTTCTGTGGATTGGCGTCTGGCATGGATGCGCCACCGGGTGACAAAGCAAACCGCCGTCTTCCTGATGTGGTTTGGCACCCCCTTCTCACGCAGGACGCGCCCGATCGATTTGGCGAGCGGGTCGCTGGGCATCGACGCACGCACGCGATGGCCGCAGGCCGACGCGGCGCGGCTGCAGGTGCTGCCGCTTGACCTTGCCTTCCCGTCCGTCCTGGCGGCCGCCCACCATGTCTTGTAGGACCCAGTCGCAGAAGTACCGCCGCGATGGGTGGAGCCATGCTGATAGGCTTGCCATGTCAAGGGCGGCTGGGGCACGCACGCAGAGCAACCTTGGCCGACAGCGACGACCTGCTGCCCCCAGTGGTGGCCATTGGTATGCTGCCCCCCACCGACAACCGCGGCCCGGACGCCCGCCCGTTCCGGGGCCTGCGCCCCGCCACAGTGCTGCTGCTGCTGGCCGCCGCCGTGCCGTGACGATAGCCTCTCACTGTACAGCTCGTCTGTAAAGGTTCCGTTGTACAAGATGGACACATGGTATGTACAGGCCTCATCCCAAGCTGCCAAACTGCTTGTTCCACTCGACGTACGCATCGAGGTCTTTGGTCGACACGCTCGCCCGCACCTGCGGCCAGCGTGCGATACAGAAAGCCTTGCGGCGCCGTTTCAGCGATCCTTGGCGACGAGTCTATTGGCCACGGCGTCGTACGCACCTGCGTCAGCGCGTATTCAAAGTCGCACAGCTGGATCGGCCGAACATCGTCCGGCGTGATCTTGGAAATGTCTGTGATGGTACGGATCGGGCCCATCGCGGCCTCCCGACACAGATGCGCCATGTCGCTTCCAGAGTAGCCTGCTAGCGCGACCGGCGAGCGCGGCGCCGCGACGAGGGCGTTAGTGCCACGCGATCGATGACCAGCCGAATCGGCAGGCGGCCCACGCACCCTCCGTTCGGGCCACGACGGTATCGATGTCGGCGTCGGTGAGGCTGTGCCGCTGCTTGCGCAGCAAGTTCACCACGATGGTGCGGCGCCCGATGGCTTCGGGCAGCGGGATGTACAGCCGCTTCACCAAGCGCCGCCGTGCAGCCTCGTCGATTTCGTGCGGCCTGTAGGGGGTGGGCAAGATAACTGAAATGTGGCGTGGCAGCGTCAGCGAGCATGCGATCGTGTTTCCATCCTCTCGGCTCCTGCGCACCGGTTCGTGGCGCCTGCGCATGGCACCCCACGCCCCAGTATGAGGCAGAGTTTGATTGGTCAGCAAGGTTGGCTGGGCCAGCGGCACAGCTCAGAACAAAGGCCGTACCAATAATGAGGATGCGGTCGTCCGAGCTGGTGGCGGCGCCATCCTAACCGAGAGAGCGACAGGGGACCAAGGTCGCGGGATGCCCAGCCTTAGATGCGCGGTCACCAGCGCTTGCAACGAGCACGTCGCATACCAATTGGACGAGAAACTCGGTCTTGAGGCGCCGGTTGCCTTCCATCTCGCCGTCGGTGCGCTGCGACAGCAGCGAATCGATCTCGTCGATGAAGATGACGGCGGGCTGGTGGCAGCGCGCCACCGCGAACAAGGCGCGCACCAGCTTCTCACTCTCGCCCACCTGTGCGGCAATCGCCCTTCCCCCCGGGCAGCGGACGTGGCGCCGTGAGCGAGCCGATCGAGCGCCCTTGCCAGTTCGAGCGACTGGCGCACCCATTTCGACGTCAGCGACGACGCCGAGATGGAAAAGAACGTCGCGTTCGCTTGCGAGGCAATGCACTTGCCGAGCAGCGTCTTGCCGGTGCCCGGCGGGCCAAACAGGAGCAAGCCCTTGGGCGGGCCGAGCAGGCCCGTGAAGATGTCCCTGTGCATGCCCAACGCGCCCCGGCAAAATGGCGCCCTTTAGCGTCCACGCCAGAGCGGAACCAGCTTTCGTGCTGCGCCGCTTACGGTCGCAGCATGGGCCAAATGACGATTTCGCGGATTGACTTTTTGGCGTGCTCCAAGCCGGCAATGTCGTCCCACTCCACCTTGGGCGATCGGTCGAGCATCTGCGTCGGCGAGCGCGATCGAACTGAGCGCTGCCATCAGCTCTTAGCGGGTTCACCGCATGTGCCCGACTTTGGCTGGCACCGGTGGCGCACCTCGTTGCTGATAAACTCGACGAGCTTGGGGTCGAGGTTTTTGAGCGACTCGTGGACCGGCGCGTCGCCGCTGCCGCGGCCAGCGGGGGCAGCGACGCGCGAGCCTTGGGGTGCCAGGTTCATGTAGCTAGGCGAAAACCACGGGCAGCGGAAGAAGCGGGGGGCCAACGGACAGATTAGGGTGCGACACTTGATCGCCAGAGCATGCCGTCGCGCACGTACCTGTACTCGGCCTTGATGGCCTCCTCCTCGCTCACGGTGGCCGGTGGCGGGCGGTTGGCCACCGGCGAGACGAAGCGGCCGCGCCCGCCCGTGGGCCGCCCGCCCAGGGTGCGCGGCGCAGACGGGGCGCGCATGGACGCATGCGGGTCCCCGCCGCCCGGCCCGCGCCCGCGGCCGGGCTTGCTGGCGTCAATGGCCAGCTGCTCGCGCGCCGTGAGGAAACCTGGCGGTCCGCCGGCCCCGGCGCGGCCGGCGGCGGGCTCGTCGTCGCCGTAGACCGGGCCGTCCCCGTTTTCGGGCTCGTTCTCGTCATCGTCGCCGTCGTCGCCGCCGAGGCGGCCGCCACCTCGCCGGTAGCGTGCAGGCGTCTTGCCGGCGTAGAGCGCCGGCGACGGGAGCCGCGCGGCGGCGCTTGGCGCGGCAGGCGCTGGCCGGCCGTACGGGCGGGAGATCGGGGCACCCAGGGCGGCTCCGCCACCGCTGCCTCCGCTGCCGCCATTGAGCATGGACGACGCGGCCGCAAACCCGCCGCGCGGGCCGGCGGCCGCCGCAGGGGCACTACCCGCGGCCGCGGGCTTGGGCGGCAGGGAGAAGAAGCGCGCGGGCGCGCCTTCCTCGCTTGTGGGCGCGGCAAAGGACGCACAGAGTCCCGTCACGTCCAGCGGCGGCAGGTCGGCGGCGGTCACGGCCGGCGCCGCGAGCCGCGCGCGCTTCGCCGCCGCGGCGTCGTGCACGGCGTCGGCCAGCGTCTGCGCACCCTCGCGGCGCTCCAACTGTGCGTGCATGGCGTCGGCGTACGCGGCCCACGCGGCCAGGCCAAGCTGCTCGGCCGCAGCGGCTGTGCGTGCCGTGCCCACCTGGGATGGATCAAGATTGGTCAGCCGGCCTTGTCCAGTTTGTACTACACAGCAAAGCTGCGAAAGCCCACGCACCGTGGCCAGGCGCGCCGGGGTGGGCGCCGGCGGTCGCGCGCTGGGCGTCCCAAAAGGCGGCCAGCTGGCGGTGGGCGTGGAGCGCGGCGCGCGTGGCATGAACGCCCGTGCCGTCGGTCTCGCGCGCGGCGCCATGGAGGCGTTGCAGCAGCGCCGCCGCCGCCGGCAGCGGCGGCTCCATCGTGTGCAGGAGAGGCTGCCGGTGCGGCCGTCTTCCCAGCGTGGTGGCGTCGTCTTGCCTGGCCCCGAAGACGTCGTGGGCCCTCGCTGTCGGCTGCAGCCGCTTTACCTGCCGCCTTCCCCTACAGCCCTACCGCCTTCTTGCCTTGCTCCGTGTCGGGCGTCTTTCTGTCCGGCGTCTTGCCCTGCGCCTTGTCCGGGCTTCCTTGTCCGTCGCCTGCGGCGTCGGTCGTTGCGCGCGCGTCGCGCGACGACGATATTTTTGGTTTGAGTTTTCGCGCCAAAACTGATTCTGACTGAAATGCTGTCAGAACATGCGCTCGGTGCGGCGCTAGAAAATCGGAAACCAAGAGGAAACGGCGGAAAACCCGCTGAAAACAGGCAAAAAAGCGTTGAAAAGGCCATCCTGGAACTGCTGCGGGTTCGCGAGGGTTCGCAAGCATATTATGTGCGTCCTAGGCAGCCATTTAGAAAGCCATGTGAAGGAAACGAACGACAGTCCGGAGACGCTGCGAACGACGTTACCAATGCCCTCGCGGTGGTTCCTCGTTGTCCAGACGTTCCCAGTCGCAGCAGCACTCGGCCGAGCTCTGCCCAGTTAAGAATCGCGACGATCAACTGGCCGCGTCGCACTAGTGAAAAAGTTCGAAAAATCGCGGTGTTCAATGCCAGAAATTGCGATTGCGACTGCGCTTCAGCGGGGCGAGTAGTTAATTCGCCACCGCGACAGCGCCTCGCCGGCGTCGCGTGCCGGCGCCCTGCGGAGGGCGTGGGCACTGCGGGCGCAGGCGGGACACGAGGCGGCCAGTGCAGTTCATGGCGCTGCTGCCGGCCGCGCGCACCATCGCCATCACCGCTGCAGCCCGCCGCGGCCGCGCCCGGTAGCGCACCATGGTAGGGCAAACCGCCCGCGGCGCCTGGCCGTGGGCGGGGAGAGGGGGGTGTGCCCTGGCGATGCTGACGCCGGCTTCACGGTGGGTTATAACATACGTGTGTGGAGCGGGGCCGCAGGCGCACCGCAAGCGACGCCGGCCGGCGGTGGTGAGCAGCGACGACGAGGAGGCCGACGACCGGCGCACGGCGAAGCACACCGAGGCCCACGACTTGGACGACTTTGCGGTGCTGCCGGGACCGCCGCCGCCCCAGCCACGGACGACACCGCCCCTTGTGACGGAGCCGCTGGCGGCACGGGGCGCGGCGCGGCGGTCGGTGCCCAGCAAGAAGGGCAAGGTCTGGCCGGCGCCGGGCCTTCCGGCAGCCGGTTGTCCCATGGAGCTGACGCGTTCCAGACGCTTTGCTTCGACGTGGCATACACAGGCCGCGAGCCTCTCCAACGCCTCGCTGGAAGAGTGGGTAACCTCGTTCCGTCCTGGCCCGGCGGGGACGACCGCCGCGGGAACCGCGGCGCCCACGTCGGACCCCCCCACTGCCGGACGGGGCCGTGCGTCAGCAGCCACCACGACGGCGGGTTCGGCTGGCGCCCGGCCGGGGCTGGTCGCGTTCCGCAGCCCGTCACCCACGGTGTCGGCGTGGACGCCGCCAGAAGCGCTGCTGAACGACCTGTACCGGCCCACGACCAAGGTAAAGGGCCCCAGTGCACGTAGCCGCCAACGCTGCCCATGGGCCCTCAGCCGTTCCCCCGGCCCCATCCCCATCCCGGGCTTCGCTCTACGTCGCCAGGCCGAGCTCATGATCCATCCGCGCAAGTACAGCGAGCTGTGCAAGCTACTGCAGTCAACCCAGGACGGCGTATGCCCTATGCACACCATGGGACAACGGCCCACCAGATGGCCTGACGAATCGGCGCGGATATCAAGCTCGGTGGTCGGGGGCTGCGCAGCGGCCCCGTCTGGTCGTCCTCTACGGCCCCGCCGGATGCGGCAAAACCGTCGCCCTGACCGTCGCTGCGGCCGAGCTCGGCCTGGACGTCGTCGAGTGGATCAACCCCGTCGACGTCAACAAGGTGCACACGGTAGCGTCCACCGCCCAACCTACCGGTAGGCAGCCGTAGCGTCCGCAATACCCCGCGCTTTATTGCAGGCACGGCCACTCACGCCTCTGCGTGTGCGGGTCAGTCGCTCGTCCACACGACGGATCCAGCGGAGGACTACTCGGCGCCGCTGATGGCCAAGTTTGAGGACTTTCTCAAGCGGTCGGTTAAGCCAGCGACCGCCCATGGCCTGCTGGCCCTCACCACCCCCCGCGCGGGGCGTCCCGCGCCCGTGGCCGCTGGCCGGCCGCAGCCAGGTCTCGTCCTCATCGACGATCCGCCCCTGCTGGTGGACAAGACCCGCGAGCGGTTTCACAACGCGCTCCGGCGGTACCTGCGCTCCGGCGACCCCGTGCGGCCGGTCGTGTTGATTGTCACGGACCTCTACGACAGCGAGACCAACATCTTTGGGCCGGCCGCGAGCGACGTCGTCCACTCGCCTGCCTGCCTCAAGCTGCGCTTCAACCCCGTGGCCGAGACGTACCTGAAAAAGGCGCTGGAGCGCGTCGTGTCGGGCGAAGTCCAGGCGCGGCGCCTCCGTGCACGACCGACGCCCGAGCAGCTCAAGTGCTTGGTGGACGGCGCGGCCGGCGACGTCCGCAATGCCGTCAACAGCCTCCACATGCTGCTCTTGGAGCCACGGCCGGTCAGTGGCCGCGCTGGGGGCACTCCGTCCGGTGTGTCGATAGCGACCGCCTTGCCTGCCGCGCTCCTGGACCGTTACGGAAGTTTGCTCGAGGACGGCCTGCTCGCTGACGACGCGCCGGACACCGATGCGACGGCCAGCCGGTGCGAGCGGAGCGCAGTGGGTGGCTTGGGGGCGCGTGGTAGTCCGGACTCTGACGACCTCGAATCCTTTGGCCGTTGTGGCCGTCCCTTTACCGGCCAGCTTTGAAGAGACGCTCGGACGGGATGCGGCATCAGCGACATTTCGGATGGCGCAGTCGGTGCTCTATGCGCGGCGCCTACAGACGTCCGAGACGAATGCCACCTTGGACGATCGGCCGCCGCTGGCTCGCTCGCCCGAGGTGAGCCGCAACTGCCCTAATGAAGTAGGGTTCGCTCATTATCCTAGACTAAAGTGCTGTACTGAAGCGGTTATCCTTGGCGGGCGCCAGGCTTTCATCGCCGAGCTGCCGCAAGAAGTGGAACGGCTCATGCTGGTCGTGCACCAGAATGTGCCGGACTTTTTCCACGATATTGCCAGCTATGTGGCCGTGGCCGACGCGTTCACTTTGACCGACCTGCTCTTTGGCCCGTTGCAGGTACGTCGGCTACACATGGGTCGCGCTACAGAGACGGCGCGACGTGCTACAAAAGCAGCGGGCCCTAAACAGCAATCGCTGCGCCGAATCGCACTCTCTCTATGCGCACAGGGTCGCGAGGATTTGGCCCAGTACGCTGGCTCCTTTGCCTGCCGCAGCGTCATGTTCCATCGACGCGATGCCATCGAAGGCTTCCATCCGGCGCGCTCCACCACCTACTTTCAGCACGCCAAGCAGCAGCGGCAGAACGAGGCCTTGCTGGCGCACGTGGACGGCGTTGCCCCCGTGATGGCGGGCTCCCTGCTTACCAAACCGGCGCTGCTCGAGTACTGGCCGTACGCTGCGCAAATCGAACGGTGGCGCTCGGGAACGCCCTACGCTGTGAGCAAGGTGCCGGCCCGACATCTCGTCTCGTTCCCCGACGGCCGGCTGCGATCGTTCTTAGCTGGCAGCGGCGATTCCCGCCGGAGGTTCGTTGGCGCGCGCGAGCCGGACGAGTCGGACGAGTGGGTGGTGGCCAACGGCGACGACGACTCTGGTATGGTGAAGGTGAAGCGCTGGGAGGCGTTCGGTGGACGTCGACTGATGCCGACCGCGAGAGCACTCGCTTTTCTACGCTACAGACTTGCCGTTGCCGCCCGCCGCGCCCATCGTGCC
>Ga0180216_1002828_pt1 | contig 14111 bp, 17 predicted proteins | sample eDN3rd37CBELigMG_FD_128879 | JGI IMG/M metagenome (GOLD analysis project Ga0180216, IMG submission 128879) | Enriched Miracle-Growth compost microbial communities from Emeryville, California, USA - eDNA 3rd pass 37_C BE-Lig MG (version 2)... ... | reverse complement strand
CACGCGTTGGCTTTTGGCGCCAAGTGCCCCTCGAGGTTGCTTCTGACAGAGCGCCTCTGACAGTCTGTTGAGGGGCATTTTGTCGGACTACCGGCTCCTATTTGTCGGTCTACCCGGCGGGCCCTCTGCCGTCCTGCGGCGCCGCCGGTCGATGATGTCACTGAGCCATCGAAAAGGGCGTCCAAGGCCGTCGTCTCTCATAGCGCAAAGCGCCATTCCTCAATCGCCACTGATGACGTCAGCGAATCCATTTTGGCGCGAAAAAATTGTCGGGCGGCGGCGGCGGGCGGCGCACGGAAGGCGCCCGACACAGCGCACGCGGCGCGGCACGGTCCCACGGCCCGCAGCTCTCCTGAGGTGTGGACGCGGGAGACGGAGGGGTGCCGCAGGTTGGTCGGAGGCTCGCTGGTGTATCGGGGCGGGGTTGCGCACGAGACTGCGGGCAATAGTCGGCGCGGTGACGTTTGGGACACGGTCGTGTTGGCAAGCGCCGGCAGCGGTGACGGCGCGACGGACGGTGTGGCGCCGCCTCGAACGGCAGGTCCGGCTGCAGGGAAGCAGATTTGCATGCTGTTGAGTGCGCGCCGCTGGACAAGCAAGGTAACAAATGGCGGAGCCGCCGCCGGGGCCGCCGCCTGCGGCAGGGTCCGCCGCGAGGCCGCCAGCGCTGGCGGTGGCCCTGCCGCCAGAGTGGGACACCGCCGAGCACGAGCTCCAGAGCTTGACGTCCCGGGTGGGCGGCCGGCCGAAGCGGCCAAGCCAGCCCAAGCGGCCACGCACAGTTGGCGACGCGCTGGCGGCACCGTCCAAGTCGCCGCGTCCGTCGCCGCTCGGCGATCACGTGCTGATTGCCGCCGCTGCTGCAGTGCGGCAGGCCCAGCAGCAGCGCGAGGCCGGCGGTGGCGACACTGGTGGTGGGGGCGCGGACATCGCCGATCCGCTGCCACCGCCGGCGCCGCCGCCCAAACGCCGACGGGGCCGGCCGGCGCGGCAAGTCGACATGGACGACGACAGCGACGACTTGCGCGAGCTTCAGTGCGAGCCTGAGAAGCCGTTGGTGTTCCCCACCGTCATCGAGGTCCAGCGCGGCACGCCGGTGCGGTGGCGGTCTGGCTGGCCGCTGGGCAGAGGCGCGGGCTCTGCCCGCGCTGGTGACAATCCGACTCTGGCAAGCGTCGCCCCTAGTGCTCCCAAGGGGTACATCCCGCCGCCGCACTTGGCGGTGCCGATCCCGGGCCCCGGCATCCGCCCGGTCTACCGGCCGTGGCCCGGTGGGACGATTCCGCGGCCCGTCCCCGGTTCGTCTCTCTACACCCTCAGCGTAGCGCGGCCGTCGCCGTCGCCTGTGCCGCCGCCGCCGCGGCCGCCGCCTGTCAGCGTTTCGTCGACGACGCCCGCGTCCCCAGCCGCGTTGGCGCGTGCCCACGCCGCACCCGCCGCTGCGCCGGCCGCGGCCGTTGCGACCTTCGGCGCCCGCGTGGAGCCCACGAAGGACGACGAGACGGCGGCGCGCGACCGGGGCGCTCTGGCGACGTCGGACGCGCTCACGGCGGCCTATTACAACATGTGTACGTCCGGAGGGCCAAGACGCGCGCCTGAGAAAGCCAGCGCAATGTTTGTGCTCACGTCGCTCGGTCACCTCGTTGGTCTTGGCACGTTGGCAGTCCTGGTCGACCGCGGACCAAACAAGCGCCGCGTCAAGCCGGTCAACCTCGACCTGATCGAATACCAGCTCCTGGGCGAGGGCGCTGAGGATACGGCACGCGCGCTCCAGGCGGTGGCGCCCCCCGACAGCGGGCGCGCGGCGGTCGCCCTGCTTGGTGGCGATATTTCGCCGGCGGCGGCCGCAGAGGATGCGGACTACGTGGAGCCGGAGCCACCGGCGCCCCGGTCGCCCGCAGGGTCGCCCCAAAGGGCTCGGGGATCGCCGCGGCGATCGCCGCCCAAGCACACGCCGTCAAAGGCTACTGGATCCGCGGATTTACCAAGCGATGCTGCCGCGGCCGATGCACCAAGGGAGGACGCAGCAGCGGACGCATCAACGGTGCCAGTGACGACACCAGCGCCACCACCCCCGCCGCCGACGGCGGCGCCACTGCCGGCGGCGCCGGCACCACCAGCGAGGGACGCCGCAGTGCCGGCCGCCCCCGCCCGCAGTTCGCCGGAGCCCACCGCGCCAGCCCCGGCGGCGACAACGGCCGCAGAAGCGACGCCGGCGCCTGCGCCGGCGACGCCAAGCAGGCCACTGACGCGAGCGGACCGACGTGCGAAAGCCGAGGTGCCGGCACTGGCGCCGCCGGCGCTGGACCGCGACGTCGAGGACGGCATGGTCATTGTGGCCGCCAGGGACCCGCTCAGCCTCCAGCTGGCGCAGCTGGCGCGGTGGCCGTCCGAAGGCGACGCCGGCGCTGCGGGCTCGGGCCAGATCACGGCCGCCACGTCGTACCACGACCAGCTGGTGGCGTGGGTACGCCGCAGGAGCGTGGCACCCCGATGGACGCACCGCTGCGGTGGCGCCCGACTCTGATGAGATGGACCGTTGCCCCCCGCCTGCCGGGTGCCTGCACCAGCGCATTTCGCAACCGGACGTGTGCTGCGTCTGCATGCACTCCGAGTCCGGCCCCATCAACCCGCTGATGCTGTGCGCGACCGAGGACTGTGACGTCGCCGTCCACGCCGGTACGGCTCGCCGTGAGCGGCGGCGTGTGCAGTGCGACATGCTGATCGATGGTGCGACGCCTCCCTTTGGCTATGCGGGAGAGCGCTAGCGTGCTACGGCCTGCGCGACTCCGAGTGCAAGGCGAAGCAGTGGTTCTGCGATCGCTGCCGCGCCAAGGAGTACACCGCCGTAAGGCCCTGGGTCGACGCCAGTTGCTGGGCGGTAGCCGTGCGGAATTAACACCCACGTATTGCTCGCTTATTCCTCGGCATGCGTCGCTCGTAGCGGTGCCAGCTGTGCCGCTCGCGCGCCGGCGCGCTCAAGTACACAACCGACGGGCATTGGTGCCACGTGGTCTGCGGCCTCTGGATCACCGGCAGCCGCTTCGTCGACGCCGAGACCATGAAGCCCATCGACATCACGGGGGTCAACGGCCGCAACTGGCACCAGGCACGTTCAGCGCGCCGGACGCGGGCGGACCCGCCGCAGCGGTTTGCCGCCTGCTTACGGCGGTTCACGTGGTGCGAGACGTCGGTCGACAGACGTGCACGCTGTGCTCGGTGGAAGGCGAGCCGGCCATCGGCGCGTGCATCAAGTGCTACCGGGACGACTGCGAGGTGCGCGGCACCGCCCCGTCAGTGCGAAGGTGCAGAATACGACGCGACCCCTACACGGTTGCGTCGTGCGGGCTTGCGGTTGGTCGGCGCAGGTCTACATGCACGCCACGTGCGCCCAGCGGATGAACCTGCTAGGAGAGCACCGCCGCAAGACCTGGAAGGGCTGCGAGCCTGAGGACCCATACTACGCGCTGTGCCCCCGCCACACGCGCAAGCCCATTCGGGTACGCGCGCTTCGACTCCGCCGGGTGACGCGTCCGTATCCGTCTCAACGGTGCCCAGCGTGTGCCGTGGTCGGGCGATGCGCGGGCAGGTCAGCGCCTGGCACGAGTGGGCGGCGCGCAAGCCGCAACGGACCCCCCGGAACGCTGTCCTGCCCGGACCCGTACGCGGGCGTAACACTGCTTGCATTGCGCCCCGGCCGGTCGCTGACGCGACGTGGATCATTGGAGCTGATTTGGGACGCTAGGACGGACCCGTGGTCGTGCATCCTGGAAGCTTTGCGGATGTCGTGGGCACCTTTGTGCAGTCGCTCGACCAGCTCGCGACGGGTATGTCCTCTTCGGCTCGCGCCGCCCCTAGAGTACCTGCCTGGAATGTTGACGCGGGGGGGGAGGAGATTTCTCTGTGGCGGGCGCGTCGCGGGACCAGCGCGCAACGATGCCATTGGGTGGCTCGAGTCGGAGGAGCTCTACTTGCAGCGGTCCAAGAAGGAGCTGGAGCACACGCTCGCCATGCTGCGGCGGGGCAACGCCGACGGACCGGCGACGGCCAGCGACATGGACGACCACGACGACGAGTACCGGGTACGGCAGCCGCCGGAGGACTGCGCCGCATGCGATCGCCCTTGTCGCGCCTGATCTGCGCCGGTACAGTGCGGTTCTCCTACGCGATGGGCCGGCCAGGTGGCGCTGCAGCGCCTCTACACGGATCTGTTGGGCGACGACGACGGCACAGACGAGTTCAAGCTCACCGAAAGCGCCGTGTGCGAGCCGCCGGCTGCCCCCGCGGGCGCCGGCCGGCGTTCCCAGACAGCGAGCCCGGTCGTGCCCGCGCGCGCCCAGCCGCTACCGGCGAAGCGCGAGCATCCTGACAGCAGCCCGCGCGGCGGCGCCCGCAAGCGCGGCCGCGGCGGCGCCGCCGCGACGTCCACCAGCGGGAGCAGCGACAGCAGCGATAGCGAGGCATCCGAGAGCGACCACACCCGCTCGCCCATCGCGCGGGGGCGAGGTGCCGCCCAGCGCGGGCGGCCGACGCCCCCGTCCGTCCGCCGCAGCGCGCCGACGCAACCGACGAGCGTTTCCGGGAGCCCGCGTGCCTCGCGGAGCAGCGCCGGGCCGTCCACTTGGCCTCGGTCGCCGCTGGCCGGTTGCGGCACGCCCTCCGTCGAAGACAACGGGCCGCACACGGCGCGCGGTATCGGTGACCCCCCGCGCTGGCGCAAGCCGGCGACGCTGACACCGTCGCCGTCGACCGGGCGGGGGGCCCGTGGTGGCAGGGGCCGGGGCGCCCGCGGCGGCAGGGGACGGGGCAGGCCGCGCCCGCCCTCGTAACATGTACAGCAGCGACGCCATGTTGTTTGCACATACCAGCCAGCGCGCATGAGAGCTATTGTACAGCGTGTTTTCGTCTATGTACACTAGCACGGGTCCTGAGGTATCCTATGGCTACGACGCTGCGCCGCCTGGGTTAGCCAAACGACAAGCGCACCAGAAGGACTAGGTAAGGCTGGGTCCGGCACATGGAGAGACAGAGAGCCGCCGGGCGTACCGTCGCGGCGCGCGCCGCAGGCGACGATCTTGAGGCGGTCGCAGACCGACGCCGGGCCGTTGTCGACGCGGACCTCGGCGTTGCGTACCCAGAACGTCCACACGTCGTCGCAGTTGCGGTACTGGCGTAGGTGGCCCTGGAGGGGAGCAGCGCGCGGGCGCCGTCGAACGACGCAGGTCAGCGTGGAACACCCGACGGCATCGCAGCGCGCTGTCGCACGCACGCGAATGGCGAGCCGCGACTGCGCATGCTCGGCCAGCGCCTTCGCGACGGCGCGGTCAAAGGACGCGAGGATGCGCAGCGCGAGGTCCGCGGTGATCTCGTTGTTGTTGATGAGCTCGGCGAGCGCCTCGTCCAGCGCCATGCCGAGCTTGGAGCCGCGGTAGAGGACGTTGGCGTTTGCGGGCGCCGGAGCCGCCATGGTGGCCGTTGTCGTTGCCGTCTCGCAGCGCGAGCCGCCACCGCACGCTCCCGAAGGCGTCTCTCTGGCCGCTGCCTGATGGCGCGGTCTGTCGTCGCGGCGCCGGAGTGCGTGGCAGCCGCCGCCGCTTGCCGCTGCAGCTGCCGGCAGCAGCAGGTCGCAGGAGGCGGCGGCACGGGCGGCACCGAGCCGTGTAGGCGGCAACAGCTTGTGGCCGCGGGCCTCGTCCGCCGCGCCGTCGTCGTCCGCGTCCGCGTCGTCCGCGTCGTCCGCGTCGTCCGCCGCGTGAAAATGCGCGCCAGAAAACTTGACTTGTGACGGCGGACGGGCGCAGTTCAATGGCCGGTGGCGTCAGCCATGCCGCCTTCGCCTGCCTCCTCGCTGCCTCGCTCAGAGACCCCCGGGGGGCTACCCACATGCATACAGCGGTCTATTCAATGGCCGGTGGCGTCAGCCATGCCGCCTTCGCCTGCCTCCTCGCTGCCTCGCTCAGAGGCCCTGGGGGGGCTACCCACATGCATACAGCGGTCTATTCGACGTCGTAGTCATACATGCAATACAGCAATGTACACCGTGACAGCGGGCATGCCAGCACGCCCGGTCAGGCACAGTACGGATGCGCCAGCACATCCGCCATGACCAGCCGCTCCTCCGGAGACTTGGTCAGCAGCTTCTTTAACAGGTCCTGCAACGGCGCCGCCAGGGCGGCAGGCACCTCCACTCTGCAACGGCCGGCAGTCGACGCCATGCACCCTTCGAGCAGACCGGTCAGCGCTGAGCCCACCGTGTGCGCCTACGTTGCGCCGCCCGGCCGACGTACGGGCTGTTTACAATGCGATCGTTGAGCTCGACGACGGCCGCCGCCTCGAACGGCACGCGCCCGCACACCATGGCAAAGAGCGTCACGCCCAGCGCCCACACGTCCACCGGCCGGCCGCGGAACCGCGGAATCGTGCCTGCAGTCGCCCGCCCGCCAGCACGCACGCCTTGGCGTCAGCGGTGCCAGCAAAAGCCCCCTGGCCTCCTGCGGCGCGGCCCGTACTGTCGCAGACTTCGGGCGCGAGGAAGGCCGGCGTGCCCACCGATGTCTGCAGCCAGTCGTCGGCGGGGTCGTCGTCCCTGCCAAACACATGCGCCGTGCCAAAGTCGATGAGGCGCACCGTGCCGTCGTCGGCCACGAGCGCGTTCGCCGGCTTGATGTCCCGGTGCACCACCGCGTGCCGGTGCACTGTGCGGCCAAGGCAGACCAGCGTGAATCAAAGGAGAGAAGCTTAGCCGAGATCGTGCGCGCTGGCTCCCGAGCCCGCCGCCGTCCGGCGTACTGTGGTCCACGGCGGACGCGAGCTGCCGAAAGTAGCGTTGCGCCGTGTCGCCGTCCAGCGGCGGCACGGTGAGGCCGACGTCCACGTGAATGATGCAGCCGCGCGCGCACTCGGGGAACACGAGCGCCACGCGGTCGTGCTGCGACTGCTCCACCACGTCCAGCAGCTCGATGATGTGCGGGTGCCCCGCCAGGCGCCGCAGCACGGCAATCTCGCGCTGCAGCGTCGCCGGCAGCGACGGCGGCGAGGTCGGCGGCGTCTCGGACCGCGAGCCCGGACCGCCGCCGGGCGACAGCAGGGTCCGCGCGCGCCGCTGCCGGGCACGGGCGGCCAGGACGCAAGTGCGGAGGGGCGGTGAGCCTGCCGGGCACCCATTCCCCGCGCGCGCAGCAGCAGCAGCGACGCACCTCCTGCAGGGCTGCCGCCCGTTCGCGCTTGAGCAGCTGCCGGCGCGACACGACCTTGATGGCGAACCGCTGCCCGCCGGCCTCGGCCGCGTACACCACGCTGGCGCTGCTGTGCGCAATCTCGCTCAGGAGCGTGTAGCCGGGGAACTCGTCCGCGGCGGCTGCGCCCAACGGCGACGTCGGCCGCGACGACCCGCTGCGGGGCGCGCGTCGTAGCAACCTAGGCGCAGCCACCCGGCGTGAGCCCACGCGACGTGCCCTGTGGCGACGGCGGAGGCAAGCCAGCCAGCGCACCGGGGCGACGAGAGCGTCGCGGACCACGCCTCGGGCGGGCCGCCGTGGCCATGGCCCGCTTCGACGCCCGCGGTGGCCGGCGCGGGCGGCGTCCGCGGGCTGGCCGGCTGGCCCAGCGCCACCGCGGCGGCGCCGCTGCCCGTGCCAGAGAGCGTGTTGGCCCGCTTGCGGCCGCCAAAGAGCGGCAGCCGCAGCACCTGTAGCGCCCGTCCGCACGGTGAGGGCGGGACCGATGAACGGGCCGATGAGCGGGCCACCGTCAGCGGTTGGCCGGCATGGGCAGCGCGTCCAGCGACCAGGTGCACACCTGCCGGGCGCGGCCGACGAAGGAGGTGGGCGACCCGGCGGCCGGCAGCGGCGGCGTCTCGCTGCCCAGCCGCGGCGGCGACGTGGTGCGTTGGCGCCAGAGGGCCTCGTCCAGCGAGCGCCGGCCCGCGGCCTCGTCGCTGCTGTCGCGAGCGAGGAAGCGGGCCGCGGCCGGCAGCTGGTCCGTCGCCGCGGCCGCCGCCCCTGCCGCTGCGCGGCCCTGCAGGGGGAACGGCGGCGGGGCCGGCGGGGACGACGCCATCGCCGGCCCTCGGGCGGCTAAAGGGTCGATCGAAGCGTCCTCTGGCTCTGGAGGTGGTGCACACAGTGGCGAGTGTCTTCTGCGCCCGCGACTAACGCCCCACCGCCCACAGCGGCCGTCTCCCGGCCGACGACATCGTACTCTACATGCCGACAACTATCGTTCTGTACACCATGCGCAGCAGGAGCGGCGCCTACGCGCGCCGCGCCCGCGCCCGCGCCGACCGCGGCGTCGCGGTCGAGACGCCGCCGTCGCCGCCGTCCGCCACCGACGGTGGCGCGAGGCCGCGCAGCCGCTGGCTCTGCCGCGTTGGCGTAGCCGAGGGCGGCGGCGCCGGCGGCGGCGGCGCCGAACCATCCCCATGAACGTCGTCGTCGTCGTCGCTCTCACCGCCGTCCTCGTCCGGCAGGTCCGCGAACTCGTGCAGACGGCGCCGCAGCGCCACGGGCTCCTCATGCGAGTAGGTCGAGAAGAGCGGCAGGACGGCGCCCGTGGCGAGCCGGGCGTACAGCCGGTACTTGGGCTTTCGCATCATGGTTGTCTTGTACGTCTCGATGGCGAAGCGCTCGAGCTCGCCCAGGTCCACCACGACGCGGCGCTGCAGCCGGCCCAGCAGGTACGTCTCGAGCGTCAGCGTCGTCTGGGCGCGGTCCACCGTCGCTGTCTCCTTGGCCTCGATGACCTGCGTGGCCATGAACAGCAGCGCGATGAGCTGCGGCCGCCGCGCGTGAAAAGACGTCCGCCGTGGCCGCGTCAGTACCACGGTGCAGGGCGTGCGCCGCCGCAATCATGCACTCCTGGGCGGTACCTGCAGCGTGGCGAACCACGGCACGGTGCGGATCGCCCAGCTCATGTACACAGCGGCCACAGCGATGCCCGCGGAGAAGGCGTAGCTCGTCCAAGTCACCTCGTGTGCGACGGTGAGCGTCCGCTCGTCCTCGCGGACGACGTCCATGGCACGCCGGTTGCAGGCGCCGGGCGCCGCTTGACTGCGGCCGGCGCCAAGGCTCTTCCCCGAACCGCCCACCGCCAGTGAACGCGCGGCGCGGCGTGCTGTCGAGCCCGTGCTTCCGGTGCAGTGGCGGCGGGGCGGGGCGCGGCGCAGCGCCCGCTGGTCCGCCGACGGCGGTCGGCAGTCGGCGGTCGGCGGCCGCATGTAGAAAGTGGAGGAGGCGCCATCTCGTCATCGGGCGCTGCGGCCAACGCCCCCCACACGCGCGCGCCGCCGCCCCAGCCCGAGCGCACGAGCGGGCGCCGCGGAACGGGGTGCCCACCAGCCCCCACCCACCACGTCCACGCATGCACTCGCACACAGCGCCCCGTCGTCACCCTCGTCGTCGCACCGTCGTCGCCGCAAGTGCTCTATTATCACAGCGCCAACAACCAGCGTAGCAACCGCCCGCAGCAACAAGGAACAAAAAGTTCGACAGATTGAGAGTCTATACAACGACGTCAGGCAGCACGTCGCCGCCCACGTCCAGCACAAGCAGATACACAGTGACTCGGAAAGCGCGCGCACGGCGGGTGGGCAACCGAACGGCGCACGACGCCACCGCGCGCCGTCACTCCGCGCCAAAGCCCATCGTCTCGCCAATCGACATGTTGAGCTTCTTCTCGAGGATGGCGTACGACGGGTACGGCGGCAAATCCAGCCGGTTGAAGCTGTGTTGGTAACCCGCAACGGCGGCATAGGCGGCGGTGCGATCAGCCGCCACAACGACGTACGGGTGCATCGGCGCTGCACGGGCATGCGGCACGTACCAGGTGTGCGCCACCGGCAGCTTGTTCGTATCCGGAACTCGCTCGATGCAAAACTTGCGCGGCCCGTCGCTCCCTGGCGCAGGGTTCACGCCCAGCCACAAACAGCGCGCCGTCGTCAGCCGGACTTTCTTCTGCGTCGCCTAACGTAAGCACACAGTCGGTGCAAGAGAACAAACCGTGCAGGTCCTTGAAGCCGTTGACGGGCACGCGCGACGTGCCGGTGCAGAACTGCAGCAGCCGCGACTTCTTCTCGGCGTCCAAACTCCGAACGTACTGCCAGAACCACTGGATGATCTGGTCCGACTCGTTGTAGTTGCGGTAGACGGTGTTGCGCCGCCAGTCGTCGACGTCAATGTCGGCAATGCCGCCAATGAGCAGCTCCAGCTCGCGCTCGTCAAAGATGGACAGCAGCTGCTGCGGGATGATCTCGAACAGGCCCGTCTTGAACGCCTCGAGCTGCTTGGCCACGCGCTTCTCGATGCGGAACTGCGTCACCAGCTCGACGTAGCGCTTCTTGTTCTCCTCCGTGACGGGGATGTTGCGGCCGTTCTCGCACAGGTCGTGCGTGATCACCTGCCCAAACTCCTCCTCGTCGACCGAGAACGTCTGGTCGATGACGTCCGTGATGTCGTTCTCCCTGGAGGCCCTCCCGGAATGAGGGGGGAGGCATCCAGAGGGGTTAAAGAGCGCCGCGCACGCGACCGCCTTCTCGGCGTTCGCCGGCACCACGTACAGCATCCACGTGAGGCTGCGGTGGAAGTCGGCGTCGACCGACTCCATGTCCTTCAGGTCCACGGGCTTGCCCAGGATCATCTTGTACATCGGCCCGATGAAAAAGGCTGCATCGAAACTAGACTTGCGTAGCGACGCAAACCGGCGCTTAGCCTAGGGCGCGCAGCGCCAACGCTTGCGCGTGAGCGCGCGCCCTACCATCCAGGAACTTTTGGTGGAAGATGCCCATGCCGACGATGCGGCCGATGAACTGGAAGTAGCTCAGGTGGTCCGGGTTGATGCCCGAGTTGGGGTTGATCTGCAGCGTGTAGTTGTCGTGGGCCGAGTACGAGAACAGGCAGTAGATCGGATTGAACATCTCGTGCGAGAGCAGGAAGAACCACTCGCTAGGGATGCGGGACGTGCGGCAGCCGCCAAGCAGCGCCCGCGTTAGTATGCGAGCGGAACGCGCGCTTGCGTTGCACCGTCGTGGACCCCCGGCCACGCACCGCGCCACGCCGCCATAGTCCAGGCCGTCCTCGCCCTCAAACTTGATGAACAGCCGGCGCCGCAGGTCTTCCGGCTTGTGCCGAATCACCTGGTCGTACGACCGCTCAAAGACGTTGCTGCGCGACACAAAGATGGTCGTATGTGCGCCCTGCCGCGAGGCCAAAACCGCGAGCGGTGTAACACCTCCTCGTCAGCGTGGCGCCAGGTAAAGCGCAGCGTTGGTTGTACTGTGGCGCCGTACCGGGATGAGGCGCATGTAGGGGTGCTCGCGGAACTTGCGCAGCTTCTGCTGAAAGTCGCGCTTGTACTGCGGCACGTCGCCCCTGTGCGACAGGCGTGCCCAACGGCGCGGAAGCTGTGGCCGCCATACTGAGTCGTCCGCATGGCGGAGCGCCGAGTGGCCTCAACCAACTCGCGAGGCGCCGTACTCGGCTTCAGACGGCAACCGCGGGTCCTGCCACGTGGTGGTCCGGGTGTTGTGGTCAACAAAGTAGGGCCGGCCGTTCGGCGTGTACCGCTGCTCCCAGCCAGAGGGCAGCGGGCCGAGGTCCGGCCGGTACGAGTTGATCGGCCCCGCCACCCTAACATGCCGTGCACAGAAACGGCACCGAATCGAGTCTCAGCGGCCCATGCAACGCTGCTCAAGAGGCGGCTTGCGGCCAGGGCACGTACACCACTTGCTGCCCCGCCGCTGGGCGCGCCGGGGGCGCGACGGCGGCGGCCCGGGCCGGCACCGGGGTCGGCTGGCCCGTGCGCGGGTCGTTCCACGTGGTGGTGCGCGTGTTGTGGTCCACAAAATAGACGCGGCCGTTCGTCGCCACGCGTTGTTCTGGCGACGCGGCGGACCCGGCCAAGGGCGACCGCCTCGCGTCAGCGCGCCCGTCCCCACAGAAGCGCCGCCGCTGCCGTGGCTTTATCCCTACCCCAGCCAGGCGGCAGCGGTCGCAGCGCGGCCTGCGACATGGCGTTGGTCATGGCCGCCGTCGCAGCCTGGCGTCAACATCCACGCAAACCACGATGATCGCATCCCATGAGCACCAGGCAAGGTCGCGCATAACGTCCGTCGATTGCCACGGGCGCACCTGCTGCGTCTCCGGCTCGGTCTGGAAGTTGTACAGGTGGCGCCCGGCATGCGCCTGCCGGTCGCGGTCCAACTGCGCCTGGCGCTCCTGCGCCGTCGTGGCGGGGCTGGTCACGGGCCTGCTGGCGCGTCATAGTATACGGCATGGTGACATGTCAGCTGACAGCGCTACCGCACCGGCCCCCCCGTGCAGCGGTGAGGTGGCCACGCACATGGGCCGGTGCCACGTGGTGGTGCGCGTGTTGTGGTCGACGTAGTACGTCCGGCCATTGCTGTCCACGCGGGCCTCCCAGCCGGGCGGCAGCGGCGGCAACGCCGCCGTCGGCGTCGTCGAGGTCGGTGCCGGTGCAGCGCCATTGGCCCGCGGCGTGCTGGTGCCGCTGGCCGTGCTGGCGGGCCGCGAGGCCGGCTGCGTCGTGCCCGCCCTGCATGCCCGCGAAAAGGCTCTGGCGACACCGGAGACGCGGTGAGCCGACGGCGTCTACAGTACAAGGCTAGTTGGAGCGTCGGAAGAGTCCCGCACCGTGGTGTTGACGCAGAGGCCGCGTCCGTGCTGCGGGGTGCGCAACAGACGTTGTACAGCGAGCCCGCCGTCAGCTTTGCGCGCACAACAGTAGACACCTCGCATGCACGATGCACAGGCATACGACGCCGTGCCGCTGACGGTGCTCGCCGGCCGCGAGGAGCCCGTGTCGGACGAGATCGTGACGTTGATGGTGCCCGACACCGGGTCCGACGACGCCTCTCCCCGCTTCAGCTGGACGAACAGCGACGCTGGCAGCGGAAAGCACACCGGGGGGGCCACGACGCGCGGCCGGCTCAGTCGCACGCCCAGCGACGACCGGCAACCCAGCGTGCGTTGTCCACGTACTGGTGCCGCCTTGGTTCAAGTCATAGTCCACGCCAATGGTGATGGTGGCCACGCCGAGGAAGCCCTGGCCCTTCTTCTTGTTGGCAAACTTCTTCTGGTCAAACACCTGCACCGAGATGACGCTGTTGGGCTTCACGGTGCTGCGGACCGCGGCGCCAGCCCGTGCAGGACCACGGCCACGCACCGTGGTCAGCGTCTGCCCGCGCTGCGGAGCGCCCGCAAGGGCGTGGGCGGGCGTACATCTCAAATTCCTCGCCCCAGTACGGCGAGAGCGTCCGCTTCACCGTCTCGGTGGTGTGCGTCTGCTCGCCGTCGACGGTCACGACCGCGAACACGTCCGGCAACTGGAAAAGGTCCCGTTTGTACAGCTGCTCGGCGCCCACCACTGCACCGCGCCGCACCCCGCCCGCCCGCCATGCAACCGCGGAGGCTTATCAGCGGAGTGGGGAAGGGGGGGAGGGCTACAACGGCCCGCGGGCGCCGGGGTTGCCAAACCGTACCCATGAACCGCAGCCGGCGGCTGGGCGGCGGCAACGGCAACCCCCGGGTGAGGGACACGCGGCGTTCGGCACAGCAGCGCGTCAGTGGACTCGCCGGCCAACCGCAGCCGGTGTGGCCGACGACGCGTACCTGTCGGACGAGCCTGCAGCCATGGCGCTGGTACGGCAGGATGCGCCGCCGCCGCGATAGCGGCGTGCGCGGCGTCCGTGCTTCGAAAGCACCGGAGCTTTCTCGAGCTACCCACGTCGCCGACGCTCGCTGGCCGTTCGCCCGACGCCGAGTAGGTCGCAGCGCTGGGTGGCCCGGGGCGGTTCACGCCTTGTGGACCGACGACCGCGCGCGGTCCAGACGATGGTGCGATCCTCTTTCCAGAGCTCTCTTCCGTACTCAGGCGTCACCAGCCAGCGCCGCCGTATGATCCGTGCCGTATTTGATGCCGCGCCGTGCTCCGCGGCCGCATCCGCGCCTCCGAGCACGTTGTTGAGAAGGTGCCGCGGCGTCGACCCGAGGCACGACGCCAACCACGCTGAGCCGTCCCAGCCACGCCCCCCGCCGCGAGGTGCTCCGACGTGGCTGCCGGACGCTGCCGGGCGCTGCTGGGTGTTGTAGGCAGGGCGT
>Ga0180216_1002826_pt1 | contig 14117 bp, 16 predicted proteins | sample eDN3rd37CBELigMG_FD_128879 | JGI IMG/M metagenome (GOLD analysis project Ga0180216, IMG submission 128879) | Enriched Miracle-Growth compost microbial communities from Emeryville, California, USA - eDNA 3rd pass 37_C BE-Lig MG (version 2)... ... | reverse complement strand
GCTCCGCAACATGGATCCGAGCCTCGAGGAGGCCTCCGAAGTATCGGGCGCCAGCGCCGTCTCGACGCTCTTCTCGGTGACCTTCCCGCTGATCATGCCGGCGATCCTTTCCGGCATGCTGCTGTCCTTCATCGTGATGCTGGGGATCTACGGCATTCCAGCCGTGCTTGGCGCGCCGGCGGACATCGCAGTGCTGACGACCTACATCTTCAAGCTGACCGCCTGGACACCGCCGCTCTACAACACCGCGGCGGCCGTCTCGATCATCCTGATGCTGGTGACGGCGGTGCTCGTCTGGCTTCAGCAGCGCGTTCTATCGGGGCGCGCCTATACGACTGTCGCCGGCAAGGCATTCCGGCCGCGCAGTCTGAACCTTGGTCCATGGCGTTGGCTGACGCTGGCGCTGGCCATGATCTATCTGTTCGTGGTGGTCATTCTTCCGACCACGGCACTCGTCATCGCGGCATTCCGGAAGTTTCTTTTCTTCAAGGATCCGCAGAGCGTGTTCGACATGACGCAGTACTCGCTGGTCCACTTCCACAGCATCTTCGATAACCCGCTCACGATGCGGTCGATCTGGAACACCATGAAGGTCGGCGTGCTGACGGCTGTCGTGGGCGGGACCCTGGCATTCGCGATCGGCTATACGGTGCATCGCACCCAGCTCGCCGGGCGTCGTGCGATCGACATACTGGCGACCCTTCCGGTGGCGATTCCCGGCCTGGTGGTGGGCGTTGCCTATCTCTGGGCGTGGATCGGACTGCCGGGCGGCCTCTACGGCACCCTCTGGATCATGGCGTTGGCATTCGTCGCGCGGTTCATGCCGGACACCGTGAAGGCGCTGTCGACCTCGTTCCTGCAAATCCATAAGGAGCTCGAGGAGGCAGCCTGGATTTGCGGTCAGAGCGTGCTTGGCACAATTCGCACCATTGTGCTGCCCCTGGCGCGTCCCGGCGTCATCTCCGCGATGACCCTGCTGTTCGTGCTGGCGATCCGCGAACTGGGCTCGTCGCTGTTTCTCTACACCAGCGACACGACCGTGATGGCGGTCTTGCTGCTCGACTACTACGAGGGCGGCAATACGGGCAAGACGGCCGCCTTCAGCGTCGTCCAGACCGTGCTCATTGCAGTGCTCGTCGGACTGCTGAATTGGATCTCGCGCGATCCGACCGAGAAATCGGGTCTCGGTCGCGCCGGATGATGTGGCGGCGCGCCCGCGCCGCGTTACGTGGGAGGAAGATCGATGTTTTGGAAGGCAATCGGCCTTGCTGGACTGGCGCTGACGCTGAGTCTCAGCCCGGCCAAGGCCCAAAAGGAGTTCGGCTCGGACGAGCTGATCGCGGCGGCGAAGAAGGAAGGACGGCTGGTCTTCTACACTGCGAACTTTGCCGAGATAGAGCAGGAGGTCATCAAGGCCTTCAACAAGCGCTTTCCCGAGATCAAGGTCGAGATGGTGCGCGCTCCGGGCGGCCAGCTCATCACGCGCTTCAAGACCGAAGCCGCCGCGAACAAGCTCTTCGCCGATATCATGAGCCACTCCGATCGCGGTCTCATGAAGCAGATCGAGGACATGTTCCAGGATTATGCGCCGCCGAATGCGGCGGACTATCGTCCTGACGCGCTGGTGTCTCCAAAGCTTTGGCCGGCTGTGACGTTGGGTTGGGGCATCTCCTACAATGCCGCGCTCGTGAAGAACGCACCGAAAACGTGGGCCGACCTGACGAAGCCCGAGTACAAGGGCAAGATCATCGGCCAGGTTGTCGGACCGTCCGGCGGTACGACCTGGACGCGTTCCATGTTCGAGCGGCAGGTGCTCGGCGACGACTACTGGAAGAAGCAGGCGGCTCTCGGCATCGTGCTCTTCCCGTCGGGTGCCCCGACGTCCGATGCGTTGGTCCGCGGCGAGATCGAGATTGCGCCGCTGCTCTATAACATCGCGTTCCTGAAGGCCAAGGAAGGCGCGCCCATCGAGACCGTGTTCCCGCCGGAAGGCGTGCCGACCGTGCCCTACGCCGAAGGTCTTACCAAGGTCTCGAAAAATCCGAACGCAGCCAAGTTGTTCCTCAACTGGCGTCTTTCGGTCGAGGGCCAGAAGGTCTTCATCAACGAGCTGGGCCACATCACCTCGCTCAAGACTCCGCCGGCCTATCCGAAGGGCTGGGATCCGGAGAAGGTGAAGGTCTGGCTCCCCAATTTCGAGCAATTCGAGAAATTGCGCGCGTCTTGGCTGGAAGACTGGAACAAGGCCTACAACTACCGCCAGTAACGGCTTTCCAAGCCCTATCTTTCGATCCCGGCCGCCAGCCTCCGACGAGACGGGCGGCCGGTTTCCAATCAAATCCGCCACAGTTGAGAAACAGGATCATTCGATGTCGGCCTCGCTAGACGTGCGCGACCTGCGCAAGCAGTTTTCAACCGGCCGGCCGGCTGTCGATGGCGTCAGTTTCAACGTGCCCGCCGGCGAAATCGCCGTCCTGCTCGGTCCGTCGGGCTGCGGAAAGACCACCACTCTGCGCATGGTCGCGGGGTTGGAGCATCCGACCGCCGGCGAGATCAGCATCGGTGAGACGCTCGTTTCCGCCCCGGCGAAGGGCGTTCTTGTGTCTCCCCGGCATCGCGACATCGGCATGGTGTTCCAGTCCTATGCCGTCTGGCCGCACATGACGGTCCGCCAGAACGTCATTTACCCGCTCCGGCATCGCAATATCCGGGGCGCCGAGGCCGACCGCATGGTCGCGGAAACGCTCGAGCTGGTCGGACTGAAGGAATATGCGACACGGCCGGTCGTATCTCTCTCCGGCGGCCAGATGCAGCGCGTGGCGCTCGCGCGCAGTCTCGTCTATCGGCCGCAGCTCATTCTGCTCGATGAGCCTCTGTCCAACCTGGACGCCAAGCTCCGCCTCAGACTTCGCGACGACCTGCGCGTCATCCTGAAACAGACCGGCATGACCGCCCTCTATGTCACGCACGACCAGGCGGAAGCCGTCGTGCTTGGCGATCGCATCGGTGTCATGCGCGACGGCAAGCTGCTGCAGCTCGCGCCTCCGCACGAGATCTACAATCGGCCGGCCGACCTGTTCGTTGCCAACTTTACCGGGGCCACCAACGAGCTTGCGGGCAAGGTGGTCTCGAACCAGGGCGAGCACGCCATCATCGATCTCGGCAATGGCGCTCAGATCGCGGCGCTGCGCCTGCAGCCGCTGGAACCGGGTGCTCCAGCCCGTATCGCCATCCGGCCTGAGAACGTCGCTCTCGGTGCAAAAGGTGATCGTAACGCCTTCAGCGTGCGCATCCTCGACAGGCGCTACCAGGGCACCCAGACGGTCTACGATGTGGAGCTTTTGGGTCGCAAACTCGAGTCCCTGGAGCTTGGCACTGCGGCCCGCTTCGAGCCGGGCACCGAGCAGTCCGTCTATCTGGCACCCGGCGTTAGCTGGGCGTTCAACGACACGGGATCGATGAAATCCGAACAATAGGCAGATCGGCTACATAACGGGTGCGCAGGCGCGTGCTTGAGGCGTGGCGTGGCACGCTGTATTCATCTCGCCACAATCGCAGGGGCGAGGTTCGGGAGCGGCAGGCAATGGCGGATACGTGGGAGCAGGGTGCGCTGGCGACGGTTTTCGGCGGGTCCGGATTCATCGGGCGCCATACCGTTCGCGCTTTCACGCGTGAGGGCTGGCGGGTCAGGGCGGCGGTACGCCGCCCGGATCTCGCGGGGCACCTGCAACCGATGGGCGGCGTCGGGCAGATCGCGGCGGTGCAGGCCAATGTGCGGTATCCCGAATCGGTCGCGCGTGCCGTCGAAGGCGCCAAGGTCGTCGTAAACCTGGTCGGCGTACTGGCTCCGTGTGGACGGCAATCGTTCGAGGCGGTCCACGTCGAGGGTGCGCGGGCGATCGCGAAAGCCGCAAAGGCGGCGGGTGCCGAGCACCTCGTGCATGTTTCGGCGATCGGCGCCGATCCCAACGCACCCGGTCGCTACGGCCGGACGAAAGCGGCAGGCGAAGCGGCCGTGCTCGCCGAGTTTCCCCGCGCGGTAATACTGCGCCCTTCCATCGTATTTGGCCCCGAGGATCAGTTTTTCAATCGCTTCGCCGCCATGGCCAAGCAGGCGCCTTTCCTGCCGCTGATCGGCGGTGGGCGTACGCGATTCCAGCCCGTCTACGTCGGCAACGTCGCCTCTGCCATCGTTGCCGCTGCCGGAGGCATTGCGAAACCGGGCACCATCTATGAGCTTGGCGGCCCCGAGGTCCAGACGTTCCGGCGCCTGCTGGAGCGCACTCAGGAATACGCCGGCCGCGATCGCGGGTACGTGTCCATTCCCTTCTGGCTGGCGTCCTTGATGGGAACGCTCACAGCGATCCTTCCTGCCGGTCTTCGCCCCATCACGGCAGATCAGGTCAACATGCTCAAGCGCGACAACGTGGTGAGCGAGGCGGCGCAGAAGGAAGGCCGTACGCTTGCCGCACTCGGCATCGTCGAGCCGCACGCGATCTCCACCGTCGTGCCGCAATACCTCGAGCAGTATCTGCCGAAGGGACAATACGCCCACTATCGTGGATAGCGGCTACTTGAGGCCGCGCTCGAGATGCCACATCTCCTCGCGTACGTGAATGTCGGCCAGGATGCGGTCGAGGAGCAGGCATGTACGCCGGAACAGGTCTGAGCCACGGCGATAGTCGGCCTGGGCGAAGAAATCGCAGCGCCCCGCTTTGAACAGGTCGACGCACTTCTGCCGCTGCTTTCCGGGTCCGTGCACGGCCATGGCATAACCGCCATTCTTGCGCATCACGGCCATCGACGGCACATCGGTATCGCCATCGCCGAAATAGATCATGTTCGAGAACGGTATGGGCCGCGCTACCTCCGGCATGTGCTCGTTGATGCTGTCGCCGAGATCCTCGATGCCCTTGTTGATCCGGAAGAGATACTGCGTCTTGCCGGTGTCTGTGATCACGCGTTTCGGATAGGGCAGGTCGTAGGCATCGAACCAGTATTCCGACGCGAACACATTATGGAAGCGCGGGTAGATGCGCGTTCCCTCGATGATCTCGCTGAGCCCGGACGAGACGAGATAATGACGAAGCACGACGCCTTGCGTCTCGGTGGCGATCCGCACGTACTCCGCCACCTCGTCGAACCATTGCTCGACGCCGGGATAGAGCTCGACGTCGCGCCCGAGAGCGACGAGATCGTCCCGGTCGATCCGGACGCCGCGGGCCTTCGCCTTCTTGTACATGAGGTGCATGTATGTGATCAGGCTGTCCGCACCCTGCTCGCGTGCGATGCGGTTCGATTCCGCCCAGAAGGCTTTCGGATCCTCGCCGATCTTCGGCAGAAAGGTATATTCCTGCATCGGCTTCGGGCTGAGCGTGCCGTCGAAATCGTAGACCAGCGCGATCACCTTCTTTTCGAACGGTCTGGTACGAGACGTCGACGTCGCGCCTTTCTTTTGCGGCCCTGGACGGCGATGCGACTGTGTCGCCCCCTCCACGATTCCGGCGTCCCCGTGCGCGTCCGCTCTGCGGCGTCGCTCGGATGCGCGTTGCGTCATGGCTGCCTCTCGGGAACGTCGGATATGCCGCACCTATTGCAGGTGCCACCTATCGACTGATTCGCTCGGGACTACAAAGGCGGCGCATCGGAAGCGCAACATCAGCGAAATGATCATCCGACTCGCGATATATAAAGCTGATCATATTTCCGGAAGCAATTCTTCAGGATCGGAACCTAGATTGCCCGTGGGCGGAGCGCGGAGCAACGCATGGGCCGGATCATCCCCTTTCGACGGAAGCACGAACATTCCCTTTTTCCGCAGGAACTCGAGCTCCTCGACCGATTGCGAGGAAGTCTCCAGGCGATGTGGCGAGGCGGATGGGCCGTGCCTGGAGACGAATGGGGAGTCGCTTTGATGCGAGGCCACCATTGTCTCGGCGTGTGGACGTTCGAGAATTCGGAATTCGTCTACCGCCCTATCGAATCGGGGGAGCCAAGCGCACGTGTCGCTTCGGTCGAAGCGGCCTACCGCCATTGTCTGCTGGTACTCGGCGAGCTTCAGCCACGAGAGCAGGCTTGAGCATCGCGCTGCCTTACGGCTCCTCCCCCACGTAGCCCTCCGGTTCTGGTTTACAATCGACTCCTGGCGTCGGAAGTTTGCGGGTGCACGCAACGACACCCGAGGAGAAAGCCCGTGGCCGAAGGGAAACGCCCGCTGCCGAAGCCCACGCCGGAAACCCAGCACTATTGGGAGGGCGCCGCGGCTGGAGAGCTGAGGTTGCAGACCTGCAGCGACTGCTCGAAGACCTATTTTCCACCGCGTCCGTTCTGCCCGGGCTGCGGCTCGCGTTCGGTCAAGGTGACGAAGGCCTCGGGCAAGGCGAAGCTCCATTCCTACGTCATTCATGCCCGACCGTCGCCGGGCTTCGATCCGCCCTATGCGATCGCCGTGGTGGAACTGGCGGAAGGTCCGCGCATGATGACCAACATCGTCGGTTGCCCGCAGACGCCCGAGGCGCTGCAACTCGACATGGATCTGGAAGTCATCTTCGAGAAGCAGAACGACCAGATCACGCTTCCCTTCTTCAAACCGGCCGGGAAATGAACACGCGCGTCGTCATCCCGGAAGCGTGAGGCCGGAGGCCGATCGTTATCCGGGACCCACACAAGGTGCGCGCGCAGCGCTCGACAATGCGTCCTCCGGACGAGCCTTGCGCTGGATCCCGGCTCTCTGCGCCGCTGACGCGGCTTATCGTCCGGGATGACGGGTATCCGAATTCAGGAGCTGACTCCCATGAAACAGAAATCCGTTGCTGTCGTTGGCGCTGCCGAGACAACCGAGTTGGGACGCATCCCCGGCATGTCGCAAATCATGCTGCACGCCGATGCGGCACTGAATGCGATGAAAGACTGCGGCCTGACGCCAAAGGATATCGACGGCGTCGCGACGGCCGGCGAGGTGCCTCAGGCGCTGGCCCAGTATCTCGGCATCACGCCCACATGGGCCGACGGCACGGCGGTGGGCGGCTGCTCGTTCATGCTGCATGTCCGCCACGCCGCGGCAGCCATCAACGAGGGGCTTTGCAAGACGGTGCTTATCACGCACGGCGAGTCGGGAAAAAGCCGCGTCGCGCCGACGCCGCGTCCGCCCTATCCGGACAGCCTCGCTGGCCAGTTCGAGGCGCCCTACGGCGTGATGGGCCCGCCGACGATGTTCACGATCCCCGTGCTTCGCTACATGAAGGCTTACGGCATCACGGAAGAGCAGATCGCCATGGTCTCCGTGATCCAGCGCGAGTGGGCCGCGAAGAATCCGCGCGCGACGTTCAAGGATCCGATCACGGTCGACGACGTGCTGAACTCGCGCATGATCGCCTATCCGTTCCGCATCCTCATGTGCTGTCTCGTCACCGACGGCGGCGGCGCGCTGATCCTGACCAGCGCCGATCGGGCGAAGGATTTCCCGCAGAAGCCGGTCTACATCCTCGGCACCGGCGAGTCCGTCGAAGGCCCGATGATCTCGCAGATGGAGGACTTCACGTCGTCCAAGGCGTTCCGCGTCTCCGGCAAGAAGGCGTTCGACGAGGCCGGCATCAAGCATGCGGACGTCGACCACCTGATGATCTATGACGCCTTCGCCCATCTGCCGCTCTACGGGCTCGAGGACCTCGGGTTTGTCGGGCGCGGCGAGGCGGCCGCCTTCATCGGCGATCGCAACACGGCGATCGGCGGCAAGCTGCCCTGCAACACCAATGGCGGTGGCCTCTCCTATATGCACTCGGGCATGTACGGCATGTATGCCTTGCAGGAGAGCGTCCGCCAGATGCGCGGGATTGCACCGGCTCAGATCCCCGGAGCGAAGATTTCTGTCTGCCACGGCGTCGGCGGCATGTTCGCCGCCTCGGGCACGATCATCTTCTCCAACGAGGCGCCTTGAGATGTTGCGGGGAGGGTCAGTCTGAGCGAGGGGTGCGTGTTGGGTCTGGGTCCGGAGTGGCTGGGCAGTTGGTACCTTGGCATTGCTCGGGGGCGAGCCAAATCCAGTCTGCGCGAGGGCCGGCAGGGCCGTTGGGCGTGATCGCACGCTCTCGCTCATCTCCGATCATCGGAGTCGTGCCGAGCATGGATATGGTGACGATGTCTGTCGCGCCGCGTTTCCTGAGTCGGTCCGGCAAGCCTCCATTGTAGGCCACGTGAAAATCGCCGACGACGATAACGAGTACTTCCTGAGGATGGCCGCGCATATACTCGGTCGCAGTCCATGCCATCGTGTCATCCCATGCCGACTGCGCCATGAAGTAATTTTCGAGCTTGTCCGATTCGCTGATATCGCGCGGCATGGCTTCTTTGAAGCGCCGGAAGTAGCGGTCGTTGCCGCGACCTTCGATTGCAAAATTGTTCGGAAGTTGTTCCCGTTCTGCGGCGCTTAATGCCTCCAGGCCTTGCTTGGCAATTTTTCCCGTTACGCGGCGGGCGACGTTGAGGCCAATCGTCTTCTGCGCGGGAGCGGGAAACAGTATCTGATCGCGATAATGATCGAGGGAACCTTTCCAACCCACTGCACTCAAGAATTCTGATTCCTTCATGCGCCCTCGTCGGAAATCATCAACGTGCGCATGGCTCGTCCGATCGAGAAACTCCATACCGACGCTCACCGCCAACCCGCGTGAGCGCAGTTCCGACATGACCATCAACTGATATGCCTGATGAAAGTCATTGCGATGCCTCTCGCCAAGGACAACGATCGTGCCGGGTTTCACATTCGCCAGACAATCAGACACGGTCGACACCATCAGTGTGGTTCCGGAAAGAATTGTTGGGCTCGAACGCGGATCGGCGTGAGAAGGAGTTGCCGTCAACAACAGCAAAGCAAGAAGCCGGTAGAGAAACATCGATTCGAACCTCAATCGTGCGGTGACGAGCGTCTGACAATATTCGAGGTGATATCCGTTGTCCGCATAAGAGACCGTGTCGGCCAGCAACCCAATCTGCCGGTCCAGCCCATTGCGCTCCGTGCCGGGGCAGCGCAGACTTCATTCGACACGTCGCCCGAGGGAACGCCCATGACCACACTGCCCGAGTACGAGATCCACGCCATCCGTTATGCGCGGCGCGACGCACTCCGCCACGAGCATTTCATCGGCGGCGATCCGCACGAGCTGCCGATGCCGATGGATTACTTCGTGTGGGTCATCACGGGACCGGCGGGATCGATCGTCATGGATCTCGGCTTTACGGCAGAGATGGCGAAGCAGAGGAAGCGCGAGTTCCTGCGCTGCCCGATCGAGAGCCTGAAGCTGGTCGGCGTCGATGCCCGTGACGTGGATGACGTCATCATCAGCCACATGCACTACGATCACGCCGGCAATCTTGGCGCCTTCCCGAAGGCGCGGTTCCACCTCCAGGCCCGCGAGATGGCCTACGCGACCGGCAAGTACATGCGTTACTCGAAGCCTGGCCACAGCTACCATGTGGAAGACGTGGTCGACATGGTACGCCTGAACTTCAAGGGCCGCGTGGAAATGCACGAGGGGATGGTCGAAATCGCGCCGGGCATCACGCTGCACCCGGCACCGGGCCATGCCGACGGATTGCAAGTCGCGCGCGTCCACACCAAGCGTGGCTGGGTGGTGCTCGCCTCCGACGCCACGCACTACTACGAGCACATCATGAAGGACCGCCTTTTCATGACGGCCTTCCACATCGGCGAGATGCTCGACAGCTACAAGGTCGTGCGCAAGCTCGCGCCGTCGGCTCGCCACATCATCCCGGGTCACGATCCGCACGTGATGAAGGAATACGAGCCGCCGAAGCCGAGCCTCGCTGGCGCCGTCATTCGACTCGACGTGGCACCGACCGGCCCTGCGCCTGAATTTCCCGACAGCCACTGAGGTCGGCCTTGCGAATAGTGTCTAGTGTGGTGGATTTGAAGTTCGCTACATCATTTGCCGCAAACCCAGAAGCGAACGTCAAGACCGAAAACCACACTAGAAACATTAGCTTGCTAGTGTCCGGATCGATTCCGAAGTTCGTTCGGAGCCTGCCGCAAAGCATGACGAACTTCGGAATCGGGACACTAGGCTCGACCGCGCGCCTCGGCCTATTGACTTCGAAAGGCGTGCCGGCACGAATATCGATCTCCCGGTTTGTTTCCTTGCTCCAGGTCAACGCGTAGCGACGTGAGGTACCGGCAGTGTCTATTTCACGAGCGACAGAGCAGAGCATCCTGACGAACGATCAGTTCCAGCTCGTCAGCAAGACGCACCATCCGACGATCTACGAACTCGATCCCGGTGAATTGCGCGAACTTCGCGCGCGCCTCCGTGACGAGCGCCAGAAGGCGCAGACGCACGCCCGACAGCTGCAACGCGAGGGTCGTGGAAAAAGCGAACCCCGGGGTAAGGCGTTTCCGGGGCCGGGCGAGCACCCTCTGAGGCGCAAGCAGGCCATCGCCAATGCTCTGAAGCGCGTCAATCGCGAGATCGAACGGCTGAGCAAGATCGAGGCCCGGACAGCACACGTCGAGGCGGCTCGCCGGGCTCTGGCCATGCAACGAAGCGCCCAGTTCCGCGAGATTCCGGCTTCGAAGACGGCGAGCGGAGGCATGCAGCCGCAGCCGAGCATGCGACGCCGCAAGATCGTCTCGGGAAGCCGGATCGGAAGCGTGTCGCAGGCGACCAGGATTGCTCAGGCGATCAAGGACAATCGCGGGAGCTGAGAGCCGCGGCGTTCATTGCCGACGTCGCGTTGCAGCACATAGACCCTCGGTGTCGTCCCGGGCATAAAGCCCGGGACCTATCGTCCCGCTTGCTCCGAGGTCGCTGATAAATGAATCCCGGCGACAAGCGCACTGCTGTCCGGTTCATCCCTGACATTCGCAGCGTAGCGATCGAACGGGACGCACAACCATCGTTGGCTTCGATCTCGCCCGTTTCGCCCTATTTTGGCGTCATTCCCGCGCAGGCGGGAACCCCCGCGGGTCTCACAAGCACAACGTGGGTGCCCGCCTTCGCGGGAATGACGGTGTGTGGGATGGATTCGAGAGGTCTAATTCAGCAGACGGAGCCGTACTTTGTTCCGCCGAAGGGAGATCTAAACCGGACAGCAGTGCGACAAGCGCCGGGATGACACTTGAATTTATCGCTTTCGTGGGGTGGCGAGGCGATCAGTTGAGCTTGGTGCGCAAATCGCGAATGGATTGATCGACCAGCCCGTTCGCGGTGTCGCCCCTGACGCGGCTGGCCAGCACCTTCTCGGCGGCTGACGTGGCCGCCTCGATCACCGCTCCGCGAACTTCGCTGAGCGCTTGCGCCTCGGCGCGGGAGATCTTCTCCTCGGCAATCCGCGAGCGGCGCTCGATCGACTCCCTCAAGGCCTTCTCGGATTGCTCCTTGATGGCCTGAGCCTCTCGCTCCGCCTGCTCGATGATGGCCTTGGCCTCGTCATCGGCGCGACGCTGCTTCTGCTGGTAGTCGGCCAGCAGATCCTGCGCCTCCTCGCGCAGGCGGCGGGCTTCGTCGAGTTCCTTGCGGATCGCATCGGCACGCTGATCGAGCGCACCGGTAATCATGCCCGGAACTTTGAGATAGAGCACAATGCCGACGAAAATGACAAAGGCGACGGCAACCCAGGCCTCGGCACCCATGATGTGATCCCGCTCCGTTACGCCGTAGTCAGCGTGTTGTTGCGATTGGCGACCGCCTGGCGAATGTCATCCGTACCGACCGATTGGCCGATCAAGCGCTCCACGATCGCACCGGCCGTCTCGGCGGCAAGCTGATCGACGTTGGCGAGCGCTTTCGCCTTCGTGTCGGCAATGCGCGCCTCTGTCTCGGCAAGCTTTGCCGCGTTGGCCTCGTCCACGCGCCGACGCTCCCGGTCCATGTCGGCCGAAACCTTGTCGCGCATGTCCTTGGCCATGCCTTGCGCCTTGCCGCGCGCATCTGCCAGAGACTTCTCGTACGAGGCAAGCGCGGCATCCGTCTCGCTCTTCAGGCGCTCCGCCTCGGCGAGATCGCGACGGATGCGCTCGCGACGCTCGGCAAGCACGGAGGCGACGCCGGGCAGCGCCTTGCGCGACATGATGAGATAGAGCGCGGCAAACGTGATCGCGAGCCAGATAAGCTGGGGCGAGAATGTCGCCGGATCGAACGGCGGGAAATTATGGCCGCCTGCCGCATGGGGATCGGCCGCAGCGACGACGCTGACGGTCTGGGCGCCGTGGTCGGCCGCCGGTGTACCTGAATGGGGTGCTGCCATGGGCTTGCTCGATAAGCTTTCAGTTGGCGATCAGGCCAACACGAGGGACATGGCTCCGGAGCGGATCCGCCCACGCTTTCCGGGCACCATATTTTCGGCGCCGGCTTGCGTGGGCGTCAGGCCCGTCCGGGTGGTCGAATTAGACCACGAACAGGAGCAGCAGCGCGATCAGCAGCGAGAAGATGCCGAGCGCTTCCGTCAGCGCGAAGCCGAGCAGCAGAGTGCCGCGCTGGCTGTCGGCGGCCGAAGGGTTGCGCAGCGCGCCGGCCAGGAACTGGCCGAACAGATTGCCGAGGCCGATGCCCGCGCCTGCCATGCCGAGGCAAGCGAGACCAGCGCCGATAGCCTTGCCGATGATCGGATCCATAGTGCTCTCCCGTGATCGATAGCCTGAGTGGGTTTTTGGGAAACGTGATGCCGGCGGGCTCAGTGATGCCCGCCGTGCACCGCGTCGTTGAGATAGACGCAGGTGAGAATTGCGAAGACGTAGGCCTGTATCGTCGCGACAAGCAGCTCCAAGGCCGTCAGCGCGACGGTCAGCGCCAGCGGCAAGGGCGAAAGGATGCCCCAGACGCCAGCCGCGAGCAGCGTCGCTACGAAGCCTGCAAAGATTTTGAGCGCGATATGGCCGGCCAGCATGTTCGCGAAGAGACGAACCGAGAGGCTGAGTGGCCGCGACAGGAAAGAGATCACCTCGATCGGTACCAGGATGGGCAGAAGCCACGGCGGCACATCGGGCACGAACAGTTTCAGGAAGCCGACCCCGTGCTGCATGAAGCCGTATACGATCACGATGCCGATGACGAGGAGGGCGAGCGCGGCCGTCACCACGATTTGGCTGGTGACCGTGAAAAAGAAGGGAATGAGCCCGAGCAGGTTGCAGATCAGAACGAAGATGAAGATCGAGAAGACGAACGGGAAGAACTTCATTCCCTCTTCGCCCACGTTGTCCCGAACCGTCGATGCAACGAACTCGTAGGTCAGCTCGGCCATGGACTGCAGCCGCGACGGAACCAGCGACCGGTTTCGCATCGCGTAGATCATGAAGCCTGAGGCCAACGCCACGGCGCCGACCATGAACGCGGAGGCGTTCGTAAACGACGCATCGATACCGCCGAAATCCAGCGGGTAGAGCGGTTTGATATGGAATTGCTCGATTGGGCCTGCCACGTCGCGCTATCCCCGGCTTCGCGCCTCAGTTGTCCTCGTCCCGCTCATCCTTGACGGACGGCAGGGGTGGAGTCTTCTCCCGCATTGCGACACGAATGACATTCATCATTCCGGCCGCAGCGCCGAGAAGGAAAAACAGGATGAACATGAACGGCTTCTGGTTGCCCATGAGCCGGTCCAGGTACCATCCGATCGCACTGCCCGCGATGATGCCCGCGATCAGCTCGGCAGAGAGCCGGAATGCCCGACCCATCGCTTCGCCACGGCCATCACGCGCGCCTTCCTGCCGGCTTCCTTTGCCTGCTTGACGTGCCGCATCGAGCTTGCGTCCAAGTTCATTGGACCGCTGCTCCAGCGCGGCGCGTTCCTCGGGGCTTAGCTCGCCTCGAGGCCCCTGACCGGGCTTGCCATCGACAGGCATGGGAATATCTCGCCGGTGAAACTGGTCGCCGAGGCCACAAGAGCCCCATGCGCGGCGGGTGAGATCTGCGGCGCGGACCATAGAGACGGGCTTGGGGGGTGTCAACAAATGGCCAAAGTCTCGAACCTTCCGCCAAGGGTGGCGAAAGCGCGCACCGGGAAACTACGGAGGCGCCGGTCTTTGCCCTTGAGTGCACTTGGCGTTGATCGCGTCGGCTCCTCGGCGGGGAAGGCTCGCAGCGAGCGCAACCACGACATCTGTGCCCGTG
>Ga0180216_1002825_pt1 | contig 14117 bp, 8 predicted proteins | sample eDN3rd37CBELigMG_FD_128879 | JGI IMG/M metagenome (GOLD analysis project Ga0180216, IMG submission 128879) | Enriched Miracle-Growth compost microbial communities from Emeryville, California, USA - eDNA 3rd pass 37_C BE-Lig MG (version 2)... ... | reverse complement strand
GACCGCAGTGACAGGCAGCGGGTCGAGGTAACCGCGGGTACCGGCAAAGATCACGACCACCTGCTCTTCCATCTTGAGCGGCGAGAACTGCGGCTGCTTCAGCAGCTCGGTAAGACGCGCGCCGCGGGCGAGGAGGCGCTGCGTGGTGGCATCGAGGTCCGAGCCGAACTGCGCGAACGCAGCCATCTCGCGGTACTGCGCGAGCTCACCTTTGATGCGTCCGGCAACCTGCTTCATGGCCTTCGTCTGCGCAGCAGAGCCGACGCGCGACACCGAAAGACCGACGTTCACCGCGGGACGAATGCCCTGATAGAACAGGTCCGTCTCGAGGAAGATCTGGCCGTCGGTAATCGAAATCACGTTCGTCGGAATGTAGGCCGACACGTCGTTGGCCTGCGTCTCGATGACGGGGAGGGCCGTCAGCGAGCCTGAGCCGTGCTCGTCATTGAGCTTCGCTGCGCGTTCAAGCAGGCGCGAGTGCAGGTAGAAGACGTCACCCGGATAAGCTTCGCGGCCCGGCGGACGGCGCAGCAGCAGCGACATCTGACGGTAGGCAACGGCCTGCTTTGACAGGTCGTCGTACGCGATCACCGCGTGCATGCCGTTGTCGCGGAAGAACTCGCCCATCGTGCAGCCGGCGAACGGGGCCAGATACTGCATCGGAGCCGGTTCGGAGGCGGTAGCGGCGATGACGATCGAGTACTCGAGTGCGCCCCGCTCCTCCAGCACCTTCACGAACTGGGCAACCGTCGATCGCTTCTGGCCGACAGCGACGTAGACGCAGTAGAGCTTCTGCGATTCGTCATCACCCTGGTTCAGCGGCTTCTGGTTCAGGAAGGTATCGAGAATGATGGCGGTCTTGCCGGTCTGGCGGTCGCCGATGATGAGCTCGCGCTGGCCGCGGCCGATGGGGATGAGCGCGTCAATGGCCTTGAGGCCTGTGGCCATCGGCTCGTGCACCGACTTGCGCGGAAGAATGCCAGGCGCCTTGACGTCGACGCGCCTGCGCTCCGTGGCCTTGATCGGACCCTTGCCGTCGATGGGATTGCCAAGCGCATCCACCACGCGGCCAAGCAGCTCCCTACCGACGGGGACCTCGACGATGGCGCCGGTCCGCTTGACGGTATCGCCCTCCTTGATGCCGCTGTCCGGGCCGAAAATAACGACACCGACGTTGTCGGCCTCGAGGTTGAGCGCCATGCCCCGAATACCGTTCGGGAACTCGACCATTTCGCCGGCCTGAACATTGTCCAGGCCATATACGCGCGCGATGCCGTCGCCGACCGACAGCACCTGACCGATTTCGGAGACCTCGGCCTCCTTGCCGAAGTTCTTTATCTGCTCCTTCAGGATTGCGGAGATCTCAGCGGCCCGGATGTCCATCAGCCAACCTCTTTCATGCGAATCTTGAGTGAATTCAGTTTCGTGCGCAGCGTCGAATCGACCATCCGGCTGCCAATCTTGACGACGAGGCCGCCGAGGAGCGCGGGATCGACCTTCAGGTTCACCCGAACTTCCTTACCGCCGGCAGATGCCTTGAGGGCATCCTTCAGTTCCTTCATCTGCTCGTCTTTGAGCGGGAAGGCAGACGCGACATCCGCCTCGACCTCACCACGGGCCTCAGCGCACATGGCGCGGAAAGCCTTGATCATATCGGGAACGGCAAACAGGCGCCGGTTGCGCGCCGCAAGCTTCAGGAAGTTGGCCGCGAGCCCGTCGATCGCAACCCTCTGAAGCACCGCCGTAAGCGCCGCAAGCTGCTCGTCGCTGGAGAAGACCGGGCTGCGCACCAGGCGCCTCAGGTCCTCATTTTCGTCGAGGAGCTTCTGAAAATCGGTAAGATCCTGCTCTACCTGCTCGAGCTGCTGCTCCTCCTCAGCCAGCTCGAAAAGTGCGGAAGCATAGCGGCCTGCTACGCTTGCCATAATTGGTTCGTCGGTCGCCACGTCGAACGGCCTCGTTCGGGTTGAGGGTATCAGGAGCATTGGCCGCGGCGGTCACCCCGCTCGGGCGAAGGCGGATCTGAAAAGGGCACGCCCGCGCGGCTTCGCGCCCCCTCCCAGAAGCCGGGTTCCCTCTAACACGGTAGCGGCGGCCCATCAACCGCCGGAGTACGGCCGAATGCCGCATTTGGCCAATCAAATGACCCAGTGGGTTTCTTCTCTTAATCGCGGCAGATGGAGACTATCATCAGGCGTACGAACAACGACCTACTAAAGGAAGTTGTAAGGGTCGATATCCACCACCAGCCGGAGATCGCCCTTGGGGTCGGGGGCGGCGGATAACCAAGTGCGAAGGTATGACTGCAGGTCGATGTCTCGCGGCGCCTTGACCAGGATGCGCCAACGGTGCCGACCCCGGATGACCGCCAGCGGTGCCTCGGCGGGCCCCAGCACTTCTATTCTCTCCGCGAGCGGCGCGCGCCGGACCACCTCTCGCGCGAATGCCTCGGCGGCCTCTTTCTGCCGTGCCGATATGATGAGCGCCGCCAAGCGACCGAACGGCGGCAGTACCGCGGCCTGTCGCTGCGCAACCTCACGGTCGAGAAATGCTTCCCGATCGCCGGAAATGATCGCCTGCATGACAGGGTGATCCGGCATGTGGGTTTGCACTAGTCCACGGCCCTGTGCGAAGGAGCGGCCGGCACGTCCGGTGACCTGATGCAGGAGCTGGAAAGTGCGCTCTGCCGCACGCGGGTCGGCTTGCCCAAGGCCGAGATCACCATCAACCACTCCAACCGTGGCCAAGTCCGGAAAGTGGTGACCTTTGGCGACGATCTGCGTGCCTATGATGATATCCGCCTCCCGGTTCTCGATGGCGGCGATTACTTTGCGCATCTCGGTGAGACCTGGGATGAGGTCGCTCGATAGGAGGGCCAGCCGGGCCTGCGGAAACCGTTCGACCACCTCTTCGGCGATTCGCTCCACACCGGGGCCGCAGGCGACGAGCGACTCGGCCTCACCGCACTTAGAGCACTTCTCCGGGACGGGCAGGGCGAAGCCGCAATGATGGCACGTGAGCTTGCGCCGGAAGCGATGCTCGACCAGCCACGCCGAGCACTGAGGACATTCGATGCGAGTGCCGCAGGTTCGACAGAGCGTCAGCGGGGCGTAGCCGCGGCGGTTCAAAAATAGAAGCGTTTGCTGTCCCTTTGCGGCCGTTTCTTCGATGGCCTGGACCAGCAAGGGCGACAGCCAACGCCCTTTTTCGGGCGGATGCTTGCGGAGATCGACCGCTTCGATGTGCGGCAGCTCGGTGCCGGAATAGCGGCCCGGCAGCACCAGGTGGCGATAACGCCCGGTCCGGGCATTCACGTGCGTCTCGATGGAGGGCGTTGCCGAAGCCAGTACAACCGGGCACTTGCCGAGGCTGCCGCGCACCACGGCCATGTCGCGGGCCTGGTAATGCACGCGGTCGTCCTGCTTGTAGCCTTGATCGTGCTCCTCATCGACGATGACGAGGCCCAGATCCCGGTAGGGCAGGAAGAGAGCCGACCTCGCCCCGACCACAACACGGGCTTCCCCTGACGCTACGGCGCGCCAGACCCGGGCGCGCTCATTGGAGGCGAGCGCCGAATGCCACTCGACGGGTTGGCAGCCGAAACGGCCTTCGAAGCGACTGAGAAATTGGCTGGTCAGTGCGATTTCCGGCAGCATGATGAGCACCTGCCGGTTCCGCTCCAAGGCCCTCGCGACGGCTTCGAAATAGACTTCGGTCTTGCCTGAGCCGGTCACACCGTCGAGCAGGGTGACAGAGAAGATTCTTGCGTCGACCGCTGCACGGAGCGCGTGCACCGCCCGTTCCTGCTCGGGACTGAACTCGACGGTCTTATAGTCCGGCCTGGGTACCGGGAAACGCTTCTCGGGGATGGCCACCTCGACCAGAACCCCTGCCTCGACGAGCCCGTCGATGACCCCCGTGCTGCATCCAGCTTCTGCCGCAAGGGCAGACTTGGCGCGTGCGAGTCCGTCACTTGCAATTTCGAGAGCGCGCTTCCGCGCGGGCGTCATGCGGGGCGGCTCAGCGGCGCCATCGACAATGCGCACGCCGAAGCGAGGCTTGGTCGGCTCGAACAGGGCCTGCGTCCCCATCATCATGCGCACGACCATGCCAAGTGGGGAAAGCGTGTACCGGGCCAGCCATTCGGCAAAGCGCAGCGAGAGCGTCGGGAGAGGCGGAACGTCGAGAAGCTCGGTCAACGGCTTGAGCTTCTGCGGTGCGACCTCCCGCTCCGGGCCGATCGCGCGGTCCCAAACGATGCCGATGCGATGTTGCGGCCCGAAGGGCACCAGCACAAAGGAACCGGGGCTGATTTCCAGATCGTGTGGGGCGAGGTAATCGTAGGTCTGGTCCAGAGCTACCGGAATAACGACCGGCAGGCGACGCAAAGCGCCGCAAGTGTTGCCATCAAGGTCTAGCAGACTGGTCAAAGGGGCACGCTGCAGATTAGAACCGACCCAAAGCGGCTAGCCTTGGCCGAGCCTTGCGGCGAGCCAAGGGCAACAGGAGTTGATCTATGAAATTCTTCGTCGACACAGCGGACGTGGCAGTCATCAAGGAGCTTGCGGCGACCGGACTGCTCGACGGCGTTACCACCAATCCTTCGCTGGTGGCAAAGATGGGGCGGGACTTCAAGACGGTTGTTCGCGAAATCTGTGAGGTCGTCTCCGGACCCGTCAGCGCCGAGGTGGCCGCGACTGATTACGAGGGCATGGTCGCGGAAGGTCGTGTGCTTGCCGCCATTGCCAAGAACGTCTGCATCAAGGTGCCCCTGACTTGGGATGGCCTCAAGGCCTGCCGCACGCTCACGTCGGAAGGGCACATGGTCAATGTCACGCTGTGCTTCTCGGCGAACCAGGCGCTGCTCGCAGCGAAGGCCGGTGCGACGTTCGTTTCGCCCTTCATCGGCCGCCTGGACGATATCGGCCTCGACGGTATGGAGCTGATCCGCGAGATCCGGGTCATCTACGACAACTACCCGGACCTGACGACAGACATCCTGGCCGCCTCAATCCGTACCGTGAATCACGTGAAACAGGCTGCCATGATCGGCGCCGACGTGGCAACCGTGCCGCCTTCGGTCCTGCAGGCTCTGGTCAAGCACCCACTGACCGACATCGGCCTCCGCCAGTTCGTGGCGGATTGGGAGAAGACGGGGCAGAAGATTCTGTAGCGAATGGCGAATAGGGTGATGGTCGTGAAGTGGTGAAGTCGTGAAATCGTGAAGTGGTGATTCGCGCCAAGATGATATGCTCAGTTCGATAAGAACGGCGGCGGCCAGCGCATCGCCCGCTCAACTATTTCACTAGTTCACGATTTCACCCCGTTATCATTCTGCCGCTGTCGGTGGTTCGAGCATGTCCCAGCGGCTGTGCAGCATCTTCAGTGCGCGGCGGGCGGCTTCGGCTTGAGCCGTCGCGCCGTGGGCTTCGAACACCTCGAGCGCCGGCACGATGGCCGCTGCGGCGGCGAGCCAGTTTTCCCGCCGGTCCTTCAGCTCACCGAGGCGGATCAGAACCGTTGATAGGTTCAGCCGAGTGACGGCCCAGCGCATAGGCTCGCTCTCGCGGGAGAACACTTCGAGGGCGCCCCGGTAGGCGACGGCCGCCTGCTCGAGAGTGAGGGCGGAAGCCTGCCCCACCTCCGACATCGACGCTAATGCATTGCCGAGCCCCACCCGTGCCAGCGCCCAGATGCGCGGGTCGGTCTCGCGGCTCAACACTTCGAGCGTCGTGCGGAAAGCTATGCTGGCCTGCTCATACACGGCTTTGGACGGCTCGTGCTCTGCGATCGCCAGCAAAGCGTTGCCGAGCCCCTGTGATGCCGTGGCGAGCCCCTTGGCATCGCTGTTGGAGCCCGCCAACTCGGCGGCTTTCGCATAGATGTTCACGGCCTGACGCAGCAGCGGAATGTTGCCGTTCTCCTCGCCGGCATAGTAGAGGGCATCGGCTCTGCGCATCGTATAGCGGAGGGCCGCGGCGGGATCGGATCGACCCACGCCGTCGGCAGCCTCCTCGAACAGCTCGGCGGCGTGCTGAAAGTCCATCCGCGCCATGGCGAGCTCGGCAACATCAGCGGTCGCCAGCGCTTCCTGGTGCTGCTCGGCGCGAAGCTGCTCCATTTCCTCCTGCAACCGCTGCTCAGTGCGGCGCCGGACCTCGCGAAATGCCCGGCGCACGTCCTTGAGCAGCTCCATTGCGGCTTCGAAGTCGCCGTTGACGAGGGCCTCCGCAGCCTTCGCTTTCAGCTGCCGGATCTCTGCGGGCTCGTTTGTTGGCCGCAGAAGCTGTTGGCGTGTCTCCTGCAGCCATTGCGCGAGCTCGGTGATCTGCCAGGCTTCGCGCGCGGGCAACGTGCGCTGCTTCTCGGCGATGGCGGAAAAGCGCTGCAAAGCCCGGTCGGAGAGGCCGTAGCGTTCCTTCAGACTAGCGAGGTCCGGCTCCGCGTTTACGGGAACGGGCAGCTCGGCACGTGGCGTTGACTCTAGCGCCGGAGCAATGCCGCTCGGCGAAGCTGCCATCCTGGCGAAGAACTCGCTGGCGGCCGGAGAGAGGTCTCGCAGCAATCGCGGATCGCCGAGAACCTGGACGAAAAGCTGCTCGAGCAAAAAGGTGCAGACGTCCTCGAGGCGTTGATGAAGCTGCCAAACGCCAACGTCTTTTGCCCGGGTGACGAGCGACCCGACCAAGGCGCTTACCGCTCCGGTCAAACCGGCGGCATGCTGACCGTTCAGCGCCGCCCTTACAACCTCCGGGTCAGGTCGGCACGAATCGATGAGGGGCACCAGCTTGCGGGCGTGCTCCTCGGCGACATGCATCGGAATGCCGCGCGTATCCTGGCTGAGCCAGATCTGATGCGCGAGCCGGTCGAGAACCTCTCCAATGGGCCCGCCCTCGCCACGCGAACGGAGGAATGCAGAAAACTCTGCCCCCTGAAGGGCACCGCCCGGGGGAACTTGGCAGCCCATAGCCGGCACAAGGGCGAGTACCCCCGCTCCGACAAAGACCTCTAGTGACTCGTAGAGAGACATACTTGCGCGCCCGCCGCCCGCGTTAATCTATTCAGTAGCGCATCCGGAAGGTGAAGTCATGTCAGGGCGCAACGGCCGGTGCGTAGTTGTGCGAATCCGTGCAAAACTGATGGATCGTCGCCGGCCGTCCGAGTGGCGTTAATGGTCCGTTAACGATCGGATACGAAGGCTCGGAATGCTGCTGCAGCAAATGGGCATGAGCGAGACGTGCAGAAGATCAGGTCACAAGAAGAGCTGCCGCTTTCTGACCTGCTGCACAATGTGATCGCGCGCTGGCTCGACCACCTCGACAGTGAGCGCGGGTACGCCGAACATACGTGCGAGTCCTATGGCCGGGATCTGCGGCAGTTTCTGACCTACTGGCAGCTGCAACTTGGCCGTGCCCCATGCTTAGGCGACGTGGAGCGACTCGAGCCGAGGACGTTCCGCGGCTTTCTGGCGAGTCGTCGGCGCCAGGAGGCGTCCAACCGTTCACTCGCCCGCACCCTGTCCGCGCTCCGCTCTTTCTTCCGGTGGCTCGAAAATCAAGAGATCGCGCGGAATAGAGCGGTGCTGTCGGTTGCGCGCCCCAAAGTGCCACACGGCGTGCCAAAGCCGCTGACCGTCACCAAGGCAGCAGCTCTCGTCGAGGAGGGCGTGACGGCCGACGACGAATGGATTTCCGCACGCGACACCTCGGTACTGCTGCTGCTGTATGGCTCGGGCTTGCGGATTTCCGAGGCGCTGGGGCTCAAAGCGGGCGATGCTCCGACACCGGAGAGAGATGTCCTTCGTATCATCGGCAAAGGCGGTAAAGAGCGGGTCGTGCCGGTGCTGCCCATCACGATCTCCGCAATCGAGCGCTACCGGCAACTTTGTCCTTATCCGCTCGATGCTGACGACCCCTTGTTCCGCGGCGCCAAAGGTGGTCCGCTGTCGCCTCGCATCATCCAGCTGGCTATTGCGCGGGTGCGATCAGCTCTCGGACTGCCGGAGACTGCCACCCCACACGCGCTCCGGCACTCGTTTGCGACGCATCTGCTTTCCGCCGGGGCCGACTTACGGCAGATTCAGGAGCTGCTAGGCCACGCGTCTCTCTCAACCACGCAGATCTATACGGAGGTCGACCGCGAGCGGCTGCTCGCGGTTTACGATGCAGCCCACCCGCGGGCCCGTGCCTGACTTTCGTCGCGGCGGACCGCGTCACATGTGGATGGCGCGTTTGTCGACGGCCAGTGCCGCTTCCTTGACCGCTTCGGACAAAGTCGGGTGCGCATGGCAGGTGCGCCCGAGATCCTCCGCCGAGCCGCCGAACTCCATGATCACAGCAGCTTCGGCGATCATCTCGCCTGCGTTCGGGCCGATAATGTGAACGCCGAGGACGCGGTCCGTCTCGGCATGCGCCAGCACTTTCACGAGACCTTCGGTCGTCCGGTTGACCTTCGCGCGACCGTTCGCCGTGTAAGGAAACTTGCCGACCTTGTAGGGAATGCCAGCCGCTTTCAGTTCCTCTTCGGAACGGCCGACGGAAGCAACCTCCGGGAACGTGTAGATCACGTTCGGGATCACATCGTAGTTCACGTGACCAGCCTGACCTGCCAGAAGCTCCGCAACGGCGACCCCCTCCTCCTCGGCTTTGTGTGCCAGCATGGGGCCAGCGATTACGTCGCCGATGGCGTAAATCCCGGGCACGTTCGTCTGGTAATGCTTGTCGACGACGATCCGCCGCTTGTTGTCGAGCTGAACGCCGATATCCTCTAGCCCTAGTCCCTCCGTGTAAGGAACACGCCCGACGCAGACCAGAACAACGTCCGTCTCGACCGTTTCCGCCTTGCCGCCCGCGGCCGGCTCGATCGTAACCTGATGCACGCCGTTGGCCTTGTTCACGCCCGTCACCTTGCTCGCGAGCTTGAACTTGAAGCCCTGCTTGGTGAGGATGCGCTGGAAGTTGCGTGCGATTTCGCCGTCGATGCCGGGGACGATGCGGTCGAGATATTCGACCACCAGCACCTCGCTGCCCAGTCTACGCCAGACAGAGCCGAGCTCGAGCCCGATGACGCCGGCGCCGATCACGAGCAGCCGCTTCGGCACGTTCGGCAGTGAGAGAGCGCCCGTAGAAGACACAACGGTCTTCTCGTCAATCTCGATGCCCGGCAGCCGGGCTACGTCCGATCCGGTGGCGATGACAATGGATTTGCCTTCGATGACTTTCTTGGCACCGTCGTCGGCCGTCACTTCGGCTTTGCCCGGGGCCAGAATGCGCCCTGTGCCGTGATGGGCTTCGATCTTGTTCTTCTTCAGCAAAAAGGCGACGCCATCGACATTCCCCTTCACGCCTTCGTTCTTGAAGGCGTGCATGCGGGCGAGATCCAGCTCCGGCTTGACCTTGATGCCCATGGCCGCGAAGCCGTTGCTGGCCTCCGCGTAGGCCTCGGACGCGTGCAGGAGCGCTTTCGACGGCATGCAGCCGACGTTGAGGCACGTGCCGCCGTAGGTGGACCGCTTCTCGACCACGGCCACCTTCATGCCGAGCTGAGCGGCGCGAATTGCGCACACGTACCCCCCGGGGCCGGTGCCGATGACGATGAGATCGTAGGACATTTAGTTGAGACCTTCGATTATTCTGCCGCCGAGGTGCTGAGGGCCTCGGCCTCGAGCCGGAGCGCATCCGCGCAGAAGTCGATTTCTTCCCCGTTCGGAGCGACCCATTCCAGGCTGGCACCGCCTGAGCCAACGTGGGCCGTTTTGAACAGTTCAGGGTCGCGTAGCGGCTGTACGGCGTCACCCCAGGAAATCTTCTCGCTGAAATCCATGATAGCGGTGAAGCCGTCGGCGTAGGTCAGTTTCACGACCGGAAACTTCGGGACCTCAACTGCTACAATTCTGTTCCCCAGCTTCATTCAATCCAACCCGGGTTCTGCTTGAGGCTTGCGCGTCGCCAGCACTCGATGAGCTCGCTCTCGTGTCGCCTCGCCCACTCGATTACGGTGCTGAGCTTATTGGGAGGCAATGATCCTGCGAGTACGTCATAAAGTCCCAACGCGATCACAGCGCTTTCGTCCCCAATGCGAGCGTGGAAGTGTGGCGGCGGATGATCTTGGTAGAAAAACTGGATCTTCACGCCGTCAACAATCGCAACAGTCGGCATGCCCCATTCGTTCGGCCTCAAAGCTCCAGCACCAGCCGCTGCGGATCCTCCAGCAATTCTTTCACGCGCACCAGGAACGTGACTGCCTCCTTGCCGTCGACGATTCGGTGATCGTAGCTGAGGGCGAGATACATCATCGGACGCACCACGATCTGGCCGTTGCGCACGACGGGGCGTTCCTCGATGCGGTGCATGCCGAGAATGCCGGACTGGGGCGCATTGAGGATCGGCGTCGAGAGCAGCGAGCCGAAAACACCGCCGTTCGTGATCGAGAACGTGCCGCCCTGCATTTCCTCGATGCCGAGGCGCCCGTCACGCGCACGGCGGCCGAAGTCGGCGATCTGTGCCTCGATCTCTGCCAACGACAGGCGATCTGCCTCACGTATGACCGGCACGACGAGGCCCTTGTCCGTGCTCACCGCAACGCCGATGTGGTAGTAGTTCTTGTAGATGATATCCGAGCCGTCGATTTCGGCATTGACGGCCGGGATTTCCCGCAGGGCCTGGATGCAGGCTTTGACGAAGAAGCCCATGAATCCGAGCCGCACGCCGTGGCGCTTCTCGAACAGGTCTTTGTACTGGGAGCGGAGGCCCATCACGGCGCTCATGTCGACGTCGTTGAACGTCGTCAGCATGGCCGCGGTGTTCTGCGCTTCTTTCAGGCGACGGGCGATGGTCTGGCGCAGCCGCGTCATACGCACCCGCTCCTCGCGAGCGGCGTCGCTGGGAGCTGACGGAGCCCGCATTTGCGGGGCTGGCGCGGGAGCAGCGCGGGAAACTGGAAATGCGATGGTCTCGGCGGTTGTCGCAGCGAGCGGCGCCGCTGCCGCTGCAGGAGTTGCCGACAACACATCTTCCTTGAGGATCTGACCCCGCCGGCCGCTGCCGGTAATCTCCTCCGCCGTCAGGCCTTTTTCCTCCATCAGCTTGCGGGCTGCCGGCGAAGGCGGCATGGCCGTCGTCGCCTCGGCAACAGCTTCCTCAAGCACGTCGCCCTGCGCCTTTGCGGGGGCAGGCGCAGGCTTTGCGGCCGGAGCCGCAGCAGCGGCCGGCTTAGCCTTTTCCGCGGCGGCTGGTTTTGCGGCTGCAGCAGCGCCTTCCCGGATCGTGCCGAGGACCGCGCCGACGGAAACAGCCTCCCCCTGCTGTACCTGGACGGCTTCCAGCACGCCAGCGGCGGGCGCCGGCACCTCGACTGTCACCTTGTCGGTCTCAAGCTCGCAGATGGCTTCGTCCGCCTGAACCGCATCGCCCGGCTTCTTGAACCACTGCCCCACCGTCGCCTCGGTGACGCTCTCTCCGAGCGACGGCACCCGAATCTCGATCGCCATGTCTCTATCTCAGGCCCTTGTGATGTGCGGTCATGCCCTCAGGGTTCAAAGCTTGAGCGCTTCCTCAACCAATGTTTTCTGCTCTTGCAAGTGGCGTGAAAGCTGTCCCGTTGCCGGCGATGCCGCTGCGGCCCGCCCGACATAACGCGGGCGCAGATGCTTGGCGCGGATGTGCTGCAGAACCCATTCCAGGTTGGGTTCGATGTAGGTCCAGGCACCCATGTTGCGCGGCTCTTCCTGACACCAGATGAACTCCGCATTCGGGAAACGCGCAAGCTCGGTCATGAGTGCGCGCGCCGGGAACGGATAGAGTTGCTCCACCCGCATCAGATAGATGTCGTCGATGCCGAGCTCGTGCCGCATCTCGTAAAGGTCATAGTAGACCTTGCCGCTGCACAGCACGACGCGCCGAATTTCGTTGTCGGGCTTCAGCTCGACGGTCGTGTCGTCGTAATGCGCATGGCTGCGATCGGCGCTATCCCAGAGAATGCGATGGAAACTCGTCCCCGGGCCGAACTCGTCGAGATGAGATACGACCCGCTTGTGCCGCAGCAGTGACTTCGGCGTCATCAAAATGAGCGGCTTGCGGAAATTGCGGTGGAGTTGCCGGCGCAGGATGTGGAAGTAGTTGGCCGGCGTGGTGCAGTTCGCGATCTGCCAGTTGTCTTCAGCCGAAAGCTGCAGATAGCGTTCGAGGCGGGCGGACGAGTGCTCCGGCCCCTGACCTTCGTAGCCATGGGGCAGCAGCATCACGAGCCCCGACATCCTGAGCCACTTGCGCTCGCCCGACGAGATGAACTGGTCGATGACAACCTGCGCGCCATTGGCGAAGTCGCCGAACTGCGCTTCCCAGCAGACGAGAGCCATCGGCTCGGCCAGGCTGTAGCCGTACTCGAAGCCGAGGACGGCCTCTTCCGACAACATCGAGTTGATGACCTCGAACTTGGCCTGGTCGGGAGAGACGTGCTTCAGCGGCGTGTAGCGGCGCTCCGTCTCCTGATCGATGAGCACGGCATGCCGTTGAGAGAACGTACCGCGCTCCACGTCCTGCCCTGAAAGCCGAACGGGGAAGCCCTCGTTGACGAGCGTGCCGAAGGCGAGATGCTCGGCCAGGGCCCAGTCGATGCCCTCTCCGGTCTCGATCATTTCGCGGCGGCGATCGAGCAGACGGCGGACGGTCTTGTGCGCGTTGAAATCGGCCGGAATGGTCGTGAGGCGTCGGCCGATGTCCTTCAACACCTCGAGGTCGACTCCCGTATTGCCGCGCCAGTCATCCCCGGCAGCGTTGTTCAGTCCGGCCCAGCGGCCATCGAGCCAGTCCGCCTTGTTCGGCCGGTATGTGTCGGCGGACTTGAACTCCTCGTCGAGCTTGGCGCGGAACCGGGCGCGCATTTCCTCGACTTCGTCCGCGTTGACGACGCCCTCCTCGATGAGCTTCTGCGAGTAGATTTCGAGGGTGGTCGAATGGGACTTGATGGCCTTGTACATCCGCGGCTGCGTGAAGGCCGGCTCGTCGCTCTCGTTGTGACCATGCCGCCGGTAGCAGATCATGTCGATCACAACCGGTTTCTGGAACCGCTGGCGGAATTCGGTCGCGATTTTCGCCACGTGCACGACGGCTTCGGGGTAATCGCCGTTGACGTGGAAGATCGGCGCCTCGACCATCTTCGCCACATCCGTGCAGTAGGGCGAGGATCGCGAGTAGCGCGGGTTCGTGGTGAAGCCGATCTGATTGTTGATGACGAAGTGAATGGAGCCGCCGGTGCGGTGGCCCTTTAGGCCGGACAGACCGAAGCACTCGGCGACAACACCCTGTCCAGCGAAGGCCGCGTCACCATGGATGAGCAACGGCAACACTGCCGTACGATCATCGGGCCGGCAGCCGAGCTGGTCCTGCTTCGCACGAACCTTGCCCAGCACGACAGGATCGACGATCTCGAGGTGCGATGGATTTGCGGTCAGCGAGAGGTGGACGGAGTTGCCGTCGAAGATCCGGTCCGACGACGCACCGAGATGGTATTTCACATCGCCCGAGCCCTCGACGTCGTCGGGCTTGAACGAGCCACCCTTGAACTCGTTGAAGATGGCCCGGTAGGGCTTGCTCATTACGTTGGCGAGCACGTTGAGCCGGCCACGGTGGGCCATGCCGAGCACGATTTCCTTCACGCCAAGCTGGCCGCCGCGCTTGATGACCTGCTCGAGCGCGGGGATCATGGCCTCCCCACCCTCCAGGCCGAACCGCTTCGTGCCCGTGTACTTGATATCGCAAAACTTCTCGAAGGTTTCCGCCTCGATCAGCTTGGAGAGGATGGCCCGGCGGCCTTCGGGCGTGAATTTAATCTCCTTGCCCTCGCCTTCGATGCGCTCCTGGATCCAGGCCTTCTGCACCGGCGAGGTGATGTGCATGAACTCGACGCCGATCTGGCGGCAGTAGGTCCGGCGGAGGATCTTCAGAATTTGGCGGATGGTCGCCGTCTCGAGACCGAGAACCTTATCAATGAAAATCGGGCGGTCGAGATCAGCCTCTGTAAAGCCATAGGTCTCGGGCTTCAGCTCGCGATGAACACGCCGCTCGGAGAGTCCAAGTGGGTCGAGGTCGGCGACGAGGTGACCCATGACCCGGTAGGCG
>Ga0180216_1002824_pt1 | contig 14120 bp, 16 predicted proteins | sample eDN3rd37CBELigMG_FD_128879 | JGI IMG/M metagenome (GOLD analysis project Ga0180216, IMG submission 128879) | Enriched Miracle-Growth compost microbial communities from Emeryville, California, USA - eDNA 3rd pass 37_C BE-Lig MG (version 2)... ... | reverse complement strand
TATGATTTTGAGGTAGGCAAAGCTTCCTATTCCTCACCTGCAGGGCGGATTGAAGGAGAAATCTGTTTGAAGAGGCAGTATAAGATCAAAGATGGTGTCAAGCACTAAATGATTGAAAGCTCGATGAACATCAATGACGAGGTCCTCCAAAAAGAGCTCAGTCAGACATCGAACGAGAAGATGAAAAATATCGTCGCTACCATTCAAAAGGAACAAAACGCCATTATTCGAAATGAGCATTCTCATGAGCTGATCATTCAAGGGGTTGCGGGATCGGGTAAAACCTCTGTCGCGCTTCACCGGGTAGCCTTTTTATTGTACAGAAATAAAGGTACATTAACTTACCAGAATATATGGATCATCTCCCCGAATAAAGTGTTTTCCGACTATATTTCCAACATCTTGCCTGAGCTGGGCGAAGAAAAGATGTTGGAGATTGGTATCGAAGAAATTGCGGCCAAGGAACTGAAAGGTGTAAGCAAATTTCTGTCCTTTAGCCAGCAGGTGTCAGAGCTGGCAGCTTCAGACGACCCATCGCTAATCGAGCGTATCCAATGGAAATCGGGTGTCCCGGTCGATCTAACATTCGATGGCGTGCATATCGCAAAAGAGGAGATCTTGCAGGCTTATCAAAAAGCGGTGAATCTGCCCATCAGGAAAAGACTCGAGAAAGCAGCGTCGGTTCTGGCGGTAAACACAAGGGATGAACATGGAGACAGATTGACGGCAGCCACAGCAAAAAAAGTGAAACGGCTATCAAAAAGATGTTTTGCTGGTGATCTACAAGGATTTCTATGAAACGATGGGAAGACCTGAATTGTTCCAGTATAAAAAAACAAAGCCGCTGGAGTTTTCCGATGTTTTTCCTCTGGTTTATCTAAAAATTCATGTGGACGGAACAACGGGTTTTGATGAAGTGAAGCATGTATTGGTGGACGAAATGCAGGACTATACACCCGTACAATATAACCCTCCGATCCTGACTTTTAAAAGTAAAGAAACAGAATTATTTCAGAAAATAAAAAAATTCGTCCCGTAAATTCTGTACAGGACGAACCTTTATTTTATTTTGAATCTCACTTTAGTTCGTGGAACATTTCTCTCTGAAACAAGATTTTTCAGGGAGTGACACCAGAATTATTTTAAAATGATTTTTTCGTATTCACCCGACGGACTTTCCAGATTTTGTACTTCACCGCTTTTCTCTGGTGTATAGGAGAGCTTAAACTCAGGGATTAAATATTCAGCATTTTTCAAGTCATCGATGGTACCGGTTGAAAAGTCTGGATTAAAACTCAATATTGCATCAAACCTTTTGCTTGTTTCACTTGGTCTTTTGCTTGTTAAATTAAAAAGGTATGTCATCCCTTCCTGATCGATTAAGAGAATATCATACACTAAATTTGCGTTGAAAGCGTATGATTCAAATCGTGCTGTCACTGGGTTAATGATAAATTCTTCAAGGGTAATCTCAAAATCACCAATACTAAATGTTTGGTTTAACGCAACTTGATTTGTGTTCTGCGCAAGTAATGATTTAGATGCTGTAAATTCGTATACTGCATTCATCTTATTTCTTAACTCTGTACCTTCTTTAAAATAAGATAGCTCAGTGAAGGCAAGTCTAATATTCAAATTTCCTTCAGGAATGGCATCTTCTAATCGTTCAGTCATAACCAGAGAGTAAACATTATTTACTTCATCAATCAAACCAAGTTGTCCTGAACCACCGCCTGTGTATGTTTTTCCGTTAATTTTAAGTGGCTTTGAGTATAAACCGTTCACTTTAATATCATCATGTGCATCAATTAACACATTGTACGTCACGAATTGGTCATCTATGACGATGTCAGTGAGCTTAAGATCCGCATTTTCAAACCTGATTACTTGATTTACTTCTGTCGCATATTCTGTTGCATTTGGAGAAATGATGTTGGATAAATTATAGCTGAAATCATCTAAAAATGTTGAAACCCTTGCTTGAATATCATCATTCAGTGCAGCAGATGTCATGAATAATAAGATTGCCGCGGCTGTGACAAATAAAGATTTACGGGCTTTTTTCGGCTTTTTCTTCATCCTATTATTTGATTTAAACTGCTGAAAATAAGCGTTCACTTCATCATTACTAAGTGCCTCGCCTTCATAATCTTCTTCAATATTAATACGGTTTAGGTGCTTATATATTTTGTTCATTTTTATACCTCCTTAACCTTTTCTTTGCTTTTGAAATTCGGTTATATACATTGTTTCTATTCGTCTGCATGATTTGAGCCGCCTCTTCGGCTGAATAGCCTTCCACATAAATAAGCGTCAGCAATTGCTGGTCCTTTTCATTTAAGTTTTTAATCAAATCCGCCCACTCACTTTGCCATAATGTTTCATGCTTATCTTCATATACAACTTGATGCGCTTCATCAAATGTTGTGTTATCTCGTTCTTTTGCATGTTTGCGTAATAAATCAATGGCTTTAAAGCGAGTGACAGTTAACATCCAGTTTTTGAAAGAGGATTGTGCATGATCAAAGTCTTCAATATTATGCCAAACCGCTAACAAAGCATCATTCATGCACTCGTCAACATGACTATCTAAATCATATAAATGCCTACGTGCAACGCTTTTCATTATGCCTCCATATGTTTGAAGCAAGAGCTTTATACCAGCTTCATCTTTTTTCTTGATCAACTTAATCATCCGTTTATCATTAAGTTCCAACATATACCCTCCTTTCTAAGTGGGTTCACCTATATATTCGTAAAAAGTGTTGGAAATCTATCATACTTAATGAATTATTGTTTCTCACAGCTGACTGTTAAGTAACTTTCTAAGTAAAGGATACACTTTGAGGCATTGAATAGGGAATTCGAAGCAAGTAACTGGGGATCAATACAGGTAAATCTTAGGCTAAAAGCAATCCACGGCCCCACTGTTTTGTCCCGTTTATTCAAATGCAAGAAGACCATTCTCGGGGACAACAATCAATCCGTGAATCCTTACTCATCCTCTTCGATCAGAGAGATAAAAAAGGTTTTTCCAGAAGCGGATACCGTTGAATTGTTAAAGAGCTACCGTTCGACCATTGAAATTATCGAGTTTGCTCAGAAAATAAACCGGAACAGTCGAATCATCCCGATTGAACGTCATGGCCCGTGCCCTAAGATCAAAAAAGCGAATAAGAGAAGCGATGAGATCGCACAGATCAAGAAAATCATCGCGAGGTTCAAGGGATCGGAGAATCGTACGTTAGGCATCGTCTGCAAAACGCAACCCCAGGCGGAAACACTGTATCAAGAGATCGTGACTAGCAGCAAAGCAGTCCATTTATTAGATTTCAGCAGTGCCCAGTTCCATGAGGGGATAATTGTCACTTCGTCCCATTTGGCAAAAGGCCTAGAATTTGATCAAGTCATCGTGCCCTTCGTCGACGCGGAGAACTATAAAACAGACATGGACCGAAGCTTGCTGTATATCGCCTGCACCAGGGCAATGCATAGACTCACCCTTACATATTCAGGTGAAGCGTCTCCGTTTTTGTTACAAGTAGAGGAATCGCATCCGAACAAATAGATGGAAAAATCAGAATAATGTTAACCGGAATACATCCAGACAGAGGTATTTTTGATAGATTGATTCCATCAGATCGACAAGCTGGTGCTGCTGAAGTGAACGATTCGGAAGCGCCGGATAAAAGATGGGGAGGCGTTGTTCATGGGTATGCGGATAAAACAAATTGATCCGAAAAAGACGGCAATTCTTGTCATTGATATGCAAAACGACTTTATTGCACAAGGTGCGCCGCTTGAGACACCGATGGGACGCCGCATCCTGCCGACCTTGCAGCGCCTACTGGCCTTTGCCCGGGAAAAAGGGATGTCGATGATCTATACGGCGCATGTTCACCGCGAGGATGGTTCGGATCTTGGCCGGTTTGGCGATATTTATCCCTCGATTGCTGAAGGGGCCGCTCTCATAGATGAAACACCTGGTACAGACATGTACCCGGATGTGGCTCCTCTGCCGCATGAGCCGGTCATAAAAAAGCACCGCTACAGCGCGTTCTTCGGTACAGATCTGGACATCATTCTGAGAAGCAAAGGGATTGAGACGGTAGTCATAACAGGAGTAACCACGGAAAACTGCTGCCATGCCGCCGCCCGCGATGCGATGTACCTGGGGTATCGGGTCGCGTTTCTCTCTGATGCGACCGGAACGTATGACTATCCGGATACAGGGTTTGGTCCAGTCCCAGCAGAAGAAGTACACCGGGTCACGCTTGCGCTGCTGAATGTATCAACGGCTCACGTTATGACTACGGAGGATTTTATGAAGCTTGTTTAGTCGCTTCACTCCCCACGTATTGCTTCATTACAAGCTATAAAAAGAGTGGGAGAATACAACAAAATAGAATGCGACTAAGGGGAAGGGGAAATCCTTCCCCTTAGTCATTGGTGCTAACGAGGCAGAGAGTGGGCCTAAATTTTCCTCTCGACCGGAAAATTTCCCCTATTTATCAACTTATTATGGTCTGACCATTATCGCAGAGGGAGTTCTCCTCCTGACAGTCACTGCCTTACCTATACTTCTCGATTCCCAAGAATGTTTCGTACTCATGGATTTTTAACATACTTTCCTGGAAGCTTTCTGTCGACCCTGTTTCCTTTAGCGTCCTCATCAAATCCATCATTGTTTTTGCATAGTAAAACGTAGAGGACAGGGGATAAGCCAACAATTTAAATCCTAGATCCTGAAATTGCTGAATGGTCAGATTGGGGATTTTCGTATGCTCCACATAGTTGAACATCAATGGCGCATCGATTTTCCGGGCGACTTCTTTCATCTCATCCACCGATTCCAGCATCTCAATGAGTATGAGGTCTGCTCCGGCAGCAGCATAAGCTTTTCCCCGTTCAATGGCTTCCGCCAATCCTTTTGTTCCTCTGGCATCGCTTCGCCCGATGATCAGGAAGTTTTCATCCTTGCGTGCCCGAACCGCTGCTTGAATCTTATCGACATGCTCCTCAATGGAGATGAGCTCGATCCCGCTCATGGCGCCGCATTTTTTCGGAGTTACCTGGTCTTCCAGGTGAATCGCCGAAACGCCGCTGGCCTCATACTCTTCAACCGTACGAGTGACATTATTGCGGTTCCCATATCCCGTATCAGCATCGGAAATCACCGGAATATCCACGGCAGAAACAATTCCTCTCGCCCGGGAAACCATCTCCGTCATGGTGAGGAAACCCAAATCCGGTTTTCCGATCGCACTGGCGGAAGTCCCGTTCCCTGTCATATAAACCGCTTCAAACCCGGCACTTTCAATCACTTTGGCTCCCAATGCATCATGGCAGCCCGGTGCGACGACGATTCCCTCTCTTTGAAGCAATTGCTTTAAAGGTACTCTTTTGCCCATTTGTGATCACCCTTTGCTTAGATGTAAGAAACGCTAGCTCATGACCAAACCGCCGCAAATATTAATGGACTGTCCGGTGATATACTCTGCTTCCGAAGAACTCAGATAGGCTACCAGTCCGGAAATTTCGTCCAATTCAGCCAATCTGCCCAAAGGAATCAGGCCGGTAATATTTTCAATGGCTTTCCCGATCGGCTGGTTGTAGATTCGGGCACGATCACTGTCGATCTGATCCCACATCGCCGTGTGCACAACTCCCGGGCAGATTGCGTTAACCGATATTTTCGAAGCTGCAAAGTTTGCTGCGGCCGTTTTGGTAATACTCAGAACCGCTGCTTTGGATGCCCCATAGACAGAGAGGTCGGGCTTTGTAGGCTGCTTTCCTGCGATCGAGGCGAAATTGATGATTCTTCCGCCCCCTGTTGCCATCATCTGTCTAGCAGCTTGTTGTACGCAGAAGAATAGAGCTTTGGCATTGACGTCCATGACGAAATCCCAATCGCTTCCTGTTATTTCCATAAACTCCTTTGTCAACGCTACTCCAGCTGCGTGCACGGCAATATCGATTTTTCCAAAATCTTTGGCGATCGTTTCGTATAAGGGGGCAATCGCTTCTGTATGTTTCAAATCTAGCCCATACCCTTTGCTATCCCTTCCTAGTTCCTTGATTTCATTTGCCGTTTGCATGACTTTCTCTTCATTGCGATCGACGACTGCAACATTTGCTCCTTCTTTTGCGAGTCTAAGAGCAATCTCCTTGCCGATCCCTTGAGCCGCTCCTGTTACTACCGCTGTTTTACCTGATAGTTTCGTCATTTTTTTCACCTTTGTCTTATTATTTTGCTGCGCCGACTACTTGAAAAAACTCGTTAACGATCTCTTGATCAAGCTCTTGCGTATGCTTTTCGATCACTGGCTTGATAATCTCTATGGCTTTCGCTTTTTCTTCTTCGCTAAATTCATTTACTTCCATCCCTGCATTTTTCAAGTTCGTAATGGATTGTTGAGCCTGTTCACGGACATTTTTCTTCTCATTTGCTCCAGCTTGAACGGCCGCATCCTGGATGATTTTTTTCTCTTCATCAGACAGTTGATCCCAGAATTTTTTACTCATTAGAAGAGCGATAGGAGAGTAGATGTGGTTTGTCAGCGACAGGTATTTTTGTACTTCGTTGTACTTGTTGTCTTCAATCGCTCCGACAGGATTTTCTTGCCCGTCAATTGCCCCGCTTTCAAGCCCCGAAAAGACCTCACTGTATGCCATTGGAGTAGCATTGGCGCCTAGAGCGTTAAAAACATCAATATGAATGTTGTTTTGCTGGGTACGAATTTTAAGCCCTGCAAAATCTTCCACTTTCGCAACCGGTCTTTTTTTGTTGGTCAGGTTTCGGAAGCCGTACTCCCAATAAGTAAGACCGATCAAACCGTGGTCCGGCAGTTTGTCCAATAGTTTTTGTCCAACGGGACTGGAAAGAACTTTATCCGCTTGTTCCGCATTGCTAATGGTAAAAGGCAAATCGAAAATCCCAAAATCTTTTACTGTCCCGACCAATGGAGCCGTTGTCGGAGTAGACATTTCCAGAGTGCCGGCTTTCAGGGCGTCGATCATTTGTTTGTCATCACCCAACTGACTGCTGGGGAAGGTTTGCACCTTGATTTTTCCACCGCTTTTTTCCTCGACGATTTTTTTGAATTCAACCATGGCCTGTCCTACAGGGGAATTCTCTGTAGCTCCGGATCCGATTTTGATCGTCCGTTGACTGATTCCATCTGCGGCGGGTTGCGCTGATTGCGGTTGTTCTGTAGATGTTGTTGTTCCCCCACACGCTGCCAGACTCAATACCAAACTGCTTGTCAAAAGAGCACTCATCGTTTTTTTCATGAACTTTTTCATGGTTACCATCCCCTTATTTAGTCTTTATTTGCTGCTTTCATTTTCTGCAAGATCGCGTCTCGGTCAAAGTTGTAGCGTTCATGCGCAAGGTGTGGACGGAGATTTGTCTTCTCCATGACTTGCCGATTCGCCAGGTATTTCGGATATTCCCCATATACGAGCACATCTACAACCCCCAAGGCTGTTTTGGATCGGACTTCCACAGCCGCCTCCTCCGAGTACCAAGCGGAGTGTGGCGTCAAGACGACATTGTTCATGGAAAGGAAAGGGTGATTGGATGCAATCGGTTCTTGATCCACCACATCCAGCCCGGCTCCCGCGACAATTCCAGCTTTCAATGCTTCAATGAATGCCGCTTCATCTATCACGGGACCTCGTGAAGTATTGATGATCGATACTCCTTTTTTCATTAGTTGAAATTGTTCTTTTCCAATCATCCCCTTTGTGGAGGGGAGAAGGGGGGCATGAACAGAGATAAAGTCTGATTTTCGGCAAAGTTCATTCAAAGATACCAAAGCGACATTTCGATTTTTCGCCACCTCCTCGGGAATATACGGGTCGTAAGCGATTACTTTTAGCCCTAAAGGCACGACCTTTTCCGCCAATCTTTGTGCTATATTTCCAAATCCGACCAAGCCCAGCGTTAAGCCAGTCAGTCGGAAAATGGGCTGAAGGGGTTTGAAATCCCACTTTCCTTGTTTGACATCCTGGTTCGCGAATGTGATTTTACGCGCTACATCCATGAGCAGCGCCAAAGCATGGTTGGATACTTCATCGATTCCATAATCGGGCGCATTCGCAACACAAATTCCCTTTTCAGTAGCTGCATCCAGGTCAATGGTGTTTAATCCAATCCCGTAACGAGTAATGACTTTGCATTTCTCTAAAGATTCAATTACTTTTCGTGTGATGGGGGCATACTGATTAATAATCGCATCGGCCCCTTGGCAAGCTTTGATGACTTCTTCTTCTGTGCGGCATTGAAAAGCTGCCATTTCTACGTCTGGATGCTGCAAGACCTGCTCTTCATAACGAAGATCCGCAAATTCCCAATCTGTGATCACGACTTTATATGTAGCCATTTTTTATCTCCTTTTGATTGATTAGCGACTTAAAAACGCAATCGGTGCTGTAATGATGGCTGGGAACAGAATTAATACCAAGAGAATAATCAGGTGGACGATTAAGTATGGCCATACCCCTTTCATAATTCCCTGCATATCTGTTTTTCCTACGCTGCAAGCCACATTCAAGACCGTTCCCACCGGAGGAGTCAACAATCCAATGCAGTTCGTGAAGATAAACAAAATGCCGAAATAGACAGGATCGATTCCAGCTTGCAGAACGATCGGCATTAATACAGGAGTGAGGATTAAAAGCGTCGGTGTTAAATCCATCGCGGTACCGATGAGAAGCACTAACGCCATAATGACCAAAAGCAGCAGGGTCGGATGCTCCATGAAAGGACTAAGCAGATTCACGAGATCTGCTGGAATATTGGCAATCGTGATGAGCCAAGCGGACACCATTGCCGCAGCGGCTAGAAACATAACGGTGCTCGTGGTTTTCGCCGATGTAACCAGCACCTCTACTAAAGCCGATATGGTCAACTCCCTGTAGATGACAAAACCTACGAACAGGGCATAGAAAACAGCAACAACGGCGGCTTCAGTCGGAGTGAAAATACCACCTCGCATCCCGACGATAATAATCACAGGCAACAGAAGCGCCCAAAAAGCTTGCAGGGTTGTCTTCAAGATCTCCTTCATTGATTTTCGAGGCAGAACTTCTACCTTGGTCTTTCTGCTGAGTATCCACCAGGCGATCGCGATCCCCACGCCCATCAACAATCCGGGTACTATACCACCCATAAATAATTTGGTAATGGAAACGTTTGCCGTTACGCCAAATATAATCATCGGGATGCTAGGGGGAATGACAGGTGCGATAATGCCGCTGCCTGCTATGAGACCGCTGGCAGAATTTTTATTGTAGCCCGCTTTTACCATCATCGGGATCAAAATGGCGCCCAATGCGGCGGTATCCGCGACAGCCGAACCGGAAAGGCCTGCAAATAAAACGCTGCCAATAACGGCTACATATCCCAGTCCTCCGCGAAGATGCCCGACGAGTGCCAATGCGAAGGCGACAATTCGATTGGAGATTCCGCCTCGATTCATCAATTCTCCAGCCAAAATGAAGAAGGGGATGGCCATCAGCGGAAAGTTATCTCCACCGCTGATCAGGTTTTGGGCAATAATCTGCGTATCAAAAACATCGAGATAGAACATCAAAGCAATGCCGCTAAGCAGGAGAGCGTAGGCAATCGGCACACCAATCGCCATCGCTGCGAGCAGGGAGCCAACGAAAATGGTTAAGGTCATTTCCCCTCCTCCTTCGGTAACGGTTCTGTCATCTCCTCAGAATCTATCGTCATGATTAAATTGTCGGTTTCTTTTTTTACGATCACTTTATACAGATTTCTGAAAATGACCATTCCCATCCCGATACTTGCGATGATGCCAATGCCATAAAAATAGGAGTAGGGCAAGCCTGTTGCAGGTGCGACTGAATCGACGCTGAGCAGGGTTAATTTCCAGCTTCCGTTCAATAGCAGGATCAGACTGTACAGGATTAATAGGTTACAAATGACATAGAGAATTTTTTTGAATTTTGGGGATGCTTTCTTTACGAACATATCGACACCCAAATGCTCATTGTCTTTCAACCCGAGAATGGCTCCCAAAAAGATCATCCATACAAACAGGAACCTCGCCATTTCTTCGGACCAAGTAATTCCGGAGTTGAACATATAACGCAACACAACATTTCCAAATACGAGGATACACATCAACGCCAGGAGAAGGGATATCAATAGAACGGATAGTCGATTCACGAAATGAATGAATTTCTGCATGACAGCACTCCTCACTATTTTGGGATCAGGACAAAGAGTAAGCGATTTCAAAATACGAAATGAATGCAATTCTCCTTTCTTAGTATATTCTTATGGTCAGACCAATTCGTAGAAACAACATCGAACCTATCTTATCTAGTTAATTAATGATGGTCAGACCAATGTGAAGAAAAAAACTACTAAATTTGATAGAGTCAGTATATGGTAGAGTTTTTCATTAGTCAATACCTTTAGATATTTCTAACAATTTTAGTCTGCCTCAAATCAGCATGCTTCCATTCAAGCATCCCTGGTCGTTTCGTTAGTCATTTTCTTTTTTATTTGATAAAATTTATTTAGCCATTTTCGGGAGGAGAATCCATGGTGAAGAACACCAATAAGCATATTAAATCCATTCCTAGAATGTTTGAGCAGGTTACGCAACAAATCATCGATCATATTGACAGCACCCCGTTGGAACCCGGACAAAAACTGCCAACGGAAAGACAGCTTAGTGAACTATTGCAAGTAAGCCGTTCTTCAGTACGGGAAGGTATCAAGGTCTTGGAGCTATTGCGCTTTCTCGACTCCAAACAAGGGGAAGGGACCTTTGTCGCCAGCTCGCCGCCTTATATGATTCCGAGTCGTGTAATCAACAAAACAATTCCCATGCCAGAGCTGGAGCATTATTTTGAGGTTGCTCTCATGTGTGCAAAAACGATCATCCTTTCTTTTCTGAAATCAGAGGAACCCTTGCCGGATCAACAGGAACGTGATTCGTTTTGGGAAAACTTTTATCAGGTGGTTTCCTCATTAGGAAAAAGGCTTCCAAACCCTTATTTTCATTCTCTTTGGGAAGAATCCTATCAACTCTTGACGGCAAATCAATACTTTGAAAGGAAACAACAGCCTTTTGAGTGGAGTGAGCTGGATACAGCAATTCAAAAAAGAGATTTACAAAAAATTTTTTATTTGCTAGATTTAGTGGGAATCAGTGGATCATAATCGTATCTGATAGATGTTTTTTCTCAGACCTAAATTGGTCTAACCATAAGAAAACCATACGACTAAACACTTTTAATAATAGATATACTTTGACTTGAACATTGGTCAGACCACCATATTTGTAAAGGAGTTGATTCTATGGCTTTAAAGCCAATCAAAAAGAAACGATTATTTGAAGAGATTATATTTGCTATAGAACAATATATTCAGGAAGAAAATATCCAACCTGGAGGAAGACTCCCGTCAGAAAATGAATTGTCTTCTATTTTTAATGTAAGTAAAACCGCTGTAAGAGAAGCGATGAGCGTCTTGAGTGCCAACGGAATTATTGAAACCCGTCCAGGATCAGGAATTTTTCTAAAAGATATCCATGGCGATTCGATCATCCTGCGTGTTACTTCCAACTTGATGGAAAAAAGAGAGCTAAACGAAGTCCTTGAATTTCGGCGAGGATTTGAAGTAGAGGCAGCAGGTTTGGCTGCTGAAAAAGGGACGGAAAAGGATCTATTAAAAATCAAGGAGTGCAATGAGGATCTATTGAAAGCGGTCCAAAATGGCTCCACTGGACTGGAAGAGGATTATTTGTTCCATTACTCGATTATTTTAGCTTCACAGAACTCAATCTATATAGACTTTTTCAAAGCCGTTTCAACAAAAATCAAAGAAGTCATTCGAATTAGCAAAATGCATTCCATGAAAGAACCGAACCGCTTTATGCAAGCCTATGATGAGCATCAGACGATTTTGGAAGCCATCTTGCAGAGAGATTCGGAAGCTGCCTCGAAAAGCATGAGGGAGCATTTGCTTTGGAATGAGAGAAAAATATGGGAAATTTTTGAATCAACGAAAAACGCATAATGCAGCCTGCTTCGCATATCAAATACGTGAAAACGCTTGGTTTCCCGAGCGTTTTGTTTTTTTATGAGGCTAAATATAAGGTTCGTTTGAGAAAATCGCTGCTCAACTGCCGGCTGAAATTGAGTGGAGTGATCAGACGGTTCGCACCTTTTTGAACAGGCTGTTGAAAAAAAGGCGATCAGATTTGAGAGGGCGGGAAGAAGCTACCTGTACTACCCTGCGGTTTCGGAAACAGAATGCATCAAAGCGGAAAGCAGATCCTTTTTATCCAGAGTGTTTGGCGGAGCGGCAAAGCTGATGGTAACCAATCTCAAAATCTTTTATCGTAGCCTATGAAAGGACCAACCAGGCAGGAGACAAGAAACAAAGCTTCTATGTTGATCAAAGGAAAGACACCAGCATCTATGAAGAGATCAGGAAGACGGGCACCTATCGTTACGAGATCCTCAGACCTGACTATAACATCGTCAAAACAACTCCTTTGCAAATAGAGGGGAAGGAAGTATTCAAAACGGCCAAATATAAAAGAGATGGACGATTTAGCTCCCCAGATGAGGATGACAATATCAGTTATTTTTGGGTAGAGAACGATCTCTGCTACAAGGTGACGTTTTTAGAAGACATTCCGCAGCAGCAAGAGATTGTCGGGGAATTGATAAAAGCAAAGCCGATCGAACAGATGCCTTGAACACGTGGATGTCTATACAGGAAACGGCAGAAACGCCGTTTTTTGTATACATTTGTAAGGCTTAGTGAGAAGATTTACAGAGGATGGAAAACGAGGAGGATGATGATGAAGATAGCAAAAGTGGAAACGAACGGTGTTCCTATAGCCGTCGTGAGCAACAACGAAATCCTGATAGAGGATGTCCAGTCAGCATTGGATCTTATGGCAACGGTACATTATGAGGCTGACTGCGATCGGATCATCATAAACAAATCCCTGATCAGCGAGCGCTTCTTCGATTTGAAAACACGTCTGGCAGGCGAGATCCTTCAGAAGTTCATCAATTATCGCGTGAAGCTTGCCATTGTAGGAGACTTCTCTGTGTATTCCAGTCAAAGCCTAAAGGATTTCATCTATGAGTCGAATAAAGGCAACGCGATTTTTTTCTTGCCGACCGAACAACAAGCCATTGAGAAGTTAATCTTATAGCATCAACGCCTGCCTATATGACAGACCAGCCCCCAAGATGCGGCTTTCAGGAGACCTAAGTCTACGGTCCCTTCAAGGCTATGCAGATTGGGGGCTGGATTCTAGGCCAATACGTGTACAGGATGCAGATAGAGGCCGTTTGTTATCCTACAAAGGATACAACTTTCTAAAAATTGAAAAAATATATTGACTCATGGATTCTTCGTTCCATACAATGTATACACAACACATAACGCACAACACATCATACAGAACTTGATGGCATCCCAACTCTCTGTACAACGAGGTGGTGATTTTCGGGTTCAATGAAATCGTGCAGGGAAATGGGGGGACTGAGCTTTTCCAAAGGAAGCGAGTAGAGAGGTAAAATCCAAGAGAAAGGGTTTGATTGCGATGAGAGTATGTTCATTCCTCTTATTTATCGTTTTGCTGATGAGCTCGGTATTTACCGGGAGTGCGTTGGCAAAAGATAAGGCCAAGCAAGCGGCTGATTTGATTTTTGAAAATGGTAGCGTTTACACGGTTGACAAGGATCGCAGCAGGGCTGAAGCGGTTGCGGTCAAGGATGGCAAGATTCTCTACGTCGGTGACAGCAAAGGAGCCGCCGCTTTCAAAGGTTCCAACACCAGAGTGATTGATCTGAAGGGAAAAATGCTTTTGCCCGGATTTATCGACAGCCATGCCCATGCTTATCTGATGGCGGAAAGTCTTTTTTGGTTGGATATTACAAATTATTCGACCTTGGAAGAATACGCAAAGGCCATCAAGGATTACTTGAAGGAGCATCCCGATAGTAAGCAACTGCGCGGCGTAGGCTGGAAACGAGATTTAATCGAATCCAGCGGGCTCGCTCCGAATGAATGGCTCGACCAGGTAGTTCCTGATATTCCTGCTGTCTTT
>Ga0180216_1002820_pt1 | contig 14131 bp, 12 predicted proteins | sample eDN3rd37CBELigMG_FD_128879 | JGI IMG/M metagenome (GOLD analysis project Ga0180216, IMG submission 128879) | Enriched Miracle-Growth compost microbial communities from Emeryville, California, USA - eDNA 3rd pass 37_C BE-Lig MG (version 2)... ... | reverse complement strand
TTGCTCGGCGGCATGCGGCAGTCGCGCGCGAGCTCCGAGAGCGAGATCGGGCCGCTGCGTTTGGCCATCGCTTGCAGCATGTGCAGTGCCGCTTCGAGCGATTGGATGCCGCCTGAGGCGCCCGCCTTCTTTTCAGCTTTCGACATCGGGCACGCTTCCCCTGTGAGGCGACCTCAGCATCCGCGACAGGTCAGTCGGCGACGCGCATTGCCCGCGGCAGGGTCCGCCATGGAAGCGCGGCTTCTGCAACGCGGCTGACGAAAACAGCGGGATATCAATGGCATAATCCGCGACATTTTCCAACATGTGAAATGGATTGCGCATATTGGAAAAAATACTATCGTCCCCGGCAAGCGCCGCCGAGCGTTCTGGGAGGATCACATGGCAAGCATTTCCAGCGTCGAGATTCTGGGTGGCGGCCCGTCGGGGCTGTACACCGCGATCCTCCTGCGCCGCCTGATGCCGCAGGTGCGGCTGCGCGTGACCGAGCAGAATCCCAAAGGCGCGACGTTCGGCTTCGGCGTCGTCTTCTCCGATCAGGCGCTGGAATTCCTCAAGGCGGACGATCCGGAAACGCACGATCTCGTCACGCCGCATATGGAGCGTTGGCGCAACATGACGCTCAACCTGCCGCAGGGGCAGGTGACGCTCGACGGCATCGGCTTCACCGCCATCGGCAGGCTCGAATTGATCGAGATCCTGCGCCGGCGCGCCGAGGCGCTCGGCGTCGAGATTCGGTTCGGCCATCCGATCGCTTCGCTCGACGAACTCGATGCCGATCTCGTTGTCGGCGCCGACGGTTTGAACTCGCTGGTGCGCCGCTCGCTTGAAGCGCAGTTCGAGCCGGCGATGGAGCACTTCGAAAACCATTTTGCCTGGTTCGGCACCGAGCGGCCGTTCGACACGCTGACGCAAACTTTCGTTCGCGCGGAGAAGGGCGCCTTCAACGCGCATCATTACCGCTTCGCGCCCAACCGCAGCACCTTCATCGTCGAGTGCGACCATCCGACGTTCCAGCGCTACGGCTTCGACACCTTGAGCGAAGAGGAAAGCGCGGCGGTCTGCCAGGAGATCTTTGCCGGCGTGCTCGAAGGCGCGCCGCTGATCACCAACAAGTCGCACTGGCGGCAGTTTCCGCGCCTCTGGTGCAAGAAGTGGGTGGCCGGCAAATACGTGCTGCTCGGCGACGCCGTGCACACGGCGCATTTCTCCATCGGCTCCGGCACGCGTCTGGCCATGGAGGATGCGATCGCGCTCGTGCGCGCGCTGGCCGCGCACAAGGATCGCGACGAAGCGCTGGCGGCCTATCAGGCGCAGCGCGCGCCCATCGCCAAGCGCATCGTCGATGCAGCGAACTCCTCGGCCGCCTGGTACGAGACCTTCGCCACGAAGATGGACCTGCCGCCGCTGGATTTCGGCTTCGATTACCTCACGCGCTCGGGGCGGATGGACGTCGCGCGGCTGCGCGAGATCGCGCCTGGCTTCATGGCGCGCTACGAGGCAGCGCATGCGGGCGACGGCGCCGCGTTGAACGATCCGGTCGACGACGCCTGCCCGGGCGCCGTCGCGATCGGCTTCGACAGAAAGGCGCATGCCAATTGCTCGGCCATCCTGTGGGACAACCTGGCGCGCAATCCCGACAAGCCCGCGGTGATCGGTCCGGCCGGGAGTATGACCTATGCCGCGCTCATCGCGGAAGCGGCGCGGTGGGGCAACGCGTTCGTCGCCGCCGGCTTGAAGCGCGGCGACCGCATTCCCTTTTTCCTCGACGACACGCCGGTTTATCCCGCGGCGTTCTTCGGCGCGGTGCGGGCCGGCTTCGTACCGGTGCTTTTGAACATCCAGACCAAGCCCGACGTGCTCAACTTCTTCCTGAACGACAGCGCGGCGCGCATCGCTCTATGCGAGGCCTCGCTCGTGGAGAGCTTCGGGCCCGAGACGCTCAAGGGCACCGCGCTGGAGAAGATCGTCATCGTCAACGGCACGGCCGACGCCGCGAAATGCGTGGCGGCCGAGGACTTCCTGGCCGGCCAGCCGCGGGAACTGGCCTGCGCCGACACCGGGCCGAACGACATGGCGTTCTGGATGTACTCGTCCGGTTCGACCGGCCGGCCGAAGGGCATCGTCCATCTTCACCACGACATGGCGTACACGGAGGCTTCGTTCGGCCGCCATACACTCAAGCTCAGGCCGGATGACATCTGCTTCTCCGTGCCGAAGATTTATTTCGCCTACGGCTTCGGCAATGCGTTCACCTTCCCGTTCTCCGTCGGCGCCACCACGGTGCTGATGCCGGGGCAGCCGCGGCCCGAAGCCGTGCTCGACACCATCGAGCGATACCGGCCGACGGTCTTCTTCGGTCTGCCCACGCTCTACACCGCGCTCACGCGCGTCGAGGGCGTGAAGAAGCGCGATCTGTCGTCCCTGCGGCAGTCGATGTCGGCCGCCGAGGTGCTGTCGGAAGACGTCTACAATGCGTGGAAGAACCTCGCCGGCCACGGTCCGACCGAAGGGCTCGGCTCGACCGAGCTGCTGCACGTCTATCTCTCCAACAGCCATGACGATCACCGCATCGGCGCGGCCGGCGCGGCCGTGCCGGGCTATGAGATCCGGCTCGAGACGCCCGACGGCAAGCCGGCGGCGCCCGGCGAAGAAGGGGTGATGCTGGTGCGCGGCCATTCCTCCGCGCCCTGCTACTGGAATCGCCCGGACAAGACCAAAGAGACGATGCGCGGCGACTGGCTCTACACCGGCGACCGCTTCGTCGAGAAGGACGGCTATTACTACTTCCAAGGCCGGGCGGACGACCTGATCAAGGTCTCGGGGCAGTGGGTGTGGCCGCTCGAAGTCGAGCGGTGCCTGAACGAACACGCCGATGTGCACGAATGCGCGGTGCTGGCGCACGAACTGCCCGACCGCCGCATGACCTTGCGCGCGGTGGTGCATCTGCGCGACGGGCGGACCGGCGACGAGGCGCAAAGCGAAATCCTGCGCGCCTATGTGCGCACGCGGCTGATGCCGTTCAAATATCCGCGCATCATCGACTATGTCGCGGAGCTGCCGAAGACGGGCACCGGCAAGATCGACCGGCAGGCGCTGCGCCAATAAGAGCCGCGCGCTTGGGCCAAGGACCAAACGCTAAGCGAGCCTGCGCAAGGCGCTCGTCACTTTGTCCATGAAGGCGCCGCGCTGGGCGTCGGTCGCAACATTGAGATGATAAAGCGCGTGATACTCGGTGCGCGCTTTGCCGCCTGTGAACCAGCGGATGTAGCGGCGCACGATCTTGCGCGGCGGGTCGCCCATCCACAGCGCCATGTAGCGCGGGCGTCCGTAGGTGACGATGCCGACGATGCGCTTGATGTTCTTGAGCATCGGCTTGACCGATGTCGGGTCGGTGATGTCGAAGGCGACCCCCGGCATGAACATGCGGTCGAAGAAACCCTTGAGCATCGCCGGCGGGCCGAAGCACCAGGTCGGAAACTGCACCACCAAAGTGTCGGCGGCCGTCAGCCGCGCGACGTAAGAATCGAGACCCGCCTGATTGCGCTCGGTGTCGTGATAATGCCGGCGACCGTCTTCGGAGAGAACGGGATCGAACTTCTCGCCGTAGAGATCGAGCAGGTCGACCTCGTGGCCCGCCTCCTTCAGCGCCGCGAGCGCCTTGGCGCGGATGCCGGCGTGGAAGCTCTCGGGCAGCGGATGGCAATAGATGTAGAGGACGCGCATGTGGCGCTCATCTCCGGTCGGCGGCTGCGGGGGGCGGCGTCACCTCCTCAAGCGACGCGCGCGGCTTCGCTCGGCGCCTCCTGCGCGATGAGTTCGTCGTAATCGGGCACGGCGGTCATCAGGCGCTCGCCGTTGCGGAACACGACGCGGTCCGCATGCGGACGGCTGACGAGTTCATTGAGCGAGCGCGCGTTGAACACGATGAAGCGCGCCGGCGCGCCGACGGCAAGTTGCCCGTGGCCTTGCAGCCGGCCCATCCGTGACGGATTGGCGCCGACCAGCGCCGGGGCGACGGTCAGCGGGTGGTCGAGATGCAGGATGCGCACCGCTTGGCGGAAGGTGTCGAACACGTCGTGGTCGCCATAGGCGTAGAAGCTGTCGCGGCAGTTATCGCCGGCGGCCGCGACGCGGATGCCGCGCGCCAGCATCTCGTGCACGACGGTGACGCCGCGCCAGCGCGGCGTGCGCCCTTGCGCGCGGTCCTGCAGATAGAGATTGACCGTCGGCAGGGTCACGATCGCGATCTCCGCCTCGGCGAGCAGGTCGAGCGTGCGGTCGATGTCGGATTCGGATTGCTGGGCAAGGCTGCAGCAGTGGCCGCAGGTGACGCGGCCTTTGTAGCCGTGGCGCAGCGCCGCCTGCGCGATGTGCGGCAGGGTGGCCGCGAGCGGATCGTGCGTCTCGTCGACATGCAGGTCGACGTCCAGTTCGTAGCGCGCGGCGAGCATGAACAGGCGGTCGAGCTGCTCGGCGATGTTCGCGGGCGTTGCCGCGTGGTCGCCTTCCGCCGGCCGCGTCACGCCGCCGATGAGGCCCTGCGCTTGCGCGACGGTGCGCGCGACCTGGTCGCCGTAGTCGCCCATCAACAGGTCGATGGGGCAGAGCGCAACCGCCTGAAGCGCGATGCGCCCGGCCCATTCCTCGCGCAACTCGCGCACGACGGGCCAGCTCCGCTCGATCGTTTCCGGATAGGTGTCGATGTGCGTGCGGATCGCCGAGACGCCATGCGCCTCGGCGCAGCGCAGGCCGAAGCGCATGCGCCGTCGCAGGTCCGGCATGGTCCAGTTCGGCCGGTCGTTCGCGGTCGCGATGCGCGCATTCACGAAGGTGCCGTCGGGATTGGGACCGCGCTCGACCGTGTGGCCCTTGTCGAGATGCGTGTGGATGTCGATCAAGGTCGGCCAGAGCTGGCGGCCCCCGATGTCGATGGCGAGCCCATCGCGTGAGCCGGTCGAGGGTACGATGCGCGCGAAGACGCCGTTCTCGACCAGCACGTCGGCCAGGACCTGGTCCTCGCTGTCGCGCGCCGTGAAGGCGCTCGCGTCGGCGAGGAGGCACGCCGGCACGCGCGCCTTGACGATCCAATAGCGGCGCGCGCCGGGCCAGGCGATGTCAGCGAACCGTGTCGTTGTCATGCAGTCGATCCAATGAGAAGGCGGTGATGTCCCGGAGCAACGCGATGAAGCCCTCGACCTGATGCTCGGCCGTCTTCAGGCCCTTGTCGGCAGTGGCGAGCGTCGCGTCGCCGACGGCGCCGTCGGGGTTGAGGTCCTGCGCGATCCAGGCAAAGGGGTGCTGGCCGCCCGGACGCAAATGCGTGAATTCGTTCTCCATGGCGATGCCGCAGGAAACGAAGTCCTTCACTTTGTCCTGCCGCACGAGGTCCGAGCGGAAGTAGAGCATCAGCGAGGTTTCGATGTCGCCGGCGTGGATGCCGTATTTGTCCTCGAGCGGCGTATACATGCCGGCCGGCAGGCCGAAGCGGCGCCAATGCGTCGGCACGCACAGCATGCCGTGCTTGACGCGCAGTTCGCGCGCGACGATGCCGAGCACTTCGCTGTTGCCGCCATGCGAGTTCATCAGCACCAGTTTGCGCAGGCCGGCGCGGGCGACGCTGTCGCCGATCTCGGTGACGACGTCGATCAGCGTCTTCGCGCTCAGCGTGACGGTGCCCGGCGAGAGGAGATGTTCGTTCGATTTGCCGAAGGCCTGGGTCGGCAGCACCAGCACCGAGAGCTCGGGCGGCAGCATGCGCTTGAGCACCCCGAGCATGCCTTCCGCGATGACGGTGTCGGTCAGCACCGGCAGATGCGGCCCATGCTGCTCGACGGCCGCCACGGGCAGGATGGCGATGGTTTTCTCCTTATCGAGCGCACGGAAAGCCGCGCTCGTCAGGTCACCCCAGAAGAAGGCTCGGTCGCTCAAAGTGTCTTCCTTTCGTTGCCGGCGCAGACCTTAGCGGCTGCGGCGGCCGTGAGAAGCATCGTCTTGCGTGCGCAGCGATGCTTATTCGTCATCGCTTCCGGCCCGGCGGAGCATCGGCATGGCCTGCCGCAGTTCTTCGACCAAAACGCTCGGAAATGCATCAAGCGTGCCACGCGCGCGCACCGCGAGCTTCATGGTCACCGGCTCGACGTTCAGGTCGTGGAACGGAATAAAGACGAGTTCGCCGCGCGCGGTATGGACATCCACATCGACCGGATTGAGGAAGCTGACGGCGCGGCCGGCGCGCGCGATCCGGCTCATGAACTCGATGGAATTGGTCTCGATGGTCGGATGCAGCGGCAGGCCGGCGCGCGTGAACGCCATGTCCACGATCGGCCGGATGGTCATGCTGCGGTCGCCGATGACCAAGGGATACTCCAAGCAATCCGCGAGCCAAGCCGGCCGGCGCTTGGTGAGCGGATGGTTCGGCGCGACCACGGCGCCGAGATGAATGTCGTGGCTGGCGACGACGCGCAGGCCCGGCGTGATCGGATAATTGTAGCCGAGCGCGATATCGGCGTCGCCCGTGAGCACGGCATTCGGAATCTGGTCGAGCGGCACGACCTTGACCCGGATGTGCACGCGCGGATGGCTCGCCATGATGCTGTCGATGAAGCGCGGCAGCGGACCGGCGGCGATGCCGTTCATGGTGGCGATCGTCACTTCGCCGCGCTTGAGGCCCTTCAGCGCTTCGATCTGCGCGGTCACCCGTTGATGCGATTTCAGCGTCTCGCGCACATGCGCGATCAGGACTTCGCCGGTCGCGGTGAGGCGCAGCCGCCGCGGCATGCGCTCGAAAATCGGCGCGCCGAGCTGAGTCTCGAGCGCCAGAATCTGCCGGTTGATGGCGGAGGAGGCGACGTTCAGTCGCGTCGCGGCGCGGCGGATCGAGCCGAGCCGGGCGACCTCGTCGAGATAGACCAAAATGCGGGCATGAAGCATGGCGGTACGATCTCAATTACGTCTTCACAAACAGAGGCTTGAGCTAGCGGGCCGGCTCAATCTGGCTAACTTCATCGCGATTGCCCAAAACCACGCCAATGATGCTCCAAAGGCATCACTATGCACGAAATATGATGCTTTTGATAACTTTTCCTGTCTGCTCACATCCACGTAAGCCGCGCGATTTCGGGGAGAGACCGCCGGCCGACGGGTCAGATCAAACAGAGCGGACAACCCACAATGTGCACCCTCAAACGGATTTCACGCCTGACCATCGCGGGCGCGGCGCTGATCGGCGCGGCCCTGGCGCCGGCCGCGGCCGGCGCCGCCGACAAGATCGTGTTTCTGACGAGCTGGTTCGCCCAGGCGGAGCACGGCGGCTTCTATCAGGCCAAGGCGACCGGCCTTTATGAGAAGGCCGGTCTCGACGTCACCATCAAGATGGGTGGTCCGCAGGTCAACGCCATGCAGCTTCTGCTCGCCGGCGAGACCGACGTCATCATGGGCTACGACATCCAGGTCCTGAACTCGATCGCCAAGGGGCTGCCCGTCGTCACCATCGGCGCGTCGTTCCAGAAAGACCTGCAGGGGATGATGACGCATGACGACGTCAAGGACCTCGCCGGCCTCAAGGACAAGACGATCCTGATCGCGACCTCGGCGCGCACGACCTATTGGCCGTGGATGAAGGCGAAGTTCGGCTACACCGACGCGCAGGCGCAGCCCTACACCTTCAACCTGCAGCCCTTCTTCGCCGACAAGAACGTCGCGCAGCAATCCTACCCCTCGTCCGAGCCGTTCCAGGCGATGCAGAAGGGCGTGCCGGCCAACTTCTTCCTGTTCGCCGACTACGGCTATCCGCCCTACGGCACCACGATGGTGACCACGACCAAGCTTACCGAGGAGAAGCCCGACGTGCTCAAGCGCTTCGTCCGCGCCTCGATGGAGGGTTGGAAGAGCTATCTCAATGGCGATCCGTCGGCTGCCAATGCCCTGATCAAAGCCGACAACCCGAAAATGAGCGACGAGCAGATCGCCTTCGGCATCAAGCGCATGAAGGAGCTCAAGGTGGTGGACGGCGGCGATGCCGAGACCATGGGCATCGGCGTGATGACGGACGCGCGCTGGAAGGCGACCTATGACTTCATGGTCGCCGGCGGCCTCCTCGACAAGAGCGTCGACTACAAGAAGGCGTTCACGACCAAGTTCATCGACGGCATGAAGATCCCGATGAACTGAGCGCATCGCCCGCGCGTGCGCCAAGCCGCGCGCGGGCTCTTCCTCCACGATCTCCCGTGAAGTTACGGCGATGACATCCCTCCGGCATCATCAAGCGCTCACCAATATTCTTCCGCCGCTCGTGGTCGGCGTCATCGTGCTGGTGCTTTGGGAGGCGGCCTGCCGTCTCTTCGCGGTCCCGGCCTATCTCCTGCCGGCGCCCACGGCGATCGCGCAGGCGATCGTCTCCGACACCCCGACGCTCATGCGCGCGCTGTGGAGCACGCTGAAGGTGGCGCTGATCGCGCTCGGGCTGGCGACGGCCATCGGCTGCACGCTCGCCTTCCTGTTCGTGCAGAACAAGATGATCGAGCGCAGCTTCTTTCCTTACGCGGTGATCATGCAGGTGACGCCGATCGTCGCGATCGCGCCCCTCATCATCATCCTGGTCAAGAACACCCAGGCCGCGCTGATCATCTGCGCGACCATCATCGCGGTGTTCCCGATCATCTCCAACACGACCATCGGCCTGCGCAGCATCGACTCCGGTCACCAGAACCTGTTCGCCATCAACCATGCGACCCGCCTGCAGAGCCTGATCTACCTGCGCATTCCGAGCGCGCTGCCGTTCTTCTTCGCGGGCCTGCGCATCGCCTCGGGGCTCGCGCTGATCGGCGCCGTGGTCGCCGAATTCGTCGCCGGCACCGGCGGTCGCAGCGCCGGGCTCGCCTACGAGATCCTGCAATCGGGCTTCCAACTCGACATCCCGCGCATGTTCGCGGCGCTGTTCCTCATCACCGTCACCGGCATCCTCCTGTTCCTGGCCATGGCCGGCCTGTCGAAGCTCGCGCTCGGGCGCTGGCACGACAGCGAAACCGAGCAGGAGGCCTGATGATGTACGGGCCGGCTCAGCCACACCCGCTCGTTCCGGCGGAATCGGGGACCCACACTTCGCCAAAGTGCTGGATTCCCGTTTTCGCGGGAATGAGCGGAGTTTGGGAGCCGTGACCGAGCCAATTTCCGACGTCCAAGGAAGGAAGCACTCATGCTGACCACGCAACAGAAAGTCCTGCGCCGCTTCTGGTATGCGGTCGTTCCGATGACCGACCTTAAGGAGGGGCCGAAGCCCTTCACGCTTCTGGGCGAGGACTTGGTGCTGTTCATCGGGCCGGACGGCAAGCCGGCGGCGCTGAAGGATCGCTGTTGCCACCGCACCGCCAAGCTGTCGAAGGGCTGGTGCAAGGACGGCCACATCGTTTGCGGCTATCACGGCTGGGAATACGACCAGACCGGCAAGCTCGTCCACGTGCCGCAATTTCCGGTGCAGCAGGAGGTGCCGAACCTGTCGACGCCGGCCTTCCACTGCCAGGAAAAGTACGGCTACGCCTGGGTGGCGCTCGATGAGCCGCTGGCGCCGATCTTCGATGTGCCGGAAGACTTCGATACGGATTTCCGCCGCATCCCGCAGTTCTACGAAGTGTGGAACACGTCGGCGTTGCGGCTGATGGAGAACTCCTTCGACAATGCGCATTTCGCCTTCGTGCACAAGGGCACGTTCGGCCAGCTCAGCCAGCCGCTGCCGGAAAAGTACGAGATCAAGGAAACCGACTACGGCTTCGAGGCGGAGACCCTGATCACGGTCGCCAATCCGCCGATCCAGCACAAGATCTCCGGCACCGACGCGCCGACCACCAAGCGCCACATGCGCAACAAATGGTACATGCCGTTCTGCCGCCGGCTGGATATCGAGTATCCGTCGGGCCTGCGTCACATCATCCTCAACTCGGCGACGCCCATCGACGACGGCCACATCATGGTCGTGCAGTGGCTCTACCGCAACGACACCGAGGCGGACTGTCCGGCGCAGCTGCTGATCGACTGGGACTTCAAGATCACGCGCGAGGACAAGGACATCATCGAGTCGACCGACTTCGACACGCCGATCGACATGGGGCGCCGCGCCGAGGCGCATATGGTGTCCGACAAGCCGGGCATGATCATGCGCAAGCGCCTGATGGCCTTGCTCGAGCAGCACGGCGAGTCGGAAGTCTTCCGCGCCGCCTAATACTTGCAGGTCATAGAATGTCCAACGCCGCCGCTCTCGTCCTTCCCGGTTCGGAAAGCCTGGGCTACCCGATCGAGGCCTTCCTGGCCGATATCGGCGATGTGCCCCGGAGCCAGGACCCGACCGACCTCAAGCGCAAGTCGCGCGATTACTATTGGTATTCGCCGATCCTCGCCGAGCAGCTCAAAGACAAGATCGCCGACGTCATTGTCACGCCGCGCGACGAGGCCGACGTGCTGCGCGTGGTGTCCGCCTGCGTGCGCCACCGCATTCCGTTGACGCCGCGCGCCGGCGCGACCGGCAATTACGGCCAGTGCGTGCCGCTGGAAGGCGGCGTCGTGCTGGACATGGCGGACATGAACCAGATCGAGTGGCAGAAGCCGGGGCGCGTGCGCGTCCAGGCCGGCGCCAAGCTGTTCGACATCGATGCCCAGACCCGGCCGAACGGCTGGGAGTTGCGCATGCATCCCTCGACCAAGCGCATGTCGCAGATTGGCGGTTTCGTCGCCGGCGGGTCCGGCGGCGTCGGCAGCGTCACCTATGGCGGCATGCGCGAGCCGGGCAACATCCTGGCGGCGCGCGTGATCTCCATGGAGGAGAATCCGAGGATCTATGAGCTGCGCGGCGACGCGGCGCAGAAGATCAGCCGCGCTTATGGCACGACGGGCATCATCACCGCCTTGGAGATGCCGCTGGCGCCGGCCTATGACTGGATCGACGTGGTCGTCGCCTTCGACGACTTCCACGAGGCCATCCGCCTCGGCCAGGCGATCGCCATGGCGGATGGCGTGGTGAAAAAGCTGCTGGCGCCGATCGAGTGGCCGCTGCCGGAGAACTTCCAGGCGCTCAAGGCCTATTGCCCGGAGGGCAAGAGCGTGCTGCTCGCGATGATCGGCGAGATGTCGATCGACACCTTCGAGACCTTGCTCGAAGGCTATGGCGGCACCCTGACCTACAAGACGCCGAGCGAGGACGTGCTGAGCAAGGTGCCGCTCTACGAGCACACCTGGAACCACTGCACCTTGCAGATGTTCAAGGTCGACCGCGCCATCACCTATCTGCAGGTGCTGTATCCGCACGACCGCATCGTCGAATCGGTCGCCGAGATCGGCGCCAAATTCAAGGGCGAGGTGATGCAGCACCTCGAATTCATCCGCATCAACGGGCTGATGACCGCCAGCGGCATTCCGGTGCTGCGCTACTCGACGCCGGAACGCCTCTACGAGATCATGGACGCTTTCGAGGCGGCGGGCATCAAGATCGCCAATCCGCACGTGATCACGCTCGAGGACGGCAGCCGCTACAAGCGGGTGGACGCCGACCAGCTCGGCTTCAAGCACGAAGTCGATCCATTCGGGCTGCTCAACCCGGGCAAGATGCGCAGCTTCATTCCCAAGGATGAGGTCCTGCTGCCATGAAGGGGAACGTGGTGCCGATGTTCTCCGAACCAGAGCCCGCCGCGGGCGAAACGGCAGACGGGCCCTCGCCGCGCGCGCTGCTGCGCCTGTCCGGCATCTCGAAGGTCTTCGCCAACGGCACGGTGGCGCTCGACAATGTCGATCTCACCATCCGGGCCGGCGAGTTCCTCACTCTGCTGGGGCCGTCGGGCTGCGGCAAGTCGACGCTTTTGAAGATGATCGCGGGCCTTGGCGGCCCGTCGACCGGCATCATCGACTGGCCGCAATCGAGCTATGACGCGCTTGGCGAGCCGGAGCGGCTGCTCGGTTACGTGTTCCAGGAGCCGACGTTGCTCCCTTGGTCGAGCGTGTTCGACAACGTCTATCTGCCGCTCAAGCTCGCCGGCCAGCGCAAGGAAGCCGTGCGCGAGCGCATCATGCTGGCGCTGTCGCAGGTCGGCCTGTCGCGTTTTGCCAACGCCTATCCGCGCGAACTGTCCGGCGGCATGAAGATGCGCGTGTCGATCGCGCGCGCGCTGGTCACCAACCCGAAGATCCTGTTGATGGACGAGCCCTTCGCCGCGCTCGACGAGATCACCCGGACCAAACTCAACAACGACCTGCTCAAGCTCTTCGCCAAGCAGAACCTCACCGTGATCTTCGTCACCCACAGCGTCTATGAGTCGGTCTATCTCTCCTCACGCATCGTCGTGATGAGCGCGCGGCCGGGGCGGGTGAGCTCCGAGATCGCCATCGACATGCCCTATCCTCGGGACGAGGAGTTCCGCGTGTCGACGGTCTACAACGATTATTGCCGCCGCGCTTCGGAGGCGCTGCATCGCGCCATGGCGGAAAGCCCGTCCGAGCCGGAATGAGCGATGCTGCGTCACCTCGTTCCCGCCGGCATCCGCACGCCCTTCGGGCAGTATAGCCACGCGGTCGAAGTGGCGGCGGGAGGCCGGCTGCTGTTCTGCTCCGGCCAGCTTGGCATCGGCACGGACGATGCGGTCCCTGAAGCGGTGGAGGCGCAAGCGGTGCTGTGCTTCGAGGCGATCGGCCGCTGCCTCGCCGAGGCGGGCATGGGCTTTGCCGACATCGTGCGGATCAACGCTTATGTCACCGCGCGCGAGCACATGGCGCCCTATATGGCCGTGCGCGACCGCTATGTGAGCCAGCCGGCGCCGGCCTCGACCTTGATGATCGTCGGCGGCTTCACGCGGCCGGAGTTCAAGGTGGAGGTCGAGGTCCTCGCCGCAGCGTAAGCTGGACGTCCGAGAAGGGGGACCACCAGCCGCGCAAGCGGCCGCTCCGCGCTGAATTCCTGCATTCGCGGGGATAAGGGGCGGGCTGGACGATCCAGACCGATCTGCCTTTAGGCTTCCAGGAGGCGCCGGCCGCGCCGCTCCTCGGGAATGAAGAAGAAGTTGTTGATGTAGTGCCGGCCGTCGGCGCGCCCGCCGTCGGCGAGCAGCACCTTCTCGTCCTGATCGACGGCCGGATCGAAGGTCGCGATGTCCATCACATCGTCGCCCCGCAAATAGAAGCCTTCGTAGCCGCGCTCGCGGAAGAACGAAAACACCGACTCCGTCGCGCCCGGCCGGTGGCGGTCCTCGGCTTCGACCAGGAACACCGGGCGGCTGTGCGCGGTGAGGGCGGTCGCGCCGCGCAGAACGCTGAGCTCGTGGCCCTCGACGTCGACCTTCACGAAGCTCACCGGCTCGTCGATCATCGAATCGAGGCGCTTGCGCGCGACCTCCGCCATCAGTGCGTCGCGATCGCCGATGGCGCCGGGCTCGAGCGAGGCGAGGCCGTGCGTGAGGTGATCGCCGGCGCGCGGGATGCGCAAGGTGGCGCTGCCCTCGCCGTCGGAGAGGGCGACCTCATGTACGGTGACATTGCGCGCCGACGTCCGGCGCAGCGTGGCGGCCATCTCCGGCGACGGCTCAAAGGCATGAACATGCGCAGCAAGACCGGCCAGCGTCCGCGTGTAAAGCCCGAGATTGGCGCCGACGTCGACCGCGGTGTCGGTCCGGCCCACGAAGTTCCGCAGCCGCGACAGCTCGCGCTCGGCCGAGCGCGGGCGGTTCATCAGCCGCCAGCTCACCCAGAGCGAGGGCGCGAGCGTTGCGACGGCCTGCTTGACCTGCGAACTGCCGGGAAGCCGGCTGAGCGTGCTGCGCAATGCCATGGTACTCCCGTCGATGTCGGTCGCTGTTGTGTCAGGTGCCTTGCGCCCGGGTTCAGTCGCCCGAGCCGGCGAAGAACTCGCGCGCCACGGTGCGCACGATGATGGTGATGTCGAGCCACAAGGACCAGCGCTGAATGTATTGCAGGTCGTAATCGAGCCGTTCGATGGCCGACAGGCGCGCGGCGGTGCTACCGCGGCAGCCGCTGACCTGCGCGAGGCCGGTGATTCCCGGGCGCATGTTGTGGCGCTGGAAGTAATAAGGCACGAGTTCCTCGTACAGCATGCCACCGGCGAGCATGCCGGGAACATGCGGGCGCGGACCGACCAGCG
>Ga0180216_1002819_pt1 | contig 14133 bp, 17 predicted proteins | sample eDN3rd37CBELigMG_FD_128879 | JGI IMG/M metagenome (GOLD analysis project Ga0180216, IMG submission 128879) | Enriched Miracle-Growth compost microbial communities from Emeryville, California, USA - eDNA 3rd pass 37_C BE-Lig MG (version 2)... ... | reverse complement strand
GGCTGCCGACACGCGGCCCCCCACCCCCACCCCCGCCCCCCACCAGCACCAGCGCCCGCGGATCGTCAGCGGCCATCCACACACACACATCCGGGCACGCCAACCCCCACACGCGGGCGGACCGAGGGAATACGGCGCTTCGTCAAACAGGTCCGGCACCCGCAGCTCGCCGCCCTTGATGAGCGCCTCTGCAGACGCAGGTCGCGCCACGCCGGCGCAGCGCGCTGCCCGGGTGAGCGTGGCGTCCCGCCCGCAACGCAGCCTCCGTGCCGTGCGGCCGCTACCGTTCACTTTGCGCTTGAGGTTCTCGCGCTCCAGCTGCTTCTGCTGGCTGTCCTGCGTGGCCTCGTCGCCCGACGCCGCATACTGCCGCGTGCGCCGCGATCCCCTCGATGCATTCCGGGGCCGCCGTGAGCCGCCCACCCTGCCACGCTGCGTGACGGGCGCGGCCAGCGGCGGCGTACCACCAGCTTAATCGTGGGGTGCCGTCGGGCCAGCGGCTTGCCCTCCCACAGCCACCGCGGCAGCCGCGCGGGCAGCGTGACCTCGCCGCTGAACTGGTCCACAAAGTCGGTCTGGTCCTGCGCAATGATGCCCTCGCGCAGCGACCTGCCCCAGCCGCCCGCCCACCCCCCAGGGACGCCTCGTCTCGCGTGAGTTGACGAGCGCGCCTCGGCCCCCGCCCGCAGCGCGGTGGGTGCTCGGCGGACCGGGAGAACTCGATGAGGGCGAACGTCTGGCTCCACATTTGCAGCTTGCGGAGGCACATGACCAGCAGGCCCGTCACCTCCGCGCCGTTCATGCAGTGCAGAAAGATGGGGTGCGCCTCCGGGTCGATGAGCAGCTGCGCCGCAAGCCTCTCCCGACACGGTCCGAGCCATCCGCTGAGTGTCACGCGGCGGCCGCGGAACGCCGTCGAGGCCAGGCCCCGGCCTCTACCTCCAAAACGCGCGAGGCGATGGTGTTGTTGACGGGGTTCTTCTCCTTGTAGATCTCGCAGGGAATGTGGATAAGGCGGACGCCATTGTCGGCGCACCATGCCGCCCACGGCGCCGTCGGTGCGGTGGGCACCACCGCCACGACCGTCCGCAGTTGTAGTCTGTCGCCATCCCAACACCCACCGCAGCAGGGGCAACTTGTGAGGCGCGCTCGTGCTCACCGACGCGCGGCCGTTGGGGCGCCTGGCCGTACGTCTTGAGGAAGGGCAGGTTCCGCTCGACTGGGTACGCGCCGCGGTACACGTTCTCCTCCACAATGGCGAACCGGTATGGCGGGATGAGCATCCGCTGGCGACCTGCCGTCGCCGCCATGGTGCTTGGCGCGGCGGCTGCTCGCGCCGGTGGGCCTGCGGGGCGGGGGGGAGTCCAGCGGCGTCGGCGCAGCGACAGGATGCGGTGTGGCGTGTCGCGCGTCCGCTGACGGTAGCAGCGGGCCCCAGCGGCCGCCGTACCCACCACGTCGTCGCCGAGTGTCTGTCTCTCCTGCCGCGTCGCGGTCGCTCGGTCCGTCGGCGTCGCGCGTTTCGCCGCCGCGTTTTTCGCGGCAGAGTTTTTTGGCGCGAAGAAAGAAAGTTTTGGCGCGAAAATTTTATTGAAGGAGGACAAGGCACATGGGGTGGGGGGGGGGCGCCGCCTCGTTGCACCCACCACGAAGCGTAGGGGGCCCGCGCATGCACGTCACCGGACGAGTGACAACGGGACATTCGGACACTGGCAGTCGCCCAGATCTACCTAGCCGCGATCCAGCATGCTGATCGGCGTTGCGGGCCCGCCCTGCGCGGGCAAGTCGGCCCTGGTGGCCTACCTGGCCCAGCGGCACGGCTTCCGGCCGCTGCGGCTGCGGACCGCGAGCCAGCCGGCAGGTGATTCCGTCAACGGACAGCCACCAGCGTCGGAGCGCCTCCTCACGACGGACGAGGTGCTCGACCGCGTCACGCCGCAGTGGCGGGAGCACTTTGTCGTGTACCCGATCGACGACATGGACACCCTAAACCGGCTGCGGGTCCGGCCGTTCTTCCTCCTCGTGGCCGTCGACGCCCCCGTGCTCACCCGCTACCGCCGCCACCAGGCCAAGTTTGCGTACGTGCATGCGAAAGTGGACGGTGCGCCTCGGAACGCCACTCACCGACGAGAAAAACCCAACCGCGGCCGCTTTCGGCTCGCCGCAGGGCCGACGCGCTGCCCTTGACGGAGTTCCTGGCAGCGGACGACGAGGCCTGCTACGAGCCCGTCGACTGGGCGGCGGGCGACGCGGCCGAGGCCCTGCCGCCGGAGCCGTCGCTGCAAAAACTGGCGCTGGCCGACGAAGGCGTGACGGCCGCGGACGCGCTCCCCGCCACCGGGAGCGCGCCCGGCCGCGTCCGCGCCGTGATGGCGGCGGCCGACGTCATCGTCACCAACGCGACGGAGGGCATGGCGGCCTTGGCGGCGCAGCTGGACGCGCTCAATCTGCTCGACATGGAGCGCGTGCGGCCCAGCTGGGACCACTACTTCATGGTGATGGCCAACCTGGCGGCGCGCCGCTCCAACTGCATGAAGCGCCGCGTCGGCGCCGTGCTCGTGCGGGACTTTCGTGTCATCTCCACCGGCTACAACGGCACCGCAAGGCACGCGCAGGATGATCGCAGGGAGTCAGCGGGGCGCGCGCGGTGATTGACGGCGTTGCCCTCACGCCAACGCTGTTGGCCGCCGCGCCAGACGAACCACCAACTGCAACGAGGGCGGGTGCCCGCGCTGCAACGCCAACACGCGGCGCGGCCATGCGCTCGACCAGTGCCTCTGCCTGCACGCCGAGGAGAACGCGCTCATCGAGGCCGGCCGGTGGGTGCAGATGCAACGCAAGCCCGCACGGGTTGGCGCCGCCGCGCAACTAAGCATGACACGCGTGCCTTGTGGTCGATGGCGGCGTGCGCAGGGAGCGCGCCGAGGGCGCGACGCTCTACTGCAGCGCTTGCCCGTGCCTGTCGTGCGCGAAGAAGATTGCCCAGAGCGGACTGAAGGCGGTGGTCTACGCCGAGGAGTACGCCATGGGCCACCTCACCGCCGCGCTGCTGTCCGAGGCCGGCGTGACGCTGCGGCGGCTGTCGCAGGGCCCGCCGAGCTCGCTGCCGCTCACGCGGCCCGCGCACAGCTTTGACGATTCCTTCCTGGGCGCGCCATCCGCGTCGTAGACCTACCTGCCTGCACATACCCCACGCGTCCCTGGAGTTCGCTGTACAGAAGTATAGACCGACCAGCCAGTATGAGTGAAACAGGCCACCCAACTCTACAGTCGGCCATGGTATTGGAAGGGCATGGTACGCCGACGCCAAAGAGAACGTGCCCCAGAGTCTCGAGCCGTGGTCCGCGATCTCCCGCAAACAGTCGAGGTAACTTTGGATTCCGTCAGCACTTTTTCTTTTTTTCTTTTCTTATTTATTTTTTTATTTTTTTATTATTTATTGTTATTTTTTTCTGTGGCGCCAAATTTTTGAATTTGAACGCGTCCGCGCGATGGCGTCGCAGGACGGGCCGCCGCCACCCGTCGTCGTCGCCGGTGCTGCTGCTGCCGCCGCCGCCGCCGACGACGACGACGACCACGACCACGACGACGACGGCGCGCTGGCCGAGGCGATCCGGCGGTCCCAGGAGACCTTGAACGACGACGAGCGGGCGCTCCTCGAGGCCATCGCGCTCTCCCTGGTACGGCGGCCGCAGACCCGAACCAGCAACGTAAAGCACGGCTAACCAGGCACGCAGGGCCGCGGGATCGCGAGGCGGGCTGAGCCTAGGCGGAGAGCACGCCGGCGCCCACGAAGCACAAGGCCGCCGAAGCCGGAGCTGCCCCGCCGCGCTCCGCGGAGCCGCTCTCTGACGCCCGGGATGCCGCGCGGCGTCGGCGCCTGCCCGGCGACCCCGCGCCGGCGCACCTGCCGCCACCGCACCGTCCTGCTGACGTGGCCGACGCCGAGCGGCCAACAACAGACGCCGCTCGGGCCCTGCCCTACGGCGCAGGCCGCATCCTGGCCAACCGGCTGGACGGCCGCCTGCCGTCCGCGGCCGGCCTGCGGGTCGTCGCGGTCCACGACCTGCTCCCGCCGGTAGGCCATCGTCCGCAAGTGGCTGTATGGGCTGTCGAAAGCCCGCTGAAGCGCGTTGCCCGGCCTGGCGAAAGGTGCGGGACGAGCAGGCCATGGACGGCGCGCTCCTGACGACGTTCGTGGTGGACGAAGCCTTTGTCATGCGGCTCGTTCCACGAACCACGCCGCTGGTGCTGGTCTACCACCACCATCCGGCCGCCATGCAAGCGGTACGCCCGTGCGGCCCCCTCGCGCTCCGCGGCGCAGTTCGTCTGACCCAGTCCGCTCGGTTGTACAGCTGGACCGCTGCACAGCCCGGCGCGTACACGGTCAGCGGCGGCGGCCGCACGTTCCGCGCGGTGGCGCCGCCGCTGCAGCAGACAGGCATCATGCACGCCAAGCTGATGCTGCTGCGCACGCCCACGTTCCTGCGGCTCGTCATCTCGTCCGCCAACCTCACCGCGGAAGACTGGCTGCACATCGACCAGGTTCGGCGCGTGCCGCAGCTCCCAAGGTGGGCGGTGGGTCGGCCGCCGGCTCATCATCCAAAGCTCTGGGCGCCAGACATCGGTCACGTCCACAGGTCGTCTTTGTGCAGGACGTGCCGCGTACCCCGGGGAGGACCACCGGCTGCGAGGCGCAGTTTGCCAGCGACCTCGACGCGTACCTCGCGGCGCTGGGCGTGCCGCCCGACGTCCGCAACTGGCTGGACACGGCGGACTGGAGCGGCGTGAAGGCGCAGCTCGTGATGTCAGTGCCCGGCCCCGCCGGCCAAGCCGACGTGCGGCTGCAGGGCATGCGAAGCCTGGCAAGGGCGCTGCACGCCCTGCCAGCGGCGCCGCCACTGAGTGCCCCGCCCCGCTTTCTGTACCTGGTGCGCCGCCCCACCCGCACGGTCATGCGCGCCCAAATGTGCTCGTGCTGATGGCATCGCACGGCCGCCGAGTCATTTGTGTTTCCCTAGACCTCATCCTTGGGCATTTTCAACGAATCCTGGCTGCGCACGTTTTCTGGCCATGCCCTGGCGCCCGACGACGGGGACCGGAAAGGGGCCGCTGAGCCGCCCGCCAAGGCAGCACGCCGCCTGCCCGCGGCCGCCGGCGCCGCCATCAAGGACAGCGCCCCGTCCTGGGTGGTCGCCTACCCGTCCGCGCGCACCGTCCGCGCGTCCTTGCTCGGCCCCGCGGTATGTCGTCAGAGCACAGCCGATCGCCCAGCCGATCCGCAGCGCTAAGCGCCGTCAAAGTCGACTGCTTCCCTTCAAGGCCCACTCTCGGCAGGGGGCCGGCACGATCTGCTTGCGCTCGGACAACTATGCCAAGGCGCGCGGCGCGCTTCGGCCGCGCCTGGTGAACGCGCCCAGCCGGCGCGCGGGCGTGCTCCAGCACTCCAAGGTGCGAGTCCCGGGCAGAACGCACGCACGCGCGAGGTGTGTCCGCTCAAGCCCTCGCGCTCGCATCGGGGCGCGCGCGCTGCAACGCAGATCTTGGCCGCGTACCCGGGCGACACGCCGACCGACCAGCTGGCAACAGCGGCGCCGCTGTGGGTCTACGTCGGATCGCACAATTTCACCGCGGCGGCATGGGGCCGCCCTTCCGCCAGCGCACCGGTGCGTGTAACCGCCGCCGCCGCCAATACGTCGGCCGCCAATCCGCCCACGCTGACGCGCGACGTTGCGGAACCCGCTACTACGACTGTTGTGGGCGCAGGTCATCAACAACTTTGAGCTAGGCATCGTGGCGCGGCCGGCAGACGTGGACTGGCAAGCGCCGTTCAACGAGGTGGTGCCGTACGCCCCCGACGAAGACCCGTGGCTCATGTAAAGGTATTGTGTAGCTGTACATGCTGTGGAGTCACCGTGAGTACTTGTTCACATACTGCATAAATGGCAACCGCTTGCTCACGGCTGCGGTGCGTGTACTGCGGCGCGCCTCCTCCATCTTGAGCGCCAACTGTTGCTCCTGGCGTCCGGGTTGTCGGGCAAAACGAGGCTGCCGACGGGGACAGCGTCAGCACGGGCGGGTAGTCCTCTCCTCGAAATCAGCCCGCCCACGTACCTTGATGCGGCGCTTCATGGAGTTGACGATGCGGTCGTAGTGGTCGCGCAGCGCGGAGAGCAACGCAAACTCGCGCACACCCTTATCGTTGAGGCACGCCATCAGCGCGTCGAGCTCGTCGGGGGTGGCGTAGTACGCCCAGCTGCTCTTGTCCGTGCGCACAAAGATCCTGCCGGCGCCGAGATCCAGGCTGGCGCCGCCGAGGCCGTCGAAAAAGTAGTACTGGGCGTGATGCCGATCGCGGCCGAGCGGCACGACGCGCTGCACGCGGTGCTTTTGCATCTCGTCAAAGAGGGACGCGATCTGCGGGGTGACCACGTGTCCCAAGGGCACCTTGCGCTTCGGTCAGCCAAGGTGCGCGGCCATGCATGCGGGCCTGCGGTCAGCGCGCGACCACTACCTTGCGCCGGCGCGCGGCGACGTCGTTCTCAAACTGCCGCCGCTCCTGCCAAGCCCGGGTTGGCATGATCGACAGCGTGGTTCCCTGGCGCATTAGCGGCCACGCCGGTACGCCGCGGCGCAATCGTTGCCTTCCCTGCGCACCTCGATGACTGCGCGCTGCTCCTGCGAGCGCTTGCGATTCTCTTCGCGGACGCGCTCCAGCTCGCGGCGCTTGGCATCCTCTGCGCGCTCCCGCATCATTTGTTGGTAGCTGTCCGTCCAGCGCATGAACGCACGTGCGGCGCGCCTTCCAGCGATCAGCCACGTGCGTTGATTTCTCTCGCTGGCCTACACCGGGCCGAGCCGCCCCGCCCCCCTACCGAAGTTTGGCCGAGCGCGACGCAAACTCGGGCTCGGCGCTCTGCGTGTCGTCGTCCGAGCCGTTACCGCTCCCGTCCTCCGCGTCCGACGAGGCGCTCGAGTCGGAATCTGAGTCGGAGCTGCTGCCGTCCCTGCGCACCGCGACGCCGCAAACCACAAGCAGCCCGTGGCAATTAGGAGCCGGTGGCCGACTCGACCGACTGGTGGGCAGCTAGCCGTACTCTCCGTTCTCGGCCCGCGCCCTCTCGCGCTCCTCCTTGTCGTGCTGCTGGATCCTGCGCAGCAGCATTGGCGAACGGCATCATGCATGCATGCATGGAAGCGGGCGTTAGCGACCGCGGCGCGCCACAGCTCGGCGCAAGGGCCCACCGCACGGAGCACGCACAGCGCACGGAGCTCGGCTTCAGCCTCGCGCTTCTCCTTCCGCAGCGCCAGCAGGGTCTCCTCGCACGCCTCCATGTGGCCGCTGTAGGCGCCGCGCAAACGGGCCTCCTCGCGTGGTGGCTCAGTGAGCCCACCGTCACGGCGCCCTGCGTCGTTGCCGGCGGGCCAGCCGCGCACCGAACTTCGGACGACTTGAGCGCCTCGTCGATCAGGGCCGACAGCAGCGCGGTCTTGGTCTCGAGCGGCGCGCTGCCGTAGCCGCGATCCAGATCGCGGGAGAGGCTTGGCACCCGTGCCGCAATCGTCTGCGGGACGATGCACGACAGGCAGGCGAAGCGGACAGCGTTAGGACGGCGTGTGGCGCCGTCGCGTGCGCGGCCAGCGGGCCTACCGAGTTGACGCCCGACTGCAGGATGCTGACCCAGGTATCGTGCGACACCGCGGACGGCGTCCACGCGCGGATGACGTCGTTGCGCCGGCCGTCTCTTGGCCCGTCCTCTTCGTCCGAGGAGCTGCCGTCCAGATTCAGCTGCGCGCGCGCGAACAGCCGTGCGCGCGCGGCCGTCGGTGCGACCATGTCAGCTCGGCAGCGCGCCACCGAGCCGACCCGGCCGCAGGACCCACCACGACGCGCAGGAGGCTCGCGTGGAGCTCATAGATGAGCGGGCAATCGTCGTGCGGGTAGCGCAGCGCGTTCTCCAGGTCGTCCAACGAAAACGGCGACAGGTGAATCGCGCGCCTGCGGGTGCCTCCCCCCTCCAGAGCGAGAATGGCAGTGCGCCGGGGCCCGGTCAGGTCTGGTCCTGACGGCAGGGCATCCAACGCCGCGACGCACCCGAAGCACTGGCAAAAGGTCCACGCGGCGAGCACGTCGGTCACCAGCTCGGGCGGCACGTCGAACGCGCTGGACGGCTTGGGGAACGGCACCGAGGGGCTCAGCGCGTCCGGCAGGTCGAGATCCTCGATCGGGTACTTGATCTGCTCCGCACGGCGCGCTGCCCGCGCTGCCGCGCGTGCCTCCTTTTGCAGCCGCTTCCGCTCCATCCGGAGCTCCTCCAGCTCGCGCCGCTTGTTTTCGTCGTCGCCGACGTCCTCCTCGCGCAGCCGCTTCCGCGTCTCCATCTAGGCCCAACTCCGTGTGGCGGATGCGCGACGCCCGGTCAGCCCGGCCGAAACGCGGCGCGTGCTGCGGCCTCGCACGCACGCACCTCCCGCTTCTTGGCCTCAAACTTGTCCTGGAGCGCCTGCAGGTGCGGCGGCAGCTTGCGCGGCAGGTTGTACTTTTCCACCAGCGAGTCCTGTGCAGCCGGAAGGCGGGGCGCGAGCGAGCGGGGCGCTGCGCTAAGCGGCGCCGGTGCAGGTTATGCCGCAGCGGCTCGCCGCCCGACCTTGACGATCCACGGGCTGCCGATGTAGAGCTCGCGCGTGGCAGAATCGCGAATGAAGCGGCGCAGGCCTTCCTTACTCAGCGCGTGGCGGCGGCGCCTGCGGTCGCAACACAAGTCGAGACGTCGATGCGAGCCCATCAGCCTTGCCCAGGGAAACCGCCACCCTGCTGCTACGGTACGGGCGGCCCATACGAAACGAAGCCGGGGAAGAGGTCCAGCTCGGTCACGGCCGGCAGGCCCATCTTTTTCTTGGGCGCCGACACCAGCCGGACGCGGTAGGACACCACCCGCGTCCGCGGCGGCGCGGCGGCCGGCTTGGCCGGGGCGTCGCCGTTCACGGGGGCCGCCTCGGCGTCCATCGTGGGCGCGGTGTCGCCAGCTGCAGCGGGCGCCGGCGCCTCGCGTGTTTCCAGAACCACGGCGCCATAGCTGCCAGACCGCCCCGCACTCGGATCTCCCACGCAGAGGCGACCGCGGTCAGTCGCACATCGCCAGACGAGGGGCGCCGAGCCGCACGTCACTGGCCGCCGTACGTGACACCGTCCACCACGACATCCACTGGCTCGCCGGGGTCGATGCGCGCGTTGAGCACGTCGTAAATCTGCTCGGTGAGCGTCTTCAATTCCACTTGGCCTGGGCCCCCCCACCCCATCCGTGCGATATCGATGCACCCCCGCACGCTTGATCAGCCCTCCCCGTACGCACGCCTTCGCCAGCGCGGGCCAGCGCCCGCACGGCGCCGGCTTCCCGCGTCGTGTGCGCCGGACGTACTGTGGTGGATAAGCCGCAGCGCCTTTTCGTGAAAGTACTCGGGGAACTGCTCCACCGCGGCGATGGCGTGGCGCTCCAAGACGAGCGCTTCCTCGAAGGTGAGGTTGCTCTTGCCGGTGCGCGAGCACGACCAGACGCGCTCCCGGTAGTAGTTGAGCCGCTCGATGTAGTCATCGTAGAGGCTGAAGACCTCGCCGGTGAACCGGATCTGGAATACCAGGGCGTCCGGCGTCTCCAGGATGGCGGGCGACACCACATCGCTGGGGACGTGCGGGCGGCGCTTGTGCGTCGGCATGGCGGCACCGGGCGGGGAGGGGGCCGCGCCTCCCCTCGGGGGCAGCGGCGCGGCAGCCGGCGCTGGCAGCGAACCGTCCGCGGTGCCGCTGGCCGACTGGCCACAACCAGCGGCCGCCAACGGTCACAAGAAGGCGGCGGGGCCGCCACGAGAGCTGCACCGAGGAGCACGGTCCGCTGTTGCCACCAGCCGGGCAAGCCTATGCCGTGGTCGGCGGCGGACCGTGCCGGTCTCTGTGGCCACTGGCAGCGTAGGCCGGCGGCGTCCGGCGGTCCCGCTCTAGCGGCACGCGCTGGCCCACGCGCGGCGTCGTTGCGCGGCGGCGGCCGGCGGCGGCGACGTTTCGCGCGCGGCGCCGCTGAAAAGGAAAAAAGGTTTTTCGCGCCAAAAAATTGTCAATGACGTCATCGCCGCGACCCCTCCACCGGGCTCTGACTCGGTTCTGACTCGGTCCCGAGGCGCCGTTTTGTGGAGGCCTCTGAGCCGGTCGAGCGGTGATGAAGGTGACCAGGGGCCTGTGATGTCACTTATGAGGGTGGAGACGCGCGAGGTGGACCGTCTGCCCGCGCTCCGGCGGCTGCAGCGTGCTGGGCAGGCCCGGGACGACGCCCGAGCGGCACTATCGGCCTTACACCGGCCTTACACCGGCCTGCACTGCGCCTGCATTTGGACCCACCAAAGCTTGAGCGAGCGTTGGTGCAGACGGAAGTCAGCGTAAGACCAGCGCGTCGTCTGCCGCCTTCGCGCCGTCACCGCGCCTGCCTCATCCGCGTCGCACGTTGGCAGGTTGCTCCTGCCGGCCCGCCCTTGAGGCGCCGCAGCCATGGCGGAACGCAAGGTGATCAACAAGTACTACCCGCCAGACTTTGACCCGTCCAAAATCCCGCGGCGGAAGCAGCCCAAGGATGAGCAGCACAAGGTGCGCCTGATGGCGCCGTTCTCCATGCGCTGCCTCACCTGCGGCGAGTGGATCGCCAAGGGCAAAAAGTTCAACGCCCGCAAGGAGAACGCCGAGGGCGAGAAGTACCTCACCATCCAGATTTACCGGTACGGGCCCCGCTCCTCGCGGCCGCCGCCGCCAGCCTCGACAGAATGCTTATCCGATTGGGGTCCCGCCCGGCTCGCCGCGGCGTCCGTGTGCACAGGTTCTACATCCGGTGCCCGCGCTGCTCGGCAGAGATCACGTTCAAGACGGACCCCAAGAACGCGGACTACACGTGCGAGCATGGCGCGGAGCGCAACTTTGAACCGTGGCGCGACGACCGGGACGCCGTGGAGGAGGAGCAGCGCGACCGTGCCGCGGACGAGGAGCTCAACCCGATGAAGGCGCTGGAGAACCGGACGCTGGAGTCGAAGCGCGAAATCGAGGAGCTCGACGCGCTCGACGAGATTCGGTCCATCAACGCGCGGCACGAGCGGCTCGCGCGCGAGACCGGCACCGCGCTGCCGCCGTCGCTCCTGAACGAGGAGGACGAGGGCGCCAAGGCCGAGGAGGACGAGGACGAGCAGCTCGTGCGTGCCATTTTCCACACGGACGGCGGCGCGCTCGTGCGGCGGCTGCCGAGCGACGACGAGGAGGACGGTGCCTCCGGCTCCGACACGGGCAGCCTCAGGGGCCCGCTGTTTGGCAACGGCGCCGCGGCGGCCGCGCCCGTACTGGGCAAGCGGCCGACCGATGCGCTGCTCTCCGCGGCGGCCGCACCAGCGGCGCCAGCAGCGAGTTTGGCCCGCCCAGCGGCCGCGCCGGCGCCCAAGAAGGCCAAGCTCACCGCGAGCGCGCTGGGCATCGTCGTGAAGAAAAAGCCGGCGGCCGCGTAAGGGCTTGCCATCATGCCGTGTATTACTATATGACGGTGCCCTGTGCACTATGTACAGTTGATGCAAAAAATGCGACAAAGAAGTGGCCATGAAACTTCAGAGCTACACATAACTGCTGAGCCACTGGAAGGCCTCGGGATACCCGGATCCGTCCACGACAGACGTCTGGAAGAGCGCGAATGGCCGCTTCGCGCCGTTGCTCAGGTAGCCCCCGAGGTCCAGTGCTTGCACGATCGCGTCCATCGGCACCGAGTACTGCACGTTCGGCACGGGCCACACGGTGGGGAGCTCAGGAGCGTCAGGTCGCTGCGGAGCGGCTCTCTTCGGAGTCCCTAGACGGGGCGCAGGCGACGTACGGGCAGGTCCTTCTTGTTGGCCAGCACGGCGACGGGCACGGCCTGCAGGTCGGTGTCGTCCATCAGCAGGTGGAGCTCTTCGCGCGCCTCGTCGAAGCGGCCGGGGTCGGCCGAGTCCACCATGAACAGGATCGCGTCGGCCTTGAGGTAGTAGTCCCGCCAGAGCTGGCGGACGGCAGTGTGGCCGCCGAGATCCCACGCCTGCACGGTGAGGTTGCCGACCGTCTGTGCACGGTCGCAGCGGGCGACGAGACCGGGGTGGGTGGGGGAGCACGCTGCCGCGTCAGCACGGCGCGGCTGGGCAGGCGGCGGCCGCGGCGGCCGTGGCGCTCGTACCAGCTGCTGGACTTGCGCGCGCTGCGTGGGCACAAAGGACGCCAGCATGCCGTCCCGCAGCTTGTACAGCAGCGTCGTCTTGCCCGCATTGTCGAGGCCTGCGCACGCCGTACTCATCCACGTGCCGCTGATGGCGGTTAGCGGCGCGTGTGTACGACCTGCAAGCAAGCCGTTCGCCCATACCGAGGAAGACGACGGTGGCGTTCTTGCGCCAGATGCCGATCCAGTAGAGCAGGGCGTAGAACCAGTCCAATACGCCCATGGCGCCCGCGCGTCGCCGCTCCCTGGTGGGGAAGGGCGGCAGCGACGCGAGCGGAGGGGGAAAAGGGCGGCGCGGAAGTGGCCACGTCGACCGCCCACGTCGACCGCCCCGCTCAAAACGATGGCGCCAACTGCCCCTCGAGCACGTGCCCCTCCAGTGGCGGCGGCAAAGTGCCCCGCGAGGCGTGCGTGGTGCCCCTCGAGCACCACTTCGACTTCGTCCTGATCATCGTCCCCGTCGTCGACGTCGCGCTGCACCCGCTCGCCCGGTGCCGCCCCGCCGCACGCAGCCGCCCACCATGGCCACCAACGTACGTGCCGCCCCTGCCACGCGTGCACCGGTTGCACGGGGTGGGGACGCACGCGATGGAGGCCCGCAAGGCGCGATGGATGCTGGATCGGCGATGGATGAGGTCGCCGCCGGGGATGGGGCGGATGGAGCTGGCCCATCGCAGGCGCGCCCTGGATGCTGCGGCATGCGGAGGACGCACAGGCCCCGTGCCGTGCCACGCGCCATCCGGCCAGCGGGCCGGGCGCGCCGTGGCCACCGGCGATGGGATGCCCCAGGGGCGGTGCCTCCGATGGAGGGGACAGGCCGGCGGCGGGCGGTGGTGGCCGTGCATGGCATGCATGCGCACAATGAGCGCCGGGCCGGCCGAAGGCCAAGAGGCGGGCCGGGGCATGCAGGGCGCTGCGTGGGCTAACGGGACGAAACGCGCTGGGCCTGCGCTTTCTGCATGCTTCTTTGCTGGCCTCCAGTTCCACGAGTACCTGGTCCTCGGCCGCGGCCTGCCGACGGAGAAGAAGCCGCAGCCGACCATCTACCGGATGCGCATCTTCGCGCCCAACGCGCTGGTCGCCAAGAGCAAGTTCTGGTACTTCATGAAGCGGCTGTCGGACGTCAAGAAGATGACGGGCGAGATCCTCTCGTGCACCGAGGTGCGCCGCTGGGCCGGAGCCGGCCGTGCGCCGGAGCCGCTTGGGACCCTGCCGGCGCTGACACCGCCCGCCGTGCCGCGCGCGCTCGCCGGGCGTGCGGCGCTCCGCAGATCCTGGAGAAGAAGCCGAAGACCATTAAGAACTTCGGCGTCTGGATCCGCTACGACTCGCGGAGCGGCACCCACAACATGTACAAGGAGTACCGCGAGCTGACCCGCAGCGCCGCCATCGCGGCCTGCTACCAGGACATGGCCGCGCGCCACCGCGCACGGTTCAGCAACATCCAGATCATCAAGATCGAGGAGGTCAAGGGCCTGGAGAACGTGCGCCGCGCGTACACCAAGCAGTTCCTCGTACGTGGCGCGCGCCAGCGGCGCCCTGCGCTCGCGGCTTGGCCTGGCGGCGGCGGCGGCGGCGGTGGTGCTGACGGGCTGCTGCGCTCGATGACTGGCGTGCGGCGTGCTCGCGTCCCCAGAACTCCAAGATCAAGTTCCCGCTGCCGCACCGCCGGCTGCGCGCCCCGTCGAAGGACCTGGCAACCACCTTCAAGGCGCAGCGGCCGAACACGCTCTTCTAAACGGCGTGCTTTGTGCGGTCATGTAATAAATGCTGTGATTGACGGTGGGCGGTCCGACGAGAAAGGGTCCGCGCTGGTACATAAAGAGAACTACAGGCGTCTATCTATCACGCAGCATGGGAGCAGTAGTGC
>Ga0180216_1002818_pt1 | contig 14140 bp, 11 predicted proteins | sample eDN3rd37CBELigMG_FD_128879 | JGI IMG/M metagenome (GOLD analysis project Ga0180216, IMG submission 128879) | Enriched Miracle-Growth compost microbial communities from Emeryville, California, USA - eDNA 3rd pass 37_C BE-Lig MG (version 2)... ... | reverse complement strand
GGCGTGGGCTCGAAATTGCGCAGTCGGGCGAAGTTTTCAGTCCGCGGGCCGAGTTCGCCGGGATCGACGCCCCGCAACAGGCTCGCCGCGGCGGGCGCCATGATGTCGCGACCGTGAAACGTCGCCGAGATCTCCGACCGCGCGTGCTTTGGGTTCTTGATCTCCCAGACGCCCTCGGGTTCGTGGTTCTGGAGGACTCCGGTGATCAGGCCATTGTCCGGCAGGACGAACCATTGCCTCGCCGCCTTCACCGCGATCAACCGCCGGGTGGTGCCGACTCCGGGGTCGACCACGGCCAGATGGACCGTGCCGGCTGGAAAGGCGTCGACGATCCCGGCCAACACGAACGCCCCCTCCAGGACGTTCTGAGGCGAGATCGAGTGGCTCACGTCGACCAGGACGGCGCCGGGGGCGAGCCCCAGCAGCACGCCCTTCATGGAGGCGACGTATGGCCCCCCCACTCCAAAATCGGTCGTCAAGGTGACGATGCCGGACGCCATGCGATTCCGTCCCTCCTTCGCCGTCAGAACCGGGCGGCTTCGTGCGTGGCGGTGATCCGCGAGGTCATTCCGCCCCTGGGGTTGAAAAGTCCCACCACCTTCATCCTCAGCGGCTGGCACGAGGCCACCAGGTCGTCGAGGATCGTGTTGATCGAGTGCTCGTAAAAGATCCCCCGATCGCGGAAGGCGAAGAGGTAGAGCTTCAGGCTTTTCAGCTCCAGGCAATTCGCGGCCGGAACATAGGTGATGATGATCGTTCCAAAGTCGGGCTGGCCCGTCTTGGGGCAGACCGCCGTGAACTCGGGACAGGTGATCTCGATCTCGTACTCGCGTCCCGGAAACTGGTTGGGGAACGTCTCCACCGCCGCGGCCATTTCGCTTCCTCCCGGATCTCGCCTCGCCGTCAATCGACCGGGAGCCGCGCTCCAACGCGGGCTCCCCATGTGCATTCTAAGCTTACCGGGGCGCCACCCGATAGCCGAAGCCGATTCCAAACGACCGCCCACGCCCCGAAATCGGTCGCGGCGAAATCTCGGCGAGTTTCCAAATTCGGCCGTCGAAACCTCGTGGTATAATTCGCGTGATCGAGCAACGGCCGGACGACGCGGAAGCGCCTCCGGGCTTTTTCCAGTGAACCCTTGATTCCCACGCGCCATCTGCTAATTGTGTTGGGATCAATGGCCTTCCAGCCTCGGCGGGTTTTTTCGCGCGTTCCGCGCCGGCTTGTTCACGGCTTCGCGCCTGGGCTGGTCTGATCGCCGTCCGGCAAACCAAGAGATAATTTTCGCGCGACGCCCGACCCCGACAGGAGTTTCCCGATGTCGCAAGGCCCTCGCCGTCTCCTTCGCCTGGAAAACGTCGACGGAGTCACCGTTGTCAGTTTCGTCGACACCAAGATCGTCACCGAAGAGCAAATCCAAGAGGTCGGCGAACAGCTTTACAGCCTGGTCGAAGACGAAGGCCACAAGAACCTTTTGCTGAACTTCGGCAACGTTCAGTATCTCTCCAGCGCCGCCCTCGGCAAGATCATCACGCTGAAGAAGAAGGTCTCCGCGGTCAAGGGAAAGCTGAAGCTCTGCTGCATCCAAAAGGATCTTCTCGAAGTCTTCCGCATCACCCGGTTGGATCACGTCTTCGAGATCTACGCCGACGAGCAGCAGGCGATTGACAAGTTCTGATCCATCCCCCGACGGGGCCGCCCGGCGCCTGGCGAGTTCCCGCCCCCGCCGGCGCCCCCGCGCGTATCTGTTGAATTCTCCCCGCGGCGGTCCAGCGCTTTCCCGCCGAGAGCGCGCGGGCCGTCTTTTTCGTTGACGGATCGCTTATGGCCGAAGCTCCGACCACCCCGATGATGCGGCAGTATCGCGAGTTGAAGGCCCGCGACCCCGACGCGCTCTTGTTCTTCCGCATGGGAGACTTCTACGAGCTCTTCGGCGACGACGCCGTGCGCGCCTCGGCGCTTTTGGGTCTCTCGCTGACGACCCGCGACCGCGACAAGGGCGAGGACGCCGTGCCGATGGCCGGCTTCCCCCACGCCGCGCTCGAATCGTACCTGGCCAAGATCGTCCAGGCCGGCGAGCGGGCGGCGGTCTGCGAGCAGCTTGAAGACCCGAAGCAGGCCAAGGGGCTGGTGAAGCGCGACATCGTCCGCGTCGTCACGCCGGGAACGCTCACCGACGAGGCGCTTCTCGACCCTCGGACGGCCAATTACCTGGCCGCCGTAGTTGAGTCGGGCTCGAAGATGGGCCTGGCCTGGGTCGAGCTTTCCACGGGGCGCTTCTCCCTAACGAGCCTCCTGCGAACCGAGCTTGCCGACGAGATCGCGCGCCTCGGCCCCGCCGAGACCCTGGTCTCGGAACTGAGCGTCGACGCCCCCTGGCTCCGCGCCCTGCGCGCCCAACAGGCCTTCTCCGTGACGATCCGTCCGTCATGGGACTTCCAGGCCGAGCAGGCTCGAAAAACCCTCTTCGAGCAGTTCGGCGTCACGACGCTCGAAGGGTTCGGAGTCGACGACCGCGGCGTGGAGGTTCAGGCGGCGGGGGCGCTGGTGGCCTACCTCAGGGAGACGCAGAAGTCGTCGCTGGGGCACATCACGCGGCTGATCCCCTACCGAAAGGCCGACGTCCTGGCCCTCGACGAGACGACTCGCCGAAGCCTCGAACTGACGCGAACGCTTCGCGAGGCGAAGCGCGAGGGTTCGTTGCTGCAAGTCATCGACCGCGCGGCCACCCCGATGGGCGCCCGCCTCCTCTCCGAATACCTGACGGCGCCGTTGACCTCGCCCGAGCTGATCGAGGAGCGACTCGGCGCGGTCGACGAGTTGGTCCAGGATTCGGGCCTCCGAGACGATCTCCGTCGATCGTTGGGGGACGCCCACGATCTGGAGCGGCTCGCCGCGCGGGCGGCCACCGGCCGAGCCACGCCTCGCGACCTCTCCGCCCTGGCCCGCACGCTGGCCCTGCTGCCCAAGATCAAGGCCCGGCTCGCGGCGCGGCGGTCGCGGCGGCTCTCGCAGCTGGAGGACGCGCTCGAGCTTTGCCCCGAGGTTCGCGCGTCGATCGAGGCGGCCCTGCTCGATGATCCTCCCCTGACCGTCAAAGAGGGGGGCCTGATCCGCCCCGGTTACCACGAGGAACTGGACCGCTTGCGGTCGGTCTCGCGGGAGGGGAAGTCGTGGATCGCCAAGTACCAGGCCGAACAGGCCCGCCGAACGGGCATCCCCGGCCTGAAGGTCGCGTTCAACCAGGTCTTCGGCTACTACATCGAAATCTCCCACGCCCAGGCCCAGCGCGGGGAGATTCCCGCCGACTATATCCGCAAGCAGACCGTCAAGAACGCCGAGCGCTACTACACGCCGGAGCTGAAGGAGTTCGAGAACGAGGTCCGCAACGCCGACGAGCGCGCCAACGCCCTCGAATATGAGTTGTTCGCCACCCTGCGCGACCGCGTCTCGGCCGAAGCGCCCCGACTCATCCAGGCCGGCGCGGTGCTGGCCCAGGTGGACGTCCTTTCCGGCCTGGCCGAACTGGCGGCCCGGCAAGGGTATTGTCGTCCCGAGGTGGTCGCCGAGCCGGTCTTCGAGGTGGAGGCGGGTCGCCACCCCGTGCTCGACGCGATCCTCCCCCACGGCGATTTCGTCCCCAACGACACCAGCCTCGGCCCCGACGACGGCAACCTGATGGTCATCACCGGCCCGAACATGGCCGGCAAAAGCACCTACATCCGGCAAGTCGCCCTGATCACGATCCTCGCCCAGATGGGAAGCTTCGTCCCGGCCAAGCGGGCGCGGATCGGCGTCGTCGATCGGCTCTTCGCCCGCGTCGGCGCGACCGACGAGCTTTCGAGGGGTCAAAGCACGTTCATGGTCGAGATGACCGAGACGGCCAACATCCTGAACAACGCGACCCCCCAAAGCCTCGTCATCCTCGACGAGATTGGCCGGGGCACCAGCACCTTCGACGGCGTCTCGCTCGCCTGGGCGATCACCGAACACCTGCACGACGCGATCGGCTGCCGCGCTCTCTTCGCCACCCATTACCACGAACTGGTGGAGTTGGAGAAAACCAAGCCGAGGATCCGCAACGCCAACGTGGCCGTTAGCGAAAGCCAGGGGGAAATCGTCTTCCTCCACCGGATCGCCCCCGGCGGCGCCGATCAGAGCTACGGCATCCACGTCGCCCGCCTGGCCGGGATACCCTCCCCCGTCCTCGACCGCGCCCGGGAGATCCTTTCGTTCCTCGAAAAGCAACACGGCCCCGATCCGGGACTCCCGGAGGGGCCGATCCGCCGCAAGGTCAAGACCGGCAAGGCCCTTCAAGGAAGCCTCTTCGCCGCCCTGCCCGAGCCGCTTCTGGTTGAGCTTCGCGCGATTGATCCCTCGACGCTAACGCCCGAGCAAGCGGTTGATCTGCTCAAGCGACTTCGCGAACTGGCCGAATGAGGCCATCGGCCCCGGCTCGGCGGGAGGGTATTGCCCTCCCGAAGCCAGGCGCGATGAACCGCCGGGGCTCCGGCGTCACCACCCGCGGGCCGCTCCCGCGCCGACGCAGACGAGTTCCTCGGCCTCCTGTTCGTCGTGGTCGTAGCTCGATCCCTCGCTCCATTCGTCGGCGTCGGCGACGGACGATTCGAGCTCGGTCTTGAGGCGCTTGCGGGCGGTGTGGAGGCGTCGCTTGACGGTCCCCAGGGGGATGTCGAGTTCGTCGGCCATCTCGATCAGCGACAGGTCGCGGATGTAGAAGGCGACGAGGGCCTCGCGGTCCAGGGGCTTGAGCCGATCCATCGCCGTCCAGAGCCGCGCGGCGCGTTCGCGGGAGATCAGCTCGTGGATCGGTTCGTCGGCGTTCTCGGCGGCGGCCTCCAGCACGCCGGTCTCGACGGCCTGGGGTGGCACCCGACGGGTCGCCCGGTTGATCGCCATCCGAGCGGTGACCTGCCGAAGCCAACCGGCGAACCGTTCCGGCTCGCGAAGCTGTCCGAGCCGCCGCATGACGTGGAGGAAGACCTCCTGCGTCAGCTCAAGAGCCTCGTTCTGGTTCCCCAACCGCCGCAGGGCGATGGCCTTCACCGTGGGCTCGAACTGCTGGACGAGCAGCCCGAAGGCGTCGCGGTCCCCGTCCTGAGCGCGCCGGACGAGGCCCGCGACCTTGGCCCAGCTTTGTGATTCATCCTCTTGAGTCTGCAATGTGGCTGACAAGGAACCCACCCTTCCCCATGCTTGGGGATCGGCCGGACTCGCGCCAATCGGTCGCGTCTTGGTTTGGACCGATCGTTCGGGGGCGCGAACCTCGGCGGCATCGCGAACATGAAACGCGGGGCGTCGAACGCCGGCCGGGGCTCGCGCGGAAGGTCCGCGCGAGAAGCGCGAAACCGCGATTCCCTGGCTCGTCGCGTCGAAGCGCGGCGACACGTGGATGACGCGCGTGCGCGGTCTTTCCGGATCGAGCTTGGGAGACTCGAATTGGGAGGAAGACCCGCGCTGAGTTGTCCGACCGGACCAAGCACGCCCCGCGAACGCGGTCGACGCGAACCAGGCGACCGAGGCGCTGCGCCTCCGTCGGCCCGTTCATCGCGCCCCGGATCAGTCATTACGGGGGCGAGCCATGCTCCAGATCGAACAACTCGTTACCGGCGAGGAGAGCCCATTGTGGCCCGGCCTCGCCGCCGATTAGCTTGCGACCCTCGCCGCGCTTCGCCTCTCGCCGACGGATCGTCGAGATCGAGAGGAGCGGCTGAGTCCCTGTCCGGAGGAGGCGGAAGATTGCCAGCAGCTACGCCAGCTTCGCCACAATTGGAAAGGGACGCGGGACGCATCGGCGTCGACCGGTTTCGATGCCTTCGCGCATGCTTTGGCGCATGCCCAGGGCCACGATACCGGGACGGTAATGGGCGGAACGGCGCATACCTCCGGAGAGAAGGAGGTAGCGGAGGGTTCCGACATAAACGCGCGCATCAGCGGATGGTTGGTCGCGCGAATGCAAAGGTCAGCGCCGCCGTTGTTGACGCCCGTCGTAAGGACGAGCGACCGCGTCCCGAGATTCAGCCGGTTCGAATGGGCCGACAGCGTCAGGTCGTTGCGGTACAACATGGCGGAACCCTCACATTCGCCCGCGTTGCAGGCGGGCTCTTAGGCGTGAGACGCGATGGCGTCTCAGAGAGAACGGGACGCTTCCTAGACGTCCAGTGTTTCAGCTCGAGTCTGGGGAGCGTATCGCTCCCGGGATCTCGACGCGACCGGACACGAGTCCGGCCGATTCGGAAGTCAAACAGGTTCTGGGAAATCGAGTCCGGGTGAAAACCACTCGGTCTCGCCGGGCGTTTTATCGGTTCCCGCCCGGATCAAGCTGGTAGACATTCTACCGGAGAGTCGGGTTCGCGCGAAATCGAAAAATAGTTGAGAATCCCCAAGGTGCCTGAAAATCAACGCTTGGGGCGAGCCCGTCGCTAAGGCGAGGAGGGCCAAACCCGCGCTCGGCGCCGTCGCGATGGTGTACCATGAGGCGCGTTTTGACGATCGCGGGCGGCGCATGGGCGGCGATTCCATATCACATCGGATGCATCGACATGGCGAAACTCCCCTCCCGGCGAACCCTGGCTCTTGTTGGCTTCTACGCTCTCTTGATCGCGCTCTGGACCTATTTCGCGACGGCCATCGCGCCGACGATCATCGCCACGGCCCACGCGGAGAACGGCGCGGCCACCACGAGCCGGTGGGTCATGAGGTACTGGGGAGGGCGGCCGATCGACGCCGCGCTCAAGGACTGGCGCGGAATCGCCGGCGCGGTCGGGTTGGCTGGAATCCTCCACCTGGCGCTCGTTCTGCTCATCGGCCGCTGGAGCCGCGTCGGGAATCCCGAACGAACGACGAGCCGCGCCCCGCTCGCCCGCGTCGAGACCGGCCTTTTAATCACCCTGAGCCTCGTCTTCCTGCTGGTCACGGCGCTGATGGGGGGCGTTCAGGACTACTTCTTCTATGGCCAAATCTGGGAACAGGCCGTTAAGGGAAACGACCCCTGGTTCCTGGTCGTCGGCGGCATGTACGGCCAATACCCGCTCAACGCCTACGGACCGTTCTTCCTCGCGCTGGCGCCGCTTTGGTCTTTGAATCCGCTGGCGCCGAAGTTGGTTTTCGCCTTCGCGCATTGGGCTTTCGTCGCCTGGCTGATCAAGCGTCTGGGGCCCAGTCGCGGGCTGCCGGGGTGGGCGGGATTGGCTTTCTTGCTCTGGCACGCGAACCCCTACACCTGGGTCGAGATCGCCATCTACGGGCATTTCGACGTCCTGGTTGGCCTGCTCTGCATCGCGGCGATCGAAGCCCGCCGCCGATCCCGAGACGCCGCGAGCGTGGGGTGGTTGTCGGCGGGCGTTCTGCTCAAATTCCTCCCGGGCGTTCTGGCCCCGTTTCTGTCGCTTGAGAAGGGACGGGTTCGGCTCGGCTACCTCGCGGGCGCGACCGCTCTCTTCGTCGCGGGGATGTCGGCCGCTTGTCTGGTTTGGGGATGGTCGCCGCTGCGGCCCCTCGCGTTCGCCGCGGGGCGCGAGTCGGCGCACCTGTCGATCTTCCGGTTCCTCCGCGGGCCCCACTCGCCGATCGGCCGCGACACCCTGTTCTTCTCTCCCGACCAGTGGGCGACGCCGATCCTCCTGGCGGCGCTTTACAAGGCGTGGTCTTGGTCGCGCCGGGTCGAGTTCGAGACCGCGGCGTCGTGCGTGCTGGCCGTGGCCGTGACGCTGCTGCTCTACAAGGTGGGTTTTCCCCAGTACGCCATGGCGCTGTTCGTGATGGGCTCTTACTGGCTGGCGGCCGACCACGATCGGCTCAGGAATCGGCTTCCGTTGATCGCGGCCTTCTTCGCCTATTTCGCCTGGATCGCGTGCTTCGACGTCTTGATGGTCATGGACCGCCTCGGCCCCATCGTTGAGTGGGTCGGCGCGCCGACGTTCGCTCTGGGCTGTCTGCTGGTCGCCGCGATCGTTTGCTCGGGGCCCCGGCGTCCTCGGGTCGAGGACGCGGAGGTCACGGCCGGCCGGGTCGCCGAAAGGTCAGGTCGTGTTGAGGGGTGACCACGCGGGCCATGGCCATGGCGTTGGCGTGCTCGCGGGCCAGGTTTTGAAACTCCACCTGGGAGCGGACCAGCGGCTCGCCCGGCGCGGGTTCGACCCGCTTGTACGTGCCGTCGGGCTGAAGCTCGCGGGCCTTGACGTTGTCGGCCAGCGAGATCGCCAAAATCTCGTCGATGACTCGGGTCTTCAGCGCGGGATCCTCGATGGGGAACATCAATTCGACCCGGCGGCGGAAGTTGCGCGGCATCCAGTCGGCCGAGGAGAGGAAGACCTCCGGATCGTCGCCATTGGCGAAGTAGGCGATGCGGGAGTGCTCCAGGTACTTGTCGACGATGCTGCGGACCTTGATGTTCTCCGAGACGCCGGGAACGCCCGGGCGCAGGCAGCAAATTCCCCGAACGATCAGGTCGATCTGGACGCCGGCGCGGGAGGCTTCGTACAGGGACGTGATGATTCTTGGATCAACAAGCGAGTTCATCTTGGCGATGATTCGGGCCGGCAGCCCGGCCTGGGCGTGCTCGGCCTCGCGGCGGATCAGGTCGGTGAGGCGGTCGGCCAGGTGCATCGGCGCGACGACGAGCTTGTGCCAGGCGTTGCCCTGGGAATAGCCGGTCAAGAGGTTGAACAGGGCGCTGGCGTCCTCGCCGATCTCGGGGCGGCTGGTGAAATAGCTTAGGTCGGTGTACAGCCGGGCCGTGGTGTGATTGTAGTTGCCCGTTCCCAGGTGGACGTAGCGGCGGATGCCGTCGTTCTCGCGGCGGACGACCAGGGCGGCCTTGCAGTGCGTCTTGAGGCCGACGATGCCGTAGACGACGTGGACGCCGGCCTTCTGGAGCATCCGGGCCTTGTCGATGTTGTTCTCCTCGTCGAGCCTCGCCTGAAGCTCGACCAGGGCCGTCACCTGCTTGCCGTTCTCCGCCGCGCGGGTCAGCGCGGTGATGATCGGGTTGGAGTCGGCCGTCCGGTAAAGCGTCATCTTGATGGCGAGGACCTGGGGGTCTTCGCTGGCCTCCTCGATGAACTGGACGACGGCGCCGAACGACTCGTAGGGGTGATGGACCAGATAGTCCTGGTCGCGCATCGACCGAAAGACGCTCCGACGGCCGGAGAAGGCGGCGAGCATTTTCGGCTCGTAGGAGGGCTCGCGCAAGTCGCGGAAGCCCTCCAGCCTGTAAAGCCCCATCAGGACGGTCAGGTCCACCGGTCCGGGCACCTTGTAAACGTCGCGCTCCTCCAGCTCCAGGGCCGACGAGGCGAGCAACTGCGCGAGGAAGTCGGCGTCGGCCCGATCCGAGATTTCCAGGCGAACCGGCGCCCCCCACTTGCGCTGGCGGAGCGTCTCTTCGATGGTCGACAGCAGGCTGCTTTTGACCTCGTTTTCCTGGATCGAGAGATCGCTGTTGCGGGTGGCGCGGAAGGCGACGCGCTCGACCGTGCGATAGCCGCCGAAGAGGGCGTCGAGCCGGGGGCCGATCACGTCCTCCAGCAGCACGAACAGCCGAAGCCCGTCACCCTCGTCGGGCAAGGGCACCAGGCGGCTGATGACCGAGGGGACCTGAAGCACCGCGTAGAGCGACCGGCCGTGCTGGCTGATCGACTCGATGCGAAGCAGCAGGTTGAGGCTCTTGTTGTGAACGTGCGGAAACGGATGCGCGGGATCGATCGCCAGCGGCGTCAGGACCGGATACACCTGACGCTCGAAGTAGTCGTCGAGGAAGGCGTTCTGCGCGTCGGTCAGCTCATCGGGCGAGCAGATCCGGATTCCGTGCCCCTCCAGCTCGGGGCGGACCTCGTTGAGCCACACCTCGTAAAGGCGCGCCACGAAGTCGTGGGCCCGGCGCGAGATCTCCAGCAACTGCGCCAGCGGTCCCATGCCGTCCGGGGGCGGGTCCTGGGGCTCAAGGCTCTCGTAAAGCTGGGCCTGAAGCCCGGCGACGCGGACCTCGAAGAACTCGTCGAGGTTCGATGAGCAGATCGCCAGGAATTTCAGCCGATCCAACAGCGGGTTGGTGGGGTCGCGGGCCTCTTCCAGGACGCGCTCGTTGAAATCCAGCCAGCTCAGCTCGCGGTTGATGAACAGACTCGCCTCGTCAACCGTCACGCTCGGGGGGGGCGCCGAGTTGGTGGAGACGCCGTTGATTGTTGCCTGCTTCGAGTTGTCCACGCTTCCACACCGTCCCAGAGTTTTGGCCGCCTCGGCTCCGCCGAACGGGCGCTCGCATAGAGGAATGAGGAGGCGTAAGCCGCCCCGCCGCGATGTTTTGGATTATATCATCATAGACTTAATCGATTATTCCGGCCCGCCCGGCCTCGGCGTCGTGATCGGGTGGGCGACGCCGGTTTGGTTTTGGGCCCCGGCCGAGGGGCGGGCCCCCGCGGTTCGGCGGGGTCGGCCGGCTTACGATTCAAGTAGCGACCGCAGGATCCTCAGGTTGCGGGCGTCCAGCTCCTCGCCGTCCTCGACTCCCTTCGGCGTTTCCAGGATCATGGGCAGCGACCGAAACCGCGGATCGTTGACGATCAGCCGGAACGGCTCCAGTCCAATGTGGCCCGCGCCAATTCCCGCGTGGCGATCCACCCGGCAGCCCAGCTCGCGCTTGCTGTCGTTGAGATGCCACGACCGGAGCCGATGAAACCCAACGGTTCGGTCCAGTTCGCTCAACACCTCATCGTACCGCTCCGGGACGTCGAAGGAATAGCCCGCCGCGAAAATGTGGCAGGTGTCCACGCAGACGCCGAGCCGCTTTTCACCGGCGGTTTGCTCGATAATCGCTTGCAGGTGCTCGAAGCGATGCCCGAGGCAGGTGCCCTGCCCCGCGGTCGTCTCCAGGTCGATCATGACCGGGCCGGCGGCGGTCGCCTCGATCACCCGATCAAGCGCCAGGGCGACCCTCTTCAGGCCGGCGGCCTCGCCCGACCCGACGTGGGCGCCGGGATGAATCACCAGATCGCCGATCCCCAACCGCGCGCACCGCTCGACTTCGACGACCAGGGCGGCGATCGACCGCTCCCAGAGCGCGTCGTCGGGGCTCGCCAGGTTGATCAGGTACGAGGCGTGGCAGACCGGGTCGACCACCCCGGTTTCGCGCAGGGCGAGTTGAAACGCCTCGACCTGGGCGTCGCTTAAGGGGGGCGCGTTCCACTGGTTGTTGTTTTTCGTGAACAGTTGCACGGTCTCGCAGCCGAAGCGGCCGGCGGTCCGAACCGCCCGGTCGCAACCGCCGGCGATCGACATGTGAGCGCCCAACTTCAAGGCGGGCAACGTATTGTATTTGACCATCCGTTTCGTGGCGGGCATCCCGGAGATCCGATCTTGCTGGACTTCGTTGAATCAGTGAAATTCCGCGGGGAGGGCGGCTTGCGAATCGCGGCGAGTCGGTTCTACAATGCGCGTTCCGGCGAGCTTGTCCAGAGGGCCTGGCCGAGGGTTCGAACCATGGGATGGCTGATCGGGGCCGGCGTCCTTCCCCTCACCGTCTTCGCGACGTGGTGCGTGTTGCGCCGGCCGCTCAGGCTCTTTTTCGAGGATTTGCAGGTCGACCAGGCGCGCGACTCCTTCCGCCGCCAGCGCGAGCATCTGGAGGCGAGGTTCATCGCCAACCTCTCCCGAGTCGACCCCCGCGAGGGGCTCCGTTGGGAGGACGCCCGCTGGCGCAACGAGGTCCTCTGGGCCCGCGACCGCCGGAGCCGCAATTTCCTGGCCCTCGTTCGGGTCGACTTCGAGAGCGACTTTCACGAACCCTCCCACGCGACGGCCGTCTTCGAACATCACAAGCGGCGCTGGCGCGCCGAGGGCAAGCGGCTCGACCAGATCCGTCCCGACGAGGCCGTGGGCCGAGACCGCCGCTTCGAACCCGTCGCCGTCGCCCATCCCAACCCTCGCCGCGCCCTCTGACATTCCGCCACCGATCATCGTCGTCCGCCCTCTCGAAGAAGCGCCCCGGAATTGGGTTCGTTCGGCCAATTTTCACGGCCGCCAACCGCGCGACCTCGCCCAACGCCCGCCGCCCTCCGCAAACGCGCGTCGCCGGATTGGGTTCGTTTGGTCAAAATTTTCGCGATCCCATGAATTCCCCCCCGCCGCGTTGGGCGATTGGGTTCGTTTGGCCAAATTTTCGTATTCCGCGGACTCCCCCTCCTCTTCGCGAGATTGGGTTCGTTTGGCCAAATTTTCGTATTCCATGCCCCCCTCCCGCGCCGCGTCGTCGAGATCCCGCGCCATGCGAGACCCTCCCACCTCAATACGATCCGCGGGGCGGGCCCCGAGTTTTCACGTTTTTGAAAAATCCGCCCGTTCCGCTTCCCCCGTCGCGAGGGGAACGGACGAAACCGCCCCGGGGCGAGCGTGGCCGAACCCGCCGCGAGTCCTGGGCGTCTAGAATGGTGAGGCGGCCGGAGACTCCGGCTTGGCCTGGTTCCGGCAACCGGATACGCTGGAATGAGCGGAGCGCCTCCATGGGCGCGAGGGGGAGGGGGACCGTCCCTTCGCATCGCGTCGCGTCGAGGCGAGCCGTCGACGGCCCGGGCGGGCCCTTACTTCGGGGCGCGCTGGATTTCGACGCCGTCGATTCTTGCACCTGTCTGTGAGACGGACCCGATCCATGCCCGAAGCGAACGACCATTCGACCAACCCGGCGGCGGCCGGCTCGCGGCCCCAGGGCCTTCGACGTTCGGCCGCCCCCGACAACCCTCACGACGCGGCGATCGACGAGGCGCTTGAGGGCGCGCTGAGGAACCCGGCGGAAAACGCCCCGGCCCGGGAGGTCCCGCTGAAGCGGCAGTGGGACGACGAGCTCGAGGCCGAGCTCGAGGCGGCCATGAGCGGGTTCGACGCCTCGACGTTCGAGGTCGCCGCGCCGCGCCCCAAGCGGGCCGACCGCGCTCCGGCGCCCAAGGGCGAGCGGGGGCAGGAGGCGCGCCAGGGTCCGCGCAAGGGGCGGGTTATCGGGGCCCGGGGCAAGAGCCTGTTCGTCGATCTGGGCGGCAAGAGCGAGGGCGTTGTTCCCCTCGACCAGTTCGAGGGAGAGATCCCCGCGCCCGGGACCGACATCGACATCATCGTCGATCACTTCGACCGGAGCGAGGGCATCGTCCACCTGCGGCTCAAGGGCGCGGCGATCGAGGCCAACTGGGACAACCTCCGCGAGGGAGTCATCGTCGAGGCCAAGGTCACCAAGGCCATCAAGGGGGGCGTCGAGGTCGACGTCGACGGCATCCGGGGCTTCATGCCCATCAGCCAGATCGACCTGAACCGGGTCGAGGACGCCGCCGACTACATCAACCAGAAGCTCCGGGCGATCGTCACCGAGGCCAACCAGCGCGAGAAGAACCTCGTCGTCTCCCGCCGCGAGCTGCTGGAGCGCGAGCGGGCCGAGATGCGCGAGAAGACCTGGGCGACCCTGGAGGAGGGGCAGATCCGCGAGGGCGTCGTCCGCACGGTCAAGGACTTCGGCGCGTTCGTCGACATCGGCGGCGTCGACGGCCTCTTGCCGATCGGCGAGATGAGCTGGGCCCGGCTCGCGAAGGTCGACGACCTGATCCGCCCCGGCGACAAGGTCACGGTCAAGGTTTTGAGAATCAACCCGACCGACCGCAAGGTGACCTTCGGCCTGAAGCAGCTTCAACCGAGCCCCTGGGAGGACGTCGAAGACAAATTCCCGCGAGGCGCGATGGTTCGGGGGAAGGTCACCAAGCTGATGGACTTCGGCGCGTTCGTTGAGTTGGAGCCGGGCGTCGAGGGCCTGATCCACGTCACCGAGCTTTCGCCGACCCGCGTCCGCAAGATTTCCGACGTCGTCCAGCCCGGCCAGGAGGTCGAGGTCCGCGTCCTGAAGGTCGAGCCCGACGCCAAGCGAATCGCCCTCTCGCTGCTCCCCCTGCCTGGAATCGAAGCGGAGGAGGAGGACGACGAGGAGGACGAAGCGCCCCGACCGCCCCGGCCCGAACGCAAAATCCCGCTGAAGGGCGGGCTGGGCGATCGCGACCCCGAATGGCCCCCGAAGCAGTGACGGCCGCCCCCGGGGGATTGCTTGAAGAACGCCGCTCGTGATCTACTGTTCCACCAGAGAGTTCGCGCG
>Ga0180216_1002817_pt1 | contig 14141 bp, 14 predicted proteins | sample eDN3rd37CBELigMG_FD_128879 | JGI IMG/M metagenome (GOLD analysis project Ga0180216, IMG submission 128879) | Enriched Miracle-Growth compost microbial communities from Emeryville, California, USA - eDNA 3rd pass 37_C BE-Lig MG (version 2)... ... | reverse complement strand
GCCGATGAAATTCTCCTGCTTGCTCCATGCCTTGGCGAGTGACGTTATCGGCAGGGTCGAGGTGTTGGAGCCAAAAATCACGTCCGGCCCCAGCACGGCCTCCACCCGCTGGGTGATCTCCGCCTTCACCGCCGGGTCCTCGAACACCGCCTCGATCACGAAATCGCAGCCCTTGAGCGCCGCCACGTCCGTCACCGGGGTGATCCGCGCCAGCGCCTCGGCCATTTTCTCCGGCGTCATGCCCTTGCCAATGCGGCTCTGCATCTGCGCCTCGGCATGGGCCTTGCCCTTGTCGGCGGCCGCCTGATCGCGGTCGAGCAGCAGCACTTCGATGCCCGCCTGCGCCGCGACATTGGCGATGCCCGCGCCCATCATGCCCGCGCCGAGCATGGCGAGCCGTTTCGTCGGCATCTTCTCCACGCCCGCCGGCCGCCGCGCCCCGCGCTCGGCCGCCTGCTTGGAGACGAACAGGGTGCGCACCATGTTGCCGGCCTGCGGATCGGCCACCACTCTGGCGAAATATTTGCTCTCCACCCGGATCGCCCGGTCCATCGGGAGCTGGATGCCCTCATATACGGCGGAGAGCAGCGCGTGCGGCGCGTGGATATTGCGCTGCGTCGTCTTGGTGGTCATCACCGTCGCGGCCATCATCGTCTGGATGAAGCCGGGGTTGAACTGCCCCGATCCGCCCGGCACCTTGAAGCCCTTCACGTCCCATGGCTGGGTGTGCGCGCCCGGATTGGCCTTCACCCATGCCTTGGCGGCGGCGACCGTCTGCCCCGGCTCGGCCAACTCGTCCACCACCTTCATCGCCAGCGCCTCGGCCGGCCGCCAATTCTTGCCCTGGAGCATATACATGAGCGCGCCCTGCACGCCGATCAGGCGGGGGAGGCGCTGCGATCCGCCGCCGCCGGGGAACAGGCCGACGAGGATCTCCGGCAGGCCGATCGTCACCCTGGGGCTGCTGGTCAGCACACGGTGATGGCAGGCCAGCGCCAGCTCCAGCCCGCCGCCCATCGCCGTGCCTTCAATGGCGACCGCGACGGGCTTGCCGCATGTCTCAAGCTTGCGGAGCAGGTCATTGAGAGCGAACACTTTCTCGAACAGCGCGCCAAGGTCCGGGCCGCCCGCATTGGCATCCTTCAGCATCGCGCTCAGATATTTGAGGTCCATGCCGGCCATGAAGCCGCTGGCCTTGCCGGAGGCGATGACCGCGCCCCTGATCGCTTCCTCGCCGCCGATCCGGGCGATGGCCTCGGCCAGATCGGCGAGGAAATCGGGCGTGATGACGTTCATCGACTGGTCGGGCACGTCGATGGTGAGCAGTGCGATGCCGTCGCTGTCGATCTCGGTGGTGATGGTCGTCGCCATGGCGTCCTCCGCGTTTCCCTGCGCCTTCCGAGTCCATACGGGGAGGCGATTGTTCCGTTCGCGGGTCGGGCGGGGTGATGCGCCGCCCGATCCGTGCAAGATTATGCGCGGGTCAGACCCGCTCGATGATGATGCCGGTGCCCATGCCGGCGCCCACGCACAGGTTGATGAGCGCCGTGCCCTTGCCGGAGCGTTCCAGCTCGTCGAGCGCGGTGCCCAGCACCATCGCGCCGGTCGCGCCGAGCGGGTGGCCCATGGCGATCGCGCCGCCGTTCACATTGATGTCCTCATGGTCGATGCCCATCGCCTGCATGTAGCGCAGCACGACGCTGGCGAAGGCTTCGTTCAATTCCCACAGGTCGATATCGTTCGTGGACATGCCGGCCTTTTTCAAGAGCTTGTCCGCGATACTTTCCGGCCCTGTGAGCATGATGAGCGGTTCCGAGCCGATCGAGGCCATCGCCTTCATCCGGGCGCGGGGCCTGAGGCCGTATTTCTCGCCCATCGCCTTGTCGCCGACCAGCACGGCCGCCGCGCCGTCGACGATGCCGGAGCTGTTGCCGGCATGGTGGACATGGTTCACCCGCTCCACCTCCGGGTAGCGCAGCAGCGCGATGGCGTCGAAGCCCGGCATCTCCTCGCCCATCGCGGCGAAGCTGGGCTTGAGCGCGGCGAGGCTCTGCATCGTCGTCTCCGGGCGCATATGCTCGTCATGGTAGAGCACGACCTGCCCGATCACGTCCTTGACCGGCAGGATCGACTTGCCGAACCGCCCGTCCGCCCAGGCCGCCGCCGCGCGCTTCTGGCTCTCCACCGCATAGGCGTCCACATCGTCGCGCGAGAAGCCGAATTTGGTCGCGATCAGGTCGGCGCCGATGCCCTGCGGCGCGAAATAGGTGGCGTAGGCCACGGCGGGGTCGGAGGCCCAGGCGCCGCCGTCCGCGCCCATCGGCACGCGGCTCATCGATTCGACGCCGCCGCCGATGGCCAGCGCCGCCTCGCCGCTGATGACCTTGGCCAGCGCCATGTTGACCGCTTCCAGCCCGGATGCGCAGAAGCGGTTGATCTGCACGCCCGGCACCGTCTCGGCATAGCCGGCGGTGAGCACCGCCATGCGCGCGATGTCCGTGCCCTGCTCGCCGACCGGGGCGACGCAGCCGAGGATCACATCGTCCACATCGGCGGTGTCGAGCCGGTTGCGCTCGCGCACGGCGTCCAGCACCTGCACGGCGAGCTGCACGGGGGTGATCTCGTGCAGGGCGCCGTCGGGCTTGCCGCGCCCTCGCGGGGTGCGCACGGCGTCGTAGATGAAGGCTTCCATCGCGGCTCTCCTGCGGATCGGCTCCGGCGCCGCGTCGGGCGCGGGCCGGGGGAGGGCGCACTATGGGCCATCGCCGCCGCGCTCGGCAAGGGTGGGACAAGCCTCCGCCGCAAAATGCACCTTACCCTAACGTAAACGGAAGATCGTCCCCGCTGAAAAACCCCGAATCGTTGGTGATAAGTTTCCAAATCCCCCCGCGACTCGGCGCCGCTGGAGAGTTGAATCGCCCGCGCCACCCGCCTATGTGCGCTGGAGCAAACCGGCATGCTCAATCGCGTGTCTCAGTTCAGCGAGGGGTATGCGCATGGCCACCCGGCAGATCGAGGCCAAATCCGAAGACGAGGTTCCCACGGAGGTGCAGGACGCGGTCCGCACGCTCATCCGCTGGGCGGGCGACGACCCGACCCGCGAGGGCCTGCTGGAAACGCCCAGGCGCGTCGCCAAGGCATGGCGCGAATATTGCGAGGGTTATGCGGAAGACCCCTCATACCACCTCTCGCGCATCTTCCACGAAGTGGGCGGCTATGACGAGATCGTGCTGCTCAAGGACATCCCGTTCCAGTCCCATTGCGAGCACCACATGGCGCCCATCGTCGGCAAGGCGCACATCGCCTATCTGCCGCGCGATTATGTCGTCGGCATCTCCAAGCTCGCCCGCGTGCTGGAAGCGTTTGCCCGCCGCCTCCAGGTGCAGGAGCGCCTGACCGCGCAGGTGGCGGACTGCATCTGCGAGAATCTGAACCCGCTCGGCGTCGCCGTGGTGATCGAGGCGACGCACGGCTGCATGACCGGGCGCGGCGTGCGCACCCACGGCACGGTGATGCGCACCAGCCGGATGATGGGCGTTTTCAAGCGCGACGAGAAGAGCCGCGAGGAAGTGCTGCGCCTCATGGGCGTGAAGTGACGGCCGACCCAGCGCCGCTTGCCTTGGTGACGGGCGGCCACCGCCGATTGGGCGCGCGCATCGCCATGCACCTCGCCAGCGCCGGCTATGCGCTGGCGATCCACGGCCGCAACGATGTCGAGCCGCACCCGTTCCTCGCCGAGCGGCTGACGGAAACAGGCACTGTCTGGAAGGGGTTCCTAGCCGATTTCCTGGTGCCGGGAGAGGCCGAGGCGCTCATCCCGGCCGTGATGGCCCATTTCGGCCGTGCGCCCGATCTACTGGTCAACAGCGCCTCGCTGTTCGGCGCGGATCGACTGGAAACGGTGACGCAGGCCGACCTGTCCGATCATTTCGCGGTCAACACGGCCGCCCCGGTGCTGCTCACCCAGGCTTTCGCCCGGGCGGAGCGCCGTGGCCCGGCAGGCGCTGCGTCGATCGTCAACATCCTCGACCAGCGCCTTGCCCAGCCGCATGGCGATCAGCTCGCCTATACGCTCGGCAAATATACGCTGGAGGGCTTCACCCGCATTGCCGCGCGCGAGCTGGCGCCGGCGATCCGCGTCAATGCCGTCGCGCCGGGGCTGACACTGGCCACCGACGATTATTCGGAGGAGCAACTGGAGGGCCTCACCGCGCGGATGCCGCTCGCGCATCTGCCCGCCAGCGAGGATGTGGCCGACGCGGTGCTCTATCTGGCGCGCGCCTCATCCGTCACCGGGCAGACCCTCTATGTGGATGCCGGTGCTCACATGCGCAGCTTCCCGCGCGACTTCATGCATTTGTAGAGCGCGCACCGTGCACCATCCGGTGCGCTTCAACCAAGGACGGAGGGGTATTCGTCCTCGTCCTCGCCCCTCATGGTCCGGTGCGAACCGCCAAGCAAAACCCCGCGAGACGCTGGTCCCGCGGGGTTTCTGAAAGTTCTGGAGCGATCCGCCTCAGGCTTCTTCGCTCTCCGCTTCGCCGGCCGGTTCCTCGGCGGCTTCCTCGGTCGCGATCTCGCCCGGCTCGGCGTTGGGGTCGTAATCCTCGGTGAAGCCGGCCTCGTCCTTTTCGAACATCTGGGCCATCACGTCGACGCCGTCCTTCTGGAGGTCGGCTTCCTCGGGCGAGCGAGCGACGTTCACCTGAACGGTCACCGCCACTTCCGGGTGGAGCGACACGCGCACGTCGAACAGGCCGAGCGTCTTGATCGGCCGCTCCAGCACCACCATCGCCTTGGCGACAACGGTGTGGCCCGCGGCGTGCAGCGCCTCGACGATGTCGCGCACGGAGACCGAGCCGTAAAGCTGGCCGCTGTTCGACGACTGGCGGATGAGGACGACCTGGACGCCGTCCACCTTCTCGGCCGCCTTGGCGGCGTCGGCGCGGCGAGCGGCGTTATCGGCCTCGATCTTGGCGCGGTTCGCCTCGAACACGGCCCTGTTGGCATTGTTCGAGCGGAGCGCCTTCTTGTTCGGCAGCAGATAGTTGCGCGCGTAGCCGTCCTTGACGGTCACAACGTCGCCGATGCCGCCCAGCTTCTCGATGCGTTCGAGCAGAATGATTTCCATGGGTCCGCTCCTTACTTCACGATGTAGGGCAGCAGGCCCAGATGGCGGGCGCGCTTGATGGCCTGGGAAAGCTCGCGCTGCTTCTTGGCCGAAACGGCGGTGATGCGCGAGGGGACGATCTTGCCGCGCTCGGAAACGAAGCCCTGCAACAGGCGCACATCCTTATAATCAATGCGCGGGGCGTCCTTCGCAGAGAAGGGGCAGGTCTTGCGGCGGCGGAAAAATGGGCGTGCCATGAGGTCTGGTCTCCTTATTCGCCGCTGGTTGCTTCTTCGCGCTCGCGACGCGGGCCGCGATTCTCGCGGTCGCCGCCACGGCGCTCACGATCGCGCTCGTTCTTGCGCATCATCACCGAGGGGCCGCTCTCCAGCGCATCGACGCGCACGGTCATGTAGCGGATCACGTCCTCATTGATCGCGGTCTGGCGCTCCAGCTCGGCGACGACGCCGGCCGGCGCGTCGATGTTGAGCATGACGTAATGCGCCTTGCGGTTCTTGGCGATCTTGTAGGCGAGGTTGCGGAGGCCCCAGCTCTCCACCTTGGTCACCTTGCCCTGCTGCGATTCGATAATCTTGGCGGCATTTTCCGCCAGCGCATCGACCTGGGCCTGTGCCAGATCCTGACGCGCAAGGAAGACATGCTCATAATATGGCATGGGTCTATGCGTCCTGTCTTTGGCCGATCGCTGATGGACGCCCCATGCGCACCACCCCTCCGGCTGTCGTCTCACAAATGGTCTTCACGCGGCAAAGCGAATGCCCCGCCCCGCGAAGGGCGCGCCTATGACGGAAACCGCCGGGAAATGCAAGGCCCCCGCGCGCGCCGGCCCGCTGGAGCGTTCCTACTGCTCGGGATACCAGAATTGCATGTGGCAAGCCTCGCATACGGCATCCATCCGTCCAGCCGCATCCTGGAGCTTGACCGCATCGCGCCCGGCGGCGGCCTGGATATAGACTTCCGATATATCGGCCAGCTCCGCCGCGTGCCTGGCGAAGCCCCGCGGGTCCTTCGCGATGAACTGCTGGATCTGCTGGGCGGTGGCGGCGCCGGGCGTGCCTTCCTCGCCAATCTTCACGCCGGGCGGCGCGGCGATGATCTCCCTGGCGGTGGACATGCCGGTCGCAGCCGCCTTCATCTTGCCGGCGGCGTCGGCCAGCTTCTCCCAATCCTGTGCGGAGAGATTGGAACCGTCCGGCTCGCCATCGTCGTTCACGCCACGATTGCCGACATCCCAGAGGCGATCGGCCTGCGGAGCGACCACGTCCTTCATCAGCGTATAGACCACGGCCGAGTCGCCGCTCGCCTGCGCTGCCGCGATCAGGGCGAAGGCAGCGCCGAACCCGAGTAATGCACGCTTCAAAGTCTCTCTCCCTCGCATTGACGTGATGTCCGACTTATGCCGCCTAGACCCGGCGGCGTCACCCTGCCTTGATCCAGCGCAAGACGGGCAGCGATGCGGCGAGCCCGCCGCGCCGCGCTTGCCTGCCGCCGCGCGCGGCTTTAGGGCACGGGTCTTTCATTGACAGGGGACAGGTCCGCCATGCGCGCATTCATCTTTCCGGGGCAGGGCAGCCAGGCGGTCGGCATGGGTGCTGCGTTGGCTGCCGCCTCGCCGGTCGCCCGGCAGTTGTTCGAGGAAGTGGACGAAGCGCTCGGCCAGAATCTGTTTCGCCTGATGAGCGAGGGACCGGCCGACGATCTTACCCTCACCGAGAACGCCCAGCCCGCCATCATGGCGAACGCGCTGGCGGTGTTGCGGGTGTTGGAGAAGGAGGGCGGCATCGCGATCCGCGACAAGGCGGACGCCGTCGCCGGTCACAGCCTCGGCGAATATAGCGCGCTCTGCGCCGTTGGCGCGTTCGACCTGCCCACCACGGCCCGGCTGCTCAAGCTGCGCGGCCGTTCGATGCAGGCCGCCGTGCCGGTGGGCGAGGGCGCGATGGCGGCGCTGCTCGGCGCCGATATCGAGAAGGCCGAGGCACTGGCTTCCGCGGCCGCGCAGGGTGAAGTCTGCACCGTCGCCAATGACAACGATCCGGGCCAGGTCGTGATCTCCGGCCACAAGGGCGCGATCGAGCGCGCGGTGGAGATGGTGAAGGACCATGGCATCAAGCGCGGCGTGCTGCTGCCGGTCTCGGCGCCGTTCCACTGCCCGCTGATGCAGCCGGCGGCCGATGCCATGGCGACGGCGCTGGCCGAGACGGCCTCGCCGGGCGCTTTCGTGCCGGTCTATGCCAATGTGACGGCCGCTCCGGTCAGCGATGCCGCGACGATCCGCCGTCTGCTGGTCGAGCAGGTAACGGGGCGAGTGCGCTGGCGCGAGAGCATCGCGGCCATGTGGGAGGCCGGGATCACCGATTTCGTCGAATTCGGCGGCAAGGTGCTTGCGCCCATGGTCAAGCGCATCGCGCCGGACGCGAGCGTGAGCAGTATCATCACCATGGACGATATCGAGGCGCTGGTCGGGCGGCTCTGAAGGGGCGGAGAAAAAGCATGTTCGATCTGACAGGAATGACCGCGCTCGTCACGGGCGCCAGCGGCGGCATCGGCGCCGAGATCGCGCGGGCGCTGGCGGGGCAGGGGGCGCGGCTCGCGCTCTCGGGCAGCAATGTGGAGAAGCTGGAAGCCTTTGCGGCGACGCTGGGCGGCGATCATGCCTGCGTGCCCTGCGATCTGGGCGATGCGGCGGCGGTGGACGGCCTCGTTCCCGCAGCCGTCGAAGCGTTGGGCGGGCAGCTCGATATATTGGTCAACAATGCCGGTATCACCCGCGACAACCTCATCATGCGGATGAAGGATGAGGAGTGGGATGCTGTGCAACGCATCAATCTGGAGGCGGCCTTCCGCCTGATCCGCGCCGCCGCGCGGCCGATGATGAAAGCACGCTTCGGCCGCGTTATCTCGATCACCAGCGTGGTCGGCGTCACCGGCAATCCGGGACAGGCCAATTATGCCGCGTCCAAGGCTGGCCTGATCGGGATGAGCAAGAGCCTCGCGCAAGAGCTTGCAAGCCGCGGCATCACCGTGAACTGCGTAGCGCCCGGCTTCATCCGCTCGGCGATGACCGATGCGCTCAACGATGCGCAGAAGCAGGCGATCCTTGCGCGCATCCCCGCCGGTACGTTGGGCGAGGGCGCGGATATCGGCGCGGCGGTGGTCTATCTGGCGAGCCGTGAGGCGGGCTACGTCACCGGCCAGACGCTGCATATCAACGGCGGCATGGCGATGATCTGAGCGTGCGGGCGTTTGGCGCGGCACGGCGGTTTATGGAGGTGCCGAGCCCGCGCGTGCGGCCGTTTTCCTGCCCGCAAACACGCAAAGACGATGTCTTTGTCCCCTTTCTCTAGCCTCTTGTCACTTTCTCTCCTACGCTCTAGGGCATCTGGCGAATTGAGATCACACAAGTAAAGGACAACCCATGAGTGAGACCGCGGATCGCGTGAAGAAGATCGTCGTCGAGCACCTCGGCGTCGAGGCGGACAAGGTGACCGAAGACGCGAGCTTCATCGACGATCTCGGCGCGGACAGCCTCGACATCGTGGAGCTGGTCATGGCTTTCGAGGAAGAATTCGGCGTCGAGATTCCCGACGATGCGGCCGAGAAGATCGCTACCGTCAAGGATGCGATCGACTTCATCGAAGGCAAGCAGTAACGGCGTTTCGCCGCGCTCGCGGGAACTCCGTGCGCGCACGCCGTGTTGCATGGATTGAGACGGCTCTCCGCTCGCGGGTTCGCACGCCGCCGGGGAGCCGTTTTTATGCGCGGATTACGGACAATCGGACGCCGGGCGTCCGACGATTTGGGAGAGTGACATGCGCCGTGTCGTCGTGACGGGTCTGGGCATGGTCTCGCCGCTGGGCGGTGACGTGGAAACGAGCTGGGCGAACATCCTGGCATCGCGCTCCGGCGCGGGCACCATCACGCGCTTCGATGCCAGCGATTATGTCTGCCGCATCGCCTGCGAAGTGAAGCCCAAGGACCATGAATGGGGCTTCGACGCCGACAAGCGCGTCGACCATAAGGTCCAGCGCCAGGTCGATCCGTTCATCGTCTTTGGCATCGACGCCGCCGGGCAGGCGCTGGAAGATGCCGGCCTTACCGAGATGAGCGAGGCCGAGCGGCTTCGCGCCGGCTGCTCGATCGGCTCGGGAATCGGCGGTCTGCCGGGCATCGAGAGCGAATCCCTCGTGCTGGAGCATAAGGGACCGCGCCGCGTCTCCCCGCATTTCGTCCACGGCCGGCTCATCAACCTGATCTCCGGGCAGGTCTCGATCAAATACGGCTTGATGGGTCCCAATCATGCGGTGGTAACGGCCTGCTCCACTGGTGCGCATTCGATCGGCGACGCCGCGCGGATGATCGCGATGGACGATGCCGATGTGATGCTGGCCGGCGGCGCGGAAAGCGCCATCTGCCCGATCGGCATCGCCGGCTTCTCGCAGGCGCGGGCGCTTTCCACCGGGTTCAACGATACGCCGGAGAAGGCGAGCCGACCCTATGACGTGGATCGGGACGGTTTCGTAATGGGCGAAGGCGCCGGCGTGGTGGTGCTGGAGGAATATGAGCGGGCCAAGGCGCGCGGCGCCAGGATTTATGCCGAGGTGATCGGCTACGGCCTCTCGGGCGACGCCTATCATGTGACTGCGCCGCACCCGGAAGGCTCGGGCGCTTATCGCTCGATGGAGATGGCGATCCGCAAGTCGGGCCTGTCTCTGGAAGATATCGACTATGTGAACGCCCATGGCACCTCCACGCCGCTCGGTGACGAGCTGGAGTTGGGAGCGGTGCGCCGGCTGTTCGGCGATGCGATCAGCGGTCTGTCCATGTCGTCCACCAAGTCGGCGATCGGCCACTTGCTGGGTGGCGCGGGAGCGGTGGAATCGATCTTCTGCATTCTCGCCATGCGTGACCAGATCGTGCCGCCGACGCTCAATCTGGACAATCCGAGCGAGGGCTGCGCGGGCGTCGACCTGGTGCCGCACGTCGCGAAAAAGCGTCAGGTGCGCGCGGTGCTCAACAACAGCTTCGGCTTTGGCGGCACCAATGCCAGCCTAGTAATGAAGGCGATTTAACCTGCCATGCGCCGCGCCGGCTGCCTCATTCTGGGGATCGTCGCGGCGGCTCTGCTGTTTTTCGCGGTCGATTTTATCGGTAGCTGGACGCACGCCGGCCCGCTCAAGCACGATACCACGGTGGTCGTGCCGGAGGGTGCGAGCCTGCGCGGCATGGCGCATGAGCTTGAGCAGCAGGGTGCGATCCGCTCGGCGGACCGTTTCCTGCTCCAGGCGAAGCTGTTTGGCGGCAAAGGCGTCATCAAGGCGGGCGAATACCGCGTGCCCACCGGCGCAAGCGGCGCCGACATTCTCGCCATCCTCCAGTCCGGCAAGACGATCAACTATCTGGTCGTGATCCCCGAGGGGATGCCCTCCATTCTCGTCCACGAGCGTCTGATGGCGAACAAGGATTTAGCCGGCGACGTGGCGGTGCCCGAGGAGGGCAGCGTGATGCCGGACAGCTACGCCTATCAGAAAGGCGAGACGCGCAAGGCGGTGCTCGCAAGGATGCAGGCGGCGATGACGCGCTTCCTGGCCGAGCAATGGCCCAGGCGGTCCACCAACGCGGTCGTCGCCACGCCTGAGCAGGCGATCACCCTCGCCAGCATCGTCGAGAAGGAGACTTCCATTCCCGCCGAGCGCCCCATCGTCGCGGGTGTTTATGGCAATCGCCTGCGCACCGGCATGATGCTTCAGGCCGATCCGACGATTATCTACCCCATCACCAAGGGCAAGCCGCTTGGCCGCCGCATCCGCCGCTCGGAGATCACCGCGGTCAACGACTATAATACCTATGCGATGACCGGTCTGCCAAAGGGGCCGATCGCCAATCCGGGCCGCACTTCCATCGAGGCGGTGCTGCGGCCGGCGGAAACCAGGGCGCTCTATTTCGTCGCCGATGGCGCGGGCGGCCACATCTTCGCCGAGACGCTGGAAGAGCATAATGCCAATGTCCGCAAATGGTTCGAGATCCGCCGTGCGCGCGGCGAAATGTGAGGCGTCAATTCAGCGCAATTACCCTTGGCGGAGGTGGACCGGCTGCCCCCACGCTCGCCATCGGAGCCATGCTTGTTTGAGGCAAGGACGGTCTATTCCGCTCTTTTCACCGCCTGCCAAAGTCCCTCCTTCTCGTCGAGCGGCAGGTCGGCAAAGCGCTTGCCCGCCATGGCTTCCATGGCCCGAAAACGGCGCTCGAATTTCCTGTTAGCCGCTGCGAGAGCCATTTCCGCGTCGATGCCGTGGTGTCGGGCGAGGTTCACGGCAGCAAAGAGTAGATCGCCCATTTCCTCGGCTATCTGCCCGGCGCCTGATGCGCTGTCGAGTTCATCCAGTTCTTCCAGCAGCTTGGCGCGCACGTCGGCGATATCGTCCCAATCGAAACCGATAGCCGCCGCGCGCTTCTGGAGTTTTTCGGCCCGCTTGAGCGCAGGCAGGGCGAGTGCCACTCCGGCCATGGCGGACTTGTCATCGCTCGCCATCGCGCGTTCCATGGCCTTGACCGCCTCCCACCCCGGCGACTCGGGCTCCTCCGCGAGAATATGTGGCCGCCGCCGGATCATTTTGGCGCAGATGGCGTCGATCACGTCGGCCAGGTCGAACGCACCGGATTCCTCGGCAATGCGGCTGTGGAACACCACCTGCAGCAACAGGTCGCCCAACTCGTCCTTGAGCGCCGTCATATCCTCGCGCGCAATCGCATCCGCCGTCTCATAGGCTTCCTCGATCGTATAGGGCGCGATGGTTGCGAAGCTCTGCGCCATCGCCCACTCGCAACCGTTGCGCCGATCGCGCAGGCGTTCGAGGATATGCTGGAGGGGCGCGATGTCAGCCGCTTTGCCGGGCATGGAGGTCAGACCAGTTCAGGATAGGATGTCGTGCCCCGTCAGCTTAGAAGGAGGCGCACGCGGCGGCAACAGCGCGCTCCATGTGCACTGCGCGGGAATGATGGAGGGGTTGTTAAATTGGATCCATTCAGGCATTTCCGCTCTTGCTCGGCCGGCAATGTCCTCTATAGAAATGGCTCGGTGAGAATCCGCATCATCGTCTGATTAACGATAGTTCGAGGCAAAGGCGGGGCACAATCCGGTCGCTCCCCTGAACTGTGCCGGGATCAGTCAAAAACGCGGACCGGATACAATGGAGAGCAGGCCATGAAATATAATCGACCCCACGCAACCGCCTCCTTCGGCACGCAGGCCAAGGACTGGGAGCAGGGTATCGATTATGACAGGCTGTTCAAGGCCCGGCTGAAACGCGCGCAGAACGCAATTCGCGAAGCGGGGCTGGGAGCGGTCATATGCTTCAACTTCGATAACATCCGCTACGTCACCGGCACCCATATCGGCGAGTGGGCACGCGACAAGTTCATGCGTTATGCCCTGTGCGGCACCGAGGGCGCGCCGCTGCTATGGGATCCTGCCGCGCCCGCCAAGCGCATCTCCTCGCCCTGGGTTGCGGACAATGTCGCGGCGCCGATCTCGACGATGCAGGGCGGCCTGCCACCGTGGATGAATGTCGAGGACGATTTCGCCCGCCAGATCCGCAAGGCGCTGGTCGATCGCGGCATCGAGAAAATGCCCATCGGCATCGACGTGATGGAACTGCCGATGCTCCGCGCGCTCGAAAAGGCCGGGATCGAGGTGGTCGACGGCCAGCAGGCGCTGCTCGACGCGCGGCAGATCAAGACGCCGGACGAGATTGAACTGCTCAAGCTCGCCGCCTCGATGGTCGACGCCGCCTATGTCGACATTGCCCGCGCCATCCGCCCCGGCACGCGCGAGAACGAACTGGTCGCCATCGCCAACGACAAGTTGTTCCGCCTGGGCTCCGAGCGGGTCGAGTGCGTCAATTCCGTATCGGGCGCGCGTGGCCGGCCGCACTCGCATACCTTCTCGGACCGGATCATTCAGCCCGGCGACATGGTGTTCCTGGATGTGATGCACTCGTTCAACGGCTATCGCACCTGCTACTATCGCACCTTTATCTGCGGCGAGCCGAACAACGCGCAGATCGATGCCTATGAGGGCGCATCCAAATGGATTAGCGACTCGATCGACAAGGTGCGCCCCGGCGTCACCATCGACGAGATCGCGCAGGTCTGGCCGGATGCCGAGGACTTCGGCTATCGCAACGAGGAGGAGGCATTCCTCCTGCAATATGGTCACGGCATCGGGCTGTCGCTGTGGGAGCGCCCGATCATCTCCAAGCGTTATCGCGGGCAGAACACGCCGCTCCAGGAGGGCATGGTGTTCGCGCTCGAAACGTGGAAAGGTGCCGTCGACGGTTCAGGCGCGGCACGGATCGAGGAGGAAGTGGTGGTCACCAAGGACGGCTGCGAGATCATCACCAACTTCCCGTCCGATCGCCTTATCTCCTGCGGCTTGCCGGGCTGCGAAATCTTCTGATCGTGGCGGTCGGCGAACAGACGCGCCGAGGTGCCGGCCGGACGCCGGTCACGATTGTCACCGGCTTCCTGGGAAGCGGCAAGACCACGCTGATGAACCGCGCGCTCACCGATCCGGCGATGCGGGGCGCGCTGGTCATCGTCAACGAATTCGGCGAGGTCGGGCTGGACCATGTCCTGATGGCCTCCTCCGATGACACGATCGTCGTGCTCCAGAATGGCTGCCTGTGCTGCACCGTGTTCGGCGACCTGATCGGCACGCTCAACGCGCTCTATCACCGGCGCGAAGCAGGGGAGATTGCGCCGTTCGACCGCATCGTCATCGAGACCTCGGGGCTGGCGGATCCGGTGTCGCTGGTGCAGGCTTTCCTCTCCGATCCGACGCTGGAAGGGCTGTATCGCCTTGGTGGCGTGGTCGCGGTGGTCGATGCGATCAACTATCCCGCCACGCTCGACGAGCATGACGAAGCCGTCCGCCAGATCGCGCTGGCCGATCAGATCATCCTGACCAAGCTGGACATGGTGCCGGCCGATGAACGAGTCCGGCGGGAAG
>Ga0180216_1002816_pt1 | contig 14142 bp, 12 predicted proteins | sample eDN3rd37CBELigMG_FD_128879 | JGI IMG/M metagenome (GOLD analysis project Ga0180216, IMG submission 128879) | Enriched Miracle-Growth compost microbial communities from Emeryville, California, USA - eDNA 3rd pass 37_C BE-Lig MG (version 2)... ... | reverse complement strand
TCGACCGCATCAATGCATCCGCGGGTGCGAATGCAGCCCTGGCGGAAATTCGGTTCGCCGATGGCGAACAGGTAATCTCGGTCAATGGCCGCCCCACATTCGACAAGTCCCGCGATCTCTTTTTCGAAAATCTACGTAACCGTTTGGGCGTTGCCGCTTCGCTCTTTGTAGATGGTGATATGGCCTATCTTCTGGCAGAACGCTTTGACGCGGTCCTCGAGCGGGAGTTGCAGGACACCGTGCGAAGCTGCGAGGAAGTCCTACGTGTCAAGCTGTCTCCCGTGTTGAGGGTGAAACAACGTCTCGGAAGAGGCTGACCGTGAACACGCTGGAACTGGGCTTCGCATTTCTGCTGAGCCAGACGACCCTTAGTATCATGTCGGTCTTCTGGTACACGTTGATCTTCGAATTTCCACGCTACATCCTGCCATTTCTCGTGGCGGGAATGGCCATGCGTTCGCCGGATGCCGAGGCGCTGATCGAAGAAGACGGCACGGCCAGCGAGCATCCCAGCGTCAGTGTCATTCTCGTGGGGCACAACGAGGAAGATGCGCTTGAGGCTTGCGTCCGCTCTCTGCACGAGCAGTCTATACAGAACTTTGAGATCGTCATCGTCAGCGACGGTTCTACCGACCGCATGGTCGAGGTTGCCCAATCCCTCGTCAAACAGGGACTGGCAACGAAAGTGCTATCCACCAGTCTGCGCGGCGGCAAGTCCAGCGGCATCAATCTGGCATGCGCCTACGCTTCGGGCGATATCATAATCAATGTCGACTGCGACTGTTCGTTCGACCGATACGCATTCGAATATCTGCTGAGGCCGTTTTCCGATCCTGCAGTGGGCGCCGTCTGTGGGGATATCGCTCCTCGCAACAGCGATGCGAGTGTTATCAGCCAGTTTCAGGAAATCGAATACCTGCAATCTATTGCAGTCGGCAAGCGCATTGCCAGCGCAGTCAATCAGGTCGTCTGCGCCTCAGGCGCCTTCAGTGCTTTCCGGCGCAAGGCTCTGGACGACATCCGTGGCTTTGATGTTGGCGGCGGGGAAGACCTGGATACGACAATCAGACTTCGCCTGAAGGGCTGGCGGATCGAATACGCCCCCGAGGCGGTGTGTTATACCGATGTGCCCACGACTGTTTATCAGTACATACGGCAACGCCTGCGGTGGGAACGCGACGCGATCTGGATTCGCTATCGCAAGCACGTTCAGCTGATGAACCCGCTATCGCCCGCATTCCGGATCACCGAGGCCGTCCATCAGTGGGATTTCCTGCTCTTCAACGTCGTGGGAGCTTTTATCTTCCCGGTCTATCTGGTCTGGCTGTTCATCCAGTATGGCTCCTTCACACCAGCAATCCTGATCGCAATGCAGATCGGTCTGCTGGCGATCGATGTGCTCATTCTGGCAGCTTCCGCCTGGTGTACCGGTCGGCATGTTTTCCTGCGCAACCTCTTGTTCCTGCCGGGTTATTCCCTGTTCATGACTTATGTCATGCGCCCCGTCAGACTCATTGCCTATATTGACGAATGGGTGTTCTCCGGCTCTCACCGTGACAATTACACACCGGTGAAAGTCCGCATGCAACGTCCCTGGTAAAACGGAAAATCAAGTGAAACGTCTACGCAAACAAACTCGCATCGATGTTCTCGATGCTCAAAAGCGCTCGTCCTCTGGAAAACTCGGGCGTATGATCTATCTCGGCCTGGTCTTCGTTTTTCTGGGTTCGCTCGCTTATTACCTCATTGGCAACATGTTCGTCCTGTCTATCGATGGCACTGTCCTGAAAGAGCGCTACCTGGTTAGCGCCAACTATCCAGGCAAGGTGACAGAGGTTTTTGTCAAGGAAGGTGATGAAGTGCAGGCCGGTACGCAGCTTGCGCGCATTGAGTCATTCGAGATGATTCAGGAACTCGCCAATATCGCCTTCCGGGATAGCGATCTCGCTATTCGTGAGGGGCAGCTTCAAGGCAAACTCGACTCCATCGTTGCTGTATTCCCTCTGGCTGAGCGCACCGCACGCGAAACGAAAGGCACTTCGAGCCAGTTCGATACGGTCTCCGGGAAAGGCATCGTGTCTTCGCTTGCCAAGGACGACGCGCTTCGCAACAGCCTGCAAGCCGCTGAACGTGTTGCCCAGCTACAAAGCGAAAAGGCAGCTACGGAAAACGAACTGAAGCTCCTTCAGCAATCGCGTACCATCTATCGTCAGGCGATGGACAAACTGAATGGGATTTATGATCAGGGTTTTCTGCGCGCCAGCATGGCAGGAACCGTGGGCGCCAAGGTGCCACTCCCGGGCCAGGTGGTGAAGTTCAGTGACGAGCTTATGCAGATCAATGGCGGAGAATCCTATATTCTCGCATACCTGCCGGATGAATATCTGTTCAATGTCCGCAAAGGCATGACGGTGAATGTTTCCGGTGGAGCACAGTCTGCCAAGGGTAAAATCGAAACTATATTGACCGTTGCCGATGCCCTGCCCGCGGAGTTCCAGAACATGTTCCGTCCACGTGACCGGTCTCGGTTGATCCGCATCGCTCTTGCGAATGAAAACCCCTTCGCAGTATCCCAGAAAGTAACCATTTCCGGCTGCGCTTTTGGCTATTGCTGGGCCAATTAGCTGCAACAATCTACCGCTTTCCATAGCAACCGTGTCTGCGCGATGGGTTCGTTCGCCTAGGCGCGGTTGCTAAAGCATTTCCAGCTTCGGACAGATTATACCCACTCTTCTGGCTTGGCGTCGCAACATAAGTGGCTAGATTGATAGGCAACAAGGATTTTGCGTACCACCGTTCGAATAACGTCGAACACTGCTCTTCTCGGAGTTTCATTCCGGGTTCGATCTGACCGCTGACGATGGCGCGCCAGATTATATTTTTGCTTCTATCCTCCACAACAATGTGTTGTAGCCTCTAACTCGCCAAAACTTCTGAGCGTCTCCATCATATATGTTTCTGGCATCATGAACGCTGGCGAATCAACGTACTATTGACACCCCGTCAGGATCGATTTCGATATTTCCGCGGAGACTGTGGGATTACGGCGCTTTCTGAAGCGATGGAGCTCTCTTCAATTCCGTTTGCCCTCCTTCACTTACGGATAGTATTCATCGAAAGCAGTTATCCCACAACATATTAAGTCGGGCAACGAGGACAGCACCGGATCAATCATAAGTCCACTCGTAAGATCACCTGCCCTACAACGCCACGAAGTGATCCGGCGATACCTCGCGATATTCACGCAAAGGCACGACAAAATCCGCGGGCCGAATAGGACTCTTGAGTTCTCCCCCTTCGCTTGAAAGCCTGGTCTTGCGTCGGTCAGGGTCGGGGACCGGAACCGCCGCCATCAGCTTGCGTGTATAGTCGTGTTGGGGGTTTTCAAAGACCGACGACCTCGGCCCTATTTCTACGATCTCGCCCAGGTACATTACCGCTACGCGATGGCTTACACGCTCCACAACGGCCATGTCATGCGAGATGAACAGGAACGCCAGATCAAGGCTCTCCTGAAGATCCAGCATGAGGTTGATGACCTGAGCCTTGATCGAGACATCCAGCGCCGACACACTTTCATCGGCAACGATAAGCTTGGGCTTCAGGGCAAGCGCGCGGGCGATACAGATGCGCTGTCTTTGCCCGCCGGAAAATTCATGTGGGTAGCGCTTTGCCATATCCGGCGTCAGGCCGACCTTTTCCAGCATGTCTGCGACAACATTCTTCGCGTCCCTTGCGCTTCCCAACCGGTGTTCAATGTAAGGTTCCGCGATGGCGGCTCCCACCGTCATGCGCGGGTTCAACGACGCGTAAGGATCCTGAAAGATCATCTGAACAGTTCGGCGCATCTCGCGCATGGACTGCCTGCCGAGGCTGAGGATATTCCGGCCTTCCACCAGAACCTCACCGGAGTCCGGTTCGGTCAATCGCATGATGGCGCGCCCGGTCGTCGATTTCCCGCACCCGCTTTCGCCGACCAGCGAAAGGGTTTCCCCCTTGCGCAGAGTGAAAGACACGTTCTCCACCGCATGGACACGCCCGCTCAGGCGAGACATGAAGCCTGAATAAATCTCGAAGCGCTTTGTAAGACCTTTCACTTCCAGCACCGGAACATCGATGTTGTCGACGGTATCCGCCACTTCGACCGGCTTTTCCGCGAGCCCGGTCGCATCGTCTACTATCGGAAACCGTAGAGGACGTTGATAGCCCTGCATTGAACCCAGTACAGGAACCGCCGACAAAAGTGCTCGCGTATAGGGATGTTTGCTTTGCCTGAAAATATCGGCCGTCTGTCCTGTCTCAACCTGCTTTCCACGAAACATGACAACAGTACGATCCGATATTTCGGCCACCACGCCCATATCGTGCGTGATGAAAAGAACCGAAGTGCCCTCTTCTTCCTGCAACGTTTTGATAAGATCGAGGATTTGGCCTTGAATGGTTACATCCAGTGCCGTGGTCGGTTCGTCGGCGATCAGCAATTTGGGTCTCGATGCCAGAGCCATTGCAATCATGACGCGCTGACGCATACCGCCCGAAAAACGATGCGGATATTCATCAAAGCGGGATGCAGCGGACGGAATGCGGACCTTTTCAAGCAAGCGGACCGTCTCAGCACGCGCGTCTGCCTTCGACATTTGCGAATGGCAGAGCAATGCTTCGGAAATCTGGTCGCCGATCGTGAAGAGCGGATTGAGGCTCGTCATCGGCTCCTGAAAGATCATGGCAATTTCGTTGCCGCGAATGCGGCGCATTTCATTTTCCGAGAGCGTCAGAAGCTCCCGACTGGCCAAGCTGATACTGCCTTCGATGCGGCTCGTATCCTTCTGCAGAAGACGCATGATCGACAGCGAAGTAACACTCTTGCCTGAGCCGGATTCGCCGACGATTGCGACGGTTTCTCCCGGATGAACGTCGAAGGAAACATCATCGACAACCGGTTTCCATGCGCCGTCGACCAGAAAGGAGGTAGTCAGTCCTCGAACGGATAAAACAGGTTCGTGTTTTCCAACCGTCGCAAATTTCCCAGACGTCATAATGTTCCTCCGCGTTACTCAGCCTCTGCCAGCCATCAATCCGGCCAGCGCAGCAAGCCATCGAAGCGATGCCTGCTTCGGTCCTCAAAGGGGGTAGCGATAATCTCGTTCGATGCCCGGGCTCTGTCGAGTTCCTCACCCAAACGTCGAGCCACGACAGTCTCCTGCCCGGGATGCAGATTGCATGGGTCGAGATAGAAATAGTTGTGCTCTACCTCATGGTCACGGGTTATGATCGGTGGATTCCCACGCGCAAGAGCGGTTACCAGATCCCAAGCCGTGATGTGCGCATCGGCTGCAGACACAATCACTCGCAGGCGGTCGAGCGGATTGTTCGTCGGATCTGGTTCGATCAGAGCCGTGACACCGGGGCGGCCATCAAGCGTTCTCTTCCACAGTTCCAGATATCCGGTTTCCCGTTCGCGAATTCCGGCATGGTCACGCTTTTCCCATGCTTCCAGTGCAGCCATGACACCGTAAATGCTCTCTTTGCCAACTTTCATGCCGCGCCCAATGCCGAGATTTTGCAGGAAAGCATGGCGAACGAGTTCCTTCTTGCCTGCGACAATCCCCGAGGTGGGGCCGCCAAGAAACTTGTGTCCCGAATAGATTGCAATATCTGCGCCCTTTTCCAGAAAGAGCTTCAGGTCATATTCGGATGCAGCATCCACGATCACCGGCACGCCCCTGGCGTGCGCGATCTCGACAAACTCGCTTAGATGCAGAAGGCCATAGTCCACCACATGGTGCGATACGACATAAACCGCCGCAGCCGTCTTTTCGGTAATCGCATTCTCCATGTGATAGCGATGGGTTGATGTCGCCTGTCCGATCAGGACGACCTTGCCTCCCGCAAGCCGGATTGCCTGATCGACCGGAGCGCCGTAACTGACCACGTGACCGGTCTGCACCAGAACTTCGTTCTTTTCAGGCGTCGTATCCGGCAGCCTTTCAATCGCGAGAAGGTTGTTGCCTGTCATGGTTCCGGCAACAGCAAGTGTAATGCCTGACGAGCAGGACGCCGTGACGAAGCCAGCTTCGCCGCCTGTCAATCGTGCAATCACTTCGCTTGCCTTGCGCTGGAGATCATTGACCTCGACGAACTGGGGCAAGATCGCTGCCATCGCCTCTATTGCCTCGGGCACCACGATGGATGCGCCAAGCGATGTCATCGTGCCGGAAACATTGATGACCGGTCGAAGCCCGATCTTGCGGCGGATATCATCGGTCATGTCAATTCTCCCATTTCTTTCGCTGTTTCAGGCATCGACATATATGCCATAATAATGTAATAACTTCTCGAATTTCACACGGAGCCACTGAGTTGAGAGTATCGTCAACCGTTATTCCCGCCGAAACGTCCCCTGCAGACGATACCGAAACCAAGTCGACACGCCGCTCGCGTGTCAGCGGCATCGACCGTGCGTTGCAGGTGATTGACTATCTTTATGAGACCGGCGCTCCAGCTGGTCCCTATGCGATTGCCAAGGCGATCAAGGCGCCTCTGTCGACGGTCTATGTGACCATCGATGATCTCGTTGAGAAAAACATGCTTGCCCGCAACGCGGACGGTGCGATCTGGCTCGGCGCGCGGCTCTATCATTACGGTCTTGCTTACGCGCGGTCGCTTGATTTCATGAGCGTCGCCACGCACGAAATGCATGATCTCTGCCGCGAAGCGAACGAAGCGGTGCAACTGTGCGGCCGGGATGGAGACCATATGCTTGTCCTGGCCATGGCAGACGGACCAAGCCCGTTTCAGGTAGCCTCGCGTGTCGGCACAAGAGTACCTTTGAACTGGACTGCATCCGGTCGGCTTCTGGTCGGGCATTTGGCTGAAAATGAACGAATCGAGCTTTTCAAGCGTTGCGCCCGGACTTCTCCGACCGGTCGGGCCGAAATTGACGCCACGAGTCTCTCGGAGGCTGCGGCGAAAGCCTTCGATGAGCGGCTCTCGATCCAGATTGCGGAATCCGACTATGCCGTTGCCTGCATTGCTTCCCCGATCTGCGACCGCGATGGACAATGCGTTGCAACAATCTCCATCGTGCTTCCTGAACAGAAAGTGCTTTCCGACGAAAGCCGCTACACCAGTCAGGTGCGCGCTTCGGCGGCGAAGATCGAAAAGCTGATGGGCTGGCGCAATCATTGACGCTGTCCTAGTCTTTCAGGGCGACGATCGCTTCGATTTCAACCGTGATGTTGCCCGGCAAGGAACCGAAGCCGACGGCTGAACGCGCATGTTGACCGGCTGCACCAAACACTTCGATGAAAAGATCGGAGCAGCCGTTGATGACATTGGGGTGTAGCTCGAAGTCCGGCACGGCGTTGACCATGCCCAACAGCTTCACGACACGCTTTACACGGGAAAGGTCGCCAAGTGCTTCGTGCATGACGGCCAGCAGATTGATACCGGTGAGACGGGCATCCTGATAGGCCTGATCCACGCCGATATCGCCACCGACCTTACCGGCCCGCAAATGTCCGTTCTCTTCCCTTGGCCCTTGCCCGGAAAGATAGAGGATGTTGCCTTCCCGAACATGCGTGACAAAATTCGCGATAGGCGGCGGCGGCGGCGGCAAGGTTATGCCAAGTGAAGCCAGGCGCTCATAGGGGGAGTATCGTACTTCGGTCGTTTGGGGAGAATGAGACACGAATTTTCCTCATCATTTCGTCACGGGACGTTCCCGCAAAATTCAATGCGGCGCTGCCAGTTTCAGCGCCACGAATAGCCGTGGCTGTGGCGAACGAGTTTGGGCGCACGCGGCACATAGCGGCTGGCCGTAATCGCCTCAGCGCCAATGACTGCGTAGCGGGGCTCAAAAAGCCTGTTCAGCCGAGACACATCACCATTGGAATCCGTCGCTTCCAAGTCGGCATCAACCAGATCGAAGATCGTGAAATCGGCACGTTGCCCAACAGAAAGCCGGTTTTCCATCGAGAGCTTGATCACCGATGCCGGGTTATGCGTGACGGCTTCGATGACATTTTCAAACGGCATATTGACCGACAGCAATTTGGACATTGTTGTCGCCAGATCCCAGACAGGAAAGTTCATCGAATGTCCGTGCAGGTCCGTCGAGATCGAGAATGGAAGGAGTCCCCGTTCAATTGCCGCCTCCGCGACCTTGAACGAGAAGGACGCCCCGCCGTGGCCGATATCCAGCCGGATGCCTTCGCCTGCGCAGCGTTCCGCGAGGTTGAACAGGTCTTCGTCTTCCATGATGCTGGAGCCGGACTTGCCATTGAAGCAATGCGTCACCACATCGCCAGGCCCGAGAATTTCAAGAACTTCATCATAGAGCGCGGGCGGCTCGCCCACATGCACCATCATGGGCACTTTCAGTATCTTCGCGATCTTCTTGCCAAGCTTGACTGGCGTAACGCCCCACGACCCGGTTATGACGTGGCTGGCCCGGACCTTGATCCCCACGATATGCTCGCTATTGGCTGCGTAGCATTCGAGAATACGGTCGAGATCAATATCTTTGATATCGCGCAATTCCGGAACCCGGTTGCAGGCGACAAGGCCGATTGAACCAAGATTGAGGAAGGCTTTGATCCGTTCCCTGGCAGGTTCGATGATATATTCCCGGAAGCCGTGAAAATTGGCTTCCCCCGCCGAACCGGCATCGACGAGTGTCGTCACCCCTCGTTCAGCGCCGCATTCGGAAGGGCGTATCGAGATATCCGTACCACCATGCCAGATATGAACATGCAGATCGACCCAACCCGGCGAAATCCAGCCTCCCTTGCCATCGATCCGCTCCACCTCTGCCGGTGCGTTCAACGACTTGCCGATGGCGCTGATATTGCCGTCCTTCCCGACGAGAATATCGGTCGTCGCATCTGAATGTTCACCGAAAGCTACCGGTCTGACATTGGTGATGAGAAGCGGCTTCGCCTGTTCACCGGAAATCATATTACAAATCCCTTCGCAGTCTTGGATCGAGCATGTCGCGTAGTCCGTCGCCAACCATCTGAAGCGAGAGGACGGAAAAAATGATGGCGAAGCCGGGGAAGTAGGTCATCCAGTCGGCTTGGCCTATATATTGGCGTCCCGCGGCAATCATGGTTCCCCAGGTCGGAATCTCGGGGCTTACGCCGAGACCAAGGAAGGAGAGCCCCGCTTCGGCGAGCATTGCGCTCGCAAAGAGGAAAGTGCACTGCACGATGATGGGCGAGATCAGATTTCTCAGCACGTGCCGCGTCATGATGTGGAATGTCGAAATTCCAAGCGATTGAGCCGCTTCGACATAAGGCAATTCACGGATCACCAGCGTCGAGGCGCGCACGATGCGCGCCAGCCTCGGTGAGTAGACGACTGACAGGGCAACGATGACCGTCGCCAGCGATGGGCCGAGCGCAGCGACCAGCGCGATGGCCAGCAGAATGTCGGGGAACGCCATCATCGCGTCGATCAGGCGAGCGATGGGAGTATCCAGACGCTGAAAGAAGCCTGCGAGCAATCCGAGTGTCACTCCTATGATCGCTGACAGGACGACAACAGCCGCGCCCACCATAAGTGACAGCCGTCCGGCATAGATCGTACGAGAAAAGACGTCACGCCCGAACTCATCCGTGCCGAACCAGAACATTTCGCTCGGCGGCTTTAGACGGTTGACGATGGATAGCTTCGACGGTGAGTAAGGCGCGATCCAAGGCGCCAGCAGCGCGAGGATGGCAAAGACCGCAAGCACGATAATGCCAGCCGCCACTGTCTTGCGTTTGAACAGCCGACGGACAAACAAAGCGCGTTCCGAGGGTGCTTTTTGCGTAGTCGTAACCAGATCGGCCATCAATAGCGAACCCTCGGATCTACGAACAGATAGAGCATGTCGATGATGAAATTGATCAAGACATAGAGCCCTGCGATGACGAGCAGCGCGCCCTGGATTACCGGATAATCCCGACGCAGGACTGCAGACACGACAAGATTGCCAACCCCCGGCAGGCCGAACACCGTTTCCGTCACCACGGCGCCGGAGATCAGGACGGCTGCGGTGAGGCCAATCACGGTCAGGATCGGGATCAGCGCGTTCTTCAAGGCATGCTTCATGATCACACGCCGCTCGATCAGGCCCTTTGCGCGCGCCGTGCGGATGTAATCGTCACCAAGAACATCAAGCATTGAGGCACGTGTGAAGCGCAGGATCAGGGCAGAGGAAACCAGCCCCAGCGCGATGGCTGGCAGGATCAGATGGTACATTCGATCCATGAAGCTCGAACCCGGCCCGCCATAGCCGGACACCGGAAACAGGTTCAGCCGGACCGCAAAAAACTGCATGAGGATAAGGCCGAGCCAGAAGCTCGGTATGCTCGCTGCGAGCATGGCAACCGTTGTTGCAGCCTGATCCACAAAGGAACCACGCCTATAAGCCGCATAAACTCCGACCGGCAGAGCAATGATGCATGCAATCAGAAGCGAAAGAACTGTCAGAAAGAACGTTGGCTCGGCTCTGTCGAGCAATGCTGCGCCCACTGGCATGTTGAGGAATATCGACTGGCCGAGATCGCCCTTCAGCAGCTGACCTATGTAGTAAAAGTACTGAATGACCAGCGACTGATCGAGACCAAGCCGGGCGCGCAGATCGGCAATGTCCTGCGCAGATGCATCTGGTCCAAGCATGACGGCGGCAGGATCGCCGGGCGTCACCCGGACAATCACGAACACGATCGTCACGACCAGAAACATGACGACAGCCATGCCGGCAAACCGCTGAAGGATGTAGCGCACCATGCGATCAGATTCTCCAGATTGAACATTTCAGCAAATGCCGACCGGACAGACGGCATTTGCATTGCCGGGAGTTACTTCTTCAACGAAGCATTCCAGAAGTAAGGCCACGGCGCTGGCTCAACGCCCTCCAGCTTGGTGGACATCGCCGCGACAGCATTGAAGTCGCCGATCTTGATCAGGGGCAGTTCGTCATAGATGGTCTTCTGAACGTCTGCCCACAGCGCAATGCGCTTGTCCGGATTGGATTCCGACGTGAAAGCATCGACTACGGTTTTACGCGCTGGCGTGTCCCACCAGCCCGGCGAACTGGTCGACAGAGACCCCATCAAAGCAGGTTCGGGCAGGAAAGGGCTGTGCGTTATGTAGATATCCCAGAGCTTGGGATCAGCACGGCGCTGCGTCAGAGTCGCCCAATCGACAACCTGCAAATCCACGTTGAAACCGGCAAGCTTGAGATATTCGGCGGCCACCTGCGCCATCTTGTAATGGAACTCATATTGGCGGCTGGTCAGAATGCGCAGCGGCTCTCCATTGTAGCCGGCAGCCTTCAATTCTTCGGCTGCAGCTTCCGGCTGGGCCACGTTATAATTGCCTTCCACACCCGCGTCCGTATTCCAGACGAAATTGGAAGGATAGAAGGCGCCGTCTAACGCGTAGAATTCCGTACTGCCGAACGCAGCCGCAAGCATGTCTTCCATACTCAATGCGTGTGTTACAGCCTTTCGCACCGGCAATTTCGACGCCACCCCTTCCTTGGTGTTGAAAACAAAGACAGGATAGCCGAAGGGCTTCAGAAGCAATGGCTGGGAAGCTGTCGAAGACTTGATCTTGTCAAAGGATTCGACCGGAATGGAATCGACATAATCATATTGTCCGGAAACCGCGGCCTCGACACGAGTGTTGGCGTCCGGGACCGATACGAAGCGGATTTCCTCAAGATATTGATGACGCGCGCCGCCATAACCGTCGCTCTCGCCGTCGCGCGACTTATAACCGTCGAAACGCACGAGCTGAATATACTGATCTGCCTTTCGCTCCTTGAGCATATAGGGACCGGTGCCGATAAATTCGTTCATCGGCTCAGCCTGCTTTTCCGAGGGTATGATGATCGCCGCAGAATTGTTGAAGGCAAGCAGTGAGGTCAGTGGCGCATATGGCTGCTTAAGCGTTATCGTCACCGTAGCCGGATCGGTCGCCGCGATATTTTCGATAAAGACCGATGCCTGTTTTCCCCGCGAAGCAAGCTTTGTCCAGCGCTCCAACGACGCAACCACGTCTTCCGACGTCATGTCGCTACCGTCATGGAACTTGATGCCGGAACGGAGCTTGATCGTATAGGTTTTTCCGTCCGCGCTGATTTCCGGCAGGCTTTCTGCCAACAATGGCGTCGGCTTCCATTCCTTGTCGAAGGTGTAGAGCGTTTCGAAAATATGCTGCGTGACGATCCCCACCAGATCAGCGGTGGAAACCATCGGATCGAGCGTCGGCGGCTCGCCGATTGTCGCGACATTGATAACGCCGCCCTTATCCTGCGCCAGTGAAGCACCGGGACTCAAGAGCATCGCAGAAGCCAGAAGGAGTGCTAGTTTGATCCGCAAGGCAAAACCCCCATTTTTGAATTGTTCCACAATTATGTTATATAAGCTTTTATAAAAGAATACCGGAGAACGTGGAGGTGTCAATCCATCAAAGGTCATCGACCGGAAATCTTCCGTCGAAAACGATGGCGAACTCTTTCTGTGTGCTGGTTAGAGATTTTGAGATATCCGCGCCAAGGCTCCATCGATGAGATGTGCACCCTGATCCACGCATAGACCAAGGTTGTCTCAATGCGAGATGGGCGACAATTGACGAACGAGCCGTAACAGCAAACACTTACCATGGAGGAAAAAATGAACCGAAATATCGCCCCCGTTGGCGCGCTACTCGTCGTCGGAGTGGCCTCCTGTATTATCTGGTGGCAGGACATGGCCAGTGAAGCAAGGCTGGCTTCGCCACCAGAGCAATCGACGCAGCCTCGACGGGACGAAACAAAGATCATCACGATCGCGGATGGGACGCGTGGTGAAAAGAGGTCTATGAACACCAGCGCAGACGGGCCATCTCAGGGCGACCTGTTCGTCTTCGATCAACCTTTGATGGATCAGTACCGGCGCGATATAGGCACCAATAGCGGCTACTGCGTGACGACCAAAAGCGGTGTTCACGGACAGTGCCAATGGACACTGAAATTCGATGCCGGAAGCATCGTGGTAGCAGGGCAAGAGGCTGAAAACGGAAAATCGGCGCTTGCCGTAATCGGAACCACCGGAAAATTCTCCGGCTTTCTGGGCGAAATGTCGTCAGAACCCAACGGTGATGGGACATTCACTCAGGAACTTACCTTGTTTCGCCCATAGGAAACCAAAGGCGCGAAGTTCCAGCCGCAGCATGTGTAGGGTTTGCCATCTCAATTTGATGGGTCGTCACCAGACAAAAGCGCTCAGCAGAACTGTGATAGAGTTCACAACCTCATCAAGTGGATGAGCAAATCATGGATGGAGCATCCGCATCATCCCTCACCAAACCCACCGCTCGCGTTATGCAGGACAGACCTAGTGATCAATTTCACTCCTTATGAAGCCTACCTTATCATTTTTGGCTATTTCGGCTGGCCCTTGACAGGTTTGCTCGCAGTCGTGTCTGCCGGGCTCGGCTATCGGGCAGTTCCTCCCGGCTGGCGAATCCTCTTTTTCATGGTCGCGGCGATGCTCGCCTTTCCGATTGTCGCCGTATGGCTCCTCCGGTTTGAGTGACCGCTCGGGGAGGATCGGGAGCGCGGCAAGACCCAAAGGGGTTGGAGAACGGGAATTAGCGGCGTAACTTCGATGACTTGTGGAAACCTCAAAGGCTGCTCAATTGGAAACGCAGCGTTGCCCCGTGTTCCTTTGTTCAGCACCGGACAGTCCGCTGGAACAAGCCTCGATATCCTCTGCGACAACTCGTCCCTGAAGGCACCCAAGAAACCTTTGGTATCCAAGCGGCAGTTGGCCAAAATCGCTTGGTATCGTGCTTGCAATGCCTACCCAGCTGCGCGGCGCGCCCGGTAGTAAACGCCAATAGATTACAACGAAACCCTCTACGCCGTTATCGCTTGGTGAAGTCGTTCTTCTATTTAGGCTCCAGTGTTGCTTTGGGGACCAGCAAGCTGATTTCGAGACCAGTCGAGGTCCAGTTCCGTTGAACCCTGGCGTTGAGAGCGCCCGAGAGCGCGGCCTCCAACCGGGTTCCAAACCCTTCAACATTGGGTTCTTCGGGGTGATCCTGTACGGTTTCCGACCAGAGCAATTCAAACGTATCTTCGGTTTCAAGGGCAGTTACAGAAAG
>Ga0180216_1002813_pt1 | contig 14153 bp, 12 predicted proteins | sample eDN3rd37CBELigMG_FD_128879 | JGI IMG/M metagenome (GOLD analysis project Ga0180216, IMG submission 128879) | Enriched Miracle-Growth compost microbial communities from Emeryville, California, USA - eDNA 3rd pass 37_C BE-Lig MG (version 2)... ... | reverse complement strand
GCCACGGGGTCGTCGATATCGAGGGCGATTCCGCGCGCACGCGCGACCTCCCAGGCTTCCGCGGCGGCCATCCGGCTGACTTCCCCGATGTAGGGGTCGTCCATCGCCTGGCCGACGGTCAAGCCGCTGATCGCGCACGGCGCGCTATAGGCGACGTTGCAGATCAGTTTTACCCACTGCATGGCCTGGATGTCGCCGACGGCATGGGCGTTGAAGCCCGCCTCGCGCCACACGGCGGCCGCCTGCTCCACCTCGGCCATCGGCAAATCGGCATAGGCGCCCAGGCGGATCAAAGCCATGCCGTTATGGTGCGCATGGCCGGGCCCCTTCAAAGACGCGCCGAAGGCAGCGGCAATGCCGACGATCAAGCGCTCGCCGCCCAGGATATCGGCCACTTGTTCGTCGCTGCCCAAGCCGTTCTGCAGCGCGATGACGCAGGTGTTGGCGCCTACCAGCGGCCGCGCCTTGTGTGCCGCTTCAGCGATCTGCAGCGCCTTGGTAGCGATGATGACCATGTCCACCGGATGTTCCGGGGGCTCCATGCTGGCCCGGATGCGCAGCGTCTTGTCGCCGCTTGCGCCCTCCACCCTCAATCCGTGCTCGTTGATCGCCTGCACATGGGCCTGCCAGCCGTCGATCGCCAGGACGTCGTGGCCGGCGTGAGCCAGCAGCCCGGCGTAAATACTGCCCATGGCGCCGCAGCCTATGACTGCTATGTTCATAATGCCTCCTTCATTTTTCCCCGGCATCCGGGGAGGTATGGTTAAGCCAAAACTATGCGCCGTCGCTGAGCTGTTTCAAGAATGGAGCCAATTCGGCTTTTTGTTCAAGCCCGAATCCAGGGGCGTCGGTCGGGCTGACCAAGCCGTCCCCCAGGCGGCAATCGCCGGGGTAGCCGCCGAAAGGCTGGAAAACACCCGGATACGCCTCGCAGCCCCCCAGCCCGAACCCCGCCGCAATGTGAAGATTGATCAAATGCCCGCCATGGGGATGCATATGGCTGCGGTCGAAGCCATGCGATTCCAGGGCGTCGATCATGGCTATGAATTCCGTGGCGCCATACGCCAAGCCGGGATCCATCTGAAATACGTCGAGGGACGGGCGCATGCCGGCGAATCTGAGCAGGTTCTTCACATCTTGCACCGAAAAAAGGTTCTCGCCGGTGGCTATGCGGCCGGCATACGCTTCGGCGATACGCCGATTCAGATCGTAGTCCAGCGGATCGCCTATTTCCTCGTACCATCGCAGCCCATAGGGCTCTATCGCCCCGGCATAGGCCAGCGCCATGTCCAGGTCGAAGCGGCCATTCGCATCCACCGCCAGCGCCGCTCCCGAACCCGCCACGGCAATGGCGGCTTCGATGCGTTCGATATCGGACGCCAAAGAGGCGCCTCCGATCTTCATCTTGAATTTGGTGAAGCCTGCATCCAGATAACTTTGGAATTCCGCCTTCAGGCGGTCGAGCCCATCATCGGCGTAGTAATAACCGCCAGCGGCATAGACCGGCACACGGATGTCGCTGGGGCAGGATGGAAGGTCTCTGCCGATGGCGCGGGCCAGTGTCCTGCACGCCGGCTCATCCTCGAGCTTCGCATTCAGATCCCAAATGGCCAGTTCGAGAGCGCCCACGGCGGCGGCGCGATCCCCATGCCCCCCCGGCTTCTCATTGCGCATCAGCAACCTGGATATCTTTCGCGGATCGAAGCGCTCGCCGGCGGGATCGAGCAGTTCGTCGGGCCCGGCGGCGAGCAGCCTGGGAATGAATCTTTCCCGGAGCAGGCCGGACTGGGCGTAACGGCCTATCGAGTCAAAGGCGTATCCTATGACGGGTTTACCGCAACGCACGGCGTCGGTGAAGATGGCGATAAGGGAGATGGTGTGCTCTGAGAAGTTGACCAATGAATTGGCGATATCGCCATCCAATGATACGGACAACTCTCGCACTGCGGTGATGCGCATGAAGGGAGTCTCCTGATAATGCGATTATTCGATCTTGATGTTGGTCGCCTTGATGATTTGCGACCATTTCGCAATGTCGGCATGAAGAAGCTTGGCGAAGTCCTCGCGCCGGTCGGAAACCGCAATGGCGCCGAGCTCCTCCATGCGCTTCTTCATGGCGGGCTTGCTGAGCAGTTTCGCCAGTTCCGCCTGAAGCTTGTCCAGCACTTCCGGGGGCGTAGCCGCCGGAGCCATCAGGCCATACCAACTGGGCGAATCGAAGTCTGCGACGCCGCCCTCCTGGACAGTGGGAATATCCGGCGTGCCCGAAAATCGCTGGGCTGATGTCATCGCGATCGCCTTCAATTTGCCGACTTTCAGCAGTCCATCCACAACCGGCATCGCGGTGATGAGCAGCGGAATCTGCCCGGAAACCACATCGCCGACGGCCTGGCTGCCGCCTTTATAAGGGATGTGATTCATCCGTATGCCTGTTTTGTGGGCGAGCAATTCCCCGGAAAGATGCCCCATGCTGCCGGCGCCGGCCGATCCGAAATCCAGGTCTTGCGTCTTGCCCAGCTTTATCAGTTCGGGAATGTTGTTCGCCTTCAAGGAATTGGTCGCGACGACTACCAGCGGAACAACGGCGACCCGGGAAATGGGCGCAAAGTCGCGTTCCGGCGAAAAAGGCAGATTGGAGTACAGCGACGGATTGATGGCCATGGTGCCATCGGCCGCCAACAGCAAGGTATAGCCGTCGGGCTCCGCCTTCGCGACCAGATTGCTGCCGATATTGCCGTTGGCGCCCGGACGATTTTCGACCACCACCGGCTGGCCGAGGGCTTCGCCCAGTTCCTGGCCAACGGCGCGCGCCAGCACATCGCTGGTGCCCCCGGCGGAAAATGGGACGATGAGCCGTATGGGCCTGGTGGGATAGTCCGTCGCGCTTGCCGCCATCGCCTGGCTTGCCCCGAGGATGGCGACCGCCGCCATGAAACCAAATCGGGAAATGAATTTCATCAACGTCTCCTTTAGAAATTTGCTTATTGATGTACACGTTTGCATTAATGTACAATGAATTCGGCTGACGGACAATATTTTTTTGTAGAAGCCCAGTGATCATGCGGTATTTCAAAAATAATGGGAGTACAAACGTATGCATTCGAAAGAATACCTAGCCACATCCCAGCCTTCGGATGCGTACGTACCCGGCGCGCGAACAGCATTCGACAAGCTATGGGACGCACATCGCGTGGACGACCTGCCCGACGGGCGCACGATCGTCTTCATCGACCGGCACCTGGTGCACGACCTGTCCAGCCCGCAGGCGTTTTCCGGCCTATTGGCGAATCAGCGCGTCGTCAGGAGTCCGGAACGGACATACGCCGTGGCGGATCACATCGTCTCCACCGCCCCCGGCCGCAGCGAAGAAACCGTGCCGGGAGGCCGGGAAATGATCATGGCCCTGCGGCGCAATGCCGCGCGCTACGGCATCCGCCACTATGGAATCGGCGACGCGGGCCAGGGAATCGTGCATGTGACAGCGCCCGACCTCGGCTTGATCGCGCCGGGGATGACGGTGGTGTGCGGTGATAGTCACACGTGTACACTGGGAGCCTTGGGCGCTTGGGCATGGGGCATAGGCACGTCAGAAGTCGAACATGTCTTGGCCACCCAGACGCTCGTCATGCACCGTCCGCGATCCATGAGGCTCACACTGCGGGGACGGCTGCACGCGGGCATCGGCGCGAAGGATCTGGCGCTTCACATCCTGCGCCGTATCGGCGTCCAGGGAGCCCAAGTCGGATTCCTTGAATTGGCAGGCCGCATCGTCGCGGATCTGGACATGGAGCAGCGCATGACGCTGTGCAATCTCGGCATCGAATGCGGAGCTCGGACCGCCTTCGCGGCGCCCGATGACACGACCCTGGCCTACCTGGCCGCCCGCGTGCCGGATATCGCTCGCAATGCGGCGGCGCTGGAAGAATTCCGCCGCATGGGATCCGATGCCGGGGCCCGCTATGAAATTGAACAGAGCCTGGATATCGATCTGGACGCGCCGCAATTCACATGGGGAACCAATCCCTCGCAAGTCATCGGCGTCCACGAAAAACTGCCTCTGATTTCCGAGGCAAATAACGACAAGGAACAGCAAATCATGCGCCGCTCATACGAATACATGGGGCTTGTTCCGGGGGAATCGCTGCATGGCACGTCAGTGCAGCGCGTTTTCATCGGCTCTTGCACGAACGGCCGTTTGTCCGACCTGGAGCGGGCCGCAGCCGTGATCTCGGGCCGCAAGGTGCACGGCGGCGTTCGAGCGCTGGTTGTGCCGGGATCCCAGCATGTCAAGCACGAAGCAGAGAAGAAAGGCCTGCACCGGATATTCATCGAAGCCGGATTCGAATGGCGGGAATCGGGATGCTCGATGTGCGTCGGCATGAACGAAGATCGTGTGGCCGCCAAGGAAAGATGCGTATCCACGTCCAACCGGAACTTCGAAGGAAGGCAGGGCCCGGGAGCCCGCACCCACCTGGCGAGCCCGGAAAGCGCCGCTGCCGCCGCCATTGCGGGCGCCATCATCGACTATCGGGAGCTAAGCTGACATGGAACCATTTCGCACGCACCAAGGCATCATGCTTCCCATCAACCAGGACAACGTCGACACCGACGCGATTGCACCCCAGCGCTGGCTCATCACGGTGGAGCGCAAAGGCCTCGGAAAGGGGCTATTCGGCAGTTGGCGTTACGACGACAAAGGCCGGGACGATCCGACCTTCATATTGAATCGCCCGGAATACGCAGGCGCCTCTGTGATCATCGCCCGCTCGAATTACGGCTGCGGCTCATCCAGGGAGCACGCAGTATGGGCGCATCTGGATTACGGCATCCGGGCCATCGTGGCAATCAGCTATGGCTCGATCTTCTATGAGAATTGCCTGAAAAATGGATTATTGCCGGTGACCTTGCCGGAGGACCAGGTGAACGACCTCATGAACCACGCCCTTGCCGCGGACAGAAGAACACTCACCGTCGATCTTGCAACTAGTCAATTGATAGGGCCTGACGGCACAACGTACAGCTTCACCATGGACGAAGGAAGGCGGCAATCCCTTCTTAAAGGAGAAGACGATATCGCAGCAACCCTGGCCCGGCGCGACGCGATCGACGGATTCGAAAAGCGGCACGACCAAGCGAAACCCTGGCTGCGCTGACAGCCGTTGCAAGAGCCCATGCCCTCCTCCGCCGCAACAAGCCGGCGGCGGGTTGGATGAAATGGAAGAACCAACGCGCAGCGGCCGGATAAAAAACCACGCCTCGCGATAAGTAAAACAGACGATCAATAAAACGGACGGTTCGCCGTGGCGTGCTCAGCCGAGCTAAAGAGTCTGTTCAACATATATGAATAGTCAAGGGGAGCTTCAATTCCTAGAATTCCTTTCAGCAACAGTCGTCCTGCGAAATGCGCGGTGCGACACAAACCATCGTCACAACCAGATGAAAGGAATATCCATGAATCAATCAAAAGCCCTTTTACAGGATGCAGGCTGGCCCGTCCAAGTGAAGTTTCAGTCAGACCGAGGCCGGATCCTGGTGATGGATTCCATGGGCTATGTGGACTCGCAGTGCGATGTGTCGGATGTGCTCGTGTGCGGCTCCCACTCCGCTACTTGCTCCGCAGCGCTCTCCGCCCGAGCCCGCCCGCGCGGCATCATCGGCCACGACGGCGGTCTTGGCAAGGATAACGCGGGTGTCAGCGGACTGAAGTATTGGCAGGATCTGGCGATTCCGGGCGCGGCCGTACGTGCAGCGTCCGCGCGGATTGGAGACGGCGAGGACATTTGGAATCGTGGGGTGCTGTCGTTCGTGAACGATAGAGCCTATGAAATGGGTGTGCGTGTAGGCATGCCGGTACAAAAAGCCGCTCGCATCCTGCTCGACTCCCCGCAGCCGCAACCTCCCACGCAGCGGGTGCAATGGGTTCTCGAGGAAGATGGCAAAGGCAAGGCCATCGGCATCGACACCATCATCTACTGCGACGAACGGATGGCCGATCAATTGATGGTCATGGCGGGGCACACCGGAGCCGCATTTGCCAAGTATATCGAGCACCTGCCGTTCAAACTGCGCGGGATTGTGAACATCGACGGCGGCGATTCCGCGGACGGTTCAGGCGTTTCAGGCATGCCCGCATTCGAGAAGAACGGCGTACCGGTGGCCGCCTGCCCTCCCAGCACCTGCAGGATCGGCGATGCGCGCGACGTGTGGGACTCCGGCATTGTCAGTATCGTCAACAAGCCGGCACAGGCCCTGGGCGTGAAAGTCGGCATGAGCGCGAAAGATGCCGGACGGCTGATTCTCGAAAAGACGTGGCGCGAATCACATTGAGCCCGCTTCGATCTCTCACCATAAAAGGGTGTGTATATGAAGGATAGTTGGTACGTCGACGCCTGCAGGACCTGGAGTTCCGTCGTCGAAGAGCATGCTGAGCGATACCCGGACAAGGTGCTGTTCGTCTGCGAAGACAAATCCATTACCTTCCGCGAATTCCGGGACTTGGTCAACGACTTCGCAAAAGGGCTGGTGAGCATAGGAGTGAAGAAGGGCGATGTAGTCGGCATCTGGATGCCGAATTGCCTGGAATGGATCGTGTGCCAATTTGCCGCCTACCGCGCAGGCGCCCTCCTCCTCTCGCTGTACAGCTACTACCGGCGCTCGGAGATGGAGTATGCGCTGAAGCAGTCCGGTGTCAATGTCCTGATCACGACGGATACCTTCTTGGGAAAAATCGACGCACTGTCCATTCTCTCCGGATTGTTGCCGGAACTTGCCGTGCATGAAGCGGATGCGCTGAAGTGCGCCGGCTTCCCCGATCTTCGCTCCGTCATCGTGCTGGAACCGAGGGTGCAATTGCCGGGTCGCCTTACCTATGGCGAGTTGCTGGAGCGAGGAAAGCAGTCAAGCTTCGATGCGGAGCTGTGGGAAAGACAAGCGGCAGCCAGCCCCTTCGATGTGATGAACATCATGTACACATCGGGAACCACCGGCTTTCCAAAGGCCGGAATGTCCATGCATATCACAAACTTGACGACGATCAATCTTTGGTCGAAGCATGCGGGCCTGACACCAGACGACGTGATTCTTTGCCATGTTCCGCTCTTCACGAATTTCGGCGGCCTGTATGGCGCTTGCCTCGGAATATGGAATGCCTGCAAGGTTGTCATCACCCGCCAGTTTGCCGCGGCGGAGTCATTGCGCTTGATTGGCTCCAATCGCGTCACCTATGTGCCGGGCACGCCTTCAATGTTTCGTATCATGCTCGACGACGACTCCTTCGCTTCTGCGGATCTGAGCTCGGTGCGCGGCGGCCACGTCGCTGGAGCGCCTTTGAGCGGAAGCCTGATGCGGGAAATCATCGAAGTGTTCGGAGCGCGCGAGATTATGCAGGCGTGGGGATTAAGCGAGTGTGGCGGACTGTCCACGGTGACTACGGCTCTGGACCCTATGAATAAGCGCCTGAACACAGTCGGCCGGCCGCTACGCAGCGCGCTCGTGAAAATAGTTGATACAGAGAGCCTGGAAGAACTCCCGCCCGCTACTCCCGGTGAAATATGGCTCGGGGACGTCCATCCCGGATCATGCGTCGGCAAGGGCTACTTCCGCGACGCTCAGAAAACCGCCGCCACCATCACCGCCGATGGCTGGTTCCGTACGGGCGATATGGGCTTCTTCGACGAAGACGGCTACCTTCATCTCGTCGGGCGGGTTGATGATATGTTCACGGTCGGCGGCTTCAACGTCTATCCGGCTGAAATCGAGAACGATCTCATGGCGATACCCGGCGTCAAGGAAGCATTCGTTGTGCCCATGGACGATCGCCGCCTCGGCAGCGTGCCGGTCGCGTGGATCGCGGGGGACTCCGGAATCACCGAACAGCAAGTCATCGATGTATGCAAAGGCAGAATGACTCCGCAGAAGACGCCTCGCAAGGTTTTCTTCTACACGCCGGGCGAGCTGCCCATGACTCCTTCAGGCAAGGTCAGGAAGAAAGAGCTGACGGCGAAGACGGCGGAACTGATATCCGAGAACGGAGGCGGCTGATGGACTATCAAAGGAAACACGATTGGCGCGCAGTGATCCGTGGCATAGACCCGGGGGCGGAAAGTAGGATCTCGGACTTCATCAACTATACGATCGCCCGCGAGACCAGCACGCCGCGAAAGTTGAAGGAGTTGATTCTCATGGCCAGTTCGGCGGCCATGCGCTACGGGGTCAGCACGCGCGTGCACGGGCTCCAGGCCATGAAACATGGCGCGACACGCGCCGAGGTGCTTGAAGTGCTGAGCATCGTCTCCATACAGGCGGGTTTTACCGCATTTGTCGACGCGGTCGAGGCCTTGGGCGACGAACTCATCGCTGCCACCGAAACCGATGCAAAGCCGCCGAGCAATTAATTGTCGGGCGCGGCCAAACAACGAGGAAAGCATGGAAACGCCACAGATTATCGACTACTGGTCGAATATTTTCACGCCGGACGGCCTCAGGAAGATGTATCTCGAAAACGACGAGCTCGGTTCCATCGTGAAATGGTGGAACATGAACGAAAGGCTCACGGGATATCACCCTGAAGAATTCGTCGAGATGATGGACAGCAGAGGCATCGCCAAGGTCTACGTGCCGGCCTTCAAGATGTGGAGCTACCGCAAGCGCGCTCCGCTGCTATCCGTCGAGGTCGATGCCATCGCCGACATCATGCGCCGTACGTCGGGACGGGTGGGCGGATTGTTCGGCATAGACCTTACAGCGGGCATGAAGGGGGTTGCAGAGCTGGAGTTTGCCGTTCGCGAACTTGGCTTCGAAGGCGCGCATCTGCATTCCCTGGGCTATGGCCTTCCATTGAACCATCGCGACATCTACCCCTATTACGCGAAATGCGCCGAACTCGGCATCCCAATCGTCGTTCAGTCGGGACATTCGGCAGAGAGAATGCCGTCTGCAATGGGGCAACCTATTCTCTTGGACGACGTGGCGCTCTATTTCCCCGAGCTCAAGATCGTCGCATCGCACATGGGTTGGCCATGGGTTGAAGAGCTGATTGCGCTGGCATGGAAACACCCCAACCTCTACATTGGCTGCGGGGCGCACGCCCCAAAGTACTGGGATCCCAAGTTGATCCAATTCATGAATACTCGGCGTGGCCGCGGCAAGGTCCTATGGGGAACCGTTTTTCCCGTCCTTACACATGAGGATAGCCTGCGTCAGGTGGAAGAGCTCGGTTTGAAGCCGGAGTCCCGGGACGCGCTCCTCTTTGAGGCCGCCGCGAAAGTATTCGGAACCGGACAGGTGAAGCAATGAGTCCGGCGCATTGGAAGCGAAGATTGGAGGCCCTCTTCGGCGGTGGTCCGCAGCGAGCCGGCGCGAGCAAAGTGATGCCGCTTGACGATGCGGTGCGTATGCATGTTCGTCCCGGGATGTCGCTTCATTTCGCGTATTCCGGCGGGCGCCCAATGGCGGCAAGCAACGCTCTGGTACGGTGTTTCGCGGGCTCACAGCCCGGTTTTACCATTAGCAGCGCCGGCCTGGTGGCGAATCAGACCGCGCTTGTCTCGGAGAAACTGGTCCGGAAGCTGGTGGTTTCTTTTGCTGGCGAGAACTACCCAACACCCGGACCGAATCGGTTGCTCCAGGACGCTATCAACTCAGGCGCCGTGTCGATTGAGAACGTCTCGCTGCTCGCCTTGTATCAACGCTTGGCTGCCGGCGCGTTGGGGACGCCCTTTGCAGCCACGCGCTCGTGGCGGGGAAGTTCGCTGCAGCCCAGCGAGAGCTTCGCCTTGGTGCCTGACCCGTTCGGCGGCGGCGATCCGGTTGGCGTGGTGAGCGCCTTGGTGCCCGATATAAGCTTCGTCCACGCATTGGCGGCGGACACCGAAGGAAACCTGCTGCTCGCTCCGCCATTCGGCGAGGGCGAGACAGCGGCATTTGCCGCGCGCCTCGGTGTCGTGGCGACCGTCGAGCGTATTGTCGCTCCGGACGTTGTGCAGCGTAACGCCTCCCTCGTCAAGGTGCCCGCCTACCGGGTGTTGAGCGTGTCCGAGGCGCCATTGGGCGGCCACCCCTATGGGCTCTACAGCCCAATCGATGAGGTTCCCGGCTACGTCGAAGACTACGCGTTTTTCGCCGACTTGCGTGCCGCTACCGGCAACCGAAACGACTTCGGCCGATGGGTCGCAGAATGGATACTCGGGGTAAGGAGCCATGGCGAGTATGTGGCGAACCTTGGCGAACGCGCGAACGAACTTCGTTCTGCTGCGCAAGCCGGGAGATGGCGGGAAGAATTGACTCCGGAGGTATTATCAGCGGCATTATCACCGCAAGGATGGAATTCGAACGAGATGATGGTTGTCGCGGCTTCGCGTGCAGTGGTCGACCGCGTCAAAGGAGCCGATAGCCCCATCATCGAGGCAGGCGTGGGTTTCGCCAATCTTGCTGCGTGGTTGGCCGTCTCGCACCTCAGGCTGCGTGAAGGAATCGAGGCGGATCTGGTCGCGGAGATCGGCATCTACGGATACATGCCTCAACCCGGGGATCCATTCATCTTCAGCCACCGCAATCTCGCCGGCTGCAAGAGCATGACGGGAACTGAATCCATTCTCGGCATGTACGTTGGCGGCCGCCATAACCAGTGCGTTGCGATCATAGGGGCGGCGCAAATTGATGCCCAAGGGAACATCAATTCCACCTACGGCGACAACGGACGCTTCTTGGTGGGGTCTGGAGGAGCGAATGACATTGCCTCCACAGCGAAAGAGGTCATTGTCGTGACTCAGCAATCTCGCCGGCGCCTGGTCAAAAGTGTTCCATATATCACCAGCCCCGGCGATCGTGTGAGCACCGTCGTCACGGACAAAGGAGTCTTCCGGAAAATGCTAGGAGAGTTCGCCTTGGTGGAGTACTTTCCCCAGAAAAACCGTACACGAAGGGAAATCCTTCAGGACATTCGAGAAACCTGCGGATGGGATTTCAAGGAGGCCGCGGAAATTATCGAATCGCCCGTTCCCGGCAGTGATGAGCTCGATCGTTTGCGGCTATTCGACATCAAGCGCGACTTTCTGGGTCCGCGCCCTATGCATACAGTACAGGAGACAGCGCCATGATCAAAGAAAAAACATCCAGGATCCAAACCCACATAGGCACATTGAGCGCCGACTCGGTCACCGTGCGCGGCAACGATCTGGTGAACGATCTGATGGGACGCATCAATATCGGCGATTTGTTTTTTCTGGAAGTGGTCGGTAGATTGCCCACCGAAGCCGAATCGGTCCTCGTCAACGCCATGATGGTGGCGATATCGGAGCATGGAATCATGCCCAACGTGATCGCAGCCCGGATGACACTATTGAGCTCTCCAGAATCCTTGCAAGGAGCCGTTGCCAGCGGTTTGCTCGGTGTGGGCGATACCTTCGTCGGGCCTTCGAGCAATGTCGCCAGAATCCTTCAGATGGACGCTCCCAAGCATCAAGGAAGTACCGAGGAAGTCGCCCGCGCCATTGTGGACGGCCTTGTCGCCCAGAACAAGAGAATTCCGGGGCTGGGACATCCGCATCATCCCGTCGATCCGCGAGCGGAGAAGCTGCTCGCCATGCAGAAGGAACTTGGCATCGGCGATGTGCATACCCGTCTTATGCTGCAAATCCATGCGTATGCCTGCCAGCGGCTGGGTAAGCCGCTGACCTTCAATGCCGTGGCGGCGGTCGGCGCCATCGCATCGGATCTCGGCATCGACTGGCGGGCGGTTCGAGGCATAGGCTTGGTTGCGCGCACCGTCAGCCTGGTCGGGCACCTTCTCGAAGAAATGAATGAGCCATCGGCCAATACAATGTGGGAGCTCATAGAAGCAAGCACTGAGTACTCAGATTAAGCATGCAGGCTGTGGGCGCCTCTGATCGACCGTCGGCACACGACGGCTTCGCCTCTTTCGAAACAGTGAGGAGCATCCATGCATTTTGATCTCGTCGATCTTCGGTTGATGGCGCATATCGCCCTCATGAAAAGCATGACCAAGGGGGCGGAGCTGTCATGCCTCTCGCTGCCCGCGGCCAGCATGCGCGTGAAGAATCTGGAGGACAGCGTAGGCGTGAAGCTTCTGTATCGTACCGCCCAAGGAGTCAGCCTTACAGCAGCGGGCCAGGCGTTTGTCCATCACGCACGCATGGTCCAGGCGGAAATCGACCATCTGCGCGGCGACATGAAGGAGTACTCGGGCGGGGTCAAGGGCCATCTGCGAGTCGCGGCAAACACGACTGCGCTGGGGGAGTTCCTGCCGGCGGTGCTGCGAAAGTATCTCTCGAACCATGCGAGTGTGAACCTTGACCTGCGTGAGCGATCGTCATATGAAATCGTCCGGGCGGTCACCGAAGGCCATACCGACATTGGCATCATTGCCGGCGAAGTCAGCACAGGCTCTCTTGAAACGATGCCATATCGCAGCGACCGGCTGGTGCTGGTCGTACCCCATGGGCATGAGCTTGCAGGCGCTTCGATAGTAAGTTTCGAGGAAACGCTGGCCCACGATCACGTGGGGCTGTACGAAGGCTCGGCTTTTTATGGCTTTCTGCGCGGAGTCTGCGATCAACTGCATACGCCGTGGCGCCTGCGAATTCAGGTGGGCAATTTCGAGACGGTCTGCCGCATGACCGAGGCGACAGTGGGAATCAGCGTCGTGCCCGAATCGGTCGCTCGGCGGCATGCGCGCAGCCTCGCGGTGACGATCGTGCCGCTCTCGGATCCTTGGGCGATACGAGTCATGCAGATCTGCGTACGGCAGTTCGATGAGCTGGCCTCTTTTTCTCGCGACTTCGTCGAACTGCTGGCCGAAGACGCCGAGGCTGCCAGCAAGGACTGAGCGCCGCGGCCCGTCAGGGCATGGCTCCGTTGGTTCAGACGGAGTGAAGCATTTCTTCAGCATTGACGAATAGGGTTACGGCCCTTCGCTCCATATACTTATTTCACAGAGTCGTTACGAGCAATGCAGAGCAGCGAATGATTTCGGCTCTCTTCAACAATTATTATTTCGGGAGATAAACCATGTTTGAATTGACAAAGCGAGCGCTGCGCGGCCTTCTCGTTGTGGCGCTTTTTAGTTGCGGCGCAGTGGCCGCGGAAGAGAAATACCCAACACGCCCTATTACCATCATCGCAGCCGTGGGCGCGGGCACGGGCGGCGACCTGGCCGTACGCACGCTTGCGGAGAAGCTCGGCCCCGCGCTGGGCCAGCCCATCGTGATCATGAACGTGCCGGGCGCCGGCGGCGTAGTGGGCGCCGCAAGAGGCGCGGCGGCCGCGCCGGATGGTTACGTGCTGAGCGCAATTCCAAGCTGGATCATGACGATCCGGCCGCACCTGACTCCGAAAGTATCTTATGACCCCTTCAAGGATTTTGTGGGCATCTCGCACATCGCCAGCTTTCCTACGGTTTTGTATGTAAACCCCAGCATTAAAGCAAACACGGTACAAGAGTTCATCTCGTTGGTGAAGAAGCATCCAAAGCAATTCACCTATGCTTCCCCGGGCGTAGGCAGCGCACAGCATCTGGCGATGGAGCAACTCAAGGTCCTCGCTGGAATCGATCTGCTGCATGTCCCCTTCCAGGGCAGCACTCAAGCGGCGATCGAAAGCGTAGCCGGCCGCGTAGACAGCGGATTCAACGGAATATCCACCCTGGAACCCTTCATCAAGCGCGGGGAGCTGCGGCCCTTGGCATGGGCGGAAGATCGCCGAGATCCCATCCTGCCCAACCTGCCTACCATGCATGAGGCCGGCGTAAAGGATTTTACGTATGAAGTTTCAATTCAGCTCTTCGGTCCCGCCGGATTGCCCAAGAGCATCGTCAATCGGCTCAACGCGGAAATCCGGAAGATCACTGCCGATCCGGAACTGCGAGAGCGCTGGGCGGCCGCAGGCATGCAGCCACGCTCCGCAAGCCCCGAGGAGTTCGAGTCGTTAGTGAAGGCGGAGTGGAACCGCAATGGCGACACGATGCAAAAGATCGGCTTGAAAGCGGATTAGAAACTTCATGATCTCAAGGCCCGGCCAACTGCGCCAGAAATGCCTCATCGGCCCGGCTTAGCAGCCCCGCCTCGCGGGCGGCCTCGATCAGATCGGGCCGGCGCGCGGCGGTCAGGGCCAGGGACTGGCGGCGGCGCCAGGCGGCG
>Ga0180216_1002812_pt1 | contig 14164 bp, 14 predicted proteins | sample eDN3rd37CBELigMG_FD_128879 | JGI IMG/M metagenome (GOLD analysis project Ga0180216, IMG submission 128879) | Enriched Miracle-Growth compost microbial communities from Emeryville, California, USA - eDNA 3rd pass 37_C BE-Lig MG (version 2)... ... | reverse complement strand
CCGCGCCCGCCCCCCCCCCCCCCCCCCCCCCCCCCGTCTTTGCCCGCCCCATCGCGTCGATGCCCCTTGCTCCTCGCATGCCGCCGCCGCCGCTGCACGCCCGCGGCCGCACGCGCAGGCGCTTCCCCTGCCCGCCGCGCCCGCCGCGCCCGCCGCTCGCGGCGCCGTCGCCGGTCGCCCACGCGTTCCTTCCCCGTCGCGCCGCCAAGCCGCCGCCTCGGGCGCGCCTGCGCCTCGCTCATCCGCCCACCCAGTGGATGCCCGTGTCGCCCCCGTGTGCCCTGCGCGTGCTGCGCGTGGCCGGCGGGTGGCCAGCGAGCGGGGGGTGGTGCGGGGCCGCCAGGCGGGCGGGTCGCCTTGAGGAGGGCGCGCGCGTCCCCGCGCCGCTCGGCGCCGTACGCGCAACGTCGACCCGCGTCACCGGCAGAACAGCGGCAGAACAACGGCAGAATGGCGGCAGAAACAGGGCGATGGCAAAACTTTGATTTTCGTGGAACAGCACGAGGACGAGGACGAGAGAGAGAGAGAGCGAAAGAGAGCGCGCGACCAGAGAAGGGACGTGCAAGCGCAGAGAAGAGAAACAAGAGAAGGGAAGAGAGCGGGAGGAGGGGGGAAGAGCACCGGGGAGAGGGAAGAGGGGGAAAGCGAGCGAGTTGGAAAGAGAAGGGAGCGATGAGAAGGACATAAGCATGCAGGGGATACGATGCAGCAGAGGAGAGAAGCGCGACGAGCGGTGGCGTATACGACAGGGACGAGAGTACACACGCAGCATCACGAAAAAGGAAACAAGAGCGCGCATGCACGGGGTCAATAGAAACAAGTAGCGAGGCACAATTCACCCATCCATGAAAGTGTATGGGCCGCCGCGCCCATGACGCCTAGCGTGCATGGCAGCAGGGAGCGGGCCTACAGCCCGCGCATAGAATACCAAGCGAGTGCCATAGGCGTCCGCCGCGCACTAATTACGCCCAGAACCGGTCCACCAAAAACCCCGCAGCAGGGCCAGAGAGACGGGCCGCCGAAACCTCAACCGGCTTCGGTCCAGCGCTACTAGGCCGTTCAACGCATCGTCCCGTTCACGCCCCCACACTCGACGCCCCGCCAGGTCGCGCCCGCTTCACAGGGGGCCGCGGCCCCGCCCCGATCGCAGCGGCCGGACGAGCTCGGCAGACCCGCGCACTCGCGCGCCAGGCGGGAGATGACCGCCGCCCGCCCCGCTCCGCTACCCATGCCGGCACGCGCCTCCGGGCCGTTCGCATCGTGGGGGCCTGCACCGATCCCGTTCTGCACCCCCGCTCCGACGTACCAAAGCTTCGCCGGCGGGCCTTTGGAGGAAGACTGCAAAAGTGACCACGGCCGTCCAAGGCAAACGTCTGGAACGCTTCACCGCATTTTTTGCCATGGCGGACGCGCGGCAGAATAAGACGTCGGCTGGCGCGCCAGGCGTCCAGAGCACCTGCATCGCCGTAAGCGCCCAAGTCGCAGCGGCGCCGCGGCAGAACGCGGCAGAGACGCGGCAGACCAGGGGCCGCCCACCCTGGCAAAACTGGCCCCAACGAGGGTGGAACCGCGGCAGATCTGCGGCAGAACTGCGGCAGAATCGCGGCGGAGGAACGGGATGACGTCACGTACGGCAGAGCAGCGGCAGAAACGTGGCAGAATCGCGGCAGAGTTGCGGCAGAGGCGGCCACGTGGCGACATCGCCTGGCAAAATTTGGCGCAAAAATGACGTCATCCGTTGGATGACGTCACCTGCGGCGGCGGCGGCAAGGGCGGCGGCGGCGGCAGGGCGGCGGCTGCGGCGAAGATCGGGGAAGATCGGGCACAGAGCGCGCGCAGGACGAGGCCGAGATTGCGCGGAGCCTACGCAGACGAGCACGGCGGCAGCTTGTATCTTTTCTCCAGCGCAAGGGACTCTGTGGTAGGTAACGTCTACCAACGTCATCCTGTGGTGACGAACGGGTTCGGCCGCTTCCGTCCGACGCCTGTCCATGCAGACGACCACCCGGCAGCCCGGCGAGGCTGCGGGAGACCGAGCATGGCGTCTACGCCAGATCTCCAGCCGTTCGAGCGGTGGGTGGCCCGCCTGGAGGAGGACGCGGCGGCGGCGCCGCTCTTCCCCGTGCCCGGCGCGCCCGCGACGCGCGTCTTCCGCGCGACGATCTCGCCGGACTGGTTCCTCGGCAACGCGCCCGAGGGCGGCTACGTGTTTGGGATCGCGCTCGCGGCCGCGCGCCGCGTCGTGGGCGGCGCGTACCCGGACCCCGTGACCGCGTCGGCGCAGTTCCTCGCGCGCGCCGACGGCGGGCCCTGCACGGTCGAGGTGGCCGTCCTGCGGCGCGGCGGGCAGTACGCCACCGTGCAGGCGACGCTCGTCCAGCGGGCGACGCGGTGCGTGCTGCTCCTGGCGACCTTTGCCGACAGCGCGCGCCGGACGGGCCCGACGCGCGTGGCTGGCGCGCCGCCGGACGTGCTCCCGCTGGCCGAGTGCCTGCCCGTCACGCCGGGTGACCCGGCGCACGGCTTTGTGCTCGCGTTCCACCACCGGCTGCAGCTGCGGCTCGACCCGCGCGACCTGCCGCCGCCGCCGGGCTCGCCGGCGCCGCGGCGCGCGCTCTTGCGCGGCCACGTTCGCCTCGCCGCGTCCGGCGACGCGCCGCTGGACCTGGTGAGCGTCGGCATGCTGGCGGACTCGTTCCGCCCGCCCGTCGTCAGCTACGGCAGCGACGTCGTCGGCCTGTCGTGGTTTCCGACGCTCGAGCTGGCCGTGCAGTTCCGGCGGCCGCCGCAGGCGCGCCCCGCCAGCGGCGCCGCGCTCGGCAGCGGCTGGCTCGCGTTTGTCTTTGAGACGCGGTACCTGATGGACGGCCTCCACGAGGTCGACGCCCAGCTCTGGGACGAGGGCGGCCAGCTCGTCGCCCTGGGCCGGTTCGCACCGTCATGCGCAAGGCTGGACAGGAGAGGCATTGGGCGCCGATCTCATGCCCACTGCCAAGGTCGCGTGGTGGGCGTGGGGTCGGCGCAGGCAAACGGCGACGGTGGTGCCGTGGGAGCGCAACATCAAGCGCAAGGGCAGCAGCAAGCTGTGAAGCGCGTGTAAATAGTTCCGTCATTGCGGGTTGGGGCAGGGCGCCCGCGCGTGCCTGCCCCGTGTGTACAGCGTCATGCATTTACAGAAGGTGCGCTGATGATTTTTTGGGGGGAGTGGGGCGGCTAGGCTGCACTGCGCTAGTACATCGAGGTCGCGTTGGACGACCGGGGCTTCTTGATCCGGTCGAGGTTCTTCACGATCACGTCGTAGAGGATCGCGACGTTGTTGCGCAGGTCCGCCGCGCACAGCCTGAGGTTGGCTAGCTCCTTCTCGTCGAGCTGCGAGATCGCGTGCTGGTAGTCGACCACGTTCGGGTACTTGATGCACTGTGCCCGGCCACCCCCAGCCGCGGAGGAGCGTCCACCGCGGCACTGAGCGCGCGCGTGGGGGCGCGGCCGCGCCGACGCTAGGCCGCCGTACCTTGGTGGACAGCTTGGCGCGCGCCATGTAGTACTTGGCGATGCTGTCCAGCATCACGAACGCGCTGTCCTCGGCGCGGCCCAGCTCGGCGATCGTGTCCTCCTGCACGCGCCCCCTCCCCCCGCGAAGGGTCGTCGGCTGGTCGCAGCCCCGCCGTTAGCTTCGGCAGGCGGCGGTCGGTACGCCTCCATGACCAGCGCACCTGGATGGACACGCCAAAGTTGTTGCCGTCCTCGATGCGGGGAATGCTCAGCTGGATGGCGATCTTGACCTTGTTGCACATGTCCACCAGGCCCATCAGCTCCTGCTTGATCTTGTTGGAGAGCTCCACCACGTGCTGCCCATGGCCGAGCGCACAACGAAGCGGGCGGCCGCGCCGCGGCACCGTGAGCTAGCCGCCGTCTGCGCAAGTAGCACGCCGCCCGCGACGCCGTACGGGGTTGGCCGGCACCGCCTGCGCATAGATAACGCCGGCGCCGCCCGACGACACGCTCGACAGGTCCGAGTCGTCCTCGTCCACGGCGGCCGACTCGCTGCGCGCGCGCTTGGCCGGCGGCAGGTCCGACGCCGCCTCGCCCGCCGTGGCCTTGGCCGCCTTGGCCGCGTCCGCCGCCGGCGGCTTCACGTACGCGGCCATGCGCGAAATGTCCGCGGACGTCCACGCCTCCATCGTCTGGTCAGCCCACGCGCGGCAGGTACACCGGTCCACGGTCAAGCGCCATGAGCCCATGCGGTCGAGCCGCCGCCCCCAGTCCCGCCGGCCGGTGCCTCGGCGGCGTGCCTTGACGATGCCGTTCAGGTGCTCCAGCTTGGTCGGCATGACCGAGTGGATGATGCGCCGCGCGTCGCGGAGCGCGGTCTGGCGGAACGACTCGACGTGCTCGCGGAGCTTGACCTCGGCCGTGGTCAGCTCGTCGAGGGCGAGGTCGCCCGAGTCCTCTGCGACGACCGCCATGGGCAGCGGGCTCGACGCGCCGTCGGCGCCGCGGTCGTAGACGACGCTGGACGACACGCGGCGGCTGCGGGGCCGGTCGACAGACACGCGCTCGCTGCCGCCGTGGGCAGACGAATGCTTGCCCTCGCCGTCCACTTTCTCGGCCTGCTCCCGGCCCGGGCCTCGCTCCTTCGGCCCGGCTGGCAGCGGGCGCGGGGGACGGGCGGGCGCGAGGCGCGTCGCACCGTTAGCACGAGCGGCGCGGCGGGCGGCGACCGCGCTCAGGCCAGCCGTACCGGCACCTCGACGCTCCCCTCAAGCGAAGGCGACGGCGCTATGCGGCGCCGCGCGCTTTCGAACTGGCTGACGCAGCGAACGGAGCGCCACCTGCCCGCGTGGCCTTCGTGAGCGGTCCTTGTCGATGACACCAGAAGCGGCAGCTTCCACTGCCTTGCTACTCTTCGGCGTCGAGCAACCGCAGGGCCCCCCGGTCGTCGTTGCAGGACGCGAGGACCGGCGCAGCGGCGGCGTCCGCGGCGGTGGGCGGCGGCGTGGCGGGCGGCGCCGTCGCAGCGGCCGTTCAAACGCGACGATTCTCGCGCCAAATGCTAGGGCGAGGGCTAGAAACATATGACGTCATCCATAGGCTAGGGCGTGGGCTGTAACGTCCCCACATGGTGAAGGTTGAAGCGAAGCCATACGGCGCTGAGCCTAGTACGTAGCCGTGTCTGAAATCCCGCATGGATGACGGTCGGCAGCGGCTGCGGCTACGCTTGACCCGCAGGAGTGTAGGACTGCAAGGACGGTGGGTCCATTAGTGGAGCGCTAGGGCCAGCGCGAGGGCCAGCGCTAGGATAGGCTAGGCTTAGGGCTGAAGAACGATGGGTGTAGGGTTAGGGCTATAGACGTATGACGTCATCGGAATGGTATAGGGTTTGGGCTGTGGCTGCGGCGCAGACGACGCAAGGCGACGCCGCCGCCGACGCCGCGGACGACGCCGCGGACGACGCCACGTACGCGGCCGACCGAAGACGAGGAGGGCAAGCAGGCGGCGGGACGTCGTAAGTTTTTGAGACAGCTTTTGTCCTGAAACGCGGCGGTGGGGTGTGACACGGGCGCCTGGGGCGTGCGGGGTCGCCCGGCCCGTCGCCCTCGACGGCCGCCAGCGTCGTGTGGACGCCGTGGCACGGCCCGTCTAGGCCGTGCACCGCATTGCGCCCTGGTAGCTGCCGCTGAACGCCGTGGGCATGGAGCTGCTGCCGGCCGTCCACGCGGCGCAGGCCGCGCTGGCGGCGGTGGACGGCGTGCTGCAGGCGGCGCTGGCGCAGGCGCACCGCGCGGCGGCGCCGGTTACGCTCCGCTTCGTCCTGCTGAACGACCTCGTGCACCTGATCGCCAACACCGTGGGCGCGCCTGTCGGCGGCATCCGCGTTGCGGTGCACCTGCTGCTCAACTTTTTGTTCGCGTACGCGCTCAAGCAGATCCGCTCGCCGTCGCTGCGGCACCTGGCCTCGCTGGCCGTCGGCTTCCTGGCCATCCAGTTCCTGCTGGGGCCCTTCTGGATCCACGTCCTCGGCATGGTCGTGTCGAGCTACCTCCTGCTGCTCTTCCTCCCGCCGGGCGTCACCTGCAACGTCGCCGTCTTTGTCGTCGAGCTCGCGTGGCTCTGCGTCGCGCACTACTACCGCATGACCCACGCAGACGACGCCGCGGCCGACGTGAGCGCGCCGGCCATGGTGCTCATCATCAAGATCACCTCGCTCACGTTCAACCTCTACGACGCCCACGTCCTCGCCCAGCGCGCCAAGGCGACCGGCACCGTCATCGGCATGCCCTACGATGCGGCCGGCGTCTTTGGCGGGCCGCACGCGCTCGTGCCGCGCCCGATCCCGGCGTTTGCGGTGGCCAGCGCGGGCAACGGCGGCGGCGGCGGCAGCGGCGACGCGGCGAGCGGGGGCGCGGCCGCCGGCGCGGCTGGCAACGGCTTCCTCGCGGACTCGGGCTCGGCGTCGTTCTCGCCAACGTCCGGATCGCCGTCGCCGCTGGCGGCGTCGCCGGCCGTGTCGGCGGTGCTGGAGGGCGCGACGCTCGCGGCCGCGCCCGGCACCGACCTGCCCGCGGACGCGCCCGCGCGGCCCAGCCGCGCCGAGGCCATCATGGCCGAGCGGCGCAAGCTCGCGCTGGACCGGCTGCCGTCGCCGCTCGAGTACTTTGGGTACATGTACCTGTTCACCACGGTCTACGCCGGCCCGGCGTTCCCGTACCGCGAGTACATCGACGCCGTCGAGGGCGGCGCGCTCGCGCGGGAGCGCGCGCTGGCGGTCGCGCGCACGGTCGCCTCCGGCCGGACGGCCACCGCGCCGGACGCGCTCTCGTCCACCGCGCCCGCGCTGCGCGCGCTCGCCGCCGCGCTCGTGTACATGGTGCTGCACGTCGTGGGCGGCGCGGCGTTCCCGCTGGCCGCGCTGTGGACTGACGCGCCGACGCTGCTGGGCGACAGCTTCCCGGCGCGGCTGCTGGTGCTGTACCTGGCGGTGCTCTTTGAGCGGTGCAAGTACTACTTTGCGTGGACGATGGCCGAGGGCGCGTCGATCATGGCCGAGTTTGGCTTCAACGGGCGCGACCCGGCGACGGGGCGCGCGCGCTGGGACGGCATCAACAACATGGACGTGCTCACCTTTGAGCTGAGCCAGTCGCCGCGCGACGCGTCCGTCCGCTGGAACCGCGTCACCGGCGAGTGGCTGCGCCGCTACGTCTTTGAGCGCATCCCGCCGGGGCCCACGCAGCTCTTTGCGCTCTACCTCGTGGCCGCGTTCTGGCACGGCTTCTACCCGGGCTACTACATCTTCTTCCTCTCCGCCGCCGTCCTCCAGGCCGCCATCAAGAGCGTCCGCAGCCACGTGCGCCCGCTCTTCCTCCGCTCGCCGGGCGCCAAGCGCTTCTACGACGCCGCCGGCGTGGTCGTGACGGCCATTACCATCGCCTACTTTGGCTCCGCGTTCATGGCGCTCTACGTCGACCGCGCGCTCGCGATCTGGCGCCGCGTGCACTACGTCGGGCACGTCATCCTGCTCGGCGCCGCGCTCTTTGCGCTCGTCGTGCCGCCGCCGCCGCGGTCGTCGCGCCACCACCACCACCACCACCATCACCACGGGAAGCGGCGGGCGTCGCACTCGGCGTCGCCGCCGTCGCCGAGCAAGTCCAAAGCGACCTGAAAGACTGTGAACGTAGACCATTAAAATGTACACACGCCACTTGTACAGTACCTGATTCCAGCATGAACCCAATCTTTGATCGCCGCATCTCCGGAGAGCTCGCACCAGCTAGGCGACGGCCGCGACGCGTCGACGCGTACGTTGCATGGACGTACCAACGGGAACGTGCCGCATGGGCAAGCAAGCCGCATGGCGGCCGTGCACACTGCGTGCATGCGCGATCGCACAATTCGCATGGTCGCCGCTGCATCTCTGCCAGTATACCGATTGGCGGGAGCTCTCTCTGGAGCTGCGCCGCGATCCCATGTGGCCGGCGTGGAGAGGAGGAGAGTTGTACGCGTGTGCTGGGAGGCCTTGCATGCGTGCCGAGTGGGGCTGCATGGAGGGCGCGGGCGGGCGCCCGCGTCACAAGTGACGTCAACCTGCCGAGCGGACGCGACGGCGGGAGGCAGGACGGGAGGACGCAGGACGCCGCCGCCGCCGCCGGACGCAGAGGTCGGCCACGGCGAACGGCAGCGGCTCGAACCCACGCCCAGGCCGGGCCAAGGGATAGCTGGAGCAGGAAACAGGCGGCGACGGCGGCAGGCACTGTGACGCGGCGGCACGGTTGAGGCTGGTGGACGGCACGTTGGATGTGCCAGGGACGTCGAAGGGCCACCCGGTGACCTAGGCAGCGGCGGTCAGCCAGTCAGGCTGCGCGTGGACCCGGCGTGGACCCGGCTACGGCCGCGGGAACCCTGCCACCATGGTACGGCCGCGCCTGCTGCCGCTCCATGGGCGTCCCGCCGTGGCTGACCAATCCACCTAGGGCCTGAAACACGCCCGGCGGGGCCCGCCAGCTGCTGCGGTTGCGGTCGCCCGACGGCATGCACCGGGTGGAGGCCGCCCCGACGGACACGATCGGCTCCGTCCAGGCCAAGGTACGCTATCGTTTGCGCCCACACTGTGCCGAACGACGGGCTGACGGCGCTCTCCCTCTGTGGCCCTCTTGTGTGCTTATCGGCCCGGCCAGGTCGCCGACCTGATCAAGGTGCCGGTCGAGGCCATCCGGCTGGCCATGCGCCCCGAGGCCACCGACGGGTTCCTGGACTTTACCAGCCCGCAGTCGACGGTGCAGTCCAACGGTCTCAAGTAAGGCGGTCGCCGCTGCGTGCGGTCGCCTGCGCCCCTGCGGTGCTGACGTCCGCGTGCGCCACCCACCGCGGCGGCGTACACGCGCGCGCTCCAGGCACGGCGACATGGTGTACGTCGTCTATGCGAACGAGCTGAAGCGCGAGCGCGCCGCGCTGGCGAGCCTGCAGCCGCTCGAGGACGCCGTGGACATTGAGCTGGAGAAGCAGAGCGGCGTGATCGTGCAGAAGCGCAGCAACAGCTCTCGCATGCGGCTGGACGAGCTGCCCATAGAGGCACGCCGCTCCCCGCCGCCGCCGAGCCGCAGGTGGGTCGGAGACGTGGCGTCCCTAACCTTGTCTGCGGCGGCGCGACGGAGCGTGGAATGAACGCAGCCGTACGACGCCAATTACTTGAAGGAGAAGGGCATCAAGCACATGTCCTTCCACGCCTACGTCAAGATGATGCAGAACAAGCTCCGGGACGCGGGCATGTCGACGGACCAAGTGCACGTGCTCGACGACCACGTACGCCCGCGGCCGACGCCGGTGCGACGACGCAGGGTGGCACGGCGGCGCTGATCCCCGCTGTGCGGACCTGCGTGGCTGCCGCCAACCACCAGGTGGACGAGCTCATCCGCAAGGCGCGGGTCAAGGACACGAAGAAGTTGGAGCTCAACGACATCCCGTCGGCCATCATTCTGAGCCGCCAGGTCAGGGACGGCGCCGAAGCGTGCCGCCGACGATCGTGCCCACGCTCACGACGCGGTGCCGCCCGGTCGGGACCGGCCGTTGGGCCGCGCAGGAGTTCCGCATCGTGGACCACGTCGAGTTTGAGACAGGCGGCATGGTCGACAGCTTTTTGCAGGCGTGGCGCAGCCCGGGCCACCAGCGCTTCGGCTACCTGTACGGCCGCTACGTGCCGTACAGCGAGGTCCCGCTCGGCATCAAGGCGCAAGTCGCGTTCATCTACGAGGTAGGCCGCGCTCACGGCAGCGCCGCTCGGCACCAGTGGCGCCCGTTGCTGACACCCACGGCGCACGCGGCACGGCGCGTTGGGTGAGCCGCCACAGCCGCCGCAGTCCGGCTCGCCGACCGGCTTTGAGCTGACGCTGCCGGATCCCGAGGAAGCCGTGGTCGACGACATCGCCGCCGGCCTGGGCCTGGTCAAGGTCAGGCGCGTGGCCCCCTGCCGCTGTGTCCTACGCCGTACATTCCCTGACGCATGCCCCACCCAGTGTGGTCTCGGAATGAGGGCCGCAGGTCGGCATGCTCTATACCGACCTGACGGACGACGGCACGGGCACGGGCAAGGTGGTGTGCAAGCGCCACGCGGGCACGTTCTTCATGTCGTCGGCCGAGGTCGTGGTGGCCGCCATCCACCAGAACGAGCACCCGCACCGCACGCGGCACTCGCCCACGGGCCGCTTCGGCTCCAAGTTTGTGACCGTCATCGCGACGGGCGACGCGGACGGCGCCGTGCACCTGCTCGCCTACCAGGTCTCCAACCAGGCCATGGCGCTTGTGGCGTCGGAGCTCGTCCAGGCGACGGTGGAGCCCGCGATCATGCGCGTCACCACCGAGACCGAGGGCCGCGTGATCCCAGACATTCTCTTCCGCTTCCAGAACGAGTACGGCGCCAACGTGACGCAGGCCGCCAAGCCGAGCCTCCCCGTCGAGTACCTGCTCGTGAACGTACGCCCGCCCCCTCGTCCCACTGGCCAGACACGGGATGCCGGGAACGCGTGCTCAGCCGGGCCGCGACCGCCGTCGTCGCGTTGCGGGCGCGCCGGCCGGCCAGGTCACGGCGGGCTTCCCGAACCAGCCGCAGCCGACGCTGGTCTCGCCCAAGCCGTTCCCGATCGAGCACCGCGACGTGATCGACCTGGCGACCTTCCAGCGCCACATCGCCGGCGCGGGCCCGGACCGGCTGCCGGCGCTCTTGAGCGACTTTCACCTGCTCTTCTTCCTCTCCTCGCTCCACGTCCTGGAGCCGGTGCGTGGGCTGGAGGCGTGGCCGTGGACGCGACGCCCGCCGACGCTGATGCTGGCATCCTTGGCGCGGTTCTGCTGCGTCGCCCTCCAGGAGGACCGGCGGAAGCTGTACGACGTGGCGCAGCGGCCGACGGACGCCGGCGCGTACGCCGCGCTGGCCGCCAGCCACGGCTGGCGCACGCTGCTGCTGCTCGCCTCCGAGTTCACGTCCGAGGCCGACCGTGCGCGCGGCAGCGGGGTCGGCGGCGGCGCTGGCGGCAGCGGCGGTGCCCGGTCGCCTGCCGCCGCGGCGTCGCCGCGGCCGGACGTGGCCGAGCTGTACAAGGAGGCGCTGGGCCACCTCCGCGACATGGGCTTTACGGACCAGGAGCGGAACCTGCGCCTGCTGCAGGAGACCAACGGATCGCTCGAGGCGGTCGTGAACCTGCTGACGTCGTGAGAAGCTCGGGACGGACCCGGGCGGCCCTGTACAGTTGCACCTACGTTCGTGAAATAGCACCCCCTTCCACCCCTCCTTACACTCGCGCGCACCCGTACATGGGCGACGTGCGCGCGGACATGCGCGCGGACATGCGCGCGGACAAGGGCAGCGGTCCGCGGGCCGGTTGAGTCGATGACGTCATCAGTGGAGCGCGGGCGCAGCGGGACGGCGGCGGCGGCGCACCGTGCACCGCCGACTGCCCTGCGCGGCTGGCCAGGGCCCGCCACGACCCTCTACGCCCACCCGCACACGGAGCAGGACACGCCGGAGACGCTGCTGAGGTGGTGGTAGGAAGGCCCCATGGCGACGCCGGCGGCCGACGGGGCCTGGCCGCCCCCGTCGCCCGCGATGCTGGGCCGGCGCGGCCCACGGCGGGCGTCGCTGCTCGGCGCCGCGGAGGACGGCTCGCCCACGGCGGCGGGCCACACAGAGCCGCCGTCCAGCGCGACCGTGGACGACGACATTGCCGATCTGCTGGACGACGACGACGACGCGGCCGAGGCCGACCTGCGCCGCCTGAGCCTGCCGGTGCGGCAGGTGCCGCCGGCGCCGACGGCGACGTCAGACGAGGTGCGGGCAACGTCAGGCGGCGGCGCATATACGGCCGCGTCGGCAGGCTGACACGGCGTGGCCCGCGCTGGGCATATCGCGTGCACTAGATCGAGCGCCTGGCGGTTACCGTCGTCGCCGACGCCTGGCGCAGCCGCGGCTACGCCTACAAGACCGACGCGGCGTCTCTCAAGTAGGCCGTGCCCACGTTGCGAACGTTGCGCGGGCTGCGGCGCGTGCTCACCCGATCCCCGCCCGTTGATGGCGGCGAAACTGCGCTGCCGGCGCAGGGTGTACCACTTTTTCAATCACCCGCGGCTCAAGCAGCTGGTGACGCTGGCGGTGACGATGGACCTGGCGCTGGCGTTCTTCGAGAAGCCGACCTACGACTTTTTGCTGATGCCCGTCTGGGTGCGTCCTCCGAGCGTGGGTTCCGCCGCGCCCCTCGTCGCGCTTCGCTAATGCGCGAGCCGCTGCGGACACGGAGAGGTGGGCATGGACGCGCACAGGCAACGACGACCGTGGAGCTGCTCTGCATGGCCGTGCTGGCCTTCCGGCTCGCGCTCATGTACCGCTTCCTGGTGCCGTCGCGCTTCTGGTTCGATCCCAAAGTGTCGGGCCTGCTGGCCATCATCATTGTACGGCAGCGCGCCCGGCGGCGGCGCGCGGGGCTGCGCCGATGCTGACGCGCGTCGAGCCGCCGCCTCGATGCGGCGGCCACAGGCGACGGTGATCGACGTGTCGGTGTACACGGCACTGACGGCGCAGGGCAAGCCGGCGATCCGCCTCACGCGGATCATCCGGCCGCTCATCGTGGCGTGCACGCACCGCCAAGTGCGCCGCGCGCTGCGCAACATCCGGCGCTGCATGCGCGACCTCTTCACCATGGTCTCGCTGCTGTTCATCTACATCGGCGTGACGACGCTGGCTTTCTTTGTGCTCTTCCAGCACAGGTGCGCGGGTTTGGGGGGGTCAGTCCATGCGCTGCCGCTCAGCGGTGGCTGACGCTGGGCCGGCGGCGACTCGCGGGGCGGGCGCGGCCGCAGCGACGAGCTGGTGTACTTTGCCAGCCCGCTCCGGACGTTCTACGACCTGTACTGCCTCGTGACCGTCGACACCTTCCCCACCGTCATGTGCGCCGGCTCGCCGATCAGGCGAGCGTGGCGAAAACAAAGTCGCTAACCACACCGTGCCGTTCCACCCGCACTCGTGCCGTGCTCTTCCAGGATGCCCGCGTACCGCACGAGCGGCTGGTACGCCATCCTCTTCATCTTGTTCGTGGTGCTGTTCACCTACTTTTACATGTCCGTGACGCTGGCCGTCGTCTACCTCAACTACCGGCAACACTTGAAGGTACACAGCGGGTGAAGCGAGGGCTGGGCCGCAGCAGCGCCCTCACCGCGCCTGGCGGTTTCTCGCGGCCACCCGCGTGCGCGCCAGGCCGAAGTGCGCGCCAACGTGCAGAGCCGGCGCGACTACTTGCTCTACGCGTTTGAGCTGCTGACGCGCGGCCAGCCAACGATGGACAAGGCGACGTGGATGCGGCTGTACCGCGCCCTGGTGCCGTCGGCCGACGAGCAGCTGGTCAACCTCAATTGGCGCGTCATCGACTCGCAGGACCGCGGCTTTATCGGTGACGCTCGGCAGCTGGCGCGGGCGTATCGCGGTGGGCCGGCGGCGGGACTGACGCGGGGGCGATGAGAGGGACTCGGACGAAGGAGTGGGGGGCGGGGGCAGACGCCACCGAGTTTGCGTACACGGTGGACCTGCTGAACCTCAAGATCACGCCGGAATCGGTAGGAAGGCGCGAACGATTCTGGAGCGTGATGACGCTACTGAGACGCTCGTGTGCCATGCCGGAGGGCGCTGTTGGGGGCACGGCAGACCTCCCGCAACCTCTTTGACATGTTCTTCCCGCGCATGTACCGGTCGCGCCCGAGCCGTCTCCTGTGCCGCTTCGTGCGCCACTGGTAGGACGCCCACCGGGCGCACTGCGGGCACCAGCCCGGCGGCTGACGGCCTGGCCCTGGATGCCCAGCCACGCCCTAAAATCAGGACGTTCAACGCGATCTTCAACACGGTGATCGTGGCCAACGCAGTGTGCGTGATCTACGGCGTCAGCGCCGACGTAGTCTTCCTCCCGCTGTATGCGCTCGAGCTCCTGCTCAAGCTCTACGGCTATGGCTGGCAGCCGTTCATCCGATCCAAGTGGAACATGTGCGTGGTCGCCGAACTACGAGTGGCATGGCGGGGACTGCCTAACCGCGCAGTTGCCCGGGCAACCTCTAGGCTTTTCCGCCGATGCAGCTACGACGCGCTCGTTATTCTCAGCAGCAGCATTGCGGCCATCATTGCGGCCGTGCGCCCCGT
>Ga0180216_1002810_pt1 | contig 14174 bp, 17 predicted proteins | sample eDN3rd37CBELigMG_FD_128879 | JGI IMG/M metagenome (GOLD analysis project Ga0180216, IMG submission 128879) | Enriched Miracle-Growth compost microbial communities from Emeryville, California, USA - eDNA 3rd pass 37_C BE-Lig MG (version 2)... ... | reverse complement strand
GCAATACTTACGGCTTTCGTCGTAAATGTAAAACGGATGATAAAATTGGCAGAAAAAATGCAGCCCGTCTCTTAAAGGAGAATGGACTGCATTTTTCGTTAAAGTCCTTTTTTGTAAAAAAAATACTGTGCGTTACCCGATCCGCAAACCTCAACAGAGGTATTTTGCAGGGCTCTCATATACGGGGAAGCATTACATAGTCTAATAGCTATCTGGCTGCCCAAGTCCCTTTCCACTCCGCCAAGGCATTGTTGATCAAGGCGGCATGATTGTGGACTACTTCCTCCGTGGAGCCTGCGATATGAGGCGTAGCCAGGACATTTTCCAGGCGGACAAGGCGCATGTCTTGTTCTTCTGGCGGCTCATGATCAAATACATCGAGTACAGCACCGCGTATTTTTTTGCTTTCAAGGATGTCAATTAGCGCTTCGGTATCGACGACAGATGCCCGAGATGTGTTCACAAATAGTGAATCCTGTGGAAGCAGCTCAAGCAACTCTCTGCTGATCAAGCGTTTCGTCTCGGGCGTGGAAGGCAGATGGACCGACACGATCTCATTTGCCGAAAAGATCTCTTGCAAAGATGCAGGCTTGTATTGCGGAAAATCCTCGGCCGATACATACGGGTCAAAATACGAAATATCGCAGGAGAATGCCTCAAAAAGTCTAGCTGCACGTCGACCAACTGCGCCCAATCCTACAATGCCGACCTTCTTTTCAGAGAGCTGCTGGCCGCGGAATTCCTTGTACGGGTAGAGCCAGTCCGTCCAATTGCCTTCTTTCAGCCATTTTTCACTTCGGCTCGCATGCCGGTAAAAGCTGATGACATTCCCGATCAATAGCTCAGCCACTGCCTGAATATTGCGTGTTGGTGCGGTAATGAGCGGGATACCCTGTCTTCGCAACGCTTGGACATCAATATTCGAAGGGGTAGCCCGGCAGATGGCCACAAATCGCGGCTTGGGTTCCCAGGCATTGATTACATCCTGAGTTAATTCATCCAATTCGGTGATGAGCGCATCCGCCTGTGTTTCTTTGATCAACGCTGTCAGTTCAGCTGCCGTATAAGCAGCGCCACGGTCGATCCAAGGCTGGTAGATGACCGTTCCGAACCAGCTTTCCAGCTCAGTCAACCTATCAACGGGATACGGGGCTGTGACAAGAATTCGCATGCTGTGCTCACTCCTGTCCGACCAGATAGCGTTCCAGTGCTTCGATCCCTTGCTGCTCATCCGGCCCCTCTGCAATCAACACAACTTCTTCGCCTTCTTCTACTGCCAAGGTCAAAACGTTGATAATGCTTTTGGCGTTTACCAGGTTTTCGCCCTTCCCGATTCGGATATCACTCTCAAAGGAAGACGCCGACTTTACAAATTGGCTAGCCGGTCTGGCGTGAAGACCCTGCTGCAACGCAACGACTACTTTTCTCTCCAGCATGTGATTAACTCCTCTCCTTTTGCAAACCAAATCTGTTCACACATTGTAACCACAAATCATTTATCCTGTAAATCATATAATTCATATTTGACTGATCGGATTTATTTGTTTTAATATGTACACAGTCAAAAGAAAGGGATGATACCTGTGAGAACACTGAATATCTTGACAGTTTGCGGTTCAGGCACGATCAGCTCCACAATGGTGGCGCAAAAATTAAAGGAGGCTCTGGCAGCAGACGGAATCAGCATCACCACCACAGAAGTAAAGCCGACGCAAGTGTTGGGACATGTGGAGCAAGGCAACTATGATTTTGTGGTCAATACTACGCCCGTTTCCGGCAATATTCCGATCCCGGTGATTAATGGCGTCGGCTTTCTGACCGGTTTGGAAGAAGAAGAATTTTTGGAAGAGGTGCGTCAGGTCATCTCCCAGATTCTGAACAACGAAGCGAACTAATTTTTCTCTCGAGAGGAGCAGACCTCATGTTTCTTCAAACCTTGAAGGAGATTTTTGATACGTTTGGCGCCCCCATATTTGTTCCGGTCGTCATCTTCATCATCTCCCTGGCGTTGAAAGTTGAGATCAAAAAAGCATTGTACTCCGCGCTGTATGCCGGTATCGGTTTATTCGGATTCAACCTGTTGATTAATGCCTTTATCCCGATCATTATGCCCGTCGTCGAAAATATGGTGAAAAGCACAGGGGTCAGCCTGCCCGTCTTTGACATCGGGTGGCAAGCTACGGCAATCGTCGCTTACTCCACCAAAGTCGGCATGATTTTTCTCGGACTGGCGCTGGTCCTGCAAATTTTTCTGTTCTTCGTCAAATGGACGAACATCTTCCAGCCCGGTGATTTGTGGAACAACTACTCGTACATGGTGTGGGGTTCGATGATCTATCTGATCACAGACAGCATGTTCCTGTCCATCTCCTGCATGATCGTACTGAATCTTTACAGCCTTTTGTTTTCGGAACTGTTTGCAAAAAGATGGTCTACCTATTTCCAGTATCCGCGCGTGACGATTGTCCAGCTTCACCACGTGGGAAGCGTTCCTTTTGCTCTCGCGGGAAACTGGGTGCTGAACAAGCTGGTTGGCAATAAAATCAACCTCAGCCCGGAAGCGCTGCAAAAAAGACTGGGAATCTTCGGGGAGCCCATCTCTCTGGGCTTGATCCTGGGCCTCTTGCTCGGCCTGCTGGGGAACCTGAACAATCTCGGGACGATGGCAGCCTGGGGGCAAATAGCCACGGTAGGGATCGCCACAAGTGCCGTTATGGTGATCTTCCCCAAGGTATCCGGGATCTTTGCCCAAGCGTTCCTGCCGCTCACCGAGACAGCCAAGAAAAGTCTGAAGAAATCCAATTCTGCGTCAACGGACAAATCCCGGGAATGGTACCTGGGTGTCAATGACGCGATGGGGTATGGAGAAACCGCGACGCTTACAACAGGAATTTTGCTGATTCCCATCATGGTTGTTCTGGCGCTCATCCTCCCCGGCAACGAGGCATTGCCGCTGGTCGACTTGATTGCCCTGCCGTTCATGATTCAAGCTACCGTGGCGATTACCAACGGGAATATTTTCAAATCGGTCATTATTGGCGCAGTTTGGTTCAGCATCGGACTGTATGTGATTACGTTCACCGCCCCTCTCTTTACCGAAGTGGCGAAGGGCGTCGGCGTGACGATCCCAGCCGAGACCTTGTTGATCACGAGCTTCGGCATTTTGACCTCTCCCGTATCCGCCTTGATCTTCCTGGCGTTCCTTTCCCAGTCCTGGCTGTGGATCGGGCTTGTACTGGTGATTTATTTTGCAGCTTATATCCTGTTCAAGAAGAATAAAGGCGCCATCACCGACTACATCGAGCGCAGCGCTTTACTGGATGGCGACCGCACGAAAAAAGACGAGAATCCGGAAAAAGGGACTGTCAGCGCCATCGGTCAGTAGCTCTGGTCGCCGCTTTTCCTTCGATCTGCAAAAAAGGAGCGTTTTTCATGATCCGTCCTGAATTTGTCGTACTTCAATCGCAAGCAAGCAGTGCAGAAGAAGTCATTCGCGAGTTGAGCGAGCTTTTTCTCCGCCACCAGATCGTAAAAGAAAGCTATCCTGAAGCCGTACTAAATCGCGAACGGGAATATCCTACGGCACTGCCTGGCAAAGGATTCTTTGTGGCTATTCCCCATACAGACAGCAGCCATGTGCTCGAATCCGGCATTGCCGTTGCAACCCTGCAGACTCCTGTACGTTTTGGCTTGATGAGCGATCCTGACAAACTGGTTGACGTTTCCCTGGTCTTTTTGCTCGCCGTTGCGGATCCTCGCGAACATTTGGCTCTGCTCAAGCGTCTCATGGAAATCTTGAGCGATACCAAGCGATTGCAAAAGGTCCTAGGAGCGTCTTCTGCCGATGAAGTCTCGGATGTCATGCAGACAAGCATTGCGTAAATAAGGCTAAAAAACCTGCCGTCCTTCGGTAAAACGAATGGATGCGGCAGGTCTTTTTATTTTTTGACCAATAGTGCTGTAACGAAAAGGCTCGCTGCTGCATCTAAGGGAAAATGCCTTCGGGTTGAATGAGGAGTTGAATGGCAGATGGCACGATCGCTTGCCTTTCGTCTTGTCACACATCTGGTCAGTCTGATCTTCATAGCTTTGACCATGCGTTGGATGTGGGGCGATTACGCATCATTTCCCCCCATGGAGGCCACCAGTATGATCATGGGGTACGTCTCTTTTCTCTTAATCGGCTTGACGCTTTTGATCGGTCCCTTGTCCGCATGGCTGCCCTCCCGCTTTGGCGCAGCTTGCCTGTCCATTCGCCGTGACCTGGGAATCTGGGCTGGAATCACCGCAATAACCCACGTCATTTTGGTCTTGATTCTTTTCTCGGGAGTGCCTCGGCTGATGATCCTGCAGAGCAATGCGGATAGCCCCCGTTCAGGCTGGCTTGGCCTCTTTTTCCAGAATTACGAATCCTTCTACGGGTGGCCAATGCCTCGCTTGTCGCTGATTGGGGTAGCGAACTATCTGGGACTGATTTCGGTTTTGTACGTCATCAGCTTGCTTTTCACCTCTTCGGATGCAGCGAAAAAATGGTTGGGTGGCTCCACGTGGAAACGGCTCCATTTGGCGAATCCGTTCATCTTCATTCTCGTTGTCGTACATGGATTGATCTATATCCAATCCATCAAAGGCGAGCCACACACCCTATCCGACATCCTGCTTTTTGCCTTCGCGGTCTGGATTGTCCGCGTCATCACGTTCTGGCGCGCGGTGTGGAACCGTAGACGCTGACTTTGCAGGCCCTATACCCCTTGGATATGAAAAAACGCATAGCGAATCTGAGGGGTGTAGGCGGTCGAATCCTCATAAGCCCAGTAACGCAACCTGCTGTCCGTCGTATGGGCATTGACCAGCGGCATGTTGTCCCAATCCTTGGCGACAACAATCGTATTGTGCTGGAAGCGTCCGTCTCCGTTGAAGTCATAGCAAATAATATCACCTGGCACCAGTTCTTCAGGCGAGTTGACTGTAACTGCCCGCATCGGCTCTCTGCCTGATTTGAGCAGCAGATACAAGCTGTGCGCGACTGACCAGCTATAGCTCCACTCGCTGCCTTTTCCCGTCCGAATCCACCAGCCCTTGGTCTTCTCTTTGGAAAAAAGCATCGGGATTCCCCCGGCATGCAGACATTGCGAGATAAAGTTGGTGCAGTCGTCATTGAAACGGGGATAGACCGGATTGGTCGTATTCCAGTATCGCTCAGCGTACTCTACCGCTTTGCGGGCATTGTACCCTTTGGCACCATACACTACCATGAGCGGTTTGGCGGCTGTCTCCTCTTCCTGGACAGCTGCTTCCAACTCCTCTTTATTTGCCTCCCTACTCGCTGCTTTTACGTCCCCCTCCCATTCACGCGTTTCGGCGATGACCCACGAATCATGGTCTACCTTGTTCAAGCGCAGCGTCATCACACGGGAGCTTGCCTCTTCATGCCGCTGATTTCCGATCCGGTAATGGCGCGCTCCCCGCCAGACCAGGCTGATCTCCAGCGTTTTTTCCGTCTCCATCCAGCACAATGGTATAACCCGTCCGCTCACAGCATAGATTTGCGCCCCTCGGCTTACTGTCTGACTGTATTCTCGTGTCAGACGCTCCCACTCTCCCGTCTTGTCTTGCCCCTCTTTGCTAAAAAATGATGCTAATCGTTCTATTTTGCCGTCCATCCACGACCAATGAACAGCATCGAAATACTTTTGGATAAATCCCTTCCAGTCCATCTTCTGCTTCCCCTCTCCTTTCTGATTCGCATTCCGCCTGTCTTTTGCCGTGAATCATGCGGCTGCCGTCTGCTTTCATAGCAGAATATGTAAGGGAAAAGCCTTTCAGAAGAAAAAGCCACCCGAATTAACGAGTGGCTTGATTGGAAGTATGGGGCAATGTGAGCAGTACCTTTTCCAAAGCGAGCAGATGTTCTTTGATCGACAGGCCTCCTCCATACCCAACCAGAGCTCCGTTGGACCCAATAACCCGGTGGCACGGAATAATGACGGGTATCGGGTTGCGGTTGTTCGCACCGCCAATCGCTCTGACCGCTTTCGATGCTCCGATCGCCAAGGCAATATCCTTGTAGGAGCGCGTCTCTCCATACGGGATGCGGCTCAACTCCATCCAGACCGCTTTTTGAAAAGGCGTTCCGTGCAAGACATAAGGCAGGTCAAACGTTTCCCTTTCTCCTGCAAAGTACTCATGAAGCTGCTTTTTTACCTGCTCGTTCGCTTCATCGTCACGCGCGATCGGCATGCCGAGAAAGTGCTTTTTGCTCCAACTCTGCAGAGACGGCAGGCTATCCTGCTCTGCTCCAAATTCGATAAAGCATAATCCCTCTGCCGTAGAAGCCAGCAACAACGGTCCAATGGGCGAGTCCATCATGGTATAACGCAATGTATTCGTCATCCAACCTACCTCCTGCTCCCGTAGATTCCTTCTCCTTGTCACACGCTATCCGTACAATCAGAGCGCAGCTTTCAGCATGTCCAATCCCTTGTCGATCTCCTGCAAGACCTCTGGGGATTCTTCCCGATCTTTTGCCTGAAGCAGCGAGGCATGGGCATCTTCTCCCCCGATTTTGCCCAAAGCCCAGGCAGCCGTCCCGCGAATAACAGGTCGCGGGTCGTTTTCCAGCAAACGGACGAGGTGCGGTACAGCCGTGCGGTCCTTGAAGTGGGCAAGTGCCAGGATCGCATTGCGCTGGATCGGCTTTTTCCCCCGCCACGACGAGGAAGAGATTCCGAACTTCTCTTTGAATTCCTTGTTGCTCATCTCCAGCAGCGGAATGAGCAGCGGCTTGGCTACCTCCGGATCGGGCCTAAACTCTTCGTGGTTCTGGAAGTGAATGCCGCGATTTTTCGGGCATACGGTCTGGCATGTGTCGCATCCATAGAGCCGATTGCCGATCTTGGCCCGAAATTCGTCGGGGATGAAGTCCTTGACCTGTGTCAGGTATGCGACACAGCGCTGCGCGTTTAATTGACCGCCCTGCACCAAAGCGCCTGTAGGACATGCGTCTACACAGATGTTGCAGTCTCCGCAGCCCTCTTCTACGGGTTGATCGGGAGGCAACGGCAGGTTGGTCACCAATTCCCCCAGATAGACCCAAGAGCCGAATTCAGGTGTAATCAACGCGCAGTTCTTCCCTACCCAGCCCAACCCGGCCCTCTCGGCTACGGCCCGATCGGAGAGCGCACCCGTATCGACCATGGACTCGATTTTCACTCCCGGCTCCAGCTCCTGAATAAAACGGCTCAGCTTGTCCATCCGGTCGCGCAGAACATGGTGGTAATCCGTGCCCCATGCCGCTCGGCACAGTATGCCGCGGTAAGCACCTGGCTCCGATTTTGGCGGGTTCTCCAGTTTGGACGGATATGCCAAAGCAATAGAGATGAGCGATCTTGCGCCCTCCATAATGCGCTGTGGTTGCGTCCTTTTCTCGAGATCCGGCTCCTCAAAGCCAGATTCGTATCCCTTCTCCCGATGCTCGACCAGCCGCTCGCGAAGCTCCACAAACGGGTCGGCACTGGCAAAGCCAATCTTGTCGATTCCGATCTTGCTGGCATAATCCTTTATGGCCTGCTTCGTCTGTTCCCAGTATTGCCGGTCGCTCACAGCTGTCTGATCGCTCCTGTCGCCAACTCGTCACAGCGGTTGTTCCACTTGTTGTCGGCATGGCCTTTTACTTTGACGTACTCTACCTTGTGAATATCCATCAAACGAAGCAGTTCCTTCCATAAATCCTGGTTCTCCACCGGCTGTCCCTTGCTGTTCTTCCAACCGTTCTTCAGCCAGCCTTTATACCAGCCCTGCTTAAAACAATTGACCAGATAGGCGCTGTCACTGTATAGCGTAACCTTGCAGGGCTCTTTTAATTGAGACAGGGCCTCGATCGCAGCTTGCAGCTCCATGCGATTATTCGTCGTGTTAGGCTCGGCTCCGGACATTTCCTTGATGTGCTGTCCGTACATGAGGACTGCTCCCCAACCGCCAGGTCCTGGATTGCCGGAACAAGCCCCGTCAGTATAAATAGTCACTTCTCGCATCGTCATCTCCAGGGAATCCCTCCTGTTCTCTTCTATTGTAACGAAGGTTAGTCGCTTCCACAAAAAAAATTTGGTATACTACCAAAAATAGGTTCGGGGGAATGAGTGTTGGTACAAGTACATATGGATTCATCCATCACAAAACGTTTGCCGAATATATCCCTTGGCGTTTTGCAATATCGTGATGTGACTGTGAGCGACTCGCCCAAAATGCTCCAGGGACGCATCAATTTATTTGTGGAAAATCTGCGCCTCGAGCATGAACTTGCCCGTTTGACAGAGATTCCGGGTATCCGCGAATGGCGTGCTTGCTTGAAGCAAGCGGGTACTGATCCATCGCGCTATCGACCGTCATCGGAAGCCTTGCTGCGCCGATTGCTACAGGGCAACCCGTTCTTTTGGGTCAACAGCGCTGTAGACGTCAATAATTTTTTCTCCGTGCTGCACGCCCTGCCTCTCGGTATATATGATGCCGCACAGATAGAAGGCGATGTGTCTTTCCGGCTCGGAACTGCCGACGATCGCTACGAGGGCTTGAACGGCCGCGAAGTGAGCATGGAAAACAAACCACTGCTGGCAGATGGTCTCGGCGCTTTTGGCAGCCCGATCGTTGACTCCAAGCGCACCTGTGTCACCGAGCAAAGCCGTGATTTGCTGCACGTCATCTTTTTTCACGACCAGTTTGATTCCGCCAAACAAGATGAGATCCTCGGCTCAGTAGGACGCATGTTTACAGAGATCAACGGCGGAGAGTTGGTGCATTCCGGCATCGTATCTGCGCAAGAAGGATAGCCTGACTATAGGCTGTCCTTCTTTTCGGGCATTGCATTGCAGGTTGTTGGGAAGGAGCCACTATCATGCCAGACATGGAGTTTTTGAAAAATTTCCCTTTCTTTGAGCATTTGGACGGACAGGAACTCGAAGATATTGCCTCCGTCATTACGACGAAGGTTTACAACAAGGGCGTCAACCTTTTCTGGGAAAATGAAGAGGGCAACGAGCTCTTCATCATTCAGTCCGGGGCGGTCAAAATCTTCCGTCATCAGGAAGGGAGAGAAATTATATTGGCTTTGTTTCGCCAAGGAGACTTTTTTGGCGAAATGGTCCTGTTTGGCGACGAGAAGGTACGCTCAGCTTCCGCCAACACGTTGGAAAAGACAACCGTCTACATCCTGAAAAAGGAACACTTCCTGCAGCTTCTCAACAAGAATCCGAACATCTTCATCAAGATCCTCAATACGGCACTGGAACGCCTCCGCCAAGCAAACGAGCAAATCGCCAACCTCTCCATGACCTCCGCCTATGCGCGTATTGCACGGCTGTTGGTCCGCCTGACGCAGACCCCTGGAGCAGACCGCGTCATCGGATTGAAGCTCACCCACCATCAAATGGCCGATATGACGGCTACTGCCCGAGAGACCGTAACCAAGGTTTTGTCAGACATGCAGAACAAAGGTTATATTCGAATCGTGAATCGGCAAATCAGGATTACCGATCTGGACGGACTTTTAGCCGCCGCCGGGCTGGAGTAGCCCTCCACCCTGAATTTGCCGATGAAAAGAAAACGTGCAAGTAAAAATAGAGAGCGTCCCGGCAGTGGATTTAGGACGCTCTTTTTTCATGAACTATAGACTTCTCCCTAGCAAAGCCCCGACTTGTTTCGCCATTAGTAGGACTTGGCGGGCTTGGACACATGGCTGTGAAGCTCGCTCATGCCATGGGGGCAGAGGTTACTGTTTTATCACAATCATTGAAAAAGATAGAGGACGGTTTGCGGCTTGGAGCGGATCATTATTATGCCACGAACGATCCAGAGACGTTTACGCAACTGGCCGGTTCGTTCGACCTTATCGTAAATACAGTGAGCGCGACGATTGATATTAATGCCTACCTTTCGTTGCTGGCGCTGGACGGTACACTAGTCAATGTCGGTGCACCGGCGGAACCGATGTCCGTTAACGCATTTCCCCTTATCCTTCATCGTCGCTCATTTGCTGGGTCGACGATCGGCGGTATCCGCGAAACGCAGGAAATGCTCGATTTTTGCGTTGAACACGGCATTGCTCCTGAGATCGAGGTTATTTCAGCCAAGCAAATTGATGAGGCATGGGAGCGCGTATTAGCTTCAGATGTCCGATATCGATTTGTGATAGACATCAGCACGATGGAGAATGAATAGCAATTGATCCTTGCAGAATAGGATGGGGGCATGCCAACACGGCGTGCCTCTTTCCATAGTGGCAACTCAGCCCCAAACTGATTAATAGCCGAGAGAAGGAGGATAACGATGTCGGAGAATACAAAAGTTGCGCTTGTCACCGGCGGGAACCGAGGAGTTGGATATGAGCTGGTCAAGCTTTTGGCTTTGAGTGGTTATCAGGTCATTTTAACAAGCCGGGATCCGGAAAAAGGTCAGGAAGCTGCGCAAAAACTGCAAGAGTCCGCATTGGACGTGTCATTTGTGCTGATGGATGTCGATCATCAAGAAAGTATCCGTCAAGCGGCACTTACAGTAAATGAGCGATTTGGAAGATTAGACGTACTGATTAATAATGCCGGAGTTTATTTGGAATAAAATGGGAGTATTTTAACGATGGACCCTTCCATTCTAGAGCAAACGATGGCAACGAATTTCTTCGGCGCTTATCACGTGATCCGTTCCTTTATTCCCCTCATGCAAAAACATGGCTATGGGAGAGTTATCAATGTTTCCTCCGAGTATGGGGCGATAAGGGAGATGTCCTACAGGGGGGCCGGCGCTTACAAGTTGTCCAAACTTGCCCTAAATGGATTGACGCGATTGGTAGCTGCAGAAATCAATGGTGACATCAAAATAAACGCAGTTGATCCGGGATGGGTGAGCTCAGATATGGGTGGCCCATCTGCTCCGAGAACGCCTAGGCAAGCTGCCGAGTCAATCCTTTGGTTAGCGACGCTTGGACCTGATGGACCAAACGGGGAATTCTTCAGAGATGGAAGACGAGTAGATTGGTGACCATAAGCATGAATTATTTTGATGTTAGGTGTATTTGGCATTCTAAATACCGAAATGGGTGTCATCGGTATATTGCCGTTCATTGCCATTTTTCAAATAATCCCATCCATCACTATAACAAAAGACGGCCGTCATGCAGCTTGGCCGTCTTTTTGTTCATTCGATTCCTTCGGTTTGCGAAACACGATGTGCTCGAGAGCCAAACAGACCAGAACCCCGAGCAAGAGTCCATTGCCAAACAGGAAGCTGATCATCGGCGGCATCTGCTGCCAAGCGCTGGCGGGAACAAACATGATGCCGATCCCGACAAGCAAGGAGCTGCCCCCAACTGTAAGCGTCCGTTCGTCCATTTTCAGGCTGGCGTAATCCTTCAAGCCAAAACCCAGCAGCTTGGTGTAAGTGATGAACATCGCCGCGTATGCGACTGGTGTAGGCAAGGCGGACAGGAAATGAGAGATCGCAGGGAAAAGGCCGATGACCATGATCCCCACCATGGCCAGCATGAATGGCAAGCGGGAAGCCATGCGTGTAGTTTGAATCACCGCCGCTGCCAGAGAGAGCGGTATCATCCCCACTACCCCGGACAGCCCGGAGAGAATGTGGGATACCCCTGTAAAGACGCCTCCGCGATTGTACTGCTTCGCCGTCGGTTCTGTCTGCGTCGCTTTTCCCATCACAACAATACTGGTCACCAGATTGGTCAAAAGGACAAATCCCGTCAGCACGCTTGTCAGAACGATTCCCCAATCCCACTTGGGCGCTCCCCAGAAAAACAGCGACGGCCATTCAAACACTTGATGCGAAGGGCGCACCGGCTCCGTCCAGCCCATGACTGCGTATAATACCCAGCCCGCAACCATGCCGAACAAGACTGCGAAACTGGAGAAACGCTCCAATCTTGTCAACCAGATGACCAACGCGACGATCCCAACAGAGGTGATTGCGACTCCTGGCTGCACCTCATGGGAGTGCTGAAATCCAATCCCCATCATACCTGTCAGGATGTTGCTGCAGAGCGAGATCGCAAGCAAAATCATATATGTGCCTGAAACAATCGGGGTGAACCATTTTTGCAGCTTCCCGACCCAGCCTAATCCACCAAAGATCAGAAAGAGAATCCCCGCTATGATCAGACCAAGCTGGAAGGATTGTCCGATTTCCTGCGGATGCAGCCCGACGCTGGTTCCAATCTGGGCCAGAATGATAAATATTCCCCACCAAAGCCCCGCAGGCCCTTCCATCATGGGATAGCGATGCCCGATCCAGACTTGCAGAATCGAGGCCAAACCAATAAAAAACATCGTTTGCTGCATCAGCTTGCCAATCTCATCAGGCTGCAGTCCGTATATATCTCCAATCATCAAGGGAACTGCCACACTGCTTGACACTGTCACAATCATCCATTGCAGGGCTGAAAGCAGCGTTGTGCCCATAGGCGGCTTGTCATGTATCCCGTATCTCATCTCAACCACCTCTTTTTTCTTTCAGCATTTCGTTTGGACTTGGGCGAACGCCTTTTTTCGACCTACGTACTTACTATGCACGAAATGCGGTTTCTTTTCTAGATTTTCATGTGTTTTTGATCCAAAACAAAAAAATTCTGATCATCAAGGAATTGACGATCAGAATCTCTTTTTCCCTATAAGTACAATATAGGGAATCCTATCTCGATGCTTATATTCAAGAGTTCTCGCCATCCAAAACCGGCAGGGCGTAAACAATATACCGTTCGGGAGCATCTCCTACGTAACGAAAAGGATAGCATGTCGTTACAACGAGTACCTCCTCCCCCATTGAACGAATCACTGAGGTGTCGTCCTGATCGACAATTTCCGTACTCGATATTTCGTAATGAAACGTACCATACGGCATCTTGACGATGAATCGGTCCCCTAATTCCAGCTTCGCAAAATCCCGAAAAACGGTATCGCGATGACCGGATAATACGATCTGTTCCCCATCAGACGGAAACGCGCTTGTGAGATAATGTCCGACGCCTTGCTGGAGCATCTCTTCCTCCGTACCTTCGATAATTGGCAGCTCAGCCTCTATCTTCGGAATGTGCAGCGTTCCAATCACATCATTCTCTTTCGGGCTAAATTTGGGACGCTCGGAAAGGGATTCGGAAGCTGCAACAGAGGAAGCGGACGGTTTCGTTTCAGAAGCATCCTTCAGTGGTGAAGACTCGACTAATGCCTCTGCCTTCGCCAATGCCTGTTTCATCTTGACCTGATGTTCAATATATTGAAAAATGGCGATCGCAACGACGATCATACCAATCGCCATCAAGAGTGTCCCTGCTTTCCTCTGCATCCACAGTTCCCTCCAAATATAGTCTTGGCTTTTTGGCCATACCGGTTTTTGAAACAGAAGAAAACACCTTTCCCAAGAAAAGTGTTTTCTTCTTTGTTATGGCTGCTGATCTATTGCGGCTTGCTTTTTTTTCTTCGTAGCAACCAGCCTGCCAACATTGCAATCGCTCCTGTGAATCCCAGGTTATACAGATTAGTCGAGGTGTTAGGCAACCTGTTCGGAGGCTGCTCCCCATCCTTCACTTGCGGCTCTTTACCACCTTTGGGTTCAACCGATGGAAGCTCTGTTCCTTGTTCCGATTGAGCTCCTGCTACATGCCCTGCTTGTGGCGGGGTCGATGTAGTTTGCGGTGGAGTCGGCATGCCAGGCGGTTGGTCAGGTGTACTCGACGGCTGATCTGGCATGCTCGGCGGTTGGTCAGGTGTACTTGACGGCTGATCTGGCATGCTTGGCAGTTGGTCAGGTGTACTTGACGGCTGATCTGGCATGCTCGACGGCGGTGTAGTAACTTCCGGAGGCGTGCCCTGCTGTCCGTTTGACGTGCTTGGTCTGTCCCTGTCCCTATCCCGGTCCCGTCCTTCGGTTGACGAGCCCGGTGGTGTAGTCGGCGTACTCGGCTTCTTCACTTCGATCGTGATTGTCACCTCTGTTGTGCCGCCATTGCCGTCATCTACGATAACAGTAAAGCTGTCCTCGCCTACATAGCCTGGGTCCGGCTCATATGTCCACGTTCCGTCCGGGTTCACCGTCACGGTTCCGTGTTTCGGATCCTCGCCCTTCGTGTACGTGAGCGGATCGCCGTCCGGATCCGTTCCCTTCACCTTTCCGGTTGC
>Ga0180216_1002809_pt1 | contig 14175 bp, 13 predicted proteins | sample eDN3rd37CBELigMG_FD_128879 | JGI IMG/M metagenome (GOLD analysis project Ga0180216, IMG submission 128879) | Enriched Miracle-Growth compost microbial communities from Emeryville, California, USA - eDNA 3rd pass 37_C BE-Lig MG (version 2)... ... | reverse complement strand
GACAAACCCCGTCCAGGCCAACGTCGTGCAGATCGACGCGAACATGTCCGAGTAGCGCTTGGCATGCCTCAGCCGATTTATGCCGTCGCGCATGACGAAGCCCATCGTCCCCGCGTAGTAATACGGCCAGACCGCCTCGAGGCCATACTTGTGCTCGGCCGCGAGCATCGCCTCGGCGGTAATGTCGAGGGCATCTTTCCAGGAGATCCGCTCGAATTCGCGCGATCCCTTGGGGCCCTTGCGCCGCAGCGGATAAAGCAGCCGGTCGGGATGGTGGATGCGCTCGGCGTACCTGGAAACTTTCGAGCAGATGACGCCTGCCGTGTAGGTGTTCTCCTTCGACCCGCGAACGCGGCCGATGCGGCCATTGCCGAGCAGCTCGACTTCGAGCGCGCAGGTCGAAGGGCAGTCGTGCGGGCAGGCCGAGTAGCCGATGGGAACCTTGGCGTCCATGTTTCGTTCCAGTGGGAACATCGGGCATAGGCCTGAAACGCTACCTGCTTTCACAAACAGATGAAAGCCATTCGCGTCGGGAAACGCGCAGAGCGGCATCAGAACGATGAAGATTGCGATGACGTGAGTGACGGCATCGCGCATGGAGCTCCCAGATGAGATTATTGCTTGCCGTATTGATTGCGCTCGGGGGATTTGTCGCCGCCTCCGACGATGCCGATGCCCGCAGGAGAGCGAGGGCGCCCGCGCCGTATGCCTACCAATATTACGGCCCACCGCCCTATCGGGCCTACCGGACCCCACCCGCCTATGGCTATCGTTACCGCGAGTCGGAACACTCGGATTCGATGGAATGCATCGAGGCACGGAACCTCGATCCGGGCGGCAACTACGCCGACTATCCCTGCTGGGCCCAGCGCGCGCTCGCGCCGAAGCGCGACCGGTGAGGACGCCTAGTTATCCGGCATGAACGGCAGGTCGGTTGCCTTCGGCTTCGCCCCGAACTGTGTCAGCAGGCAATGGACCTGTCCGCGGTGATGGGTCTGGTGGTTGAAGATGTGAGTGACGATAAGCCAGCGCGGCATGGTCAACTCGCGCCCCGTCGCACCCGAGAACCATTTCAGGTCTCCCGATAGCGCCGCGGGGTCGAGTGCGTTGGCCCAGGCGATGATGTCCTCATCCGTCCGGGCGCGCTCGCGCTTCAGTTCGCTCCAGTCCTGGTAGTAGTCGACCGATTGCGGGATGTTCTTGGGGCCAGGAGCTGGCCATCCCACCAGCCTGTGCATCCACATGCGGTCCGCCCAGAGCAGATGATTGAGCGTCGCGTGGATCGAGCCGAAAAACGCGCCCCGACTTTCCCTGCGTTGCCCGTCTTCCAACGTGTCTGCCGCTCCATAAATCGACTGGTTTTGCCAGCGATTGTAACGGGCCATGAGCCGAACGTGCGCAGGACTGATCATGGCGGCAGACTAGTCAAAGAGCTGTGAGCGCGGAAGGTCTTTCGAACACCCTCCCATTCAGCACCCGCCGCTCGCTGCATCCCGGGCCTTGAGGCCCGGGATACATTGGGTCGGCTTTCGACGTCGGTTGAAAAAGGTCAGCCGACGATCTCGCTCAGGCAGAAATTGAGGGCAATCTCGCGCTCGGCAGAAGCGGGGCTGTCCGAGCCGTGCACCGAGTTCTCGCCCACCGAGCGGGCAAACAGCTTGCGGATAGTCCCTTCGGCAGCCTTGGCCGGATCGGTTGCGCCCATCACCTCGCGATACTTGGCGATCGCGTTCTCACCCTCGAGAACCTGGAGGACAATCGGGCCAGAGGTCATGAAATCGCAGAGTTCGCCATAAAACGGGCGTTCTTTATGCTCCTCGTAGAATTTCTCGGCCTGCGCCCTGGTCCAACGCACGCGCTTTTGCGCCACGATGCGAAGTCCTGCCTTCTCGATGAGCGCGTTGATTGCGCCGGTCAGGTTCCGCTCGGTCGCGTCCGGCTTGATGATGGAGAATGTACGCTCGATGGCCATCTCTGCCCTCTGCCTTCCTATCCGCTGCTGGTTGGCGCCGGGTTATAGCCGCCACCCCGCGGACCAGCAAGGGAGCCGGCCATGATCCGCGCCGAGCGAACGGCCGCACCGCTATCACTGGTTGCGGGCTTCCATGCCGGCAACGCGCTGTTTATAACCGACTGGGCGGGCATGCCTCCGATACGGCATATGCGATCCATTCCGTTGAGGGTTGGGAAACCGTGCTCCTGGTCACGGCGCAGCCGCGATTGGCCCGCGCTTGCTGGCGGGTGGACAAGCACCTTATGCTCCGCGCGAGCGTCAGGTGGCGAGACGCGTAAAGACGAGTGTGAATGAGCAATGGCGGGGCCTGCTCCTCCAATAGAGTGGTATATCGCGCGCGACGGTAAGCAGTATGGGCCGCTCTCGGACCTGGAAATGCGCAAGTTCGTCGAGCTTGGGCATTTGCGTCCGTCTGACTTGGTCTGGCGGTATGGTTTTCCGGACTGGCGGCCGGCTCTCGCCGTGTTTCCGGCCCCTCGGCCTCGTCCGCAGCCCGTGCCGCCGCACCCGGCCACTCCATCGCCTCAGCCCGAGCGCAGAACGCCGGAGGCGCGCGAAAGGCCCCGCGAGTTCGAACGCCCCACCCAGCGGCAGGAGCCTTCCTACACCCAGAGGCAAGCCCCCTCCTACACCACTGGCGCGGCTCGGACGGCCACGCCCAACGCGCCTGTCGCGGTATCCGACTCCTTCGATGAGGATGACGAGGAGATCGAGGACGATTTCCTGCCGGAACAGCCTCGCCGGGGCCGTCGCAGGTTGGTGGTCGCGGCGGTTCTGCTGCTGCTCGGCGGCGCCCTATGGCTCGCCGTCGACCTTATTCCGAGTCCTTTGAGGCTCGTCGCGCTGTTCGAGGGGCCGGCTCAGAGCTCCGAGAATGCGGAGGGCGACAGCGCCGATACGCCGCCTGCCGAGACCCAGAACACCGCAGCTCTTCGAGCTACACAGAACAACTCTGGGCAAGAGGAGCTTGCCGGCGCTCTCAACGACAGTGAGCTGTGGCAGCTGCTCAAACGCGACTACCCGGAGTGGTATCAGGAGCGGATGCAGGAGCTTGCGCGGCTCAGGTCCGAAGGGCAGGACGAAGCCGCAATCACCAAGCATCTGACCCAGAGCGTCGTCACGCTGAGGCGTCAGAACGCACAGCAAGCCCTTTCGGCCTCGCCCGCAGCCCTGCGGAAGATTGCCGAAAGCTTCCTCGATAACCTCAAGCACTTTGCGTCGCAAAGCGTCGACGCCTGCTATGGCTTCATCAGCCGCGGCGAGACGAGTCCGCAGGTGCTGGAGCTCATGAGCTCGCCCGAAAATGCGGAGATGCTTCAGCGGCAGGTGGCCGCCGTTTTCGAAGCCATAGCGGAGGGGCGGAGTGCACCGCAGACACATCTGCCGCCGCGCCAGGCGGACTACCAGGCTCTGACCCAGGCCCTTGCCGGTCTCGGGTGGAAAGAGCGCGAGGTGCAGCTTTTCTCCAATCCGCGCGCTTTGGCGCAGGCGCCGCCCCAGGAAGTGTGCCGGCTTGTGCAGGATTGGTTCACGGCGCAACTGTCGATCCCTGACGAGGAAATCCAGCTCAGGCTGCTATTCGAATCGCTGAAGCCTGTCGTGGCGGGTTGATCCGCTGACGTCCCGGAGCCGAACGGGCAAGTGACAACCGGCGGATCAGCCGCTATCTCCCGCGAATGCTGCACGTCAACGACCTGACATTCCGGATCGAAGGCAAGCTGATCTTCGATGGCGCCACCGCGGGCATTCCGGCTGGCCACAAAGTGGGCCTCGTCGGCCGCAACGGCGCGGGCAAGACGACCCTCCTGCGCATCCTCACCGGAGAGCTCGCGCCCGACGGCGGGTCGGTCAGCACGCCGAAGCACACCCGCATCGGTTATGTTGCTCAGGAAGCGCCCGGCGGCGATGAAAGCCTCATCGACTGGGTTCTTTCGGCCGACACCGAGCGGGCCAAGCTCCTGGCGGAAGCGGAAACCGCCACCGACCCGCACCGCATCGCAGACATCCACCAGCGGCTTGCCGACATCGACGCCCATACGGCGCCGGCCCGCGCCGCCCAGATTCTTGCCGGCCTGGGGTTTGACGAAACGGCCCAGCGCCGGCCATGCCGGGAGTACTCGGGCGGATGGCGCATGCGGGTCGCGCTCGCCGCCGTGCTCTTCCTCGAACCGGAGTTGCTGCTTCTCGACGAGCCGACAAACTACCTCGATCTTGAAGGCACGCTGTGGCTCGAGAGCTATCTCGCCACCTACCCGCACACCGTGGTCATCGTCAGCCACGACCGCGATCTGCTCAATCGGGTCGTGACCTCGATCCTCCACCTCGATCGCGGCAAGCTGACCCTCTACTCAGGTACCTACGACGACTTCGAGGATATGCGGCGTGAGCGCCTCAATCAGCAGCTCGCCCTCAAGAAGCAACAGGACGAGCAGCGCCGCCGGATCGAGACCTTCATCGCCCGCTTCAAAGCCAAGGCGACCAAGGCGGCGCAGGCGCGGAGCCGCATGAAGGTCCTGGAGCGGATGAAGCCGATCGTTGCTGAGGTCGAACGGAGCGTCGTCCCGTTCAACTTCCCAAAGGCGGAGAAGGCGCTGGCAAGCCCGCTCATTCGGCTCGAAGATGTTGCCGTAGGTTACGATGCCGACACGCCGATCCTGCGCAATCTCAATCTGCGCATCGACAACGATGATCGCATCGCGCTGCTCGGGCAAAACGGCAACGGCAAGAGCACGTTCGCAAAGCTCATTGCGGGCAAGCTCGCGCCGATGTCCGGACGTGTCGTCAAGGCGAACCGCCTCGACGTGGGCTATTTCGCCCAGCATCAGCTCGACGAGCTCGATCCGGCCAAGACGCCTTACGATTACATCGCGCAACTGATGCCGGACGCGAGCGAAGCGCAAAGACGCACGCGCCTCGGCAGCTACGGTTTCGGCGCGGACAAGGCGGATACGCGCTGCGCAAACCTATCGGGTGGGGAGAAGGCGCGACTGCTGTTCATGCTCACCGCGTTCCACGGCCCGCACTTGCTCATCCTCGACGAGCCGACGAACCATCTGGACGTGGACAGCCGCGAGGCGCTGACCCAGGCGCTCAACGAGTTCGAAGGCGCAGTCATCCTCATCAGCCACGACCGCCATCTGGTCGAGGCGAGCGCGGACCGGCTGTGGATCGTCCGCAACGGCACAGTGACGCCGTTCGACGGCGACATGGACAGCTACCGCCAGCTGTTGCTCTCGGAGCGCAGCGCACGGAACCGGGAGCGGGCGAAGGAAACGAGCGGTGCGGAGCAGCGCATCGGCCGTGCCGAACAGCGCCGCGCGGCCGCCGAACGGAGAGCCGAACTGGCGCCTCTGAAGAAAGCGATGCAGGAAGCCGAACGGCAAGTCGAACGTATTACGGCCGAAATGGCGAAGCTCGACGCAGCCCTTGCCGACCCCGACCTATACGCACGCGATCCGGATAAGGCACAGCGCCTTTCGATCGCCCGCGGGCAGGCAGCCAAGAAACTCGCTGAAGCTGAAGAAGCCTGGCTCGCCGCGACGGAAGCCTACGAGACGGCGGCAAGCTCGAACACCGACGCGGTGGTTTAGACCGTTCCTGCTTGATGCCGGAGTCCGCGGGCCAGCGCCCGGGCCGACCTCTCCCTACGGGAGAAGTCAAGGGAGCCCGTGGAAACCCTATCGATGTATCAGACCGCTCTAAAGCAGAAGGTGCGACCCGTCGCACCACGGGGCATCGTCCGTGTTCTTGCAGCCGCAAAGGTTGACGACACCTGAGGTCTCGGCAACGAACCGCACCGGCTCAAGCCCCGTACCCTTGTGTGAACCATCGCAGAAAGGCTGCTTCTGAGAGCGCCCGCACCTGCACCAGAGATATGCCCTGCCCTCGACAACCTCGACCTGGTAGGGACCCTTCTGCGCGACGATCGGTTCCTCAGCCATCCCCTTGATCTCCCGTGACTCTGAGGCCTGAGCGCGGGTCTAGGCTAGCGCGCACCCACTGTCCAGGCGGCAGAGCGTCCCCATGCTTCAGCCGATAGCTGCCGCGCTCATTTTTCACTACCCCTCCTCGCTCGCGATTGCCTAGTAGTAGCGGCGACAAAACATGCAGACTCTGGGGAGCAGCTCATGCGGCATGGCGGCAAGATCCTCGTCGATCAGCTCGAGGAACAGGGTGTCACGACAGCGTTCACGGTTCCGGGCGAAAGCTTTCTTGCCGCGCTCGATGGGCTGTTCGACTCGAACCAGATCCAAACGGTCATTTGCCGCCAGGAAGGTGGCGCGTCGATGATGGCCGAAGCCTGGGGCAAGATGACGGGCAAGCCCGGCATCTGCTTCGTCACGCGCGGCCCGGGCGCGGCCAATGCCATGAGCGGGCTGCACGTCGCCCAGCAGGACTCGACGCCGATGATCCTTTTCCTCGGCCTCCCCGGCGAGCGTCACGAGGATCGTGAGGCTTTCCAGGAGATCGAGACCAAGCAGCTCTTCTCATCTTTCGTGAAATGGGCTGCCGTTATCCGCTCGACCGAGCGCATCCCCGAGTACGTCAGCCGCGCGTTCCACGTTGCTTCCTCCGGCCGGCCTGGCCCCGTCGTGTTGGGCTTGCCCGAGGATATGCTCTCAGCGGTCGCTGAGGCGAAGGATGCCCGCGCGGCGCGCTTCGCGACGCCGGCACCGAGCCCTGCTATCATGGCCGAGTTTGCGGATCTCCTCGCCAGCGCCAAGCGGCCGATGATGATCATCGGCGGCCCCGGCTGGAGCCCCGCTGTGGAAGCCCGCATCAAGAGCTTCGCCGAGCGTTTCGACCTGCCGGTTGCGGCGGCGTTCCGCTTCCAGGACTACATGGACAACCGGCATCCCAACTACGTCGGCCATGCCGGCATCGGCATCGATCCCAAACTTTCCGCCGCCATCCGTGAGGCGGACGTGCTGATCGTCGTCGGCGCGCGGCTCGGCGAGATGACGACGAGTGGCTATACGCTGATCGACATCCCCAACCCGGCGCAGAAGCTCGTGCACATTCATCCGAGCCCGGATGAACTCGGCACAGTCTACGCGCCTGATCTTCCGATCACGGCAACGGCAGAGGGGTTTTCCGCAGCTCTCGATACCCTGCAGCCGCCAGCCAATATTCCCTGGCGCCAGCGGCGGGCCGATCTCAGAGCGGCTTACGAGGCCACGCTGGAACCCATTCCCACGCCGGGTGACGTTCAGCTGGAGCAGGTCATCCGCGCAGTCTCCGACATGCTGCCGCCGGAGGCCATCGTCGCCAACGGCGCCGGAAACTACGCCTCCTTTGTCCACCGGTACTTCCAGTACAAGGGCTATCGCACACAGCTCGCCCCGACCTCCGGCTCGATGGGTTACGGCCTGCCGGCCGCCATTGCCGCCAGGCTGGCAGAGCCTTCACGCCCTGTCGTCGCGTTCGCCGGCGACGGCTGCTTCATGATGACGAGCCAGGAGCTCGCCACCGCCGTCCAGTACGGCCTCAACGTAGTGACCATCGTCTGCAACAACGGCATCTATGGCACGATCCGGATGCACCAGGAGAAGAAGTATCCGAACCGCGTGGTCGGCACGACGCTGGTCAATCCGGATTTTGCAGCGTTCGCCCGCAGCTTCGGTGCTCATGGCGAGACAGTGCAGCGCACGGAAGAGTTTCGCCCCGCTTTCGAGCGTGCGCTCGCGTCTGGTAAGCCTGCGGTCATCGAGCTGAAAATCGATCCGGAAGCGATCACGCCCCGGCAATCGTTGAGCCAGATCCGCGCATCAGGCACGAAAAGCTAGAGCTCTTCCGACCTAGGCAGAAGCAAGCAAGCTCTCTCCTCGGAGGCGGGGAGAGAATTGGGGTGAGGGCATTCCGACGATTGGTGCTGTTTGGACCCACCCAGCCATTCGGGCGACATATCCCTTTGGGAGAGGTGAGGTGATGTGGACCACCACGTCAGTTGGACATGATCTGGCAACTCGTCCCGCGATGGCCGGCCGTTAAGCGTGTTTTCAGCACACGTTCGACCAGAATAGCGTCAGCGGTTACAACTACGGTAACGATCCTGATGCTGAGCGGGATCGTTACGGAGCTGGGCAATCGATCACTCCGTGCAGGCGCTGTCCGGTGACAGTGCTGGCCCGTGGTTCACCCGCTTCGCCTCGCAATCCTTCGGCTTGGGCCCAAACGGGCACGCATTGTTTTCCTGATGACTCTCCCCCTCGCCTTCCCCTCCTCCGATCGGAGGAGGGGCTCTTCTGCATCCGACAAGGTAGAGGCTGCGAGATCAGGCCGCCTCGGCGAAGTCGAGGCGGAAATTGTGCTGCTCGGCTAGTAGCTTGATGGCCCGCTCCGCCTCGGTCTTCGGCAGAGGCGTGAACGGCGGCAGTACCTCCGCCCATCCCTCATCCTGCCGGTAGTGCGCAATAAGCGCCTTCAGCGTCGGGATGACCGGGAACGACTGAATCGTCTTGCGCAGCGCGGAGATCTCCTCCTGCATGGCATCCGCGTTCGGTCCGCGCCAGTCGTCGTAGAGCTTGCGCATTGCCCGAGCACCAACGTTCGCCGTCGCGGAGATCACGCCGGCCGCGCCGTTGCGGAGGCCGTCGAGCAGATAAAGCTCCGAGCCCGGGAACAGCTCGAAATCCGGGAAGGCGTCGAGGATCGCCTTCATGTTGGACCAGTCGCCGGACGAGTCCTTCAGGCCGACGACGATGCCCGGGAACTCGTTCTTCAGCCGCTCGATGAGCTTCAGTGAGAAGCCGACCTGTGCGACCGGCGGGATGTGGTAGAGGTAGACCCGCAGCCGGTCATCGCCGACCTCATCGATCACCTCCGCGAAGAAGCGGAACAGCCCCTCTTCGCTCGGATTCTTGTAATAGAATGGCGGCAGCATCAGCACACCGCCGCAGCCGAGATCGACCGCGTGCTGCGTCAGCATCGCCGCGTCGGCGATCGAGCAGGTGCCCGTTCCCGGCATCAGCTTGGCCGGATCGACGCCTGCATCGATCAGCTCCTCGAGCAGCTCCATACGATCGTCGAGGCCGATGGAATTGGCTTCGCTCGTCGTGCCGAACGGTGCGAGCGCGGTGCAGCCGTCCTCGAGCAGCCACTCGGCGTGCTCGATGAAGCGATCGGGGTCCGGCGCGCCATCGTCACCGATGGGCGTCAACACCGGCGCGATCACGCCGGAAAAGGTGGGTGGAACCTTCATGGCGACTATCCTTGTCTTACTGATCTGCGAAGTGTCTCTATCCGCGTCACAACCCGATCATGGCATCGGGATGGATGGCTGCGGCACCGGCACGTGGTAGCCCTTCTGAACAGCGGGCCTTTCGGCAATGGCACGATACCAGCGCAGCACGTTCGGATACTTGTTGAGATCGACCCCCTGCCATTCGAAGCGGGACACCCAGGGCCAGGTGGCAATGTCGGCAATCGAGTAGTCCCCGGCCATGTATTCGACCTCGGCCAGGCGCTTGTCGAGCACGCCATAGAGCCGCTGTGCCTCGGTCGAATAGCGCTCCTCAGCGTAAGGGGCTTTCCCCTTGTTGAATTTCACGAAATGGTGGACCTGACCGAACATGGGTCCGACCCCACCCATCTGCCACATCAGCCACTCGATCGTGCGCCAGTGGGCCTCGCCGTCCTTGGGCCATAGCTTACCCGTTTTCTCGGCGAGGTACATGAGGATGGCGCCGGATTCGAACAGCGACAAGCCGTTGTCCCGATCGACGATCGCGGGGATGCGGTTGTTCGGGCTGATCTTCAGGAACGACGGCTCGAATTGCTGTCCTTTGCCGATGTCGATGGGGTGGACCGTGTAAGGGAGCCCAACCTCCTCCAGCATGATGGAGACTTTGCGCCCGTTGGGCGTCGACCAAGTGTAGAGATCGATCATCTAGAACTGCATCCTTCCATCGGGCGCTTGCAGCGCCGGAGCCTATGACAAACCAGCCCCAGCCTGCAACGGTGGTCTTGGCGCGTCAAAAGAGTCGTGTGGCAAGGATCCATCCGGTCACGAAAATCGGCGAGAGAGCGGTTGAGATCACGACGGCGGTCGAGATGAACTCCGATTCGGTTTTGTACTCCGCCGCGAAGATGGTGATGAGCACCCCGACCGGCGTGGCAGCCGCGACCACGATCACGGCCGTGATGTCGGGCGGCAAGCCCATGGCGCTGCAGATCCACCAGCTGAGCACCGGTGCCGCCAGGAACTTGAGCACCAGCATCAGGACCTGGGGACCGAACTCGAACTTGACTGCCTGTGCCGCGGCGACCTGCGCGCCCAGCGTGTAAAGCGCAAGCGGTGTGAAGATCGAGCCGAGGAACTGCAGCGGCTGGCTCACCACGGACGGCAACTCAACCTCGAGGCCGCGCAAGGCAATTCCCAGGATGACGGACGGGATGAGCGGCGTCTCGAAGGCATTACGCAGCTTGCCAAGCTTGCTGTCGCCCGAAGGCGCTAGCAACCACACGCCGACGGTGCAGACCAAGATCGCCATCAACGCGGTGAGGACTGATTGGTAGATCAGATAATCCGGCCCGAACGCGAGCTGGGTCACGGGAATGCCGAAGAAGCCGACGTTCGCGTATGCCGTGCCCAATCCCATCATCGGGCCCAGCGACGGGCGCATTCTGAAGGCCAGGACCAGCAGCCAGCCGAGCGGAATCAGGATCATGAACTGCACCGCCCCAAAATAGACGACCGGCCAAATGACCGAGAGCGGCTGGTTGCCCGTAGACAGGAAGTGCACAAGAAACGCCGGCATCACGACGTAAACCTGCAGACGGTTGAGGCTGCCCACGTCCAGCTTGAGGCGCGGTTGCAAAGCCCAACCGAGCGCCACGAGGGTGATGATCGGCAGGGTGACCTGCGTGAGGATCTCCAGAAAAAGCGACATTCCCCTCCCCGCTCGTGTCGCTCATGCCAGCGGACGCGGCCTGTCGAGCCTATGCTCGGCACGCACGCTGCGGGCAAGAGGCCGCCTTAGCACAACCGGCTACAGTGCCGCAGGGGTCGTAGAGGAGCGTCCGATGCGTGGCTTCGGCGATGGGGGGATCTGTCGCGACCGGCGCATCTCAGGCACAGCGTGCTCCTGCTCGATTTCCATCAAGGCTTCGGTCAGCGCACGGATCGCAGATGGAAAATCGCCTTTGTGGAGCACGGAGTTCGAATTGATCTCTACGGATTGCGCCTCCAGGCGCTGCGCAAGCCTCGGCCCGACGATGCGCCTCAAGCAGGCTTTCGGAGTCAGCGACGCGCGAGCCGCATCGAGCTGAGCTGCAAGGCTGAGCTTCCGCACGTCGGGAAAAGTCTCCTGCAAGTCCGGGATGATATGACCCGGAGCAACGATCACGACGGAACCTCCCTGGTCCAGCAGGGATGCGAGGCAGGCCGGCAAAGCGAAGCTGTGCCCATCCGATTGCCACGTCGCAGCAAATCCGTGGTCACGCTCGATTGCGCGGAAGGTGCTGCGGCTGACCCAGATCTCGGCATCGGGAAGCCCGTTCCGTCGCGTCGTGATCCGCTTCGGGAACTCGAGGCCGGTATGCGGCATTCGGCGCCGCACCGCCGTCAGCATCAAATCGAGGGCGGAGGTCTCGGCACCCGCCAAGACAATAAGAGAACCGGGCGCTCGGGCAGCGCCAGAACGGGTCCTCGAACGACGGTTGGGTTCCGCCCTCGGCGGCATGATGCGGTCCTGACAGGCGCTGCGATGATACCTAGCCATCTGCTGGAACATCTCTCCTTTCGCCCAGCGGCATCTGATCCGACTCGGGGACGTTTGTCGACGTTTGCCGCGCGTGCGCTTCACGCAGAACTCGTGGATCGGCAGCTCACTGACACAGTTTTGCCGCATTACAACCACTGATTGAACAGAAGTCGCGTAACTCGTGTGCCTGCGTAATGCGCTCAGCTCGTGCGAGCGCTGACGATACCTCGTGCAATCATTCAGGGGTTCAGCGGTATGACTACTTCACCAGGCGCCATCATTGCTTCGCTGCTCGAAAGCTTTGCCGCCGCTCAGGCACGCGAATTCCCCTACAAGCATTGGCTGCTTGCCCGCTGCTTCCCGGACGCAGCCATCGACGAAGTGCTCGACCTGCCATTCCCAGCTCCGCAGCTCAGCGGCATCTCGGGAAAGCGGGAGGTGCACAATGCGACGAGGAAGTACTTCGACGTCGAAAACCGCTCACGATTTCCGATCGTTGCTACCGTATCGGAGGCCCTGCAGGATCCGCGCGTGACGAGCGCGGTGGAGCGAACCTTCAACACCCGGCTGGGCGGCTCCTACCTGCGCATCGAGTACGCGCAGGATACGGACGGGTTCTGGCTCGAGCCGCATACGGACTTGGGCGTCAAGCTGTTCACGTTCCTGATCTATCTGTCCCGCGACCCGAGCCATGCCGATCTCGGGACCGATCTTTATGACATCGAGAAGCGGCACGTCGGGCGCTCGCCGTTCGCCTCCAATTCCGCGATGATTTTCGTGCCGTCGGACATCACCTACCACGGCTTCGAGCCGCGCAGGATCAATGGGGTGCGCAAGTCGCTCATTGTCAACTACGTGACGGCCGAATGGCGAGCGCGGGAGCAGCTCGCCTTCCCGAACCAGCCGATCTCCAGCATGGCCGCAGCCGCCTGATCAGGCGCCATCTACGCTATCGCCGCCTGTCGGCTCCCGCGCCAGTGGGCGGCGATGGCGCCAGCCAGCATCAATGCTGCGAGTATCAGCAACCCCGCCGAGATGGGTCGCGTGACGAATACGGTCAGGTCACCCTGGCTGATCTGCACGGCGCGGCGGAACTGGATTTCGGATAGGGGCCCCAGGATCAGGCCGACGATGACCGGCGCGATCGGGTAATCGAGCCGCCGCATCAGGCAGCCCAGCAGGCCGATGGCTATCAAGGCCATGACGTCGACCAGCGAGCGATTGATCCCATAGACGCCCAGCATGGCGAAGACCGAGATGCCGCCGTAGAGCCAGGGCTGGGGAATGTAGAGCAGCCGCACCCACAGCCCGACCAGCGGCAGGTTGAGCACCAGCAGCATCGCATTGCCGATCAGCAGACTGGCGATCAGGCCCCATACGAGGGCACTGTTCGACGAGAACAGCAGCGGGCCGGGTTGCAAGCCATACTGCTGGAAGGCCGCCAGCATGATCGCAGCCGTCGAGGATGTCGGCAGGCCGAAGGTGAGCAGCGGCACCAAAACGCCGGCAACCGCGGCGTTATTGGCGGCCTCGGGACCTGCGACGCCTTCGATTGCACCCTGGCCGAACTCCTCCGGGCGCTTCGCCAGCGATTTCTCGACTCTGTAGGAGATGAACGTTGGCAGCTCGGTGCCGCCGGCCGGCAGGGCGCCGAACGGGAAGCCGATCAGCGTACCCCTGAGCCACGGCTTCCACGAACGCACCCAGTCCTCGCGCGTCATGAAAGCCCGCCCCTTGACCGGGACGATCTCCTCGCGGCGCAGGTCGGCCCGCGAGGCGAGGAAGAGCGCTTCACCGACGGCGAACAGGGCAACCGCGACCAGCACGACGCCCAACCCGTCCTGCAGCTCGAGTACGCCAAAAGTGAAGCGCGACTGGCCCGTCTGCTGGTCGATGCCGACTAGCCCGATCGTGATGCCGATGAACAGAGAAACGAGCCGGCGCAACACCGAGCTGCCAAGGAGCGACGAGACAGCGGCAAAGGCGACCACCATCAGCGCGAAATAATCGGCCGGGCCGAACAGCAGCGCGAGCTTCACCACCTCGGGGGCGAGCAGCGCCAGAAGCAGCGTGCCGATGACGCCAGCCACGAACGAGCCGATGGCGGATGTCGCCAGCGCCGCGGCTCCGCGTCCGGCGCGGGCCATCTTGTTGCCATCGATGGTCGTGACCAGCGAGCCCGTCTCCCCCGGCGTGTTGATCAGAATGGCTGTCGTCGAGCTGCCGTACATCGCCCCGTAATAGAGGCCGCCGAACATGATGAACGCCGCCGTCGGATCGAGGTGGTAGGTGACCGGAAGCAGCAGCGCGATGGTCAGTGCTGGACCTATCCCCGGAAGGATGCCGATCGCGGTGCCCAGCGTTACGCCGACCAACGACCACATCAGATTGAGCGGGGTCAGGGCGACCGCGAACCCGTGGGCAAGGTTGCCGAAAACGTCCATCCCTCACCCACCG
>Ga0180216_1002805_pt1 | contig 14189 bp, 10 predicted proteins | sample eDN3rd37CBELigMG_FD_128879 | JGI IMG/M metagenome (GOLD analysis project Ga0180216, IMG submission 128879) | Enriched Miracle-Growth compost microbial communities from Emeryville, California, USA - eDNA 3rd pass 37_C BE-Lig MG (version 2)... ... | reverse complement strand
GGGATGCAGGCCGCAGCGAACAAGCCGGGCACCAATCCACGCATAGAACGCCGCCAACAGCGTTGCCGTGGTAAGCAGCAGCGTATCCCAGCCGCCCCAGGCATGGGCGGCGGCCATGCCCCACTCGGCCAGCCATTGCAGCGAGAGCCACGGCTGCCCGGCGTTGGTATAGCTGAACGTATCGTGCGTGGTGAGGTGTAGTCCGTTGAGGACATCGCCGCCCAGCACCGTATGCCAAAACACGCCCGGATCGGCAAACAGCGATGCCCGGCCCACGATCATCAGCCCGATCCACAGGATCAGAAACAGCAGCACGGGATAGGGCAAGTATCGCTGCATGGTCGCAGGAAGGATCGAAGAAGGCAGTTGCCCCGAGGGCGGGGAAGCCGCGCGGAGCGACAGCCCTGGCCACGGCTATTGAAAACTGTAGGTCAGGCACCGCCGCCGGGGATTGGGGCATGGCGGGCATCCCTCCATCGGGGCGGGTCGCAGTCTCGGCATGGCCTGCGCAACTGTGGCATTCGTTCCAGGTGGCCCACGTGGCAACGAGTCGGCGAGCCGCTACAATGGCCCCAACCGCCGGGGGCAAAGGTTCGTCCGCCCCTGTTGCACGCGTGTGGGAGTTTCGCCGCACTGGCTGGTCCCAAACGCAGCACCGAACACCACTTTCGACAGTGTCCGCAGCCGGACCACGTCGCGAATGTCTCGAGCCTTCTAAGGAAACAACTCATGCCGCTGGATCTGGTGGAAACGCTGCGGGAACTGGTTGCGATTCCCAGCGTCAATCCGATGGGCCGCCCGGTTTCCGGGCCAGAGTACTTTGAGTACCGGGTAACCGATTACCTCCAGGGCCTATTCGAGCGGCTGGGGTTGCCCTGGCAGCGGCAGCCGGTTGATACCAAGCGGGAGAACATTTTTGTCCGCGTCGACGGCGAAATTCCGCCGACCGAAGGCGGGCCCCTGATCCTGCTAGAGGCCCACCAGGATACGGTGCCGGTCGACAACATGATCATCGATCCGTGGGACCCGGTGGTGCGCGACGGCCGCGTCTATGGCCGCGGCTCGTGCGATATCAAAGGCGGGATGGCGGCCATGCTGGGGGCCATTGTTCGCCTGGCCGAGGAGCCGCGTCAGGGCCGTCCCACAGTGGTGCTGGCCTGCACCGTGAATGAGGAACATGGCTACACCGGCGCGTTGGCCCTGGAGAAGATGTGGAGCCAGCCCGGCACCATCATTCCTCGTCGCCCCGACGTGGCCGTGGTGGCCGAGCCGACCAGTTTGCACGTCGTTCGGGCTCACAAGGCGTGTGCCCGTTGGAAGTGCCGCACCAAGGGCCGGGCATCGCACAGTTCGCGGCCGCACCTGGGCGACAACGCCATCTATCGCATGGGCCGTGTGGTGGCCGCAATCGAGGCGTACCAGAACGAGTTCCTGCCCACACTGCCCCAGCATCCGCGCTGCGGAGCCGCCACGATCAGTGTCGGAACCATCTCCGGCGGCATCAGCGTGAACACGGTGCCTGACGAATGTGTGATCGAGATCGATCGCCGCGTCCTGCCGGGCGAAGAAGGCCGGGCCGTTTACAACCAGGTGATCAAGTTCATCTCGGAGCGGCTGAGCAAAGACGACCTGGAAAAGGTGATTCACGACGAGCCGTACAGCCTGAGCACGGCCCTGGGCGACGAGCACAACGGCGACCTGGCCGCGCGGCTCCAAGAGTCGGCCCGGACTGTGTTCCCCGAAAGTGAGCAGGTGGGCGTGCCGTACGGCACCGACGCTTCGGTGATCGCTTTGCAGGGCGTGCCAGCGGTGGTGTTCGGCCCCGGCTCCATTGATCAGGCCCATACGGCCGACGAGTGGCTGGAGATCTCGCAACTGGAACAGGCCAGCGAGATTCTGTTCCGCTTCCTTAAGAGCTGGTAAGCGATTGATGCGGGACGCCGTCAGCGCATGAGCGGCGCCCACGCCGTAAAGCAATATTAAGCTGCACGCGAATGCCTGGTTGCGCCACCTCGCTCGGCCAGGCATTCTTCATATACCGCCAGCATTTCACGCAGGTTCTGATCGAGCGAGTGTTGCTCGGCCAATTGCCTCGCGGCCTGGCCCATCGCTTGCCGGTCGGCATCGAGCAAGTCGCCAATATGCGCTGCCAGGGTGGCATCGTCGGCCGGATCCATCAGGATGCTGCCTTCAACGCCCGGCGTGATCAGTTCGCCGGCCCCGTTGAATTGCGACGTGATGACCGGCAGGCCGCAGGCAAGCGCTTCGAGTACTACCAGGCTGCACGGATCGTAGAACGTGGGTTGGGCGTAGATATCGGCGGCGGCGTAGTAAGGCCGCGGGTCGGCAATGGGCCCGAGGAACAGCACCTCTTCGGCCACGCCGTGTCGCTGGGCCATCTGCTGGTAGGCCCCGTGCGACTTGCTGCCCACCACGCCGACTTTGATCGGCGTACCGGCGGCCTTCAAACGGCCGGCGGCGCGGATCAAGGTTGGCACGCCTTTGAGAGCAAAATTGTGGGCTACGATCAGCACCAGCACGTCGTCGGGCTTTAGGCCCAAGGTGGCCCTGGTTGCTTCGCGATATTGCGACTTTAGCTCAGGTGTGAACCGCTGCAGGTCCACGCCGTTGTAGACGATGCGAATCTGCTGCTCGTCAACGCGATAGTGCTCGCGGAAGTGCCGGGCGACCATCTGCGAGAGGGCGATCAGCCGCGTGGGACGCCGCGCGTATTGCCGCCGCTCGATCTGGGCAAACTGCCGATAACGCGGCAGCAGCGGCGCCACGCAGCGTTTGAGCGGTCGAAGCCAGGACGGCATCAGCAGCAAGTTCTGGTCGAACGACGCGCGGCGTGCCCCGCCGTGCGGTTGGAACACGTCGCACGCCCAGCCGAGCCCCATATCGTGAACGATGTCGACCTTGAGACCTGCGACGACTTCGGCCGCGGCTTGCGCCAGGTGGAAGCGATTGGAGATAGCCGGCAGCGGGTGCCGCACCACGTCCAGCTCGTCGGCCTCCGGACCGAACGACTTGGCGACTACGTGCAGGCGATGCCCTGCCGCGTGGAGCAGCCGGGCGAACTGGCACGTCCAATGTTCGGCGCCGCCCAAGCGGGCATCGAACGCTTGAATCACCAAGGCAATGTTCACGAGCGTTCTCCCAAGCGGGCGGAGTTGAGTTTGGTGGCGGCGGTTTTCGCGGTGTGCGGGGCAGGTACCGCGCGAGCCTTCTCGCGCTTGCGCACCTGCGCATCGATCCAGCGCTGCTTGGCCAAGATCTTGCGAATGAACCGCTTGTCGCAGGGACGCAGCCGCTGTACGCCCAGATAGCGTTTGATGAATGCCATCTTGTGCGTGCGCGAGATGCGGTCGGTCGGTGCCGAGTAGGCCAACTGCCCCAGGTCTTTGACCAGCCAGCGCGAACGGAAGTGCCGGCGATGTTCCACACGCTGCAGGTCGATCAGGTTGACTTTGAACTCGCCCGGCTCGGTTTCCTTGATGAAGAAGTGGCAGCAATACAGGTCGCGGTGGTTGTAGCCCAAGCGGTGAAACTTGGCCGCCACCGAGGCCACCTCGGCAATCAGCTTCATCAGGTGCGGATCGCGCGGGGCGGCGCGGTTGCCTTCCAGCGGCGGAAAACGCCGCTCCAGAAAATGGTCTAACTGCGTGAACCCCTGCAATTCCTCGGTGAGGACGAAGCTTTCGAGCAGCCCATCGGCGTGCAGCTTTTCGCCATAGGCGATGAGCTTCATCGCGGCGATGCCGCTGCGGGCGAGGCGAGCAATGTTTTGGGCTTCGACACGGCCGGCCGTCATGCCGCCGCCGGCTTGCGCCAGGGCACGGACGCGCGTCCTCGGCGTGCGAATATGGTGTTTCTTCAGGTAAGCGCCGCGCGTTCCGCCCTGGGGCAGCGCCAGATCCAGCCGCCAGTTTTCGCGGTCTGGCAGACGCCGCAGCAGCTTGCCGTCGACGGTGCCCATCATGCGGTCGAAGCTGGCCAGGCCGCAGTGTTCGAGCGTCGTGCGGTATTCTGGATCGATCCACATCTGGCCTTTTTCGACCGATTCCAACGGCCGCACCGAGCGGTGTTCCTCGGTGTCGCTCTCGCGAATCTCCCAGATGTGGCGATAGGTGAGCAGGCGTTCGACCTGCCAGCCCACGGCCTTGGGCAATTCCATGCCCCGGTGTTCCAGTTCGGCGTGAGCCAGGTAGGCATCGAACAGGATCTCGCGCTCCGGCACGCTGGCCAGCCGACGCGGCAAGGTGGCCAACAATGCCGCCAAACCGGCCACGCGGTACTGAAACGGCAGCGGGTTGCACAGGATCGCCTGGCGGAGCCCCCAAAAGCCAATGGCCGGCGCGAGGTTTTCATCGGCCGCATCGGTTACATAAATTTCGGTGGTGTACAGCCGAGGTTGATGGACGCCGCAGTTGTGCAGCCGGGCGACTTCGCTGCCCAATTGCACGAAGAGTTGTTCGCGTTCGCGCGGCGCTGCGTCGCGCAGGTTGCTTGCCAGGTAGTGATTGAGCGCGACCGCCGCCGCAACGCCCTCCAGCACCAGGCAGCATTGCGTGCGCCAGCCCAGCCGCTGAAGGCAGGCCACCGGGCGAGGAACCGCCACGCCGGCGTCAGCCAGCCGCAGCAGCGCTTCAAACTCAGTGCGGGCTGGTGTCCAGGCGCCTTGCCGGTGAAGGATCTGCCGTGCCAGGAATCGCCAGCGCACATCCCATTCGCGTTTGAGATACAGCGTGGTCAGCGCGCCGGCGCGATCGGGCAAATCGAGCCGGAGAATCTCGCGCTGGCGATGTTGCGGCGAAACGGGCGTACCGTCGGTGCGCGACATTAGCGCAGCCAGGTCGCTGAGCCGGTGCTGCGCGGCCAGATCTCGAAACTCCGGGTGAATCCAACAAAAACCGGCCATGCTCCCTCTCGCTTTCTACGCCGCCGACCGGCTGCGCTGCTGGCCCAGTTCCGCGGCTACCGCCGCCGCCACGCGTTCCACGGTCAGGTCGCGCATGCAGCGGTGATGGCCAAGTGGGCAGGTGCGGCGGTGGCAGCCGAAGCATTCGAGGTCGCTTAGCTGTAACGCCGTTTCACGCGACATAGGGTTGGCACCCCAGATTGCCGGGGTAGGCCCAAAAATCGATACCAGCGGCACGCCGAACGCCACCCCAAAGTGACGCGGCCCGCTGTCGGTGGTTACCATCAGCCGGCTGCGGCGCACGCATGCCTTGCTGAGTCCGATGCTCAACGGATGATCGGCCAGACTGAACACCCGGGGATGATCCGCGCCGGCGACGATTTGCCGGGCAATCTCGCGTTCCTTGGGGCCGCACAGCACCAGCACGTCGTGATCGAGCTCGCTGGCGACATATTTCGCTAACTTGGCGAAGTACTCCGTCGGCCAGAGCTTGGCGGCACCAAAGGCGCCACTGGAGTTGAACACGACGACCCGTTGCCCTTCACGCAAACCCAATTGACGCCACAACAGGTCGGCCGCCTGTTCGTCGGCGGGCGTAGTAGCCAGTTCCAGCTTGGGCGACTCGGGCGGGCAGCCGGCCGCGGCCGCCAGGCCCAGGTAGTAGTCGACCATCGGGTGCTTGATCGGCCTGCCGTTGAAGTGCGGCGGCACGAGCTTATCGGTCAGCAGCGGGCCGCGGCCATAACGCACGTAGCCGATCCGCCGCTTCGCGCCCGAGAAGTATGCCAGCAGGCCGGTCCGCAGCGAATTGGTCATCAGCACCGCCATGTCGGGGCGGCGGCTGCGAAGCTGCCGGATCAGATGGAAGCTGCCCAGGTGCCGCTCGCGGCTGTGGGGATCGTAGAAAAGCTGCTCATCGAGCCAGTGGGTGCCGGCGAGAACATCGGCCACGTAGGGCCGCATCACGCCCACCAGGATGGCATCCGGTCCCGCGAATTGCCTCAAGGCGCGGAGCGCGGGCGTCGCCATCACCACGTCTCCGACCCAGTTGGGCAGAAAGATTGCTAGCGTACTTGGCCTCATGAGCTGCCTGCTCGTTCAGCGGACGTCGCAGGGCCGACGACGGGCATCTTGCCTCGTTTGCCAGTCGGTCGCCAACGTTCCGCGGTAGGAACTCCATTTCCAATCGCCACCAAGGCAAGCGAAATATAGGGTTTTCTGCCAGGGCAACAAACGGCAGTTCGCATGCAGGCAAGGAGTGGCCGGTTTAGCCAGCGCTGGCGAACAGGCTGGGTAGCGAAGTTTACGCGTTTTGGGCCAAGTGCCTCCGGTTTGGGCAGTTTTCGACGTAGGACGCCCGCGAGCCAGGGCCCTCGACCGGGCTGCAAGCAGCTTGGCTAACTGCCGCAATTGCCGCAGTTTGTCGGCACGGTCTGCCTACTGGCGGCGTTGGGAACCGTTATACTGGTGAACTTTCACCCGCCGCTGCGTGTCGGGGCTGCTTGACGCATCACTGCTATCGCTTGCCCCGCCCCTGCCCTACCCGACTCATGACACCTGCCACCCTCCGCCTGGTACTGCTCGTTTCGTGTGCCCACTTCCTGGTGCACGTGTATGAGCTGGCGTTCCCCAGCGTCGAAACGCTCATTGCCGCCGAGTACTTCCCGGACCATCCCGAGCAAGGCAAGCGGGTGATGGGCTACATGGGAAGCTGCTGGCGGATCCCCTTTGGCGTGGGGGCCCTGCTGGCCGGCTGGCTCGTCGATAAGTTCGGAGCCAAGTGGCTGCTGGTGGGCTACCTGCTCGGGTGTGCCGCTACCAGCGTGCTTGCCTGGGCGGCCCCAGACCTGGCGGTGCTGTTCGTGGCCATGTTTGCGATGGGAACCGCCGCCAGTATCTATCACCCGGCTGGCTTGTCACTGATTTCCCGAGAAACGCTGCCGCAGGACCGAACGCGCGCGTTGGGATACCACGGCATCTTTGGCTCGCTGGGGCTCGCGGCAGCGCCGCTGTTGGCCGGTGTGGTCCTCGAAGTGCTCGACTGGCGGCAGTATTACCTGGTCTTGTCGGTGCCGGGCATTCTGCTCGCGGTTCTGATTGCGCTCTTCCTGGTCGAACACCATCGCATCGCCGCCCGCAATGGCGTTGCTCCGCCGCCCTCGGATCCGGCCAACTGGAAGGCGTTTTTCATCCTCACCATCAGCGGTACGTTGGCGGGCTTGGTCTATTCAGCCTTGATGAACTTTTTGCCCCGCTACCTGGAAGACGTGGACCTGGTCTTTACCGACGTCGCCGACCGCAGCCGCAGAAACTTCTTCGCCAGCGGCGTGCTGCTGGTGGGCGCGGCAGGGCAATATCTGGCAGGCAAGATCGGCCGCGTGGAACGCTTGGAACGCCAATTGGCGATGGTGTACTTGGGCACGCTGCCACTGCTGGTCGCCATGGGCTTTGCCGAGGGCAACCAGCGGCTGTGGGCGGTGGGCGCCGTGAGCTTTGTGCTGTTCATGCAGCAGCCGCTTTACAACAGCCTGGTAGCCCAGTACGTGCCGCTGCATCGCCGCAGTCTCAGCTATGGATTCAGCCATACCGTGGCGTTTGGCGTGGGAGGGCTCGGTTCGGCGTACGCCGGTTTGTTTACCAGCGATCGCTTCGTCTATAGCAGCCTGGGCGTTTTCTTGTGTGCCGCAGGCGTGATCGCACTCTGGCTTGACCGCCGCAAACGCCGTCAGGCCGAATGATCGCCGGCCGCACTTCGGCACGGCGGCTGCCTGCGATCGCATGGGGCATTATGGGGCACCGGGATCTTGGGCCCTGCGGCAGGAAATTGTCTGTAGATTGAATAGGTACGGCTGCCGTGCTGGTGTGGTGGTGACGCTTGCGTGCGCCGCCACGGCCCGGCGCCTGACTTTCATCTACAGAGGTAGATCATGTGGACCGTCGAACTGATCATCATCTCGGTGATGATCGTGTTTAACGCCGTCTTTGCTGCGTACGAGATAGCCTTGGCGTCGATCGGCCCTGGCCGATTGCACGCGCTGGTGCAGGAAGGCCGCCGCGGTGCGGCCGCGGCCTTGCGGATGAAACAAAGTATGGAAGCCAGCCTGGCCGTGGTGCAGTTGGGCATCACGCTGGTGGGCGTCGTGGCAGCGGCCACCGGTGGTGCGGGGGCTGAGGAAGCGTTGGTGCCGATCTTGCGCGAGTGGGGCTGGTCGCCCGGCGTCGCGCAGTTCTTGGCCCTAGCGCTCGTGGTAGCCCCGTTGACCTTGCTGACGATCATCGTGGGCGAACTGGTGCCCAAGGTGTTTGCCCTGCGGCACAAAGAATGGGTGTGCATGAAGCTCTCGCCGCCCATGGAGTGGTTCTCGTACAGCGTATGGCCGGCGGTCTGGCTGCTGGAAAGCACGGTGAAGCTGATCATTCGGCTCATTGGACAAGGGCCGAAATCGCCCGATGGCAAAGGGGCAGAAGAATCCCCCATCCAGGAGCTGCGCGGAGCGGCGGCGATGGCGCGCATGTCGCGTTTGATCGGCCATCGCGAAGAAGGGATCATTGTCAGCGCTTCGCGGCTGGCGGCTACGCCGCTCAGACAGATCATGTTGCCGGCGGAATACATCGGCATGCTTACAGCCGATCAGCCGCTGTCCGAAGCGTTGATCGCCGCGCACCAGGAAATGCACACTCGCTTTCCGGTCACGGAAGAAGCCGGCAACCCGCAGAAGATCATCGGCTATGTGAACTTCAAGGACATTGTGGCGGCGCTGCGGTTATCGCCGCATGCGCCCTCGCTGCGCGGCCTGATGCGGCGGATCGAAAGCTTTGGCGACGAGGTTTCCGTGGCCGACTGCCTGGAACATCTGATGCGCAACCGCAACCATATCGCCTTGGTGCGCGACAAGACAGGCCGCATCATCGGACTGGTCACGCTCGAAGATATCGTCGAGGAGCTTGTCGGCGAGATTCACGACGAGTTTGACCGCATGCCGGCATACCTGACGCCACTGGGCGAAGGCTGGATCGCCGGCGGCTTCGTTTCGCTGAACCAGCTTCGCGAGCAGACCGGCATCGATCTCCAGCCGCTCAACGAGAAGCCGATTTACACGCTCAACGATTGGATCGTAGAACGCCTGGGACGCCCGCCGCGCGGCGGCGACGTGGTCGAAACCGAGAACTGCCGGGTCTTGGTGCGCAAGACCCGGCATATTCTGGTTCAAGAAGCGTTCATCTCGCCGGTCCGGCTGCCTGTCGCTTCGAGCGATGAGAACGAAGACGCCTGACCGATGACTGCGGCCGTTTAGCGCCACTCATGCACGCGTGCGGAGGCCGGCGCGGTAGCACGCCCTTCGCGACGCAGCTCCAAGTGCGGACCATCGACACGCTGCCAGCCTCCGCGCAAGCTGAGGTCGTCGGAGGCGGAAGGCTGTTCGGCCGGAGTTTGCTCGCTGGGCGTTTGGCTACTGGGCGGTGCCTTGGGGCCGCGTTTTCCGAGCTGTTCGATCCAGGCCCAGCTTCGCCCGAGGATACTGCCTGCGGCCGATAGCACGTGCGGCCACTGAGCGCAGCAATCGACCGCAACTTGGCACGGGTGGTAGGCCTTGGCGAAGAAGCCCACCTGGTCGGCGTGCCGGAGGAAGAACCGTTCGGCATACAGACCGTGCTTGAGGCCGCGGCCGCGCGGAGTTTCCCGAGCAAGCAGCACCGAGTCAGCGGCAGCAACCGAAGTCCAACCTTCTGCCCGCAAACGCAGCAGCAGATCAGCATCGGCCCAATCGCCCAGGTCCTCGGCCAGGCCGCCGGCTTGTTCCAGCGCTTCGCGCAGGTAGAAGCCGCCGTGAATCGCCGGGCCAATCGGGTTGCGCCGCGGCGCTTCCTGAGCCAGTCGCCGAGCACCCCGGCAAATGCTGACCCCTTGGAACAACCGGCGCTCAGGTTCCAGGCAATGATGGATCGCCGGGGCCACGGCGGCCACGCGCGACTCGCCGAAGGCCGCGAGCGCAGCATCGGCCCAGCCGGCAGTGGCTTCCACACCACAGCCCAGCAGGTGGACGAATTCGCCGCGGGCGGCGCGCAGGCCTGCGTTGAACGCGGCGGCCCGATTGGCACCCGGGGCGTCTACAAAGCGAACTTCGTCTTGGAGGTCGTAGGGATCGTCGTATGGCCCGTCTAACACCACCAGCACCTCTGCATCAGAGGGCCGGTTCTCCAGCACGGTGACCAATCCTTCCTCCAGCAGCCTGGAGTTCCTCTCCAGCGGGATAATGATCGAGAGGCGCAGCACAACGTTGATCCTGACTGGCGCGGGTGGGACTGGAATCGCCGCAGGCAACAAAAATCTGGGCGTGCCTGGCGACGCAGCGGTCCTCTTGGCAGGACGTGCAAGTGCGACGGAATGTTCCTCGCGTTCGGTTTATTCGGCTTCGCTGGGGCGCCGAGTTTACAACAAGCGGCGGCCTTTGCTTCCCAGGTCCGTAATCGATCGGCCAGTTGACGCTGTTTGCCCAAATTGACAGTCGGGTGTGTCAGCCCGCCGCAGGACGTTCGGGAACACGCTGCCTATCGGTTCCTCAACCGGGCGTGGATTGGGACGCTGGCTTCCCCATAACTTGGGGGTGATCCCCGCGTAGGGGCTGGGCAAAAAATCCTCGCAATGCTTCCAGCCCGTATCTATACTCGAAGCTAGCAAGGCCGCTGGATCGCCTTCGCCATGAAAGGTTGCACCTCGCCTCGCCTTCTTCCCAGAGGGGCGGCTGCTAGCAGGGGCGCGCAGTCCGCATCGGGCGCCGTCGCAGCCAGTTAATTCATTGCGCTACCCGTACTTACGCGCACGATGTCGTTGCCTGCCTGCAAGAGAACGGCAGGTGTCAGGTTGCCCAGATGCTGCTCGTGTGCGGCGGCGTAGGCTGGTGCGTGGAAGCCATGGCGAATCCAGCGAGCTGAGCCATGGATCGATTGGAACGCCCCCTGTTGCCTGAAGGAGCAGCCCCTCATGCGGTGGATGTTTTCGTTGAGTTGCGTTGGTCTGTTGCTGTTCTCCGGTTGCGGAGCTAAGGACTCGCAGCCTGTGGCCGAGAACGGTGCAGCGCAAACCGCCGACCCGTTAGATCCCTCGGACAACCCCAGCCCGCTGGCCGATGCCGCGGCCGGCACCATGAGTGCTGCGCTGGGCGAGACGCAGCCGCCGGCGCAAGCCGCCCCGCCGAGTAACGCTGAACAGCCTGCTGCGGGCCGGGTGGAAGCCACGGCCGACACCGTTGGCACCAAGGGCAAGGAGTACGGCGGAGGCATTATCACCGAGCCCATTCACCAGTACTTCCGTCTGCAAGACAAACTCAAGCTCGACCAGATCGAAAACGGCCTGAAGCTCTACCATGCCGAGCACGGCCGCTATCCGGCAACGATGCAGGAGTTTGTCGACCAGATTCTCACGCCGCAGCAAGTGAAGCTGCCGGAACTCCCGCCTGGACGCAAGTTTGTGTACGACGCCCAGCAGGGCAAGCTGTTCGTGGTTTCCGAGCAGTAATTGCCCCGCTGGTGCGGTGATTTCGCGGGCGTGACGCAGTACGGCTGCGTGCGCCTGGTAGTCCCGATACCTCCAACTTAGACGGCGCGAACCCTTCGTCCCTGCCGGCGCATACCCAAGCGCTCCACGTAGCGCTTGGTTGGCAACGTGGCGGCAGGTGCCTACGTGGTTTGTTGTCGGTACTCACATGACCATGTCAACGCGTCCTGTCATCGTCGCTACGCTTCGCGCACGGCGCAGCTCCCTTCGCTTCCCCGTGGCCGCGATGGGGATCGTCTGGATCGTCCTCGCTACTTGCTGTGTCGCCGGGGAACCAGCCCAGGGGCAGAGCTGGATGTTCCGCCGGTCGTATTACAGCCACTATCCCGTACAACGGGTTGACGTTGGTGCGCCGACCAACACCCGGCTGCGCTACACCGAACCGGTGGGCGCTTACGTTCGCTGGGGGTGGCGGAACTCCAACACATCGGGCAATATTCGCTCCTCGTACGACAATTTCCGCGTCTATGAATCGTGGATCCAAAGCGGCGCCCAATACTAACTCTAGGTCACGTTTGGGCGGGCTGCCGGGAATTTAGGGGCTGCGGCGGCAGATTTTGCGGGCGGTGCCAGGCGGCAGGCGGGAGCCTCGCCTCGCCCTCTTTGCCGGGTGAACACGCTCCGCGGCGATTGGTTGTACGGTGGCCTACGCCGCTTGGACGCTGCGGGGCACGCCGATTAGACGCAACCTATTCAGGCAACGTCGCTTGCTGCCGTAATAACTGGGGCAGATCCATCTCTTGGCTCAGGCCGGCAATCGTTTAGAATCAAGAACCTTCGGGGCCGTAGCTCAACGGTTAGAGCAGCAGACTCATAATCTGTTGGTTCGGGGTTCGAGTCCCCGCGGCCCTACTTTCACTTTCGCCCGGAGAATTGCGGTTTTTCCCGGGGTTTTTCGCCTTGTTAGGCGTCGTGCCGCCCGCTGCTTTCGGTGCATTGGGATGAACAGAAGTGCTCTTTGGAGCGCCCTTTCGCGCCAAGCAATCCGCCAAGACAGCGGGGCCGTCGGTGCCGGTCGCCAGCTGGCTTTCCTGTTCCACCGGGGTAAGGTCCGGCAGACGCTCTAGGGCCGCCGTCATACTCTCCCAGGCCGAATGGGTGTAGCGGTCCATCGTCAGCGTGATAGTGCTGTGTCGGGCCAATTCTTGGGCCACCTTGGGATGCACGCCGCTGGCCGCCAGATTCGTGATGAACGTATGCCGTAGGCTGTGGAAGTCCACCACGTCGCCCGCAGCGTCCACTTCGGCCAGAAAGTCCGATTGTTCACGCTTCTGCCGCAGTTCGCTGCCCTCGGGGGCTTCCTCAATCCACGCGACCCGAGCTGCGGCAAGGTCCGCTCGCAGCATGGCTGCCATTGCATCCCGCCGCGGCAGCCGAAACGCCGGTGCGTCGGGCAGCTTGTGCCGTAAGTGGTCCCGCAGTAGTTCGACCGTATTGGGACGCAGGGGAAGAACGTCATTCCGCCGCCGCTTGGAATATCCCGCCGCCACTTCGACCGTAGCGGGGTTGGCGTCCAGGTCAAAGCTATTGGCCGTCAGGCTGCGCAGTTCGTTGGCTCGCAATCCGGTTTCCACCGCCAGCCGATACAGCATTGCGCGTTCGCGCCCGCTGATTTCCCGCCGCTCGGGGCCGCTGCGCGTGATGGTAAGCAACCACCGCAGTTCGTCGGCAGACAAGGGCCGCCGCTGCCGCCGAACGTCGGTACTGGCATTTTGCCGCTGCAAGTGTTCTACCGGGCTTTCGCTTGCCCGGCCGTCCCGCACCATCCACCGGCAGAATTGCCGCACGCTTTGCAGGTAGTAGTTAACGGTTTGGATGCTCAAGCCAGGCTTGCCGTCCTTCGATTCGCGAAGCTTGGCCATGAAGGTTTGCACCTTGCTGGCTGCAATGTCGCTCCATTGTTGGAAGCGGCAGCCATTGAAAACCGTCTGCACGTGCTTGACCGTTTGCCGCACGTGTTGCTTCACGTTCCCTTTGGCCAGCAGCGCCGCTTCAAACTCGGCAACGTGTTCCGATAGCGGCTTGCTGGCCGCCAGGGTCCGGCCGTCCAGCAAGTCCAGCTTGGCCAGCTTTGTCCGGATGCTCGCCGATAGCGACTCCACCCATCGCCCGAGGTCGCCCGACGGCTTTTCACCAGCCAGCCGGCAAGCCACCAGCTTTTCGCAATTGCGGCCGAACGCTTCGCTCTGCTTGCGGTCGGTAAACGCCGGCAACCGCCGTATCACTTCGCGATGGTCGCGAAACTCGATGTACCATTTTCTGGCCGTCCGGGTACGACCGTGGCGATCCTTATATGTGGTCTTGAAGACACGCATGTCTCTACCTCCGCCGCTACGCGGCCGCGGGTTGGTCTACGAATCTTTCGCTCTGCTGTGCGCTACTTCTTCTTTCTTTCGGCTCAGCTCATCCGCCAACGTGTATCGCGATGGTAGGCGGCCATTGTGGGCAAGCAGCGACTCGGCTGCCTTGTAGCTGACCAAGGCTGGCTCGCTGGACTAGCTCGTAGCTTGTAATTCCAGTGCAGCCGTCCCTCGGCTGCTCCTGACGACGGCAAGCCATGCGGCCACTGCGGTCGCTGCCATTTGGGTTTCTGGGGGGCGCCGGAAGTCCCGCAGGGGTGCTGAGTTTCCACGGCCACTTCGGAACTACTGGCTACCGCCGTAACAACGACGCAACATGCCATAGTCATACTTCCATTTCCACGCGTTTCAG
>Ga0180216_1002804_pt1 | contig 14197 bp, 7 predicted proteins | sample eDN3rd37CBELigMG_FD_128879 | JGI IMG/M metagenome (GOLD analysis project Ga0180216, IMG submission 128879) | Enriched Miracle-Growth compost microbial communities from Emeryville, California, USA - eDNA 3rd pass 37_C BE-Lig MG (version 2)... ... | reverse complement strand
GGACATTCCTGTCCGCCCTAATCGAATCTGGGCGGACAGGAATGTCCGCCCCCCGGTTCAAAATCACGGCGACGGCGCAACAAATCCCTGATGCCTCAACGCGATGAAACGTCCAGTCAACACTAACTTTTCATCGCGCCAGGGCGAGGCTCCCGCCGAGCCCCACGCAAAGCCCCGGCTCGGCGGGAGCCTCGCCCTCCCAATACCGCCCCCTCGACCCATGCAAGCGTTCAGCGCTCGGATCCCCTGCAACCGCGCACCGAAATGACGCCCGACGACAAACAACGCACCCCACCCCCCGGCAAAACCTTCTGCGAGTTCTTCGCGGGGATCGGCTTGGTGCGCGAGGGGCTGGAGGCGTCGGGCTGGTCGTGCGTCTACGCGAACGACATCAACCCGAAGAAGCGGGAGTTGTACGAGGGGCGATTCGGCGCGGAGGGGCATTTTCACCTGGGGGACGTTTGGGAGACGGCGGAGGTTTTGGCCCAAATCCCGGAGCGGCCCTTTCTGGCGACGGCGTCGTTCCCTTGCGTCGACCTGTCGCTGGCCGGGCACTGGAGGGGGTTCGAAGGCGAACACTCGTCGACGTTCTTCGGCTTCGCCCGGGCGCTCGACGCGCTTGGGGATCGTCGGCCGAAGATGGTGATGCTTGAAAACGTGACGGGATTTATCACCTCTCAAGGAGGCAAGGACTTCGAATCCGCCGCGCGGGCGCTCGCCGAGTTGGGATACCATCTCGACGCCTTCGTTCTCGACGCCAAGTGGTTCGTGCCCCAGAGCCGCCCCCGGGTGTTCGTCGTCGGCCTGCGGGACGGCGAGGGCCCAGCGCTGGCGGTTCGGAAATCGTCGCGCGACTGGATCAAGGACGAATGGTCGGAGATCGTCGACCGGGCGGATAAAACCATTCGCCCGCCAAAGCTTGTCAAACTGATGCGGTCGATCGAGCTTCCCACCGGCTGGGCGGCGTTCGACATCCCGGCTCCCAGGATCGATCGCCCCGACGTGGCCGCGTTGATCGACCTGGACGACCTCCAGGAATGGTGGGACGCCTCGGCCGTCGCCAAGCACCTCGACATGATGAGCGACCCGCACCGCGAGGCCGTCGACGCCCTGCTCGCCGCTGGAAAAACCTTCGTCGGCACGATCTACAGGCGGAAGCGGGGCGACAAAACCCGCGCCGAGGTCCGCTTCGACGGCGTCGCCGGCTGCCTCCGAACGCCCAAGGGGGGGAGCGCCCGGCAGATCGTCATCGCCGTTGAGGGCGGAACCGTCCGCATGCGCTGGATGTCGGCCAGGGAATACGCTCGCTTGCAGGGCGCTCCTGATTTCCCGCTCGTCGCCAACGCCATCCAGAACCTCCACGGCTTCGGCGACGCCGTTTGCTCGCCCGTCATTCGCCACATCGACGAACATATCCTCACGCCCGTATTCGAAGCGGGCCGGCCCCAATTCGAGCGCGCCGCGGCGGTCTAACCTCCCGCCGGCTCTTCGGCCATCCTTCAACGTCCATGCTCCCGGGCTCGCCGCGCGCCTCCATTGCCCGAGTTCGGAATGTGGGCTACATTCGGCGCTGCGAGATCAAGGCTTGAGCCTGGACATTCAGCCGAAGGACCGAAACATGACAAACGCGAACAAGGGGACGAGTGGGGCGTCGCGACGGGATTTTCTAGCGGGAGCCGCGACGATCGGCTCGGCCCTGGCGTTTCCGACGGTCGTCCCCGGCCGGGCGCTTGGCAAGGAGGGAGTCGCCGCCCCCAGCGAGCGGATCACCCTGGGCGTGATCGGCTACGGGCCGCGATGCCACTACGATCTCCCGGCGATGCTGAAGCAGCCCGACGTTCAGTGCGTGGCGGTCTGCGACGTGCGGGCGGATCGGCGCGACGAGGCCAAGGCGTTCGTCGACAAGCACAACGGAAACCAGGACTGCGCTTCATACCGCGACCTCCGCGAGCTTCTTGACCGCAAGGATGTCGACGCCGTGCTGATCGCCACCGGCGACCGCTGGCACGCGCTCGGCTCGATGATGGCGGCCAAGGCCGGCAAGGATGTTTATAGCGAGAAGCCCTGCGGCCTGACGATCGGACTCTGCCAGGAACTCGCCGACACCATCAAGCGGACCGGCCGCGTCTTCCAGGCCGGCACCCAGCGGCGGAGCGTCCCCAACTTCCAGTTGGCCGTGAACCTCGCCCGAAGCGGTAAGCTGGGCAAGCTTCAAACCCTGTACGCCTCGGTCTACACGCCGACGCTCGCAAACCACTGGCTCCCCGGCGAGCAGACGCCCAAGAAGGACGAGGTCGACTGGAACCTCTGGCTCGGCCCCGCCCCCTGGCGGCCGTACAACCAGGCCTACGTCAACGGCGGGTGGCGCGGGTATTACGACTTCGACTCCGGCGCCCGCCTGCTCGACTGGGCCGCGCACACGGTCGATCTGTGCCAGTGGGCCAATGACGCCGACAACACCACGCCCATCTCGTTCGAGCCCGCCGAGGACAAGATCACGGCCCGTTACGCCAACGGCGTGACCTTGATCCTCGACTTCCTGAAAACCCCCTTCGGCGAGCGCGAAGGCTGGATCACCGAGTTGGGGACCTGTCCGGTTCGGTTCGTCGGAGACCAGGGGAAGGTGGAGACCGGCGACAACGGCGGCATCGACGTTCAACCCACCGCGCTGAAGGACGAACTGAAAGACGCCTCCACGCTGTCACGCGATTCGGGCCTGGACGTCTCGGCACACGCCCGAAACTGGCTCGATTGCATCAAGACCCGCGAGGCGCCCGTGGCCAACGCCGAGGTTATGCGGCACTCGCACATCGCCGCCCACGCCGCGTCGCTCGCCTGGATCCTCCAGCGCAAGCTCGAATTCGATCCCGCCAAGATGGAATTCATCAACGACGACGAGGCCAACGGCCTTCGTCACCGCCCCGCCCGCGACTTCTGGACTTCGTAGGCCAACGGCGACGCGGGGGAGGCGGCCAACCCGCCGCCTCCCCAATCCGCTCGTCCAGGAAATCGAGCCGACCGCGGCAATCGACCTTGCCGCGGATCGCGATTCCGTTATGTTGTTCCGCGCGGGTTTTCCGCGAGCATCTCGAAGAGCGAACGAAATCAGAGGCCAATCGCGGCGGGTCGCAAGTCCGTTTACCCGCCCGTCGCGCGGGCCCCGGACGACCCGAGCGTCACTCGAAGCAAGGGTCGAGCCGAGCGGAACGCCTCGAAGAAAGCCGTTGAACGGCGGCGGTTGGCGCGAGTTGGCCGACCGCTCGAAAACTCGCGTCGGCGTCGACCGGCGCGCGCCCCACGCTCTCCAAGGATGGAGATGGGATTGTCATGAAACTAAAGCTCGTCGCGGCCTTGCTCGGACTGGCGATCGGCGGTTGCGCCCAATCGCGATCCATGAGGCTGCCCGAGGGGCCCGACTCCAAGCCGATCGGCGTCGACCCGGTCCCCTCGATCCACGAAACCATCAACCGCGGGACCAACCCGGCGGTCGCCCGATCGGCCCTGTCCGACCCCGCGAACCCGCAATGGTCGGGCCAGAGTCAGCCGGAACAACCCCCGGCGACCGGCCCCGCCCCCCGGGTGGCGACGACGGAACCACCGGCCAATTTCCAGGCGCGTCCGGAGCCGGCCGCCGCGCCTCCGACCAATTCGCCGTCGCCGCTCCCGAACCTTGAGCCGGAAGTCGCGGCGACGCCTCGACCCGCGGGGGGTGCCCCTTCGCCCGGCCCGTCGACCGACCCTCATTTCGGCGACGTCCGCAACCACGCCGAGCCTCCCGGCCTCGATCCGGGCCTCGCGGCGACGCCCCGCCCCGCGCTGGGAGACCCCACGATTAGCCCGTCGTCCGACGCTCGCGTCGACGACGCCCACGACCTCGACGACGCCCTCCCCCCGATCATGGAGGCCGACGACGACGCCTCGCTTCCCCCGGTGACGGAGGCCGACGAGCCGCTTGAGCCCACGGCCCCGCCGGCGTCGGCTGCCCAGCCCGGGTCCGCGGCGGCGCCGATGGAGGAGGACCCGCTGCTCGGTCCCAACCCCGAGCTGATGCCCGCGATGGACGATCTCGTCCCCAGCCGGGAGGCGGCGGCGGCCAAGGCCGACGACGAACCCGCCCCCGCGCCCAGCGCGGAGCCGGAATCCAAGCCGGCGGCGCAGGACCTGGATCTCGACCTGGACCTTGAATCGGACGCCCCGACCAAGGCCGACGAACCCAAACCCGCTCCCGCCGCCGAGGCGGCGCCGGCTCCAACGCCGGTCCCGGAACTGGACCTTGATCTGGAGCCCGGCTCCCCGGCCGATTCGGCCGAAGCCCCGGCGCTTCCGGATCTGACCCCGGCCCCGATTCCAAACGAGGGCGCGGAGTTGCCCGAACTCCCACCGGCGGCCGAGCCGTCGGCCGGGATGTTTCCGGCGAACCAACAGTCCCAGGCTCTCGCGGCGCGGTCCCCCGCGCCGCGAGTCGATCCGGCGGTGCGGCGGGTTTCCACCGCCGCCGCCCCCTCCTCGCCCTCGCCGGCCGATCACGTCGCCGACGACCCCAACCTGATCGAGGCCGGCCGCACCGCGGCCCGCGTCGGCGACGAGGTCATCACGCTCCGCGAACTCGTGGTCGCCGTCAAGGATCAAGTCGCGCGGCACGGCGGAAAGATCGGCCAGATCCCCGCCGACGAGCTGAACATGATCGCGCAGACCATCCTCGCCGGCCTCATCGAACGGTCCCTCATCGTCCAGGAGGCCAAGCGCCAGCTCAAGGACAAGAAGCAGATGGACCGCATCCACGAGGCCGCGGACAAATATTGGAGGGAGGAGGGTCTCCCGCCGCTGCTGCGCCAATACATGGTCGAAAACGAATATCAGCTCAAGGAAAAAATCAGCGAGTCCGGACGGTCTCTCGAAGCGCTCAGACAAAATTATATTCAAGATTTCATCGTCCAAATTTTCGTCCATCAAAAATTGTCGGATAAAATGAAGGTCGAACTTCCCGAGATGCTCAAATATTACAACGAACATATCAACGACAAGGAGAATCAGCGTCGCGCCCAGATCGTTTGGCGCGAACTGCTGGTCGAGGTCGGCCGCCACCCCTCGCCCGCCGACGCCCGCCGCAAGGCCGACGAATTGCTGGCCCGCTTGAAGGCCGGCGAGGATTTCGCCAAGCTCGCCATCGCCGAGAGCGAGGGGCCCGCCCTCATCAAGTCTCAGGGGGGCCTGATGAAGACCGCGCCGGGCAGTTACGCCGTGGCCGCGGTGAACCAGGCGATCGAGACGCTGCCGCCGGGCGAGATCAGCGGGATCATCGAGGGGCCGTCGAGCCTCCACATCGTCCGGGTCGAGAGCCGCCGCGCCGCCGGCCCCGCCACGTTCGCCGAGCTTCAAGACCAGATCCGCCAGCGCCTGACGATGGAAAAAATGAACCGCGAACGCGAGGCCCTGTTGACGAAGCTCCGCTCCAACACCATCGTCACCACCATCTTCGACGGCACCGCCAGCGACCCGAACCGGGCCCTGAATCACTGACGAAACGCCTCGATCCAGAGAGTCCGGGCGAACCGCCCGCCCGCGGCGCCCGCCCCGCGCGGGCTTCTCAACATTGCCTCCCGCGGCCATCGGTTGTATCCTTCGGAGACCGAAGGGCGGAAGCCGCGGAACGCCGCCAAGCCAAGCCCCGCCCCGGCCGAGCCGCCAGTCCCCGGCGCCTTGGCCCGTTCCCGCCTCATGGATGAGCCCCGGCCATCGCATCGCGAGCGACCCCGGAGAGATGCAGGATGTTTCACCCCTCGCAGCGCGGTCCCCGCCCTCGATTCGTAGTGGCCGCCCTCTTGATCGGAGCGACGCTCCCGGTTCCCCGAGCGAGCGGAGGGGAGCCCGCGCCGCCACCTCCGGCCGTCGAGGGCGGCGCCGGCCTTGGTCCCGTCATGCCTCCCCAGGAATGGCGCGAGTCGTTTTGGAAGACCCCATCGGCCCAGGCGCTTTTGAAGCTGTCGCCGAAGGAGGCCGCCGATCTGGTCCCGGTCCAGTCCGGCCTGAGGTTCTGCCGCTGCCCGGCCTGCGGGGCGAGCGAGGCCGAAGACCCCTTGGTCTGGAGCGTCGAGGAGCCCAAGACGCTCAAATGCCGGAAGTGCGAAGCCGTCGTCCCCAACGACGCCTTCCCGGCCAAGGTCAACGGCGCGGTCCCAGAGGAGAAGATCGAGGTCGTTCCCGGCGTCTGGCACAAATACCCGTACCACGCGGTCGAGCCCGAGAAGGCGGCTTACGTCGAGGAGCGGCTGTACCTCGACGCGAAACGCGACTACGAGGCCCGCGCGTACCTGTCCAAGGCCGCCTTCTACGCCGCGGCGAGTTGGATGAGCGAAGAGCCCTCCAAGCGCGACGCCAAATACGCGAACCTCGCGCGGGCCTTGCTCCTCCGTTTCGCCCAGGTCTACCCGAATTACGCGGCCCACTTCGACCAGCCGGGCATGTCCAAGCATTTGCAGCCGGCCCACGTCCCGCCGCCGTATCGCCGAGGCTATCAGACCGGCAAGTGGGAATGGAACGGCGCGCTTGAGGTGCCGATGAATTTGGTTCTGGCCTACGCCATGATGCGCGACGATCCAGCCTGGAGGGAGACCGGCGAATTGCTCGAATGCGCCAACCCGGCCCAGACCATCGAGCGCGACTTTTTCCTGGCCGCCGCCAAGTTCGCGCGGGCGCAGCCCGAGGAGTTTAGCGAGGATTCGCCACACGTTTACCGGGGAATGCTGGCGGTGGGTCGGCTGGTTGAGGATCGCGAGCTGACGCGCGCGGCCCTGGTCCGAATCGGCGAGTTCACCCGGCGTTCGTTCTACCACGACGGCTTCTGGCGCGGCGCCGACATCCGAAGCCATCGCCGCGTGCTCGACCTGCTCGGCGGTTGGATCGAGGGGATGCTCGCGACCGACGCCGCTTCGGTCGCGCCCGGCGGCGACGGGGCGACGGTCCGCGCCGGGGGAGACGCGCCAACGGCCCGGCCGTCGATCATCCCCATGGTCGATCTGGCCCGGGCGGCGGGCTCGGCCGTCGTCTCGCGCCCGCTTGATTCGGGGGTCGAGCGGGCCTCGTGGCCGCCCGCTTCGAGCCACGAGCCGGCCCGCCAGCCGCTTCTGCTCGGCGGCGTGGGGCTCGCCCGGCTGACCGTCGGCGATCCGGCCGACGCGCTGGATGTTGAGATCAGAGCCCAGGACAGCCTGGCCTCCCACCATTATCAACGGCTGGCGTTTCGATTGAGCGTCGGCGGCGAGCCGCTGCTCGACGATCTCGATGAGCGGACGCCGACGAAGACCGGCTGGGAGATGGCGACGCCGAGTCACAACGTGGTTGTCATCGACGGCCTGAACCAGCGCGAGTCGATCGACGAGGCCAAGCGTCCCGCGCCCGGCGGCGACTTTCTCTTCTTCGCCGCCGATCCCGACTTTCAGGTCGCCTCGGTCGAGGATCGTCACGCCTACCCCGCGTCGGCCTCGCAATACCGGCAAACCTTCGTCGTCACCCGGTTCGGCCGCCGCCGCCTCGCGCTCTCGGTCTTCGAGGTTCAAGGGGGGCTCCAGCACGATCAGATTTTCCACGCGGCGTCGGGTCGCGACGAGCCCTGGCGGCCCGCCGTCCCGACCGTCCAGGCCCCGGCGAGCCTGCTTCCTCCCTCCATCGTCTTCCTGGAGTCGGCCAAACCCGAGGAGGGGCGATGGTTCGTCCAGGCGTACGGCGAGTTTCGGCCGATCGAGATGGCCCGGGTCGATAAGCCGTGCCAGATCTTGCTGGGCGGTCGGCCGATCGTCCCCGAAACGCGGTTGGCGAGTCTCCGGGGGGGCGATTCCACCAAGCCAGCCCTTCGGCTCCACCTGCTGGGCGACCTGCCGGCGACGGTCGTCACGGCGACGAGCCCCGACTCGCCCGACGCGGCGTCCTCGGGAAAGGGCGCCGCGGCCGAGCGCTCCAGCCTGATCGTCCGCCGTCGCTCCGACGAAGGGGCCACGCTCCGGTCGGCCTTCGTGACCCTCTTCGAGCCGCTGGAGGCCGGCCTCGCTCCCCTGGACAAGGTCGGCCGGGTGGAGTCGGTCGCCAACGCGGTCGTGATCCTGATCGACTCTCCCGAAGGCTCCGAGCACCTGATCATCAACCGGACGCCGGGCGTCGCCGTGAGGGTTCAACTGGCCAACGGTCGACTCGTCACCACCGACGGCCTCGCGGTTCGCGTGCGGGGAGACGAGGTCGTTCTGGCGGGAGGAACGTATGTGGAAGCGGCCGGGAAACTCGTCTCGCAAAAAAGCGTCGGCGGCGTGATCACCGGATCCGCGCGCAAATTGAGCGAGCGCGGACGCGGCTGGTTTCTGACCCAGAGCAAGCTCCCCCCGATCGACACGGCCGACGCCAAGGGCCGGACCCTGATCATTGAACACGGCGACGGCTCGCTCCGGTCGTGGACCCTTGACTCCATTGAGCCGACGCCCGAGGGAACGCGGCTGCACGTCCGCGAGGAGCCCGGATTCGTGGTCGACCCCGCCGACGGCGCGGCCCAGTATTACCAGTTTCCTCGAAACAACGCGCCCGGGCCGCACCGCTTCCGAATCGCCCGAATCGCCCGCTCAAGCTCGGGCGGATGAAGCGGACCCTTGGGTTTCGGCGACCAGCGCGCGGTCCGGGAAAAATCACACTTGACAATCCGGCCGCGTGGAGTAATCTTAATGACGTCGGTCGTGAAGCCATACCCAACCACGCCACTCCGACCGGCCGGGGCGTCTGTCCCGATCATCCGGCCTATTTGCCTTCGGCCCCGTCGACTCGCGCCATCGTGGGTTGTCGGGGCCTTTTTTCGTTTTGAGAAGGTTGACTCGTGCCGAACGCGGAACCGTCGCGCTGGGAGCCATCCAACGGATCATGGGCGATTCGTTGGGGCGGATCGGTCTGGACTCTCGATCAAACCGAAGGACGCTTCGGTCCGCGCGCCGACGACGGATCAAGCCGCCGACTTCTAACGCTTGAGGGCCTCGCGGCGACCGGCGGACGCGAGGACGGCGTCTTCGCCGCCGACTCGCTCGTGAACGTCGAGCGGCTTCACTCCCGCCTTTTCGCGACCTTCGCTCCGAAGGGATGGCACGGGCTGACCGTTCGCGCGGCCTGGGGGCCGAGCCGCGACGGTCGGGGGCTGGACCTGGAAGTCCAGGCGATCACCAGCTCGGTCGGCGAGTTGGAGAAACTCGAAATCCTCGTCGGATCGACATGGAGCGCCGCCGGGGCGAATTCGATCATCGTCGAGCCGCGAGACCGTCGCTCGGCGTCGCTGAGCTACGACGGCCGCGAAACAATCGAGACGCTCCGCCGGCTGACGACCCTACCCATCCCGCAATCCGAAACGGCCGCCTTCGCGCCGCTCGTCGTCGCCGACGGGGCCGGTCGCTACCTTGAGATGGTCCATCCCTACGACGCCGCGAGGCGATGCGTCGCCAAAGCGGGCGGCGAGATCCTCGCCGCGCGCTACGCCCTCTTCGGGTTCGACCTGGAAAAGGGCGTGGTTCTCCGCGGCCGCCTGCGGGGCGTCCAGATCGACGATTCGGCCGACGTCGATTCCGAGCGCCAGCGGTTCCTGAGCGAGCCGCCGCCGCTCGGCGTGGTCTGAGGCGACGGCGGCATTTCCCGGGAGGGCAATACCCTCCCGCCGAGGTGACCCGCTCCGGCCCTCATCCCGGTTTCATTGCGCTGCGCGTCCCCTTCGAGTCTTCACCTCTCCGGGGGGCGGGCATTCCTGCCTGCCCCCCAGGATTCAAAACTCGGATGCTTGAAGGAAAGAAATCGCCCGGTCAACGCCAACTTTTCATCACGCCGGCCTCGCCCTCCGATCTCACCGCGCGCCTACGATTCCGGCGTTTCCGGTTCGGCGGGCTTGGTGGTTTTGGGCGGGATGGCGGCGAGCTTCTCCAGTTCGCCGACCACGCTTTCGGCGTCCCACTCGAAGCCGCCGAGGGTGGTGGAGACAAGGTTGCCGTCGGGCGCGATGATGAAGGTCGCCGGGATGCCGTCGGTCAGGAACGCGCCCGGCAGCTCCCGGGCGTGCAGGATCGTCATCGGCCAGTTCTTGTCGGCCACGTACTTGCGCGGGGCGTCGATCGAGTCGTCGATCGAGACGCAGACGAACTCGATGTTCCGCCCCTTGAGTCGTGGCGAATCCGCCAACCGAGCGATCGAGGGCATCTCGGCGACGCAGGGGGGGCACCAGGTCGCCCAGATGTTCAGGAAGACGGCTTTCCCCTCGTACTTCGAGAACGAGACGGAGCCGCCGTCGAGATCCTGAAGGGTCCAGTTGTAGTCAACCGGCCGCTTGTCTCCCGAGATGCTGAAGTCGGATGGCGCCCCCGGTCCCAGGAAGCGGACGTAGACGATCCACGCCGCCACCATCACGAGCACGATGGGCAACCAGATGGTTTCGCGGTTCGGCTTGGGCTCGTCCACGACGATGTTCCTTGATGCTGGATGAGGAAAGCGCGGGCGCCGACCGCGTCGATTATTCGTCTCCGCGGGTCTCGGCGACGGGCGCCAAGAGGTTCTCGACCGGCGCGTAGTCGTCCGTCAGGATGATTCCTCGCGAGCGGTTTTCGAGGATGACCTTCTCTCGCTCGGGACCATAAGGCTCGCCCTCGGTCTTGCGCCCCGCCTTGAAGAAGATGGGATCATCATCGCGTTTTCCAAGACCCGTTAGATCGAGCGGCTGCTTGGAGGCGACCACCACGAAGGTCTCGCGATTGCCCGCGCCCGGGGTCTCGTCGGTGCCGAAGATGTAGACGTGGGGGAACGTCAGCTTGGCCGTCGCCGTCCAGGCGCCCAGGAATCCGCCGTAGCGCCGGGCGCTGGTCAGAAACTCGTGGCGAATTCGCTCTTGCTCGGCCGGGTCGGTGGTTTTGGTCGATTCGATCCGGCGCTCGGCCTTCCGCAGCGCCTCGTTGTCGGACTCGTAGGCGTCGATGATGTTGATCATGTACACGCCCGAGGGGCTGAGCATCTTGAAGATCTTCTCGTTGAATTCGCGGGTCGTCAGATGCCAGGGAACCGAGAAGTCGTTGAACGCGTCGCCGAAGACGATGTCGTATTGCTTCGCGTCCTGGTTCCGCTCGACGAACTGGCGGGCGTCGCCCCAGATGGTTTTGATTGTCGTGTCGAGGGGAAGCCCGGTGGCCATGTGGTTCGCGTGCGTCACGGCCGGGTCAATCTCGGCGACGTCGACCTCGGTTCCGGGATAAACGTGCTGAACGTGGCGCTGGAATGTGTAGGCGCCGCCGCCCAGAAACAGCGTCTTGAGCGTGGACGATTCGACCTCCGGGATCCAGGCGTGTCCCCCCGCCATGAGGATCTCTTCGTCGTCGGGGCGGAGTTTGTTCGCGCCCGGATCGGCTTCCGAGTCCCCATCCGCGAAAACATCCTCGGGCAGCTCGCCGGTCGTCGGGGCTGGGACCGCCGGCGCCGCGCCGCCGCCCGAAGCCAGTTGGATCTTTCCCGCGGCCTTCGCCGCTCGGTAGGCCACCATCGCGTAGATGTGCTCGTAGTCGTAATCGAGCCGCTCGGGGTGGTCGAGGATGAAATAGCCGTGGATCAAGTTGTCGAGCACGAGCGTGCGCAGTTGGGCGCCGTCGCGCTGGGGCTCGTTCTCCACCTTGATGTAATAGTAGTTGCTCTCGTCAGCCCAGGCCACGTCCTGCTCGGTCGTCTGGGGGTTCCCCCGGGGCTCGCGGATCCCCCAATCTTCGCCGATCTTCTGGGCCCAGGTCATGGGAAGGAAGGCGATGAAGCAGAGCCCCAACGGAATGCCGGCCCAGGCCGCGTGCCAGATCGTTCCCAGCACCGTCGCGGCCAGCCCCAGAACCGCCGCGAGCGCCAGCAGGACCCCCATCGCGCCGAGATGATTGATGAGGACGAAGCCGGTCAGGAACGTCCCCAGGATGCTGCCGACCATCCCCCAGGCGTAGACCTCGCCGATCGCCGTCCCGGTTCGGCCGTACCGCTTCAGCCGATCGACGGCCAGCTTGGCGACCACCGGGCTCACCGTCCCCATCGTGACCGCCGGCAGGAAGAAGACCGCGGTCACCACGATCAAGACCCGATACGGCCACGAAAGCGGGATGGTCCCCAGACTTCCGAGCTTCAGCTTCGTTAACGACGGCGCTTCGCTCAAGAGGCTCGGCAAGGAGGCGGCGTCGTAGTAATCGCGGACCCTCTGGGGCTGATTCTCCAAAAACAGGACCACCAGCGCGAACATCGAGGCCAGCAGAAACAGCCAACTCGCCCGCTTCTCGTTCTTGATCAGGTTCGCCGCGCGTCCACCCAGATAGTTGCCCACGCTCAGGCCCGCGAGCAGGACGCCGATGACGCTCGTCCAGCCGTAAACGCTCGACCCCAGATGCTTGGCGACCAGCCGCCCGGCGACCATTTCAAGCGCCATGAAGCCGAAGCTGATCAGAAACGCCAGGACCGCCAGATCCCGAAGGCTCGGCCGATGTCCCGACGCGTCGACCGCGTCCGCCGTCTCCGCGTACCCCAGCCGAGGCGCCGCCAGCAGCGAGCCCAAAGCGACCAGGGCCATGGCCAGGGCCGTCGCGTTCCCCGCCAGCGCCAGGTAATTGATTTGGTAGCTCCCCAGGTCGACCGCGCCGATTCCGAGCGACCGGACCAACGGGGCGATCGAGCCCAGGCCCAGCAAGACCGCCGTCAGCAGGCCGAGCCAGCGGCCGGCGCTCCCGGCGCTCAGAATGGCGGCGGGCAGCGCCAGCGCCCCGGCGACCAAGAGGACGATGACCGACGTCGGCGCCAGGTAGATCAGAATGAAACCGGCGAGGAAGGTGCCGACGATCGAGCCGATCGCGCCGCAGAAGTAAACGTCGCCGATGGCGCTTCCGGTTCGGTTGGACTGTTCGACGGCGATCTTGGCGACCACCGGCCCGACCATGCCCAGAACCGTCGCGGGCAAGAGGAAGTCGAGCGTGACGACCAGAACCGTCCGCAGCTCCCAGGCCAGCGCCTCGGGCGAGGGGATGATCCTGGGGATGCCGGCGTTGACCCAAAGCGCGCCGATGGTCAGAAAGGCTCCGAGCGCGAAGAGCGGGCCGATGGCGCGGCGGGGCTCGACCCGGTCGGCCAGGCGACCGCCCAGCACGTTGCCGAGACAGATCCCTCCTAGAATCACGCCGATGACGCTGGTCCAGACCGTCAGCGAGGCGCCGACGTGCCGCGCCACGAGTCGGCTGGAGACCAGCTCCAAGATCATGATGCAGAGGCTGCTAAAGAACGCCAGGAAATACGGCGACGAACGCGCGGCCAGGCCGATCATGCGGAAATCTCTCCTGAAGCATCGCCAATCCCGGTTCGGCGCGGGGCGTGTCCATCCTGGAGGGCTTCAAAAATCATGGGGCAACGAGGTTCCACGATAGCCGCCGCCAAGGGTCTCGACAACGGACCACCCGGCGCGGCGGCGACTTCGGGCCGTCATCCAACCGGCCATCGTGGTACAATCCCGAGCATCATGCTCATCGAACGCATCGACAACCTCGACGATCCCAGGCTCGCCGTCTACCGATCGCTGAAGGCGACGAACCAGACGCGCGGGCTGAACCATTTCATCGTGGAGGGGGAGAAGCTGGTCGACCGCCTCATCGCCAGCCGCTTCCCCGTCCGGTCGATCCTCGTCACCGACCGCCATCTCGGGCGGCTTCGCCCGAAGTTGCCCGAAGGCGTCCCCGTCCACGTCGTCCCGTTCGATCTGGTCCACGAAGTCGTCGGCTTTCCCTTCCACCAAGGCGCGCTCGCCTGCGGCGGCCGGCTCCCTCAACCGGACTGGCGCGAACTTTGGGCGGGAACCGATCGCCCGTTGACCCTGGCGGTTTGCCCGAAGATCGGCAACCCGGAGAACCTCGGCTCAATCGCCCGACTTTGCGACGTCTTCGGCGTCGACGGGATCGTGGCCGGGCCGTCGTGCCCCGACCCGTTCTCCAGGCGCGTTTTGCGCGTGTCGATGGGCTCGGCCCTGCGCGTGCCGATCCTCGTCGACGACGATCCGCTCGCCCTCTCCCGCGAACTGGGCGAGACGCTCGGGATGTCATTCTGGGCGGCCGTGGCCGACGAGACCGCCAGGTCGTTCGAAGGTCTCGTCCCGCCGCGACGTTTGGGCCTGGTTCTGGGCGACGAGGATCAAGGCGTC
>Ga0180216_1002803_pt1 | contig 14198 bp, 16 predicted proteins | sample eDN3rd37CBELigMG_FD_128879 | JGI IMG/M metagenome (GOLD analysis project Ga0180216, IMG submission 128879) | Enriched Miracle-Growth compost microbial communities from Emeryville, California, USA - eDNA 3rd pass 37_C BE-Lig MG (version 2)... ... | reverse complement strand
GGGTGGACTGCGTCCATTTCCGGGTCGGCGCCGCCAACTGGCGTTCGCGCGGGGCGATGGAGAAGATCGGCGGCACGCTGCGCGAAGGCACGACCGACGTGGTGCTGAACGGCGTCGCGGTTTTCCATGTGGTCTATGAAATCCGGCGGGATCAGTGGGCCGTACGGATGCCGGCAGAAGCGGCCGACGTGCCAGTCTAGGCGGAGACTGGATGGGACCGGCAAGGGGGGCTGGCGGGAGACTTTGGCCGCTCTTGATTGAGTCATCCGGGGTTCTGGAGAAGGCAAGGGCAGGCGGCTATGGCATAGGGCTGGCCCTGCGCCCGGCTGGCTCGCCCGCGTCGACAAACACGAATAATCGGGAGACAGTTCGGTTCAATTGGGTCGGATCGTCTCCAGAGAGCGGAAGGCGCAATGGTGACCGCTTCACCATTTTGTGCTCCTGCGAAGGCAGGAGCACAGGGCGGCTGCGCATATCGGTGCACCGGCAGCTAGGGCGGCTGGCATCGGCGCCCCTGCGTCTACGCCCACGCATGCCAAATGGGGGCCGGCATTGCTGCCGACCCCCACTGCACCATCGCCTTCCAGTCCGTTGCCGGACATCCAGCGGCTGGCATGGCGGTGTCGTCCAATCGCTCGCGCGATTCTCTGCCGCCGGAACGTGCGCGCGGATGCGGCGCGTTCGCTGCTTCCCGCCCGGCTGAAAGCCGCAAGGGAAGCGAACAGTCCGGACACCCCGCGGCACCCGCCCTGCCCGGTCGGACACGCGCCTGAGCCTGGATGGCCGGCTGTGTCCCGCCGCAGCGGGATCCGTGGAGCAGCGCACATGCGCCGGTTCATCGGTTTCCACCCGCGGCTCGCATCGGCAAGCATCGCCACTGACGCGGCCTTGTCACCGGTGCAGAAGACGCCGTTCAAAGCATTGATTTCTCATTGCTTTTCTGGCCTCTTCCAAGGTGATGCTCTCATGGGTGCCGAGTCGGACCAAGGCCGATTCGACGCTGCAATGCGAACAGCGGCGACGAAGCTGTGGATTGCTGTGGATAAATATGGGGATGAAGAGCCCGCGCCGATCATGAAAAAAGGAGCGGCCCGGCGGGCACGCTCCCTTTCATGCGACCGGACTCAGCCGATCAGCGGTCTTTCGGAAACGGGGACTTTGCGACGCAGGGCAGGTCGGCTGGTCCGCGTTCCGGCAGCTCAATAGGGGCCGTAGACCGGGCCGTACTTGGCGACCTGCTCCAGGTAAACCGCGAGGATCTTCTTGAAAATACGCACCATTGATACCTCCATTGATTCAGGATGGCACCTTCTCAACTTCCACGATTGAGATATGCTGCAACGCAGCGAAAATCAAATGCAAAGGGGGTCCTGACGATTGCATAAATTGCAATCGCTTCTCAGGTTGCTTCAGAAAATCAGGCATTTTCAGACGTGTTTTTGGGCTTCTGCGCCGGCTTTGCTATGTCGTGCGGCTATGTTGCGCAGCGAAAGAAGTGCCTCAGCTCGCCGCCATCTCCAGGATGCGGGCATATTCCGCCTCGCTGACAGGCGACACCGAGAGGCGCGACTGGCGGATCATCGCCATGCCGGCCAGTGCCGGCTCTGCCTTCATTGCCTTGAGAGTGACGGGACGCGCCAGCTTCTCCACCGGCGCCACCATCACGGCCATCCACTTGCCGCTATCGTCCGTGCTGTCCGGCTCGGCCGTACGCACGATCTCCATGATGCCCACGCACTCCAGGCCGATGTTGCTGTGGTAGAACAGCGCGCGGTCGCCGAGAGCCATCGCCTTCATGTTGAGCTGCGCGGCATGGTTGCGCACGCCGTCCCACTCCGCCTTGCCCTGCTGCACGAGATCGTCCCAGGAGAAGCAGTCCGGTTCCGATTTCATCAGCCAGTAGCGCATCGCTTTTCTCTTGCCCCTGTTCCGAAATAAAGATGGGCCTGCCTTCCCATGGCGGCGCCCGGCTGGCAAGCCCGGCGGCGCATTGGCGGCCGAGGCGGAAAAGCGGTTTCCAGCGCGCGGCGCGATGCTAGAGTTTGCCTCTCGTTGGGTGCGGCCGGGTCCGCCGGAAACAGGAGCAGATATATGGCGGCCCTGCGCACGCCTGAGCCGACCTCTTACGCCGCTATGGACGGCATGCCGGTGCTGTCGCTGGCGACCTTGTCCCCCGACGCCTTTGCCGATGCGCTAGGGGAGAGTTTCCGCACCTATGGCTTCGCGCTGGTTGCCGATCACGGCATGGACGCCGCCCTCATCGCGCGCGGCTGGCAGCTGGCTCGCGCGCTGTTCGCCCTGCCGGATGCGGCGAAGCGCGCCTATCTCGTCCCCGGCGGAGCCGGGCAACGCGGCTATACCGCCTTCGGCACCGAAGTCGCCAAGGGCGCGCAGGCCAACGACCTCAAGGAATTCTGGCATGTCGGCCGGGAGGCCCCGGGCAGCGCGCCGGCGGCCGAGATGCCGCCCAATGTCTGGCCGCGCGAAATCGCGGGTTTTCGGGAAATCTTCACGGCGCTCTACGCCGCTTTCGATGCGGTGGGCGCGCGTATTCTCGCGGGGGTGGCGCGGCATCTGGGCCTGCCCCCGGACTGGTTCGACGGCAAAATCGCGCAGGGCAATTCGATCCTGCGCCTGCTCCATTATCCGCCCGTGCCCGTCGATGCGCCCGGCATCCGCGCCGGGGCGCACGAGGACATCAATCTCATCACGCTGCTGCTCGGCGCCGAGGAAGGGGGGCTGGAGCTGTTGACGCGCGAGGGCCGCTGGATCGCCGCCACGCCGCCGCCCGGAGCGCTGGTCGTCAATGTCGGCGACATGCTCCAGCGCCTCACCAACCATGTGCTGCCCTCGACCAGCCACCGCGTGGTTAATCCACCGCCGGCGCGGCGGCATATCCCGCGCTATTCCATGCCCTTCTTCCTGCATCTCGCGCCGCAGGTGCTGATCGAGGCGCTGCCCGGCTGCGTCACCGTAGACAATCCCGTGCGCGAGCCGCCGATCACCGCGCACGCCTATCTGCAGCAGCGGCTGCGCGAGATCGGCCTCATCGCATGACCATCGTCGCGGCGAAGCGGTATCGCGACGGTCAGTGCGTGGATGAGACGGTGCTGGGCGCCGGCGCGCCGTGCCGGCCGCCGGAGGAGGGCGAGTTCGTCTGGATCGGTCTCGCCGAGCCGCAGCCCGAGGAGCTGGATCAGGTTGCCGCCTGCTTCGGCCTGCATCCGCTGGCGGTGGAGGACGCACAGAATCACCGACAGCTCCCCAAGGTCGAGCAATATGGCGACCAGCTCTTCGTCGTGCTGCGCACGGCGCATCTCGAAGATGAACGCATTGCCTACGGGCAGACCGCGCTGTTCCTGGGGCCGGGCTTCATCGTCTCGGTGCGGCACGGCTCGCAGCGCGCGCACAGCGATCTGCGCGCCCATCTGGAAGCCGCGCCGAGCGCGCTCGCCCAGGGGCCGGACTATGTGCTCCACGCTATCATGGATTTCATCGTGGATGGTTATTTCCCTATCGTCGAGCAGTTCGAGGACGAGGCGCTGGCCATGGAGACCACGGCGGGCGACCGTTTCCTCGACCGCGCCTCGATCCTGCGCATCTTCTCGATCCGGCGCGAAGTGGTGCGCTTCCAGCGCGTGCTCGGCGTGATGACCGATGTGGCGGCGCGCCTCGCCAATGTCTCTACGCCGCAGATTGACGCCGACATGCGGCCTTATTTCCGCGATGTGTACGATCATGTGGTGCGCGCCGAATATCGGCTCGGCGGCCTGCGCGACATCCTCGCCTCGGTGGTGGAGATCAGCAATGTGCTGGAGATGCAGCGCCAGGGCGAAACAACGCGCCGCCTCGCCGCCTGGGCCGGCCTGCTCGCCGTCCCCACCGCCATTGCCGGCATCTACGGCATGAACTTCCGTTTCATGCCGGAGCTGGAGTGGCGCTACGGCTATTTCGGCGTGCTCGGGCTGATGGGAGCGGTCTGTTCGTTTCTCTACTGGCGGTTCCGGCGCTCGGGCTGGCTGTAGGAAGAGGGGTCGCGCAGAGGCACAGAGGGGATTTTTGTCCACGCGCAGACGCAGAGGCATGAGAGACAGGCGCGCCGCCGCGCCATTCTCCATCCCTCCGCGCCACCGCGCTTTGCGTCTCAAACCCTCTTAACCCTGCGCTTCCGGGCGACCCACCCACTCACGCCGCCAGGGTCGACGTATCGTCATAGAGTTCGCGCGAGAGATCGGCGCGCATGTCCATCTCTCCGGCGTCCTCGTAGAGTATGGTCAGCACGTCTTCGCCGCGCCCCTTGCTGTGGATACGGGCGAAATCACCGGTCGGACGGAAGCCGAGCTTGCGTAGGACACGGCCGGAAGCCGGATTGTCCACGGCATGCCGGGCGCGGATCCGCTGGTGGCCCAGCGCGCGGCCGGCATGGACGAGCGCTCTCGCCGCCTCGGTGGCGAAGCCCAGCCCCCAATAAGGCCGCGCGATCCAATAGCCCAGCTCCACGCCCTCGCCATCCTCGGCGGGCGTCAGGCCGCAGCCGCCGACGAGGCGCGGCAGACCCTGCGTGCGCGAAAAGACGAGCAGTTGCGGATGGCGCGGATCGCGCGGCCGCGCGAGATAGGCCTGCGCGTCGTCGGATGCATAAGGGAAGGGCACGCGCGCGAGATTGCGCGTCAGGCCTTCGTCGTTGAGCGCGGCGGCCAGCATGGCGGCATCTTCCTGCCAGCCTGGCCGCAGCAACAGTCTTGAAGTGCGAGCGAACATTGTCGGTCTCTCCCTTGCCGCACGGCTCTGCCGCGCTTTGGTGACGCCTTGACGACAGCGCCCCGACGGCTTTGCGATTGCGTGTGCGGCAAGCGCGTCGGGGGCCGGGTCGGTTCCAAGGGAGGCAACAAAAAAGGGAGGAGGGGCGACCCCTTCTCCCTTGGCTTTGCTGGAGTGCCGGAAGCCCGGCCTACCAAGGGATCGCCCCGCTGGACGATCCCTGTGATCGTCCGATTATTCGGCCGCTTCCGCCATAGCGTCGACCGACACGAATTTGCGGCCGAGCTTGCCGTCGTGGAACACCACGCGACCCGCAGAGAGCGCAAAAAGCGTGTGATCCTTGCCGATGCCGACGTTGCGGCCCGGATAGAACTTCGTGCCGCGCTGGCGCACGATGATGTTGCCGCCGATCACGTCCTGACCGCCGAACTTCTTCACGCCCAGGCGCTTGGACTCGGAATCGCGACCGTTGCGCGACGAACCGCCAGCTTTCTTATGTGCCATGGTCTAAACTCCTCGAATCTTTTCTGGCGCTCAGGCTTCCGCCGCGGCCGGCTCGGCCTTCTTGGCGGCGGCCTTCTTCTTCGGCGTTTCGCCGCCGATCGAAACGATCTTGAGGATCGTCAGGCTCTGGCGATGGCCGTTGCGGCGGCGATAATTGTGCCGGCGGCGCTTCTTGAACACAATAACCTTTTCGCCGCGCGCCTGCGCCACGATCTCGGCCGAGACGGTGAGGCCCTTGGCATCCTTGATCTCGGTGCCGTCGCCCGCGAGCAGCACATCGCCGAGCACGACGGTATCGCCGGCTTCGCCAGCCAGCTTCTCAACGGCGATCTTGTCTCCGGCGGCGACGCGATACTGCTTGCCGCCCGTGCGCACGACTGCGAACATGGGCCCTACTTCTTTCGATCATCAATTGCTTGGCGCAGGCGTCATGGCGCAGCCATAGCCGCCAGCACGGGAAAGGGCCCCTTAGTGGGCATGGCCGAGTCTGTCAACGGCGCAAATCCTGCGAATGGCCCGCTCCGCTGCGATAGGTCCGGTGAGCCGGCGCGCGTGTGCGGCCCCGGCAATGGAACGTGGTGCCCATCGGCGCCGTTCATGCCAGCGCAAGGGCCGGCGGGGAACAAGGTCGGTCATGGCCACGGCCAACCGGATTTTTCGACGAAGGAGACCATCATGAATGCCAGGCAGATTTGCGCCGCCCTGCTGATCGGGGCCCTGAGCGCGCCGGGCCTCCACGCCGCGACCACCCTGAGCAAGGGCGAGCGGGAGCGGGTGGCGCGCGCCGCACCGCGCGACCGGGCGGAGCTGCGCTCCTGCCTCATCGAGCGCAAGAAGGGGCAGAAGAAGGGCACCGTGATCGGCGCGGCCGGCGCTGGTGGCGGCACGGCGGTCGCCGGCGGCAATCTGGGCGAATCGCTGCTTGGCGCCGGCGTTGGAGCCTTGGCGGGCAACCTCATCGGCAAGGAAGCCGCGACCAGCCGCCGCTGCCGTACGCTGCTGGAGCGCAACCGTTGACATGCGCCGGTCCGCGCACAGGCGCCGGGAGGCGTTGAACCACTGCGCGGGCCGCCCTACATCCGACCGATCATGATTCGCCGCGCCGCCGCCTTCCTCGCTTTGTTCGCCATGGGCGCGCTCGACGTCCATGCGCAGACGGCGCGGCCCTTTCCCTCGCTCGCCAAGCGGCCGGTGGAAGCGGTCGACCGCTTCGCCGAACCGGCGGCGCCTGCGGCAGTGCAGCCGGCGGCGCCCGACCCGACGCTGGCACAAACAGTGGAACGGTTGCGCGCCAGCGCCGCCGAGGCCGACAGCGCTTTCCAGGCCCAGATCGGCCGCAGCCGCGCTGCCGTTCAGGCCGCCGGCGGCGCCGCGCCGGTGAGCGAGGCCTGGGTCGCGGCGGAGATGGCGATCAGCACCGCCGATGCCGCCCGCTATGAAAGCGTCGCCGCGCTCGCCAGCCTCGATACGCTGCATGTCGACCGCATGGCTACGGCCGATGGGGCCCGTGCTGCGGCCGACGTGGCGACCATCGCGCCGGCGCGCGAGACGGTGCTCGCCATGGTCGACGCCCAGAACGATGCGCTCGACGGGCTCCGGACGACGCTGACCCGCCCTTGAGGCACCCTTTTGGCTGAGACGCCCTTCTCGTGTCCGCTGCGAAGGCGGGACTCCACGATCCAGTGCCGTGCCCGACCGCCGCACTCCTGCTGTCGCAGGCGCGCTGTCGCTACTTGGCGCGGACTTGTTTCAGGGCTTCGCGGTGCAGCCGTGCCTCGTGGACATAGCCGGTCACGCCGCGCTGCATCTCCGCGACCGCCGTGTCGCTCAGTTCGCGCATGAACTTGGCCGGCCGGCCCGACCAGAGCTGGCGGGCGGGCAGGCGCTTGCCGGGCGTCAGCATGGCGCCGGCGGCCAGCATGGCATCGCCCTCGATGACGCAGCCGTCCATCACGATGGCGCCCATGCCCACGAAGGCGCGGTCCAGCAGCGTGCAGCCGTGGACGATGGCCATATGGCCGATGAGCACGTCCTCGCCAATGACGGTGGGGTGGCCGCCGTCGCCATAATCGGTTTCGACGTGGATGACGCTGCCGTCCTGCACATTGGTGCGCGCGCCGATGCGGATGAAGTTGATGTCGGCGCGCAGCACGCAATTGTACCAGATGCTGGCCTGCGGCCCGATCTCGACATCGCCCACGATCACTGCCCCCGGGGCGATGAAGGCGCTGTCGTGAATCCTGGGCGTCTTGCCTTCGAAAGGCAGGATGAGCGGTTCGGTCATGCTGTGGCTTTCTGCTGCGGCGCGGCCCATTGCGCCGCGCTGATCATATGGACGATGGTGGGATTGAGATCTGCGCCGAAGCGGCTGTCCACATAGTCCAGCGCGGGCGCGCGGACCATGCCGAGCCGGGTCATCAGAGCCTGGCTGGCGCTGTTGCCGGGCACGGTGAGCGCCACCACCCGCGCCGCGCCGAACCGTTGGAAGGCGAGGGCGAGTGCCGCCCGAGCGGCCTCGCCGGCATAGCCCTGGCCCCACGCATCCTCGCGCAGCCGCCAGCCGATCTCGATGTCTCCGGTCACGGTCGACCCCGGCGCATCCGCTCGCTTGAGCCCGCAAAAGCCCAGGATCGCCCCATCCGCGATCCGCTCGACGATCCAGAAGCAGAAGCCGTTGCGCCGCTGGCATTCCAGCACGCGCGCGATGAGAGCGGCTTGAGCGGTCACATCCATGACGCCGCCCAGCCAGCGCATGACGGCCGGTGTATTGGTGCCGCGCAGGAACGGCCCGGCATCGTCCTCGCGCCATTCGCGCAGCCGCAGCCGATCCGTCGTGGCGAAAATTTCAGCCATTCAGCAGCCGCGCGGCATGCAGCGCGTGATAGGTGAGGACGCCGGTGCAGCCGGCGCGCTTGAAGGCCATCAGTGTCTCCAGCACCAGCGCATCCCGCTCGCCGGCGCCGGCCGCCACCGCAGCCTCGATCATCGCATATTCGCCGCTCACCTGATAGGCGAAGACGGGGACGGCAAAGCTGTCTTTCACCCGCGCGACGATGTCGAGATAGGGCAGGCCGGGCTTCACCATCACGCTGTCGGCGCCCTCGGCGATGTCGAGCGCCACTTCGCGCAGGGCCTCGGCGCCATTGGCCGGATCCATCTGGTAGCTCTTCTTGTCGCCCTTCAGCAGGCCGCGCGAGCCGACCGCATCGCGGAAAGGGCCATAGAAGGCGGAGGCATATTTGGCGGCATAGGCCATGATCTGCACATTGGCGTGGCCCTCTTCCTCCAGCGCGTGGCGGATCGCGCCGATGCGCCCGTCCATCATGTCGCTGGGGGCGATGATGTCCGCGCCCGCCGCCGCCTGATTGAGCGCCTGCCCGACCAGCGCGTCCACCGTTGCATCGTTGACGACATAGCCGGCCTCGTCGAGCAGCCCGTCCTGGCCATGCGCGGTATAGGGATCGAGCGCGACATCGGTGAGCAGGCCGATGTCCGGCACCGCATCCTTGATGGCGCGGATCGCCTGGCACATGAGATTGTCCGGATTGAGCGCCTCGGCGCCATCGTCGCTGCGCCGGTCCGCCGGCGTGTTGGGGAAGAGGGCGAGGCAGGGGATGCCGGCCGCCGCCGCTTCCTTTGCGCGCGCCACCGCCAGGTCCACCGACCAGCGCGAGACGCCGGGCAGCGAGGCAATGGGCTCTTCCACGCCGCTGCCGCTGGTGACGAACAGCGGCCAGATGAAATCGGCGGGGGAAAGACGGTGCTCGGCATGGAGCGCGCGGCTCCACGCCGTGGCGCGCGTGCGGCGCAGGCGGAGCTGGGGATAGGCGGCGAGGGGAGTCGTATGGGTCATGCCGGCGGGATAGGCCCGCGCGCGCTGGCGATCAATGGTTCGGGCCGCGCCGGTCTGCTATCCCGGCCGCACCGGACAAAATGAGGACGCCCCGACGCCATGCACCTGCTTCACGATCCCGCCGCGCCGGCGGCCCCCGAAATCGGCTTCGACCAGTTCCTTGCCGTTGATATCCGTGTAGGCCGGATCGTCACGGCCGAGCCTTTCCCGCAGGCGCGCAAGCCCGCTTATAAGCTGCGCATCGATTTCGGCCCCGGCATCGGGGAAAAGCGATCAAGCGCGCAGATCACCGAGCATTATGCGCTGGAGGCGTTGCCCGGCCGTCTCGTCGCCGCCGTGGTCAACTTTCCGCCGCGCCAGATCGGCCCGTTCCTCTCTGAAGTGCTGACATTGGGCTTTCCCGATGAGAACGGCGCCGTGGTGCTGTTTGCGCTGGACAAGGATGTGCCGCTGGGCGGGCGGCTGTTTTGACGACTCGATAGGCACCCGTCCTGCGCCTGTGCAGGCATGGCCCATGATCGAGAGGGTGTTCGGCCGGGCCCCGCGCCTGCCCGCAAAGGAGCATGGCGCAGATGTCTTGGGTGCCGCCCCTACCCAAAAAGCGGCGGCCTTGCTAATCGCCCCTCATGACCGATCCCACGTCCGCGCCCGAGGGCATTCGCGACCGTCCGTTCGACAGCGCCCTCTCGGAGCGCTATCTCGTCTACGCGCTCTCCACCATCACCGCCCGCTCGCTGCCGGACCTGCGCGATGGGTTGAAGCCCGTGCATCGCCGCCTGCTCTGGGCGATGCGCCAGCTGCGGCTGGAGCCCTCCGGCGCCAATCCGGACCTGCTGGTCGCCAATCCCGAGCGCAACAACACCGCCTACAAGAAATGCGCCCGCGTGGTAGGCGACGTCATCGGCAAATATCACCCGCATGGCGACGCCTCCGTCTATGATGCCATGGTACGGCTGGCGCAGGACTTTGCACTGCGCACGCCGCTTGTCGATGGCCAGGGCAATTTCGGCAATATCGATGGCGATAACGCGGCCGCCATGCGCTACACCGAGGCGCGGCTCACCCAGGCCGCCGCCGATCTCATGGCCGGGCTGGACCAGGGTACGGTCGAATTCCGCCCCACTTATAATGGCGAGGAAGAGGAACCCGAGGTTTTCCCCGGCCTGTTCCCCAACCTGCTCGCCAACGGCGCCAGTGGCATTGCCGTGGGCATGGCGACGAGCATTCCGCCCCACAATGTCGCCGAGGTGATCGACGCGGCGACATTGCTCATCGACCAGCCGGGCGCGGATCATGCTGCGCTGATGGCGCTGGTGCGCGGACCGGATTTCCCGACCGGCGGCCTGCTGGTCGATCCGCCGGCCACGCTTTCGGAGGCCTATGCCACCGGCCGCGGATCCCTGCGGGTGCGGGCGCGCTGGCACCGCGAGGACGAAGGGCGCGGCACCTGGATCGCGGTGATCGACGAGATTCCCTACGGCGTCGCCAAGGGAAAGCTCATCGAGCAGATCGCCCAGCTCGTCGCCGACAAGAAGCTGCCCATCCTGGCGGACGTGCGCGACGAATCGGACGAACGGCTGCGCATCGTGCTGGAGCCGCGCGCCCGGACGGTCGATCCGCAGGTGCTGATGGACGGCCTGTTCCGCATGACGGACCTGGAGAGCCGTTTCCCGCTCAACATGAACGTGCTGGACGCCAGCCGCACGCCGCGCGTCATGGGCCTCAAGGAGGTGCTGAGCCACTGGCTTGCCCACCAGTTCGACGTGCTGGTGCGCCGGTCCAATCATCGCATCGCCCAGATCGACAGCCGGCTGGAGCTGCTCGACGGCTATATCGTCGCCTATCTCAATCTCGATCGGGTCATTGAGATCATCCGGACCGAGGATGAGCCCAAGCCGGTGATGATGGCGGAATTCTCCCTTACTGACCGGCAGGCCGAGGCAATCCTCAACATGCGGCTGCGCTCGCTGCGCAAGCTGGAGGAGATGGAGCTGCGCCGCGAGCATGGCGAGCTGACCACCGAGCGCGCCGAATTGCAGAAGCTGGTCGAGTCTGAGGCCCGACAACGCACGCGGCTCAAGAAGGACCTCGCCGCCCTGCGCAAGCGCTACGGCGCCGGGAGTGGGCGCGGCGAACGGCGCACCGGGCTGGAGGAGGCCGCGCCCACGCGCGACATTCCGCTGGAGGCCATGATCGAGCGCGAGCCGATCACCGTCATCCTTTCGCAGCGCGGCTGGATCCGCGCGATGAAGGGCCATGTCGACCTCGCCTCGACCGAGACGCTGAAGTTCAAGGAAGGCGACGGGCCCGCCTTTGCCTTCCACGCCCAGACCACGGACAAGCTGCTGCTCGCCGGATCGGACGGGCGCATCTACACCCTGGGCGCGGACAAGCTGCCGGGCGGGCGCGGTTTCGGCGAACCGGTGCGCCTGATGGTCGACCTCGCCAACGAGACCGGCATCGTGGCGCTGCTGCCCATGCGTCCCGACGGCAAGCTGCTGCTCGCCGCCAGCGACGGACGCGGCTTCGTGGCGCCGATGGCGGATATCGTCGCGGAAACGCGCAAGGGCCGGCAAGTCGTCAACCTCAAGGGCAGCGCGACGCTCAAGGTGGTGTATCCGCTGGGCCCGGAGGACGATGCGGTTGCGGTGATCGGCGATAATCGCAAGCTGGTCGTCTTCGCGCTCGCCGAGCTGCCCGAGATGACGCGCGGCCAAGGTGTAACGCTGCAACGTTATCGCGACGGCGGCCTTTCGGACGCGATCGGCCTCGTCATGGCGCAGGGGCTGAGCTGGACGATGGGTGGGGAGAGCGGGCGCACGCGCACCGAGACCGACCTGCTGCCCTGGCGCGCCGCGCGCGGGGCCGCTGGCCGGATGCCGCCCAACGGTTTCCCGCGCGACAACCGATTCGGGTGACGCGGGCGGTGGCGCCGTGCGCGCCGCTCTCTTGCCTTTCCGGCGGCGTGCCCCCGCTTTCTCACGCAAGATTTGCGTGATTTAGCCTTCGTTTACCATGCAGCGCCTATGCCGGGCCCATGACAGCCCGCGCAAAAAGCAGCGCCAGTGATTCTGCACCGACGACCGCTCCGGCGGTTCGGCGGCCGGCTGGCCCGCGCATTGGCCTGCATGCGGGCGCACCGGCCTGCGGCTATGCGGCGTTGCTGCGGGCGCTGCCTTATCCGGCTGCGCTGCTGCACAGGGCGATGAGCGATGTCGAAATCGTCTCCGAAAACAAGGAATTCGGTCAGTTCTTCGCCGATCTGCGCAGTGCGCAGCCACTCGTCGAGCGACGCGCCAGCCGTCATGACTGGCGCGAGCGTGCGCAGGCGATGTTCGATACGCGCCGCCCGTCCGACCGATTCGAGATCGAGTTTCAGGGGCAGCTTGGCGCGCGCGTCTATAGTTGCTCGCTCACCTGGGTAGAGGGTGATGATGGCGACGAATCGCTGCTGCTGCTCGCCGCCACGGACCGGACCAGCGAGCGCAAGGCCGAGAGCACGCTGCGCAAGGAATTGCTGACCGACAGTCTCACGTCGCTGCCCAATCGCATTGGCTTCGTCGAGCAGATCGAGCACCGCCTCGAGGATCCACAGGCCGACCCGCGCAAAGCCAACTATGCCGTGATCGCGCTCGATCTGGTGCGCTTCTCACGCATCAACGAGTCGCTCGGCGCCATGGCCGGCGACGAGCTCATCATCACCGTGGCGCGGCGCGTGAAATCGGTGCTGCGCGCCGGCGACATCCTCGCCCGCATCGGCGGCAACGAGTTCGCGATCTTCGCCCATGTCGGTCACGGCCTCTCCGAAGTGCTGCAGATTGCCGAGCGCGTCCGCAAGGCCTTCGAAACGCCGATTCGCCTCTCCACCTATCTCATCGCGGTGGAAGTGGCGGTGGGCTGCTCGTTGGCGCAGGAAGCCGATGGCGACGCGGAGAACCTGCTGCGTCAGGCACAGGCGGCAGTGAAGCGGGCCAAGCAATCCGGCGCGCTGGAAGTCTATCGCGCACATGTGCTGCGCGAGGCGCTCAAGCGCTTCACCGTGGAGAACCGCCTGCGCGAGGCGATCGAGAATGGCGCGCTGGAGCTGGCCTTCCAGCCGCTCATCAACCTGTGCGACGGCAGCGTGAAGGGCTTCGAGGCGCTGTGCCGCTGGGACGACCCGGTGCTGGGCCAGGTCTCGCCCGCCGAGTTCATTCCTGTCGCCGAGGAATCGGGCCTCATCGTCCCACTCGGCCGTTGGGCGCTGTGCGAATGCACGCAGACGCTGGCGAACTGGGATCGCCGCCATGGCGAGGAACTGCCCATCACCATGAACGTCAACCTCTCGCCGGTGCAGATGGTGCGCGACAATGTGCCCCGCGCGGTGGAGGAAGCGCTGCGCTATTCCGGCATCGACGGCAAGCGCCTCACCATCGAGCTGACCGAGAGCGCGCTCATCAGCGATCCGGACAAGACCCGCCAGCTTCTCGCCGCGCTCCAGGCCATGGACGTGACAGTAGCCATGGACGATTTCGGCACCGGCTTCTCGAACCTCGCCAGCCTCCAGGCGCTGCCCATCGACGTGCTCAAGATCGACCGCAGCTTCGTGAAGGACATGGTGGGCAATGCTGACAAGATTGCGCTGATCCGGGCGATCATCAGCCTTGCCGGCGCGCTGGGCATGAAGACAACTGCCGAGGGCATCGAGGAGCCCGCCATGGCGCGGGATCTGGCGTTGCTCGGCTGCCAATATGGCCAGGGCTATCATTTCGCGCGGCCGCTCACGTCCGCGGATGCCTATGCCTATTGGGCCGAACGTAGCGCCTGTTCAACGAGCTGAGCCGCCAGCGCGCGCGTTTGGGCCGCATCGGGAAAACCCGCCGCGATCCAATCTCTTTCCAAAGCCTGCAAGGTCCGCGCGACCAGCGGCCCCGCAGTCAGCCCCATGGCAATGAGATCACCCCCCGAAAGCGGCAGACGCGGCGGCGTCCAGTCCCGCACGGACGCGAGATCGTCTGCTGAGAAATCCCGGCCGAGCAGGATGCGATCGACCGTGGCCGGCACGCCGCGCGCATAGGCCGCGGCCCGGGCATCGACGGCG
>Ga0180216_1002802_pt1 | contig 14202 bp, 13 predicted proteins | sample eDN3rd37CBELigMG_FD_128879 | JGI IMG/M metagenome (GOLD analysis project Ga0180216, IMG submission 128879) | Enriched Miracle-Growth compost microbial communities from Emeryville, California, USA - eDNA 3rd pass 37_C BE-Lig MG (version 2)... ... | reverse complement strand
CTTCGAAGGCAACCGTCGCAGCAAGCAGGCCCTCGCGGGGATCGAGCAGCTCAAGTCGGCGGTGGACACGCTGATCACCATTCCCAACCAGCGGCTCCTCTCCGTCGCCGAACGCCGGATGCCCCTCCTCGAGGCCTTCCGTCGCGCGGACGAAGTCCTGCTCAACGCCGTGCAGGGGATCGTCGATCTCATCCAGAACCACGGCTACGTGAACGTGGACTTCGCGGACGCGCGCGCGGTGATGGCGGATCAGGGAATGGCATTGATGGGAACCGGCCGAGGCCGTGGCGACGACCGCTGCATGGACGCCATGCACGCGGCGATTCACTCACCACTCCTCGAAGACGTCTCCATCCAGGGCGCGACCGGCATGCTGATCAACATCACCGGTCCCGACGACCTCTCGCTCGTGGAGGTCGACGAGGCCCTCTCCATCGTCCGCGAGGCGGCCCACGACGACGCCAACATCATTTTCGGCTCGGTGATCGATCCCAAGGCCGAGGACGAGGTGAAGATCACGATCATCGCCACGGGCTTCGACTCCACCGGCCGTGCTCCCTATCGCGCGCGTCCGGTGACGCCCGTGCAGAGCACGATGAATCTGGAGGAGGTCCCGCGCGCGCCGGTCACCGGCCGCACGACCTACGCCAACGTCGCCCGCGAGGTCGGTGCCGACGTGCAGGACGAACTCGACGTCCCCACCTACCTGCGGCGGGAGCTCCGCTCGTAGCACGAGGACACAGGCGCCGCCCTTCTTCGGGGAGGGCGACCGCATGAATGTCGAGTTGTCGTCAATTACCTGTGCAAGAGATGGCAGAACTCCAAAACTCCCCACAATCGTTGCAGAAAAACATCTCTGTGCCTTGACCGTCACCGAGTCTCCGGGTTAGCGTTCCTGATACCCTGCATTCGCAGTCGTGGATCCCGCGCAAAGGCGCGGAATGCGGGGGGCCCTTGGGGGGAACCCGGGGCGGGAAACTCGGGGCGCGATACGCGCCCGTAGCAGAAGGAAGTCACGAATGGCGCAGGGCACTGTGAAATGGTTCAACGACGCCAAGGGCTATGGATTCATCTCCCAGGAGTCGGGCGAGGACGTGTTCGTCCACTTCTCCGCGATCTCCATGGAGGGCTTCAAGACGCTCCAGGAAGGTGAGTCCGTGGAGTTCGACGTGACGGAGGGACCCAAGGGCCTTCAGGCCACGAACGTGCGCCGGCAGAGCTGAACCGCGCGGGGGATTCCCGGTATCCAGGGCTCGAGAGGCTTCCTCTCGAGCCCTTTTTGTTCTAACAGGCGGCCATGTTCGAAAAGATCCTGATCGCCAATCGAGGAGAGATCGCCCGCCGGATCGTGCACGTCGCCCGCGCGCTCGGGATGAAGACCGTCGCCGTCCACAGCGACGCCGACGCCTCCGCTCCCCACGTGCGAGAGGCCGACGAGGCGGTCCACATCGGACCCTCTTCGCCGCGCGAGAGTTACCTGGTGGCGGAGAAGATCCTCGAGGCCGCCCGGGCGACCGGCGCCCAGGCGATCCACCCCGGCTACGGCTTCCTTTCCGAGAACCCCGCCTTCGTCCGCGCCGTCGTCGACGCCGGCCTCGTCTTCGTCGGACCCTCCGCGACGACGATGGAGAGGATGAAGGACAAGGCCGAGGCGCGCCGGATCGTCGCCGCGGCCGGCGTCCCCGTCCTGCCGGGGACCGATGGTCCGGTGGAGGGTCTCGGCGCCGCGATCGAGGCCGCCGAGCGCATCGGCTATCCGGTCCTCGTGAAGGCGGCGGGGGGCGGCGGCGGGATCGGGATGATGCCCGCCCACGACGCGGCGGAGCTCGAGAAGGCCCTCCGGCTCTGCGGCGATCGCGCCCGCTCGGCCTTCGGGGTGGAGGCCGTCTACCTCGAGCGCTACCTGGAGGCGCCGCGCCACGTCGAGGTGCAGATCCTCGCCGACGCCCACGGAAATCGCATCCATCTCTTCGAGCGCGAGTGCTCGATCCAGAGGCGGCACCAGAAGGTGGTCGAGGAGGCGCCTTCCCCCCTGTACTGGCAGGGGAAGACCGAACTCCTCGAGGCCATGTACGCCGCGGCCCTCCGCGCCGCCGAGGCCTTCGGCTACGAGAACGCGGGTACGGTGGAGTTCCTCGTGCAGGGCGACGAGTTCTTCTTCATCGAGATGAACGCGCGCCTCCAGGTGGAGCACCCCGTCACGGAGGCCATCACCGGCGTCGACCTCGTCGGCTGGCAGTTCCGCATCGCCGCCGGGGAGCGGCTGAGCCTGAGCCAGGAGGACGTCCGCCGGGAGGGAGCGGCGATCCAGCTCCGCGTCTACGCCGAGGATCCCGTGCGCTTTTTCCCCGCGCCGGGGACGATCGAGGTCTGGGAGGAGCCGAGCGGGGAGGGCATCCGCGTGGACGCCGGCTACGCGGCGGGCCAGGCCGTCACCCCCTTCTACGATCCCCTCCTCGCCAAGCTCGTCGTCCGCGCCGACGATCGCCCCTCGGCGATCCGCCGCGCGCTCGGGGCGGTGGAGTCCTTCCGGATCGAGGGCGAGAAGCTGAAGCACAACCTGCCGCTCCATCGCCGGATCCTGGAGAGCGACGCCTTCCGGGCCGGTGAGCTGGATACGCACTTTCTCTCCAAGCTGGTATAGAAGGGCACCGCTTCTTTCACCGAGGGTACGAACCGCATGGCCATCGAAGTCACGGCGCACATCGCTGGAACCGTTTGGAAGATCGAGAAGGCTCAGGGCGACACCGTCGCCGAGGGCGACGTGATCGTCATCCTCGAGTCCATGAAGATGGAGATGCCGGTCGAGTCTCCGGGCGCCGGGACCATCCAGGAGATCCGGTGCAAGGAGGGCGATGCCGTGCAGGAGGGCGACGTCCTCGCCGTCATCGGCTGAGGTCTCCATGGGCTCGGCCACGCTCTCGGTCCGCGACCCCATTGAAGGGGTCCGCCTCGTCGAGATCCGAAACGAGGCACGCCGCAACGCGGTGGACGGGCCCGCCCTGATCGCGCTCCGCGAAGCCTTCTCGGCCGCCGAGGCGGACGGGATCCGCTGCGTCGTCCTGACCGGGGCCGGGACGAAGGCTTTCTGTGCGGGCTACGATCTCCGGGCGCTCGCGACGCTGGACGAGAGCGAACCCCTTCCCGACGAGGAACTGGCCCGCACCCTCGCCGCCATGGAGCGCCTCGGCGCCCCCATCCTGGCGGCGCTCAACGGGGTGGCCTACGGCGCGGGGGCCGAGCTCGCCGCCGCCTGCGATCTGCGGATCGCGCAGCCGGGCGTACGGCTGGCCATGCCGCCCGCCCGCCTCGGGATCGTCTACGCCCCGGCGGGCCTCCAGCGCTTCGTGGAACTCGTGGGCCTCTCACGGGCCAAGCGCCTCTTCTTCACCGGCGATCCGGTGAACGCCGAGGAGGCCCTCGCCATCGGCCTGGTGGACGAGGTGGCCCCGGAGGGCGGGGCGCTCGCGCGCGCCCTCGAACTGGCCGAGCGGATCGGCAGGAACGCGCCCCTGGCCGTCCAGGGGATGAAGCGGGCCTTCGCGCTGATGCGCAGGAGGGAACTTCCCCCCGCGGCCCATGCGGAGATGGAATCCCTCCGCCGCGCCTCCTTCGCTTCGGAGGATTTCCGCGAGGGCCTGCGCGCCGTGCTCGAAAAGCGCGAACCCCGATTCCGGGGCCGCTGACGCCGCGGGGCGCTTGCTCGCCTGCACGGAGCTTGTCATGCATCCGAGGGAGCGGTGAGATCCCCGGGATTGAATGCGATCGGCGACATCACCATCCGCGCCGAGGGGATGGAGGAGAACCTCGACCTCCAGGACTTCGAGCGGCGGATCGAGAGGGGCGAGATCGACCTCTTCACCGAGGTCCGCTTTCCGCCGCTGACCGGGGAGCGCTTCGTCCGCGTGGGGGAGATCGAGAGCTTCAGGCGCCTGGTCCAGCCCCGCGGGATCTACTTCCAGCGCGCCTTCCATCTGGGGCGCGTCCCCTACCTCACCCTGGCGATCTGCCTGGCCAACCTCCTCGTCTTCCTCCTGCAGCGGAGCGAGGGGCCGGTGACGGTGGGGACGCTGGTGGCCTACGGCGCCAAGGCCGGCCCCCTGATCCACGACCTCGGCGAGTTGTGGAGGCTGCTCACGGCCAACTTCGTGCACGTCGACGCCTTCCACATCGGCTTCAACCTCTTCGTCATCTTCCATTTCGGGGCGGCGGTGGAAAATGCCTACCGCCTCCTCGACTACCTCCTCATCCTCCTGGCCTCGGCCCTGGGGACCACCTTGGCGAGCTACGCGGTGACCGACGCCCTCACCCTGGGGGCCTCCGGCGTGGCCTACGGCCTGCTCGGAAGCGCGGTGGTCTTCGGCCTGAAGTACCGCAAGGTGCTCCCGCGGAGGCATCGCGCCGTCCTCGGTGCCGCGGCCCTCCCCACCGTCGCCATCTTCCTCTACATGGGCTTCACCTCGGAGGGGATCGACAACTGGGGCCACCTCGGCGGTCTCTTCGCGGGCTCGGCGATCACCCTGCCGCTCCAGCCGCGGCTGATGGGCGCGCGGTCCCCACTCTCGGCCCGTCTCGTCCGGCGCGTCCTCCCCATCGGCGCCCTCCTGGCCGCCCTGACGTTGGGGAGCGGCGTCGTCGCCGAGTCTCTGCCTCGCTTCCACGAGATCCGAGACGAGCGGCTCGGGCTCGGCTTCCGGATCCCGAAGGGCTGGCAGCTCCGCAGGACGGGCGTCTTCGACAACGCCCTCCCTCTCCACGCCCGCGCCTCCTGGTCGGTCTCGATGCGTTCGGGACTACCCGACCCCGACCCCTTCGAGGCCGTCCGGTCCTGGTCCGAGGAGGAGCTTTCGCGGCGCCTGGTCGAGGGCACGCTCGAGCGGCGCGTGATCGGCGCGATCCGCCCCGTGGAGATCGCGGGGATACCAGCGGCGAGCCGCCGCATCGAGCTATTGGTCGAGGGCGTGCCCACGGTGCTGACCGCCGTCTTCGCCGCCCACGACGATCGCCTCTACTCCTTCATCTCCACCCGCCAGGTCGACCTTCCCGCCTACGACCGCGTCCTCGACCGCATCACCGAGAGCATCCACGTCCTCGACTGAACGCCTTCGGGCTCATTCGCGACGCAGGGTGCGGCGGACGATTCCGCCCTCCACCTCTCCGGGGCGGACGACGAAGGAATCCAGGAGGTAGCCGGGGCGCTCCAGGTCGAAGCGGTGGCGCGTGTCGATCGGGAGGTCCTCGACCTCGAGCGGCGTGGTCCCGATGCGGTTGCCGTTCATCCGCACGGTCGCGCCGGAGGGGACCGATTCGATCCGCAGCCTGCCGAGGGCCGTCTCGAGCTTGGCCCGCGCGACGAGCACCCGACCCGAGCGCTCGATGGGCGCCTGCGCGTCCCGGTGCTGGGCGAGCTTCAGCTCCAGGGTGGCGTGCTCGGGGATCTCCGACTCCTCCAGGAAGAGGGGCGTCCGGCCGAGGGAGCGCTCCCCGTAGAAGACCTCAGCCCCGGTCGGATCGCTGAGGACCACCAGGGGCTTGGGAGTCCCCTCCAGGTAGACGAAGGCGGCGGCCAGGGCGGCGGCTGCGCCCAGGATGGCCCCCGCGAGGAAGGCGCCGGTCCTTCCCGAGCGCCGCGCCGGACGGGGAGGGGTCTTGGGGCGAGCGGGGGTCTGCGGCGGGACGGGCCGGGGGGTGAGGCTGACGGTCGGCTTGGCCTCCTCGAGCTTGGAGACGAAGATCTTCGTCCCCGCCGCGCTGGGGATGGCCTGGAGCGCCTCCTGCAGCGGGTCCGCCTTGCGGGCCGAGGAGCGAGGACCCTTGGCTCCCGACTCGGCCAGCGCCCGCATGTGCGCCGAATCCTTGGCCCGCTCGCGCTGCTGCCGCTCGATGGAGCCCCGGTAGAGCTCCCGCATCGTCGCTTCCAGGTGCGCCATCACCTCCATGGTCTGGGTGGGGAAGAGCATCTGAAGAAGCTCGTCCGCCATCTCCTCCGCCGTCTGGAAGCGTTGCGAGGGCTCGTAGGCGAGGCTCCGCGCCACGAAGTCGTCGAAGACCTTGGGCAGGCCCGCGCACTTGGAGGGGGGCACCACCGCCTTCTTGCGCGACTCGATCAGCGCCTCGATGTCCGAGACCTTGCCGAAGGGGTGGGTGCCGGTGAGGAGCTCGTAGAAGATCACGCCCACCGCGAAGAGGTCCACGCGGTGATCGAAGGGCTTGCCCTCCGCCTGCTCCGGCGCGGCGTAGCTCAGCTTCCCCATGAGCGTCCCCTCCCGATAGTTCGAGAGGGAGTGCTGCGCCGCGCGGGCGACGCCGAAGTCGAGGAGCTTCACCCCGCCGTCCCAGGTGAGCATCACGTTGTCGGGGGAGACGTCGCAGTGGACGATCCCCAGGGGTTTGCCCGCGCCGTCCGTCCGCTTGTGGGCGTATTCGAGCCCGCGGAGGACCTCCAGGCAGACGTAGATGGACTGCTCGAGCCCGAGCGGCCGGCCCGCGTGGCGGGCGAGGTGCATCACCTCGTGGAGCGTGGCCCCCTCCACGTACTCCATGGAGATGAAGTAGCGGCCCTCCACTTCGCCGAGCTCGTAGATCTGCGCGATGGTGGGGTGGGTGAGGGCGACGGTGAGCTTGGCCTCGTTGACCAGCATCCGGATGAACTGCTGGTCCGACGAGAGGGAGGGGAGGATGCGTTTGACCACCAGCTCCTTCTCGAAGCCGCCGGCTCCCGCCGTCTTGGCGCGGAAGATCTCCGCCATCCCCCCCGCGCCGAGCCTTTGGAGGAGGAAGAACTTTCCGAAGAGTTCAGGCCGAAAGGAATCCGCCATGATCTGGTCAACCGAAGTCGCCGAAAACCCGACCGTCGCCTAACGGCGCGTGAAAAGCCAGAAAACGAGCGAGAGAAGAGCCGAAAGGAGGAGCGAGACCAAGAGCGAGGTGCCGAGCGGGAAGTAGATCTTCCAGTTTCCCTTGGCGATCGAGATGTCCCCGGGCAGCTTTCCGGGCCGGATTCCGGGGATGCGCTCCAGGAGGAGGAGCGCCACGCCCAGGAGCAGGAGGACGGCACCGAGTACGATCAGCCCTCTCGCGAGCGACCCCATGAGCCGGTATTAGCATTCTCGGCGGGCCTTTCGCCACGCCGGCCCTCAGCCGTACTCGGTGACCGCCGGGAAGAGCAGGACCTCCTCGATGCTCTCCCAGCCCCCGAGGATCATCAGCAGCCGGTCGAGGCCGGTGGCGACGCCGGCCGAGGTGGGGAGACGCCCCACCGCCTCGAGGAAGCGCTCGTCCAGGGGGTAGGGGGTGCGGCCGAGCCGCCTCCGCTCCTCCCGTTCTTCCACGAGCCTTCGCCGCTGCTCCGCCTCGTCGTCGAGCTCGAAGAATCCGTTCGCCAGCTCCACCCCGGCGATGTAGAGCTCGAAGCGCTCCGCCACGTGGGGATCGACGGCCCGCAGCTTCGCCAGCGAAGCCATGGATGCGGGCCAGTCCACCAGGAAGAGGGGGCGATCCTTTCCGAGCCGCGTCTCGAAGGAGAGGAAGACGGTGAAGAAGAGGTCGTCGTAGGTCTCGGCGGAGCCGGGATCGTGGCCCGCGGCGAGGATGCGCTCGCGCAAGAGTTCCGCGTCGCCGTCGAGGGGGAGGTCCACGCCGGCGAATTCGGCGAAGGCCTCCTTCACGCTCATCCGCCTCCACGGGGGCGTGAGATCCACCTCCGAGCCCTTCCAGCGGATCCGCTCGCCACCGGCGATCGCCCGCGCCGCCCGGACGCCGATCTCCTCCAGATCGCCGAGGAGGGGCTGGTAGCCCTCCTCCTCGCGGACCACCCGGTAGTGCTCGAGCATGGTGAACTCCGGGTTGTGGTTCTGGGCGATCTCTCCGTTCCGGAAGACCTTGGTGATCTGGAAGATCCGCTCCCAGCCGTCGGCCAGGAGGCGCTTCATCGCGAACTCGGGCGAGGCATGGAGCCAGAGGGGGCGCTCGCCCCCCTGCGCGCCCATCTGGGGGACGAAGCGCGTCTCGAAGCAATCGATGTGGAGTTCCATCCCGGGGGCCGGGACGAGGAGGGGGGTCTCCACCTCGTCGAAGCCGGCCTCGGCGAAGACCTCGCGAACGATCCGATAGAGCGTCTGGCGGGCTCGCACCGCCTCCCGCTTTCGCATGGTGCCGCGCATGGGTGCGCTCTACCACGGAGCGCCCGATTGCCGACAGAGCGGAGATGGCGATAGAAGGGCGCCATGCATCCGGCACCCCAGGCGATCCGCAGCCCGGGCGCGCTCGCCGCGGCCCTCCTCCTCGCGTTCTCCTGCTCCTCCTCGCCCAAACCGGCCCTCGAAAGCGTCCCGCAGGCCGGTCTCGAGGCCGAGCCGCCGCCGCGGGTCGTGCCGGCGCCGACGCCCGAGGATCGCGCGCTCGCCGAGCGGGCCCAGGCCGAGGCCGCGCGCCACCTCGACCTCCAGGCGGAGCTGCTCTGGAGCCGGTGGGTGGGCCTGGAGCCGCCGGCAGAGTCCGAACCTCCCGCCTTCCTCTTCGAACCGCGCACCGTGCTCGCCGTGGAGCGCGTGGCCGCGCACGAGGACGAGGGGGACGGTCGCTTCGGCCGGCTCCACGCCTTCCTCGCCGGCGAGCTCATCGGGCGCGCGACCCGTGCCGAGGACGAGCGCCTGCGGGAACTCCGCCTCGAACTCCTCGCCCGCGGGCGGGCCGTGGTCTCCGAGCCGGACGCCGAGGCGCGTCGCCGCATGGCGTCCGAGCTCCTCCGCTCGAGCGAGGAGCTCCTCCCCGCCATCGAGGCGCAGCGGGCGGCGCTCGAGTCGGTGACGCGGACCCTGGGATGGGATTCACCCTTCCTCGCCCTCTCGGCGCTCGCCGGAGCGGAGCCGGACGAACTCCTTCGGCTCGCGACCACCATCCTCGACTCGACCGATTCCCTCTGGCGGGAGGCCTTCGGGGCCGTGGCCGCCCGGGAGATCGGCCTGGACCTCGCGAAGGTGCGCTGGGAGGACCTCCCCCGCATCTACCACGGCGCGGGCATGGAGCTCCCGCTCCGGGCCCGCACGCCCGAGGAGGCCCTCCACCGCACCCTGGAGTCGATGGGTCTCTCGCTCGACCGCATCCCGCGCCTGGCCGTCGACGCGGAGGATCGCGAGGGGAAGGAGGGCCGCCCGCTCTGCCTCCCCGCCCCGCACGGCGCCCGCTTGGCGATTCCCGCGGGCGGGGGCTCCAGCCACCGCTCGCTCTTGCGCGACGCGGGCTGCGCCATCTTCTCCGCCCGGCTGAGCGAGGAGGGCGCCCTCTTTCCCCCGGAGCCGGTGACGCGGGCCTTCGGCAGCCTCTTCGCCCGCATCTCGGAGGACCCCTCGTGGCTGGCGGAGGTCGGAGGCATGACCCGTGCCGAGGCGCGCGCCCGCGCCGCCTCCTCGGCCCTACGCCGCCTCTACCTCGTGCGACACCACGCGGCGGTGATCCGGATCGAGCACGAGCGGAGCCTGCGGGGTCACGACCTCGCGGCGCACGAGGAGAGCCATGCTCGCTGGATGAGCCGGGCGCTCGGCTTCGAGGTCCCCGGGGCCTGGGCGCGCTTCGCGGGCACCGACCTCCTCGGCGCCGTCGACGCCCTCCGGGGCGAACTCCTGGCCTCCCTCCTCGGCCGGGTCCTGGGGGAGGGGTGGTGGGAGCGTGACGACGCCGCCGCTCGACTCCGCGTCCACCTGGAGGCGGGCGCGAGGGGGATCCCGGCGCTGCTTTCCGCCCTCGAGGAGGATCGGCTCGAAGCCGACGCCTTCGTCGAGGAGATGCGGGAGCGCCTCGCGCTCCACCTCGCGCAAAGCTGAACCGCTCAGCGGGGGACGGGGGAGGCGACGAGGACCTGCTGCCCCTCTTCGAAGTAGGGGATCACCGTGCCCGTGGTCATCGCCTCCTGGATGGCGTGCTCGCGCTCCTCGTCCGTCCAGGGGAAGATCGTCGCGAGTTCGTCGGGCCAGAGCACCACCGCCGAGCGGAGCGCGGCGATGAAGAGGAAGGTCCAGGCGCGCTCCCGGGCCACCTCGCGCTCCAGGTGCGGAGCGCGTTCGAGCCAGTGCAGGAGCGACTCGACCATGCGGACGTCCTGCTCCTCGTCCTCGTCGTACTCGTTGCGGCTGACCACGATGAGCCGGCTCTCGAGGTAGCCGCAGAGCCGCTCGGCCTCGGCCTCCCCGAGATCCAGCATCTCCCCCAGCCGGCTGAGGGGGATGGTCCCGCGACGGTCGAGGATCTCCAGCGCCTCGCGCACTTCGAGGGGGTAGCTGCGGTTCGTTCGCGCATCCTCCTCGCGGTCTCGAGCGATCGGCTTGAGGCAGGGCCAGAGATCGGCCTGCACGAAGGTCGGCCGCTCGAAGCAGAGACGGATCTCCGCCACGTCCGGCGTGTTGCGAAACTCCGGCAACCACGACTGCAGCGTGGTGAGCGCCTGGCCCTTCTCCCGCTCCTCGTCCGTCAGGGCCCGCCCGACGATCGGGTCGAGGAGGTTGGGGAGCGCCGAGGCCGTGGTGATGTGGACGAGGCGCCGCTCCCTCGCGAAGGCCACGGCCTGCGTGGGGCTCTTGAGCGCCGGGCGTCCGCTACGCCCGTGCCAGCGTTCCCTCGCGGCGAGGGCCGCGGCCAGGCGCGGATCGGTGGCCTTCCCTTCCAGGGGATGGCTCGGGATCTCCAGGGGAGACCAGCGTTCGATGACGTTCTTTTCGGAAGGCTTCTTCGTACGGCTTGCCATGGATCATCAAACCGCGGAAAGCGCGTGCTCCAGATCGTCGATGAGATCTCGAACGTGCTCGATGCCCACCGAGAGGCGGATCAGGCTGTCGGAGATGCCGAGCGCCTCTCGCGTCTCCTTGGGGACGGAAGCGTGCGTCATGATCGCGGGGTGCTCGATGAGGCTCTCCACGCCGCCCAAGGATTCCGCCAGGGCGAAGACCTTCACCCTGCGGAGGAACTTGTCCGCCGCCTCGAGTCCGCCGTCGATCTCGAAGGTGAGCATCCCGCCAAAGCCGCTCTGCTGCCGCCGGGCGAGCTCGTGCTGGGGATGCGATTCGAGCCCCGGCCAGGTTACCTTGCGGACCTTCGGATGCGAGGCGAGGAAATTCGCCACCTGCCGCGCGTTCTCCTGGTGGCGCTCCATGCGCACGCCCAGCGTCTTCAGGCCGCGGAGGACCAGGAAGGAGTCCATGGGACCGAGCACGGCGCCGATGGCATTCTGACGGAAGTAGATCCCCTCCGCGATCTTCTCGTCGCTGGTGACGAGGCAGCCGGCGACCACGTCCGAGTGGCCGTTGAGGTACTTGGTCATCGAGTGGACCACCACGTCGATGCCGTGCTCGAGCGGCCGCTGGAAGTAGGGGGAGAGGAAGGTGTTGTCGCAGACGCTGATCGCCCCGGCCTCTCGCGCGATCTTCGCCACGGCCTGCAGGTCCACGATCTTCAGCATCGGGTTGGTGGGCGTCTCCACCCAGATCATCTTGGTCTTGCCCGGGCGGATGGCCTCGCGGACGTTCTCGGCGCGGGTCATGTCCACGTAGGAGAACTCCAGGCCCATGTGCCGGAAGACCTTGTCGAAGAGGCGGAAGCTCCCGCCGTAGAGATCGTCGGAGCAGACCACGTGGTCGCCCGCCTGGAGGCCGTGCAGCAGGCAGTCCATGGCGGCGAGGCCCGAGGCGAAGGCGGCGCCGTACTTGCCCCCTTCGAGCGCCGCCAGGCAGTCCTGCAGCGCGAAGCGGGTGGGGTTCTGGCTGCGGCTGTACTCGAATCCCTTGTGCTCCCCCGGCCCCGTCTGGACGTAGGTCGAGGTCATATAGACGGGCGTCATGATCGCGCCCGTGGTGGGATCCGGTTCCTGCCCGGCGTGGATGGCAAGGGTGTCGAAGCGGTAGTTGCGCTCGCCGGTGGACATGGCTCCTCCTTTCGGATGTGCCGCAGAGGCGGGGACGCCCTTATAGCACATCCGAGGTCCGGCGGAGCCGCGCTCAGCGGACCACGTTGACGAGGGCGCCGATCCCCTCGACCTCCACCTCGACCCGATTCCCGGCCCGCAGGGTGCCGACGCCGGAGGGCGTCCCGGTCGCCACGAGGTCCCCGGGCTCGAGGGTCATGATGCGGGAGACGAAGGCGACGAGCGCCTGCACCGAGAACACCATGTCGGAGGTGTTCCCTTCCTGGCGGAGCTCGCCGTCCACCCGGCAGCGCACGCCGCGGCCCGAGGGCTCGCTCCATCCCTCGGCGATCCACGGCCCCACGGGGCAGAAGGTGTCGAAGCTCTTCGAGCGCGTGAGATGTTTCTCTTTTCGCTGGATGTCTCGCGCGGTGACGTCGTTGAGGCAGGTGAAGCCGAAGACCACCGAGGGCACCTCGTCCTCGGAAACGTCCTTGCACCTCCGGCCGATCACCACCCCCAGCTCCGCCTCGTGCTGGACGTCGGAGGAATCCGGCGGGATCACGATGGCCTCCCCCGGGCCGACGATCGTCGAGGGAGGCTTGAGGAAGAGGAGGGGCTCTTCGGGAAGCTCGTTTCCGAGCTCACGGGCGTGGGCCGCGTAGTTGCGCCCCACGCAGACGATCTTCGTCGGTTCGACCGGGGCGAGCAGGCGAAGATCCGCAAGCGCTCCGGCCTCGCCCGCGGGCACGCCGCCGCGCCAAGGGGCGTCGGTGAGGAACCGCACCCGACCCTGGGCATCGACCCGCCCCCAGGCCGGACGGCCATCCCTCTCGAATCGGACGATGCGCGACGCGGCTTCCATCATGGGCGCACCTCGGCCGGGCAGGGCGTGGTCGATCACTCGATCGAGAAGCCGTTCTCGCGCATCCAGTCGTCGGAGTAGAACTTCGAGATGTACGACTTCCCGCCGTCGGGGAGGACGGCGACGATCACCTTGCCCTTGCCGAGCTCCTTGGCGAGCTGCACGGCCACGGCCACCGCGCCACCCGAGGAGCCACCGGCCAGGATGCCCTCCTCCCGGGCGAGGCGGCGCGCCCAGGTGAAGCAGGTCTGGTCGTTCACCACCCGCACGTCGTCGAGGACGGAGAAGTCCATGGCCTGACAGAGCATGTCCTCGCCGATCCCCTCCACCTTGTAGGTGTGGGGCTCGGGGAGCTTGCCCGTGCGGAAGTACTCCGCGTAGACGGAGCCCTCGGGATCGACGCCCACGTTGCGGATGGCCGGGTTCTTCTCCTTGAGGAACTTGCCGGTGCCGGACATGGTGCCGCCGGTCCCCAGGCCCGCCACGAAGCAGTCGATCTTCCCCCCGGTCTGTCGCCAGATCTCCGGCCCGGTCGAGAGGTAGTGGGCCTCGATGTTGTCGGGGGAGTGGTACTGGTTCACGTAGAAGCTGTTGGGCGTCTCGCGCGCGATCCGCTTGGCCGTCTCGTAGTAAGACTCGGGCGAGTCGGCGGGGACGTTGGTCGGCGTGACCACCACCTCGGCGCCCCAGGCCTTCAAGGTGTCGATCTTCTCCTTCGACATCTTGTCGGGCATGGTGAAGATGCACTTGTAGCCGCGCACCGCCGCGACCATGGCGAGCGCCGCGCCGGTGTTCCCGCTCGTGTTCTCCACGATGGTCCCGCCCGGCTCGAGGAGCCCTTCCTTCTCCGCCTTGTCGATGATGTGGACGGCGATTCGATCCTTGATCGCGCTCGCCGGGTTCATGAACTCGCACTTGACGAGAACGGTCGCGTCCTCGGGGCCGACGAGCTTGTTCAGCCGGACGAGGGGAGTCTCGCCGATCGCTTCGAGAATGTTGTTGCGAATGTCCACGATTCCTCCAGGGTCGAGACGGGTATAAAAGAGCCGGCGATCCCGGTCAACGCGAGGAAGCCGATGAACGACCCCGGAATCTTGCAGGAAGAGGTGGCCAAGGCGCTCGGGCGGAGGGCGGACCCGAGCTGGACGGTCGAGCGCCTGGCGGCGCACGCCTCGGCGCGGACCTATCACCGCGTGAGCGGGCCGGATTTTCGCGTGGTGGTGATGGTCGCGCCGGCCGATCCCCGGTCGGAGGAGGCCACCAAGGGTGGGATCGAGGCCGAGGATCCCTTCGTGCAGGTCCAGCGCTACCTGCGCGGCATCGGCGTCCGCGTCCCGACCATCCATCGCTGGGACCCGGAGGCCCGCATCATGGTCCTCGAGGATCTGGGGGATCGGACCTTCGAGGACGCGCTCCCGGAGGCGGGCGCCGAGCCCCTCTACACCCG
>Ga0180216_1002800_pt1 | contig 14231 bp, 13 predicted proteins | sample eDN3rd37CBELigMG_FD_128879 | JGI IMG/M metagenome (GOLD analysis project Ga0180216, IMG submission 128879) | Enriched Miracle-Growth compost microbial communities from Emeryville, California, USA - eDNA 3rd pass 37_C BE-Lig MG (version 2)... ... | reverse complement strand
GGAAGGGCAGCGGCGGCGGCGGCGGCGGCGCGGCCCGCGTGCGAGTGGTCGACGGCGGCGGCCACGAGCTGGACCAGAGCCTGCCGCTGTGCGAGGTGCTGCGGGCGCCCTTTGTGGTCGACCTCGGCGACGGCACGGCGTTCCAGCCGGACGGCCGCGCGTTCACCGAGTACATGAAGGCGCTGGCCGTGGAGCTGGAGGAGCTGCGGACGGAGCGGCAGTACCTCGAGACGCTGCTGGGCGTGGCCGCGCGGCAGGCGCAGTGGCGCGACACGGCCACGCGCCTCGGCGTGGGCGGGGCGCTGCTGGCCGAGCTGGGCGTGATTGTGTACCTGACCTACGAGATCGGCTGGGACATTATGGAGCCGACGACGTACCTGATCGGCCTGGCCAACGCGACGGCGGGCCTGCTCATCTACAACATGACGCGGCAAGAGTTTGCGTACAGCGTCCACCTGGAGGGCGTGCTGGAGCGCTGGCGCCGGCGGCACCTGCGGCGCCTCGGCTACGACGCGGAGCGGCACGCCTACGTGACGCAGCGGCTGGAGCGGCTGGAGCGCCTGCTCAAGCTGTACGAGAAGCGCGGCAGCGAGGCCGCGCGGCGGGCGCGCCTGCTGGCCGCGGCCACGCCCGCGCTGGACGCCGCCGCCGTGGCGGGTGGCGCTAGTGCGGCGGGTGGCGCCTGAATCAGCGCAGCCAGTGGCGCGCGCCTCGGCTGAGCGCTCGGGTCGGCAAGACCGCCGCCCACCGTGTACATAGCACGCACGCACGCTGCTGCTGTCAGGCAGCGGGCTGTACCATAGCACTGCTGTACGCGCCTGTACCGACCTACGTTGTACCTACCCCGCCCAACTAACGCGCGGCTGTGACGAACGCTCAACAAGTTTATGGATCACCTGGGGCGGGCTAGTACACAGAAGTTGGCCGGAGGGCGGAGATCGCCCCCGCGGCCCGCTTCACGACACAATTAAGGGACGCAACAGTACACGAGCAGGGGCGCGGGCGGGCTCCGCGCGGCGCTGGTCGGAAGATGGTGCGCAGCCAGCGGTTTACGCCGCCGGCTTGTTCTTCTGCCAGTTGGCGGCGGCCTGCTTGAAGGCCTCCTTGTGGTTGATGTTCGGGTTGGCGGCCTTGAGGCGGGCCAGCTCGTCCTTCATGAACTTCTGGTAGGCGGTCGGGGCGCGCTTGCCCGCTGCAGCGCCAAGTCCCCCGATTGTGTCCGCGCGAGGCCGTGATGCGTCAGTTTCAGGTGCACGATGCGTGGGTTAACGTGCGCGGCCGCATGGCGGCGCGGCGCGTACCGGGCGAGGCGGCCTTCTTCGGCGAGGCCGAGCCCTTGGCAGCCTTGGGAGCCATGGTGGGTGGTGGTGGGGGGGGTTGGGGTGGCGCGACGAAGAGCGAGCGCGGGCGTCGGTTGGCGGTTGTGTGTTGTGACCGTTGCGCGTTTTCGCGCCAAAACGGCCGTAACGGCCCGAGCGCAGCCTAGCGAAATCCGGCACGATAACGTGCCCTTCCACGATAGGAAAATGTATGGGGCAGCGTTGGACTGGGATCTTGCCGATTTTCGATGGACGTGGCTCAAGGACCCTAATAGGGCCCCGCCCGAGAACACGGCCGCCTCTCGCGGCACGATAAGGCGCTACGGGTCGCCGCAGGCGGCGCTAGGGCGCGGCTAGGGCGCCTTATCGTGCCGCACGCATACAATGCGGAGTCAGCGACGCCTATAACAAACGTCTCTGCATGGTGAATTCGCCTGGTAGTTTGCTCCTGTGGTGTCCCCATGGTCATGCTAGGCCCGCGAATTCACTAGCCAAGGCGCGCGTCAGCGGCTTCGCGCCAAACGCAGGGTGGAACTGCGGCAGAATCGCGGAAGAATTGCGGCGGAATTGCGGCGGACCTGCGGCGGACGCGGTCCCGACGACTAACATGGGTATAGTGCGTGAGGCACACGGTGGCGCATGGTGTGTGTCGTGGGTCCAAGCTTGAGCAGCATGCAGAGGCGCATGCGGAGCGGCACGGTGCGGGTGCGGGCGGTGCGCCGCAGCGCTGCAGTCGCGCTGCGTGGAGCGAGGATGGGTTCCGCCCGATGATTCCTCTGTCCGATGCGATGATGACCACTCAGTCCGCAAACGCGCATGGCTGCGTGGAAGCGAGGCCGCATTGACGTCCGTCAAAGTCTTCGTAACAGCTTTGGGAAGGAAAAAACGCTGTACAGGTGCATTGGAGTACAATACGATTGCAATTCTGACGTGGTGGCCTAGTGTATGTACTGGGGGCTGCGGCACGAGAAACCATCCATCGCGCGACAGGTGAACAGAACGCTCTGCATGCATGCGTGCGTGCCTCACGAACAGCAGTTCATCTTTGGCCGGCCCTTTCCGAGCGCGACCTCGCCTGCGCATGCGAGCCCGCCAGCCATCCGCCGCAGACACCCCAGCGGCGTCAGCACGGCCTCGCGCGCCGGCCCGCTTCGTCCGCTCGCGGCCGTACCGGATGCTTGGACGGCCTCGGAGGAGGACGCCCACGGCGAGTCGGTGGACCCGTGGCCCGGCGTGTCGCGCGTGTAGTGCTCCGCAATGGCGCGGAACAGCGCGTCGACGTTGCTGCCGGTTCGGCTCGAGGTCTCAAAGTACTGCGCGTTGTTGTCGACGCAGAACCGCTGCACCACGAGCTCGTCCAGCCCGCGCTCGTGCGACTCGAGGAGGTCCTCCTTGGTGCCGCAGACGTAGAGCGCGCAGTTGGGCTCGTGCTCCTTGAGCTCCTTCACCCAGAACGGCACGCGGTCCCACGACTTGCGTTCCGTCACGTCTGCGGGGCCAAGCGGACAGGCGGCAGGTCCGGTGGCTGGCACGATTTAGCCGGACGCTTTGTCAACGGCGTGGCGCGGCCGGGCGAGACGCACCAAAGCACACAACGGCGGCCTTGGCGTCCCGGTAGTAGATCTTGGACATGGCCTCAAAGCGTTCCGAGCCTGCCGTGTCCTGCGTCGGCGAGTGGGCCGCTGGGCGCGCCGCCGAAGGGCGGTGTTGAGCTCTGGCGACTCGCGCCCGTGACCGTACGGCGTGCGGGGCGCGCAGGGACGCACCCAGATGCCCATGGTCACGGTCCGCCGCCCGACCTGGACCGTCTTGGCGCCAAAGGCGGCGCCGACCGTCTGGGGTGCGCGCCGTCGCCCGCCGGCCGCAGGCTTGTTGTGCGTTAGTGACCCCCGCGCTACGCCGTCCGGGCGTACGCTGGGAGGGGGGGCGGTCCGTACGCTCTGGTTGGCGCCGGTGAAGCGTTCGTAGAGGTACCGCTCCACCAGGGACGTCTTGCCGCTCATGGCGCTGCCCAGCAGGACCACCTTGATGTCGACCTTGTTCGCCATGGCCGACCGTCGCCGGCGCCGGCGCCGCCCCCCGGCGGACCGTGCGGCCCCGCAAGCGTCGCTCCAGTAGCTTGTCCAGCACGCCAAGACGCGGGCCGGCGGGTTGTTAGGCCGGAGGCTTGGAGTTGGCTGGGGCGTTCCGGGGTCGGTCTCGCGTGTCGCCGGATCGCCGTGGTTCCAAGCGAGGCACTGCCGCCGGGTGCCTTCCTCATGTCCTCTATGCGTTCCGCCCCCGTCCGCTTCCTCTGTCCTCCTCGTCGTCCCCTGTGCCGTGCCCCTGCGTCGTGCCGCTGCGTCGTGCCGCTGCGTCGTGGCGCTCCGTGGTCAGTTTCTGGCAAAAGTTCAATATGAACGCGCGCGCGACCGTCGAAGAAGCGAAGGGCACCCGGCACCCGACCCGGCGGATGCCACGGCCAGAGACAGGCAGGCAGGACACGCGAGAGCCAGGAGCGGGCAACCAGGCCTACGACGTACACAGGAGCCTGCAGCCTGGCGGACGGCGACGACCGAGAACGCAGCGACGCAGGGGGCTCGGGGTCGCCACGATACCAGCGGGACGACCGGCGAAGGACGAGGGCGTAAGGCGCTCAAGGCGCTCAAGGCGCTCAAGGCGGAGAGGAACTCAGTGGCCGCGAACGCCACACGGAAGCAGGGCGAGAACGCTTGTAAGGTGCTGACGCCGGACGTCGACCGCCCGCTCACCATGGCGCCGGACGAACGAAGCGGCGAGGCGCTCGTCGCGCCGAACAAGGAGCAGCGGAAGGCGTGCTGGGCTGCCCGCGACAAGTACTTTGCCTGCCTGGACGTCGCCGAGGGCGCGCAGGCGGCTGGAACCGCCGGCAGCGCCCCCGCTGCCACGCCCGCGCCCGTACGCTCGCTTACTGACAGGCCCCGGACGCGGGCCCGCCGACTAAATGGCCGCGGCGACCGTGGTTCGTGTGCGCTGTGTGGCGCTGCAGGCGGCCGCGCCATGCCAGCGCGAGCTCCGCAGTTTCGAGGCCGAGTGCCCCGCCGTCTGGGTCCGTGGCCGGGGCCGTCGCTGACGGTGGTCTAAGCGCGGCGCGCTGACGCCATGAGCTCCGGGGTCGCCCTCTCTCCCGTCGCCGCAGGTGGACTACTTCATCAAGCGGCGGCACGCCCTCCAGCAGCGACAGCGGCTGGCGTCCGAGGGCTACCGGACCATCCCCGAAGCGGGCAGCCTGCCCGCCAAGGACGGCGCCGCCAGCGCGAGGTGACACGGGCACGCGGCTCCCATGTACAGCGCTGCGCCGGAGGTGCCGCTCATGTTTTGCAACAGATATGACTGTACAGCCGCACGCCGTTGACCCGGCGGCGCAAAAGTTCACTGGCACTACACGCACACAGATACTGCACACAAACAAGAATACACGTGCCGCGTACCCTCGTACGCTCCTATTCAGACACTCGGCAACGCTCGTCAAAGTCCTGCTCCAACTGCTCCGCGTCCGCCGTCGGGAAAATCGGCGCGCTACCAAAGCACCGCGCGGCGTGCTCTGCAGCCAGCTGCATGTTCAGCGGCGACCATGACGGTAGGCTCGCCGCCGACATCGCCACCTCGGCGCCGCCGTGCGGGCTGCGGTCCATCAGGTTGGCCAGCGCGTTGCGCCGGCCGCGCCGGTGGATGTAGTCCTGCCGCGGAGTGCCCAGTCGACTGATTCGCAGGCGAGCGGCGGTGAGCCTGGGGGGGCGGTAGGTCCCTTGCCCGATGCTGCATACAACGCGGCCCCACCTTGGCTTCGCCAAAGAGCCGCCGGTCCTCCTCGTCCAGGTCCAAGTCCAGCCTGGGCTGCTCTGCAATGCGATCGGCCCACCCAAAATTATAGTGGCCGAGATTCTCTGTGAGTACTCGTCCGCGTCCACCCGTCACGCAGCATCCCCGTAGCCCGGCGCATACCGTTCGCGCGGGTCTGCTTTCGGCTGCGCGGCCGAATTTGGTACGGGTGCGCGGGGCCGTGGCCAAAGGTGTGGCCCGACGGCGACAGGCCGCGCTCCACGCGGTCGAGGCGGTGCTCGGCGCGGTCGCTCCGGTCCACGGACCGGTCCGCGGCGGCGCGGTCGGGCTGGTGCGTCGCGGACGGCTCCGGGCTGCCGCGAAAGTGGCTCGACGAAAAGAACGAGGTCGACGCGGGCGCCGACGTGGCCAGCAGCGACGCTGCGGCGGCCGCCGCGCTCACGTCCAGGGGCTCGAACAGCCGCCACGGCTGGCCCGCCCGCGGCCCGCCGGCGAGGCCGCCGGCGCCGCCGGTGACCAGGCTGCCCACGATCGTGCCGGGCGAAAACTGGCTGTCATCGTCGTCGGACGCACCGCTGGGTCCGCGCCCGCCCCGGCCGGGCACCGGGATGGCTCGGCTCGCCGTCATCATCGGCCCGCTGCCGCTGGGCGACGCGCCGGTGATGCCGGTGAACGGGAGTTACGCACGCCTTGCCGCCCCTGCTCCCGTCGCCATTACCGTAGGCAAAGCACAAGAACATCGACAGGTGGAAAGAAAGAGAGAAAAAGGAGAAGTGGAAGAACGTTATAACGGCACAGCGGATTCACGCCGCGTCGCCGCCGTCGTGCGGGCGCTACCACGATGCACGGCTAAATCCAGCAAAGAAAAACCACCGCAAACACCGCTCACGCTCTTCCACGCCCCACCCTGAACCTGCTGTGCACAGCGAGCGCGCTGGCGGCGCGCGGTGCCCGTCCGTCGCCCACGGCGGCGCCAACCGCCGTCACCACGGTGCGTGAACTCGTCGGGATGCGTTCGGCGTTGCTCGGATGCGCCTCAAAATCCTCGCAGAAACGTCGCGCCACCACCGCTGGGTTCCTCTGCACCTGCTGCAGGTGGCTGTCGTGGCTACACGGGTCGATGCGGGGGTTCGTCCTAGGCAGGATCGTGGCTGCAAACGCCGCAGGTCGCGGTTTGTTTTGATTTGCGCGCCACGTGGCGCCCGCGTCCGCGTTCGATTTGGGCGCTTCAGAGCACGCAGATCACCACAGGGAGAACGCCCAAACCGCGGGGTGGAGCCACGTGGCGCGATGACGTCACCCATTAAAATGACGTCATTATGATCGGTGACGTCATGGACGATCCGATTGGCGTGCTCGGCTGGCCACGGCCATTGCTGCCTGCGCTTGGGGCCGCGGGCGCGCCGCCTTTAGCCTATAGGCCATCTGGGTCCTTGCCCGCCAAGCACGACGTCGCTGTGGGAGCGGCCGGGCGCGGCGTGCGGCTTGTCCAAGTGGCTGCAAACGGCATAGCGATTGAAGGCAACTGGCCACGGCGCGTGATGGCATGATCGGCAAGTAGCCGCGCGTGGCGGCGAGATCGATGGCAAGATGACACGGGGACCGACGCGCCACGGAGCAAGTGGACGAGTAGACATTGCTCACACACAGAGCTTTCATTCATTCAAATAGGGCACATACAACGAAGAGACTACAGCATGACCACACCACATTCCGTACAGCACAGCACTGACACAAAGCGGCGCTACGCCTGAGCAGCAGCGGCCGCCGGCGGGTCACGGTCGGCCTCGACCTTGGGGCGCTTGGGCGGCGACGGCGTCGCGGCGTCGGCGGCATCTGCCACGGCGCCATCGACCGCAGGCTGGCCCTCGGCGGTGGCGCCGACCGCGGCCGCGGGCGTGACGGCGTCGGCCTCGGCGTTGGCCGGCTCGGTCTCGGCGGGGCGCTTGGCGGCTTCGGAGGTGGCGGTGGGCGCCTCGCCGTCGTCGTCGGCCTCCACAGGCTCGGTGGCGATCAGCTGCGATACGCCGGTGCTGGCGGCCGGGTCGGCGTCGCCGTCGGTGGCGGTGGCCTCGGCCGCGGTGTTGCCCTTGTCGCCGTCGTCGGTGGTCGTGGCGACGACGGCTTCCTCCTCGGCGGGCGGCGGCACGGCGATAGTGACCTCGGCGGACGTCTCGGTGGTGTCGGCGGCGGCAGCCCGCGGGTTGGCCGCTGTGGTGACGGCGCCGGCGTTCTCGTCCGTCTCGTCGGAGGGCGTGCTGCCGGCGGCGGTGGCGGCCGCGACGCTGCGCGTACGGCGGCTGGCCTTGGTCGGTGAGGGCGCGGCGGCGCTGTCGGCCATAATGTTCTTCTCGACGAGGGCGCCCATCTTGCTGGCGGGCGGGGCAAGGACGGTGGCCCTTGCGGCTGCGACGGACAAAGGGTCGGTGGCGGTGTTGGGCCGTGCTGGCCCTTGAGGTTGTTGGCGGCGTTGGCAGCGTTGGCGGCGAGGTGGGGCCCTTGAGGTTGTTCAAGTTGGTGGCTGCTGGCGGCGTTGAAAAGTGACGGGCGTCGGCGGCGTGGCGGCCCTTATATAGGCACCTGTGGCCAGTTGCCTATGCGCGCCTAGCCGGCTGGCCAGAGCGGCCAGCGGCCTATGCGCAGCGGCCAGCGGCCTATGCGGAGCGGCCAGCGGCCTATGCGGAGCGGCCAGCGGCCTATGCGCAGCGGCCAGCGGCCTATGCGGAGCGGCCAGCGGCCTATGCGTGCTAGGCTGCTCAGTCGGCCGCGCAAGGCGACGGCGACGGCGACGGCGACGGCGACGGCGGTGGCGTAGCGCCGCGCCTGTCCGGCGGTGGCCGCCGCACCTGCCAATACACCGCCGCACCAGCCTCCGCGTGCCCGCTTCAGCTTCCGGCCGCCCGCTTAGCCTCTGCACACCCGTGCAGATGGCGCCACGGCCAGTCGCTGCGGTGCCCGGCCGTCCATTCCTCGCGCCTCCATCTTTTCATTGCCGGGCCACACCACCAAAGCCGTCCGCGCATCGTGCCGCCGCATCTATGGTCATGGAGCGCAGTGACGGTCCTCGTCCTTCACGGGGCCAGGCGACTGACATGGTGCCTGTCCCGCCTTCACGCGGCCCGTGGCTGACACGGTGCCCGTCCTTCTTCGCCGCCCCGCCGCCGTCACAGCGGCACCGTCCGAGGAAAATGGACTTTGGCTGCTCTGTTCAGTTGGTGCGTGCCCGTGAAAGGTGAGCGGAGGACGAGGGCGACGCACGCGGACGAGGCGAAGCAGCGAGGACGAGGCGAAGCAGCGAGGACCGGAAGGCGAAGGCGCGAGACCGGAAGGCGAAGGCGAGGAAGAGACGGCGGAGACCGAGGGCGGAAGGCTGAAGGCGAAGGCGGGATGCGGTCGGCGCAGCCCTGGAGACGTCTTCCGCCCATGCCGCAGCGCAAAGGAAAGAGGCGGGAGGCGGGAGGCCGACGGCGGGAAAGGAGGCAGCGAGGAAGTTGGGGAAGTGGCGCGAGGTGGACCGCGAGGGAAGAGGGCGACGAAGGGAGCGACAGAGTAGCGAAAGGACGGCAGGTGAAGAGGTTTCTGCCGAACTTGGTCGGCCACGCTCTTGCCGGACCGCCGCCACGCCAGAGTCGGCGGGCGGAGGAGCTGGACCGCGTAGGCGTTGGAGGAGGTGGCAGCGCAAGAGAACGCGGAGAAGAAGGTGAGGAGTAGCCGAAGAGAACGACACTACTCTGGCTGGACCTTGTGTCTCGATTCCGTTGAGCCGCCCCGCCGAAGACGGCCGGCTGCCCGTGCCGGAAGCAAGAGACTGGCTTGACGCCTCGCGCGGCCTTGCCCTAACTCAGGCTCACCTCTTTTCCCGTACCTTCTCCTGTGAACGGTGTGCGTGTGCAGCGTCGGTGCTGGCCGACCGAGACCCACCGGCGCCATGTCGTCCAAGTCGCTGCGGGTGGCGAGCCGACTCCGCCTGAATGTGCCGCGCAACGCGGCGGCGCAGTCGACGGCGGGCGCGTGCATCCCGGAGATGGAGCTGCTGCTGGAGTGCCTGGAGCGGAACGATTTCATCGACCTGGCCTGCGCCGCCCAGACCACCATGCTGGCCGAGTGCATGGGCCGCGCGGACGTACGCGGCCCCGCCAGCGCCATGCCGCCTGTCTGGGCAGACGAAGGCTCACCCCCGCGCTTGCCTGCCTTGCGTGGTGCTTGCCCGCGCGGCACAGCAAACCAAGGGCTCGGCCAACCGGCACCGCCCGACGGTCAACTACCACCTGGCGCGGCTAGCGCGGCAGCAAAACAACTGAGCGCATCATCCATTTCTGCAAATGTACAGATATCACCGCATCCGCATCGAACAGACCGGTGTGCAGCGACGCCGCAGCACCCTCGGCGGGAAACCGCAGCAGAGCGACAAAAGCAACAATACAAGGGTGGGGGGCGGCAGACCGCGCCCAAAAAAGGGGAGAAAAGAATGGCGACAATTTTGTCCGCTCAGCCTCTACATGCGCCCGCCAAAGCACTTTTTGCGCGCCCGCGCCCGCCTCACCGGCGTGGCGGCGCAGTGAACCATGCGTTCGGGTCGGGGTCAAAGAACGACGCGGTCGGTGGGGCGGCGGCGGCGGCGGCGGCGGCGGGGCCTGCCCCGGGGAAGGTGGCCGAGCTGAAGCCCGGGGTGCCCTGCGTCGCGGGCGCCGCGGTGGGGGCGGCCGACGCAAAGACGGATGGAATCTGGTCCAGCTCCTTGAACGCCGAGTACTTGTCTTTGGGATCCGGCGGCAGCACGCTCGCTGACGCCACGCGGTGACCAATCATGCAACTATCCCAGCAAAGTTAGCGGCCACCAGCTCCCGCCCTCGGTGATTTCTTTCGTCGAAACACCGTACCAATGCCAGTCTTCTCGGGCTGCAGGATGGGCAAGGCGGCCATGGGCGGGCGCCCCGCCGGCGCGGCGGCTGCCGCCGTGGGCCGGGCGGCGGCGGCGCCGGGCGCCATGTACGCACCGCCCAGCGCCGTCGGCGGCGCGGCGGCGCTGTAGCCGGGGTACGTCGCGTACGGCCCCGCAACCGCTGGACCCGTGGGTCCGCCAAAGAAGCCGGGCGGCGCGCCGAGACCAGGGCCAAACCCGCCCGGCACGGCGCCGGGAACGGCGCCGGCCGCCACGCCGGCGTAGCCGGCGGGCGGCGTCGGGGCCACGGGCGCAAAGACGGGCACGGGCACAGGCGCGGCCGCGGGTGCCGCGGCCACCGGCGCCGGCGCAAAGTACGGCAGCATCGGCGACACGGCGCTGCCAGCACTGGTCGCGGTGGCCGTGGTCGGCGGCGCGGCGAGCACGCCCGCGGGCGGGGCGGCGGTGTTCACCGCGGCCGCAATGCCGGCGGCCTGGCCGGGCTGTGCCGCCCACGAGCCCGGCCGCGAGCGCGCGGCCGCGCCGGCCGCCTGCGCCGACGCATTGGTCGGCGACGCCACGGGCGAGAGGAACTGCGCGGGACCTGTCGAGACCGTCAGCGCCGGCGGCGCTGCCGTCTTGGTGGCCGCGGCCGCGACCGTGGCGGGCGTGGGCGTGGCAGCGGGCTTGGGCGCCGGCACGCCGAACGGGTCCACGTCCCACGCGGCGGCAGCCGCGATCGACGAGGCGCTGGTGTCCCGCTTGGACGCCGCCAACGCGGAGCTGGCGGAGGGCACCGTCCACGCCGCGTCGTCGTCGCCAAAGCCCGTCCAGCCGTCCACCGGCGCAGTGCTCTTCTTGGCCGTGGACGCCGACGTCGCCGCCGGCGCCGCCGGCGCCTTGGCGGCGCTCGGGATGGCCGGCGCGCTGTGCGACGGCTCGAACGCGTTGATAAACTCGGCCGACGAAAAGTCGGCAAAGTTGGGCGTGGCCGGCGCGATCGTCACCGTGGGCGTGGGCGCGGACGCGGTGGCGACGGCGGCGGCGGGCGCCTTGGCCTGCTGTCTCGCCGCGGCCGCCTCCAGCGCGCTGGCCCTCGGCTCGGTGAGCATGGTCCGGGCCGACGCCGACGACCGCCGCCCGCTGGCCGACGGCGGCAGGCCCACCGACGTCGCCAGCGACGGCATCGAGTTGGCCGGCCGCGCGGCGTCCGCCGAGAGCGACGCCAGGCCGACCGGCACGCCGTTCAGCTGGCCGGCGCTCGCTGTCCGATTTGCCGTCAGCTGCGCCTTGGCGGCAGCGATCGCGGCGGCCTGCTCGTCCTCGTGGAGCAGCCGGCGCGCCAGCGCCGCGTCTTCCTCCTCCTGCCGCCGGCGCTGCGCGGCCAGCTGCCGCTCCTCCTCTTGGATCCGCTGCGCCGTCAAATAGTCGAGCCGCTCCAGGTTCGCCGACTGCATCCGTGCGTCGAGGTCCTTGATGGCGTCGACGCTGGCCGACTTGTTGACCGGCGCGCCCGGCGGCGCCAGCAGGCCGCCGGCCGTGGTTGCCGCGGCCGCCGCGGCTTTGCTCGACGCGCCGGCGCGCACCGACGCGGACCGGTTGATGGAGCTGCCAGACGTGGACTTGGACACCAGCGACTCGAGCTGGCCAATGTCCAGATCAATCTGCCAAACGCCAACCACGAGACCTGCACGACGGCGAGCGAATTAGAAGCAATACTCGGTGTGCTTGTGCGGATCAGCGTTCTCGGGACGCACCGGCTTGGAGGACGAGGACGAAGGGGCCACCACCTCGGGCTGCAGCGTCAGCGTGGCGGCGGTGGCGGCCGCGGCCGGCGTCAAATCCGTCCGGGGCGGCGGCGGCGGCGGCGGCGACCGCGCCGAAAGGGGCATGCTGCCGGGCGGCGGAGACAGGTCGGTCCGAGGCGGCGGTGGCGGTGGCCTTGGCCGGCTCGCCTGCAGCGCACGGGTTGATGGAAGCAAAAAGCAAACGGGAAGCGCCGCCTTAGCTCGTGGCCGGTGATTGGCCGAACGAACGCGGTCCCGAGCGGGCATACCTCGGCCGCGCGCCGACGCTCTTCGGCCTCCTCCTGTTCGCGGCGCTTGCGCTCGGCCTCCTCCTGCTCGCGGCGTTTGCGTTCGGCATCCTCCTGGCGCTTGCGTTCGGCCTCATCCTGCTCGCGCCGCTGGCGCTCGGCCTCCTCCTGTTCGCGTCGCCGGCGTTCGGCCTCCTCCTGTTCGCGCCGCCGACGCTCGGCCTCCTCTTGCTCGCGGCGCTTGCGCGCGGCCTCCTCCTGCTCGCGCCGCTGCCGCTCGGCCTCCTCCTGTGCGCGCTGTGCGGCCGCGAAGTCCTCCTGCCGCGCGGGGTGCTGGCGCAGATCGAAAAGCGCGCGGGGTGAGCATTCGGCAAAAGGCCGCTGTTCGCGCAGCCAGCGGAGAGCGGTACCATGGTGCTGACGGGCCGCGGCTTGACATGGAGCGCTTCCTGCCGCTCCACGTAGCTGGCGGGCACGAAGCCCTTGGGCTTGCCGCGCTTGATCAGCTCCACCTTCCACCAGTCCGGGTCCGAGTCTGCCAGCAGCAGCAGCAGCAGCAGCAGCAGCAGCAGCGTGAGGCGAGGCCAGCAATGGCCGGCGTCAGTCCCAAGCGTGTCACCGCTTCCTGCACCACGGCGAGATCGCGCTCGCCGCACCGTCCAGGATGATCACGTTGTCGCCCTCCCGCACGCTCAGCTCGTCCGGGTTGGTGGCGGTGTAGTCGTAGAGCACGTGCGCCACCGCAGGCGCGGGCGATGGCGACAGCGGCGCCGGAGCATAGTCTGGTGAACGCAGCGTCACCACAGCACCCACCACACCATCCCGGGCCGTGAGCCACTTGGCCCCCCGCGCCGGCGCCCTCTGCGCAGGAGCGCCGTCACCCCCCTACCAGTGCTGTTGTTGGCGCTCCTGGTCTGCATCGCCAGCGCGGCGGGCGACGGCCGGATCGGCGGCGGTGCGCCCGCGCCCAGCGCGGCCGGCGATGGGCCCACCGGCGGCGGGGTCTTTTTACTGGCCACGCCGGCCTTGGCTGGCGCGGGTGCGGGCGCGGGCGCCGCGGACGGCGCGGGGCCGACCTTCTCCGCATAGCTGGCGGGGATGAAGCCGCACGCGCCGTCTGGCCGTCGCACGAGCCACCAGTCCGTGCCGGCGTCGTTGTACACGTCGAGGTGCTCCCCCGCTGTCACCACGATCTCCTCCGGCGTCTGCGGCTCATAGTCGTACAGCGCCTTGGCCGTCGACAGGACGGTGGCCTGTGGGGACGATCGCTTCCGCGTAAGGGAGGAGCGCGCGTTAGCGCTGCAGCCGTCCAGCCGCTTAACGCGGGGGAGGGACTCGCGAGAGCGTACCGGCACGAGGAGCTCCTTGGGCACGAAGCCGGTGACGGTGGTGTTGGTCGACTTGACCTCGGCCCAGTACTCGTCCGCATCGTCGATGAGCCAGAGCAGCTCACCCGCGATCAGGGGCATGTCCGTCTCGCCCGACGCTTCGTAGTCGCTGACGGCGGCGACGATCGAGCCGCTGCGCAGCGCCATGGTCGACGGCGACGCCGCCCCCTCCTGGGGTGGCGAGGTCGGACCCAAGCGCGCGGCGCAGGCGGCGAGGTCAGGCCCGGCGCAGCACACCATGAGACAGTGCGTAGCGGCGAACGTACCCGGCGCCTCGGCTGGCCCGTTCAGCACCGGATTTGCGTTCCCTGCTACACTCGCCCCTGCTAGAAGCGCGGCCCAATCGGCCACGGGCACGGACGGCGTGAGCAGCAGTTCGTCCAGCCCGCGCCGGCACGTCGCATTGCCGAACGTACGGTTGCGTGCACTCGCAGGAAACCGTCGGCGTCCGCTCAGTGGGCGACAAACGCCGAGCACACGCGCGGGTGGTGACGCGTCCAGCTGCTAGGCAGCGTCCTGCCCCTCGCGCCCGTGGCCGCCTCCGCCCCCCGCGCGCCTCCGCGGCCGCCCTCCGCCCAAACGAGGTGCCAACCAGTTCTGACGTGCGGCGGCCGGCCTGGTGCCTCGGGCGCTTCCGCGCCTATCCGCATCCACCCGTTTCCGCCCAACCAACGACCGCGTCTAAGGCAGTCGCGTCTGCTGTGTCGCATGCGCCAGTTTAACCATGCGGGTTCCTAGGCCGATGGGGGCGTTCGTCTAGGGCCGACGACGCGCACCGCCGCCGAGGAAGCACCGCCAACGACGAG